>JGI12636J13339_1000176_pt1 | contig 10126 bp, 9 predicted proteins | sample BlaSpr_A8_Ref_M1_FD_13339 | JGI IMG/M metagenome (IMG submission 13339) | reverse complement strand
ATGATCTTGTCCGTTGGTTTTGGCGGGCGCTTTCGTCGGCTCGTGATCCAGGCGGAACTCGGCAGAGACTTCTCGGACCCTATCAGGGCTCACGCTCTTCGTCTGTCGAGCAAAAGCCGCAATGAGGGCATTCTCACACAGGGTATTGATTAAGCGCGGGATGCCGTGCGAGTACTGGTAGACGGCACTGATCGTCTCCGCCGGAAAAACGGATTCCACCCCTTCTGCCATGCCGGCGCGGCGGAGTCTTTGCACGATGTACTCCCTGGTCTCGCGCTCATCGAGGGCCTCGAGCCGGCAACGCAAAGCAATCCGCTGCTTCAGTTGCCGGAGATCAGGGGAGTCCAGTCGGTGATCGAGCTCGGGCTGACCCACAAGCACGATCTGCAGGAGCTTCTCCTGGGAAGTCTCCAAGTTTGTGAGCAACCGAATTTCCTCCAGAACCTCGGGAAGGAGATGTTGCGCTTCGTCGACAATCAAAACGGTGGAGAGCCCCTTGCGATAGCGGGCAATCAGAAATTCATTGAGCGTGGGTAAGAGGCTGCTCTTGGAGTTGTCCTGACTTTTGAGGCCTAAGTCACCGATCACGTATCGCAAGAACTCGGTGCCGGAAAGTAGCGGGTTGAACACATTGGCGAAACTGACTTGCTGTCGGTTCAGCAATTCCAACAGACAGCGCACCAGCAAGGTCTTGCCGGTACCCACCTCGCCAGTCATTACCACAAAGCCCTTGCGGCGGCGGATTCCGTAGTAAAGGGACGCCAGGGCGTCATTGTGCCGTTCGGTAGGGAACAGAAAGTACGGGTCCGGTGAGATCTCGAACGGATTCCGGCTTAGGCTGAAGAATCTCTTGTACATGCGCTATCCGTGATGGTAGGTGTAAAGGAAACTGCCGGCTATCAGCAGTAGCATGGTAACGCCGCCCGCCCACTGAAGACGTATCTGTCGATGTTGCCGAATTGTTTCCAGTGCTGTAGGCAGAGGTGGAATTTCTGTCAACACCGGGGCTTTCACGAGTTTTTCAAAATCGGACTCGTCATAGATGCGGTCGTCCACCAGCTCGAGGCTGGTAACTGCCGCCACACTCACAAATACTCCCGCCAATAACCCGGCAAACCCGAACAGCATCCGATCTGGCTTGTAAGGCTTCGCGGGAAAGCTGGGCGGGTCGATGATCCGGAACTGTTCCCCCTGCTGCCGTTTTTCCAAGCTCGTGGCCAGTTCCGACTGGTTCCTCTTAGACAGTAAGGAGTCGTAGTTCGCCCGCGATTGATTATAGTCACGAGTCAAATCAGCGAACTGTTCTTCCCTTACCGGCGCCTCGTTCAGCCGCGTCTGATACTCCTGAATTTGTGCCTCCAACCGAGTGACGAGCTTTTCCCGGTTCTGAATGTCCATCTGATTGGACTGGACTTGACCCTCCAGCTGCAGCATAGGAGACATCTCCCTCATTTCCGCGAAGCTGGTAGGATGAGCATCGATCACATCAGACTTGCCAGTATCCCTGGGCGCGCCAGTGTTGCCATTCTTGTTTTGTGCAGCATTGCTCTGAGCTGCGCCATTCTGTGCCGTATTGTTTTGGCTTGCCGCCGCCGCCAAATCATTGGCCATTTGTTGTTTCATCTTCTCAAGTTGGGCGATTTGCTGCTTCACCTTGCGGTAATCGGGATGGCGCTCCGTGTAATGGGACTGAAGGTCGGCCAGTTGCTCTTTCAAGCGTGTCAATTCTTGATCTAACGCTGGCGGCACCTCCGGATCATTCGAACCTTCCTTGAGGCCTGTTCTGATGGAACGGTACTGATCCAGCAAACTCTGGAGATAAAGGCCTTGCTGTTTGGCCTGATTCACCGCCTGCAATTCTCCCTGCAAACGTGACTCTAGGCCATTCATGATGTTCAGATTGCTGTTTAGCTGATCCGGCAGCGTTCCCAGGTTTTTGCTCTTGAACTCCTTGACGCGCTTTTCCTGCTCGGCCAGGGTCTTGCGTGCTTCGTCCAACTGGCTTTCCAGAAAGCTTGTCGTGTTTTCAGATTGCTGGGCACGCGTCTTCAAGTTTTCGTCAATGAAGAGGGATGTCAGCTGACCGGCGACTTGCTGAGCAACCCGGGGTTCACTCGAACTGTAGCTGATTCTAAAGGCCGCCAAACCCTCCTGCCGACCCTCTGCCCGCACCGTCTGGATCTTGATGTCTCGCCTCATCTTGTCTACCATCTCATCCAAGCTGAGATGCGACCTGAGATCTCCATACAACTGAAACTGATCGATGATGCGCATAAGCCGCGTACGGCTGAGAATCTGCTGGGTCATGCTCTGCAGACGATCCTGCAAATCGTTGGTCACGTTGGGCACGACGTAGTGCTCTGGCACCGTCTGCTGCTCGACAATAATGAGGGTTTCCGATTTGTAGGAGGCGGGCAAGAACCAGCTAACGCCCCACACTGCACCCCAGACAACAAAGGCCGGCAGGACCAACCACCAGCACCGACGACGCAAAATACCCCGGTAGTACTCCCAGTTCCTTGCTTGCGATGTATTGTCTTCCAGTTCGTCAAACATGTTTACCATCCTAGTGGCCGTGTGTAGTGATAAGAAATGCTGATCCAGGCTCGATCACGATCGATGGTCCGGCTGCTTGCACCGCCGGCTACACCGGCGAGGGTGGGATTGGTAAAGGAATCGTCCTGGTGATCGCGGGCATAGCTCAGCATGACGGTAAGGCTGTTTCCCAAATTCCAATTCAAGCTGGCCGTGCCTGAGATCGTTCGGAACGAGTTTCCGTAGAGAATGCTCACCGAGTCATTATTGGCGACATTGACACCTAAGTTTGCGGTCCAGCGTTCGCTCATCTGGCGGCGGAAGTTAACCGTGCCGCTGTCTGAGTGCACGGCCCCGCTCAGCCCGCCACCGTCACTGATTCGGTGCATATACTTGACGCTCGCGCCGGTGCGCTGTCCTCTCCAACCGGCCGTGACCCCTGCGCTCGCTCCCCAGCCTGATGTCGGGATGGTAAGGGGGATGGGAATACCCAAGATTACAATGTCGATCACAGCTCGCGAACTGAAGTAATCCGGGCCGCCAAACAAAGACAGGCTGGTGTGCGAACTGGGCGCGAAGGTATAGAAGATCTCCGCAGCCTGGTTGTCTGCGCCTTCCCTTACTTGACCGCTGGTCAGGATTCTCTGGAAGGTGTACGTAACCCCCAGCCAATTGCTGCGATGCACGCGTTGGGAATAATAGGCACTGGCAGTTCCCGATTTGGAGTCAAGCAGCGGCTGCTGGGTCCCGCTAATCACATTTCCGAAATCCGCCTTGTTGAAGGAACCGCCCACTCCCGCAACGGCGCTCGCACTGGGTTGGTAAACCACGTTGAGCCGAGCGAGGTTGGTCGTGGCCACGGCTTCTGGCGTAATGACCGATTCATTCGGCTGTTGAATAACGTCCCCACCTGGAGCCGTGGGATTGACGACCAGCCCTGTCCACCATGAATCTGTGTGCAGAAACCTATCGCTAAGCTCCAGTGTGAGCTTCTCGGAGACGCGATATTGCGTAGTGAAGGACAGGTTTTGAGTAAGACCTTTCCCGGTTTTCTGGTTATAACTGAAGCCCGCTCCGTACTGAAGTGACCAAACGATCCGCGGCCGACTCTCGCTAAGGGCGATGTTGGGCGAGACCGTGTAACTCAGGTTGCCAGTCCGATCCGCATTGCTCGACAGTGAATTGTCATCGTAAATAGTGGCTCCGGTCACACCGAGCGTTAGTTGGTTGTCCGAAGACTCCCCTAAAGCGCCCAATGGCCCTGTTTCCCCGTTGAGCCCAACCGGCAACCAGGGAGTATTGGGACTTTGACACCAAGCGCGCGACACAGCGAACGCGCTGAGAAGAACGAACAGAAGGAATCTCTTCATACATGCCTCACGGAACGATGATGATGTCGCGAGTTTGCAGCTTTATGTTTTGTTCCGGGTGATCACCTTTGATGACCTGCGTGTAATTGAATGGAATGCGTTGTTCGCGGCCGTCAGGACCCGTCCGCAATATGTAAACTTTCTTGCGCTTGGCGAAATCCTGGAATCCTCCCGCGGCTGCAATAGCATCGAGGATTGTCATGGGCGCAGCCAGTGAAAACGAGCCAGCGCGCGGCACCCGCCCGAGGATACTGTACTTCTTACTGTTGATAGTCTGCACAATCACCGCTACCTCGGGATCGGAGATGTAGGACGCCAGCCCTTGGGCGATCTCCACCTGCAGCTGTTTCGGGGTCTTTCCCGCCGCCTGAATATCGCCGAGCAGCGGAAGCGAGATTTTTCCATCGGAGCGGACGGCGACCGCATGAGAGACCTCAGGCTCCTTCCAGACGTTGATAGCCAAAACGTCCTCACTTCCAATGACAAATTCGTTTGGGTCTTTCGAGATCATCTCGCTGCTTCCCGATGAAGTTATCGGTGCAGGCGTGGACGCCGCTGCCATCTGTTTTGTGAGTGCGGTGTTCTTATCGGACTTCTGAGCCCAGCCCGGTGCAATGCAGACCACGACGATTAGAAAGAGTTCCAAGGCTTTGTTGTTTGCAATGTTCATGATTGGCTCCTCGGCAATCGATGCTGGTTAGGTCGTCCTACTGGCCGATTTCTCGGTCCCGCAGGAATGGCGGAAGCACGGCTCCCGTGGCTCGCGTGATTCCATGCTGGCGTATCTTGTAGAGCAGCCCGCGGTAGCTGATATTCAGTAAGCGGGCTGCACGCTTGCGGTTCCAGTGAGTTTCCTGCAGTGCCCGACTGATCGCGTGTAGTTCGGTTTCATTTTTCAAAGTGCGCAGGACCGAATTCGACTGCGCCCCATGGGCTTCACCATTCGTAGGAGTGACCTCGCTGCGTGGTGCGATTGGGACTGGAGGCAACTCTTTGACGATCTGGTTCTGCCGCCAATTCGCTTGCAATTCGGCCATCGCCATCGCCTCATCTCCCATGACCAGATACCGTTTCACAAAATTTTCCAGTTCCCGTAAGTTGCCTGGCCATGGGTAGCGCAAACATGCCTCACTCAAAGCTGGTGAAAACTGAACTGGGGGAAGGGAGTACTGGGCAGCAAGCCGCGCCATGAAGTGACGCAGCAGCACAGGAATTTCCACCTGGCGCTCCCGTAATGGTGGCAGAAAAATCGTGAAAGCACTTAGGCGGTAATACAGGTCTTCTCTGAACGTCCGATCTACGATGGCCTCGTGAACATCGATGTTGGTGGCGGCCAGCACGCGCACGTCAACGTCGATCATGGTTTCGCCGCCCAATCGGAAGAATTGCTTGTCCTGGAGCACGTGCAGCAACTTGGCCTGAAGATTAGGCGGGATCTCGGCGACTTCGTCCAGAAGAATGGTCCCTTCATTGCAAAGTTCGAACTTGCCCGGCTTGGTCCGCATCGCTCCTGTGAAAGCGCCCCGTTCATAACCGAAGAGTTCGCTCTCCAATAGTTCAGCGGGCAAAGCGGCACAGTTGACCTTCAAGAACCTTTGTTGTGATCGCGAAGACAGCTTATGGATTAGGTGAGCGGTAACTTCCTTCCCGGTGCCACTCTCGCCGAGAATAAGCACTGGAACATTGATGTTTGCCAGAAGGTCTGCCTGGATCCGAACTTTGCGCATGGCCGGACTGGCGGCAACAAAGAAAACGTCTTCGCCCAGGTGTTCGATAATTTCGCGGCTGTCGGTTGCTCCGTTTGTGCTGAGTTTTGGACCAAGGCAACGTAAAAGCACTTGCTGCAGTTCGATCTCCTGCAAAGGAACGGTCAGGTAATCACGTGCTCCCAGGCGGATAGCTTCTGCTACTTGCCTCGTATTGCCTGAAGCCGAGAGCACCACAATGGCTAACTCCGTCCGCGTGGTGCGAATCTCTTGCAACACTTGCAAGCCCGCATCGCTTCCGTTACCGAGCTCCAGCAGGACGAGATCTGGCGGAGGATTGCAATGCATCTTCGCAACCGCGTCTGCGCCGATCGCGGTCTCTTCTGCGCGGCAGGAAGTTTCCGCCAGCATGGCAGTTACAGAACGCATTATGACTGGGTCGCTGCCTACGACGAGAATGTGTGGCGAGATCATGACTCTAACCTCGGGCGAATCAGTTTCTTGGGTCGAAAGCTGGAGAACTTGCTCAGAGAATGGAAGGAATACAAATGTTCTAGATGGGTTGGATTTGATAACCGTCGAGACTGACCGCCAGCGAGCGCTGAATGGGCTCCACTGAAATCACCAGCGTACGATTTCCGTTGCGTGCGATCAGGATGCCTTCCACGCCATCAAGAGATCCCCCACGGACCCGTACCCGTTGGCCGACTTTCAAGAAGGGATAGACTGTGTAGGGCAGTTTGCCCGACACAAGCGCCCGGATGCTCTCTACTTGATTCTCAGGAATGGGCACGCCCTCTCCGCGAATGCCCACGAACCGCAAAACACCGTTCACGCGTAATACTTTGGCCCACGTCTCAGGTACCAGGCGCAAATTCACAAAGGCATAACAGGAGAACAGAGGGACTTCCACGACCTTGCGCCGGTCGCTCCAGCGATGAACTTCGGAAACCAAAGGAAGAAAGGCGTTGATTCCCTCATTTTTCAGATGAAATACAACGGCCTTCTCGTGCTGCGCCCTAGTGTGAATAGCGTACCACTGCGGTTCGGCATCAGCGCGTGCGCCAAGCCATCCCTGTGCGGCAGAGGGTTCAACGAATTGGTTGCTGCTGCTCACACCTCTCCCCTCCGAGTCACATGCAATTGCAGCATCTAAGCATTTGGGTAATCAAAGTCTTCGCTCGGGGCATCCTTGCGGGGGAAGCAAGGTCCCATTCGTCTGGGATCGACACCCTGAACGATTATGCAACGTCGCAAAGATTAGGCAACATCGCAAGTATCTTCAAGATTCAGAAACTCTCAGGGAATGCCATACCTACCGCGGCAGACTTAATTACCCACTACCGAATTGTCTAGGCCTGAATGTCTCTAGGTGAAGTGGGTTTACCAGCACGCAGAAGTCTTGGGGAGTTCTGACGTGAGCTTGCTAGGTTCCAGTGGCAATCGGGGTCGCAGCCCGGAAGAGTTGTATCGCCTAGATTCCAAGGGTGATATAAGGAGCCTCTGGAATCAAAACCTTATTCTTGCTCTTATTCTTGGTTGGGTTCTTGGTTGGGAGTATTCTTGGTTGGGAGTTGACAGTCTTGCCCGTATGAGCTAGAATTCGCGCCGTCAGTACCTCCCCTAAAATATCTTCCCCAAAGTGTGCCATATTCGCCATGGAAATTAGTGTCCGCATGGGCGCAGCACTGAAAGTTCTGCTTGCAGATGTCAGTAGCATGGATTGCCAGCTACTGGAGAATGCCATACAGCGTCACAGTAGTTTTCGAGTAATCGGTTGTGTGACCAGCGCCACGGAAGCCATCTCAGCCGTCTACAAGACCCAGCCGGATATAGCCCTGATCAGCACGCGCCTCCAGGACGGCGCTCTTGCTGGCCTACTGCTGCTGCGCAGATTGCGTGCCCTGCAGCTGCGCTGTCATGTGATAATGCTGCTGGACGAGAACAATCCTGAGCTGATTGTCGAAGCATTTCGCAATGGAGCGCGGGGCATCTTCTGCCGCACGGGATCATTTCGAGAGCTGCGCAAGTGTATGGAACGCGTTCGTGAGGATCAGATCTGGGCAAGTAACCCACAGTTGGAATGCGTCGTAGAAGCCTTGATGCGGGCACCGGCACCTGGCATCACCAGGCCCGAAGTGACCACCGTTTTGAGCAAACGCGAAGAAGAAGTTGCCCATCTAGTAGCCTCTGGCTTGTCAAATCGAGAGGTATCCACGAAGCTGGGGCTGAGCAAACACACGGTGAAGAACTACTTGTTTCGCGTTTTCGAGAAACTCGGTTTCTCCACGCGTCTTGAACTCGTGCTGTACATGTTGAGTCAGACCAAACGGCCTGTGGCCGTAGACGATTGCGAGGTTCTACCGCAGGCACAGAAACTGCGCGCTTAGAAACTTGATCTGCCGAATACTCTTTTGCACTCTACGCGATTCTCGATTTCGCATTCGGGCATTGCGCGCTATGTCGGTTGAGGACCAACTCCGTCCAAGAGGTTGTCGTGGAGAGTGAATGGGCCGCTCACAGCAAACCCTGCTTCTTGGGCCATCTCTGTTACACGAATGACTTTCCCTGTGGACTCTAATCGCACACGCTGAAGCGTGTTTCTTTCCAGCGGGGGAAGGTGTATCTCGAGGCCGACCTTTGTGCCGACGGGAAGCAGCGCATGGCAGGTGAGAAAAACTCCTAAAGGACTGATATCGCGAGTGCGACCGAGGTCTTCTCGCTTCGCTCCGGACGCGTCTGTCCACCTGATAATTACCGGGGCGTGCAACCGAAAGCGAATAGCCACTCTCGACTCCATGGATCCTCCCACGGAATTCGCAATTTGATTTGCGGGGCTCTTAATGATAGATGCGTGGCAATTTGATTTCCAATCCTTTTTGGAGAACGACGCTGCAGACGAGAACGTGACCGGCCCAATCCACCTTCGTCGTCTGACGGCACGGTACGCTTTGCCCTGCAGCAATCTTTTTAGCTTGGGTCGCGCTCTGGGGCGGAGAGCTTTATTTCCCAGCTTGGCTGGGTTCCCGAAATCGTTCCCGTAGTGGCTGCAAAGGTCAATCCAAGCGGCAGCGATCCGGAAGCCATCCCCCAGGTGTAAGCCGGCGTGCCACATTGGCCTAGTCAATTGACGAAAAAGAACGCCGATAACGCAATTGGGTGCGACCGAGCCTGCAAGGGCGAACTTACATTAAATCACCAGGTCTATGCACCACTTCCAAAGGCTTTAGCAAGTTCAAGAACCGGCCACCGCATGAGCTGCGACTCACAATGCGACGAACGCTCACGCTTGCGGTCTTTGACTCGAAGCGTAGATCACCACCTCGACTCGACTGGATACTCCCAGCTTGTTGAAGATGCGGAACAGATAATTCTTAACCGTGTTCTCGCTAATTTGTAGCTCACGCGCGATCCCACTGTTGGTGAGACCCTCGGCCAGCCAGCGAACCACGTCCTCTTCCCGCTTGGAAAGCAGGTTTGCTCCTTTCGTATCCACGAGGCGTGTGGCCGGAGCGTCCGACAAGGCTTCCAGCAGGAATTGGAACTGAGCACTGCTGACCCAAAGTTGGCCCTCGGACACCCGACGAACGCACTTGCCCAGCATTTTGAGCGGGTCGTTGCGGCTGAAAACTCCTCGAGCTCCGCTGCGAAAGGCCTCCACCACCGAGTCGCGCTCGCTACAATCCAGCAGCATGATCGTGCGAGTCTTAGGAACCGCATCGCGCAATTGCTTCAGCACGGCCAAGCCTCGGCCCGGAGTACCTTCCAAATTTTCACTCAGTATCGTGATGTCAGGCTGCAGACTAACGGCTTCGGTGAGGATGGAACTCCCGCTCGCGTCGTTGACAGTCAGCCCACGATCGCGTCGTAGCGCATCAGCGATCAGATGCGCGGTCAATGGCGTGCTATCAGCCACCAGCACACTGATGGTGTTATTGTTAGATTCCGGATTGCCGCTTTGATCCATCGAACAACTCCCGATTTGAGACGGCCGAGACGCCGATTGCGTTCGACAAGCATCCTCTCACTTCAGCTTCAAGTCAAGCGTTTTAGAAGAAAAATTCCTCAATCCTCACCATGCCGGGTGGCGAATATATAGCGAATATATCTCCTTGGTTAATAGCTGGCGCCCCCGCGCCGGGAGCAACCCTTGCACGCCCGCATAGAAGCGAACACGAGGCTCGGGCCATATTGACGTATGAGATTCTTACACATGGAGAGTTTGAAGACATGCAAACCAATATCGAGATCGACGACCGCTTGATGCGCCAGGCCATGCGGTGCAGTCGAGCTCAGCGGTCGACGTGCCCGCGATATCGATTCGCGAACTCGGATCACTTTCTTGTTAACTCGATCATCGCGATTTCCGGAGGACAGTTGTAGCGCACCGGCAAGAGCGAGCAACCGACGCCGGCGCTCGTATAACCGAGCACGCTGCCATGGTGCCACACCCCCTGGGTGTAAGACCTCGGACAATCGGCGTTGGTGAGAATGCCTCCGATCACCGGCAGGCGG
>JGI12636J13339_1000175_pt1 | contig 10139 bp, 7 predicted proteins | sample BlaSpr_A8_Ref_M1_FD_13339 | JGI IMG/M metagenome (IMG submission 13339) | reverse complement strand
CGGAGCGCCTCCTCACCGTCGCACGCTTCAAGCACTATATATCCACGCGCCTCCAGCAACTCGCGGAGCAGTTCCCGGTTAACGGCATTGTCTTCGGCAATGAGGACTTTGGTCATGGCTGCCCCGCAGATTTTGCCAGCTTGCGGCCCCGAACAACCCTTCCAACCTCGACCATGAGCTGTTGCTGCCAGGAGCCATTCTTTTGAAACAGCGCCTGAGTTTCGCGACCAAGAAGAGCAGACTCATCCTGAGTCAGGCTCTTAGCCGTCATGACAAAAATCGGTAGGTCTTTCAGAGCGGATTCTTGTCGTACGTGACGGATGACCTCAAAACCGTCCATGCCTGGCATCAGCAAATCGAGCAAGACTGCACTCACCAGTTTAGAAGAGAGCACTTCTAGAGCCCTTGCCCCGCTTCGCACGCTCTGAGTCTCGTAGCCGGCTGAACGCAGAGTCTCCTCCAACAACTCCAGAGTTGCGGGGTCATCGTCGACCAGCAGTATAGCTGCATCATCATCGGCCGGCTGAGGCACATGCTTGCGAATAGTTTCCAGGAGGACCGGTTTGCGAATCGGCTTGACCAGATAGTCCGCCGCACCCAAAGCAAAGCCCACCTGTTTTTGGTCCACGACTGAAACGATAATGATCGGAATGTTTGCCGTCTCGGGGGATTTTCTCAGTGCTACCAGCGTTTCGAAACCATTACCGCCCGACATCAATACATCCAACGTAATCGCGTCTGGCCGCAGTTGTTGAGCTTTCTTGACGGCTTCAGCTCCCGACTCGGCCATGACAGTCCGATATTCCGAATCCAGGTAGCTAGCTAGAAGCTCCCGGGCGGGGACCTCGTCGTCGACGACCAGAATGAGTGGTTTTCCGCCACCTCCAGCGGCCGCGACGTTAGGACGGGCGGGGCTGTTGACCGGGAGACTTTTCGAGGATGTTCTGGATCCTATGGGCAGGGTAAAAGTAAATCGGCTGCCTTTCCCCGGTTCGCTTTCCAATGAGATCTTTCCGCCTTGTTGTTCGACCAGACGCTTCGTGATCGCCAGTCCCAATCCCGTGCCTTCACTGACGGTATCTGTGTTTCCCTCAACCTGGCGGAATTCCTCGAAAACCATCGCCTGGTCCTCAGCTCGGATACCTATCCCCGTGTCGGCTACCGATATACAAACCTCGTTTCCCTTTTCACCGCAATCGATGTCAATTCGGCCGTCCTTTGGCGTGAATTTGACCGCGTTGCTTAGCAGGTTATAGAGAACTTGCTTAAAACGGACTCGATCGGCATGTACCGAGAGATCCGCCTTGAGCTTATGCTGAACCTGGATATTCTTTGCCATCGCTAGCGGACGGATGGTGGAGAGGACCTCCGGCAAAGCATCCTTGACCTGAAAATCTTCGCGCCGGAGTTCGAGCTGTCCGGCTTCGATTTTCGAGAGATCGAGAATGTCATTGATTAACTGCAACAGATGGGCTGAGCCTTGTTTGATGTGATTGACGAAGCGTTTCTGCTTACCATTAAGTTCGCCAGGGATCTCTTCGGCCAGAAGATCCGAAAAGCCCACAATCGCATTCAGTGGGGTTCGCAGCTCGTGACTCATACTGGCAAGAAACTTGCTCTTCAGCTGGGTTGCACGTTCGACTTCGCGATTACGAAGCTCTAGTTCTTGATTGCTGGCAGCTAACCTGTCAATAAATTTGTGCTTTTCTGCTTCATCCCGCTTTCTCTGGGTGACGTCAACCGCGACAACAACTTCCGCGGCGTGGCCCGCAAAGCTCAGAGCGTAAGAGGTGATCTCCACATCGATGTTGGTTCCGTCTTTTCGTCGATGTCGCCAGATGCCGACGGCCTCATTTCCGTCTTGGACACCTCGGACATTTTCCAGGAGAACGGGAACATCCTCAGGCGGGCGAATGTCTTTGATGGTCATAGCCAAGAATTCGTCGCTGGAATAGTCGTATTTGCGCACCGCAGCGGCGTTTACTGCAAGAAATCGCAGCGTGTCTCGGTCAAAAACCCAGGTCGGATGTGGATTGTTGTCGAACAGTTTGCGGTGCCGCTCTTCGCTCTCCTGTAACAAGTGCTCCGCGCTCCTTCGCGCCGTGTTATCTCTCAAAAGCAAGCAATAGACCAGACCTAGGAGTAGGAACTCCAGGAAGATCACGCACGAAAATGTCAGAGTCGTTTTTCGAGTACTCGATTGGAAATCCCGGGTGCGACGTTTTAGCAGATCCTCCTCTTCCTGCTTCATCTCGGAAATGATGGTCCTGACTTGGTTCATCTCCTTTGTGCCGATGCCCGTCGCCACGCGTTGCTGTGCCGCTGCAAATCCTGTTCGCTTCCGCAAGTCGATGTTCTGTTGCAGCGAATCGAGCTTTTTGGCAACGGCGCTCTCCAGCATTGCAAGACGGCGCTGCTGTTGAGGGTTATCAGAGGTTAGCGTCTTGAGTCGGGCGAGGTGAGCACGGACTGCTGGAGCCGCGACTTGATACGGTTCCAGGAAGACTTCTTGTCCCGTGATGATATAACCACGCGTTGCGGTCTGCGCCTCGGCTACGGCCGAAAGCGTGGCTTCGAGCTCCGCCAGGACTTCGTGGGTGTGCGACACCCATTCGCTGGCTTCGATGAAGCTGCGTCCGTTCCGGTATAACAGCCCAGCCACCAGTAGCAGAATCATTCCGGCCACCGCCAAACCCGCGCCGGTCTTCTTTTCAATGGACCACTTCATAGCGACTCCTCAATCTACGCACTAGGAGGTTGCGGAAAAACTCACAAATGCATGCAGTACCGCAATGTATGCGGCATCGTGGAAGAGCGGCGCCTCAGCGCCGCGTAAAGTATGTGGAACCCATGAGGGCTTCAGCCGCCTTATCACGCTTCTAGCGCCCAGCGGTCGCACCCCGCGATAAGAAGTCTGTCGCGCCACGGCTGACCAGCCGCTCGAATTCACCGAAGATGTGCGGATCCCACCAGCCTTTAGCGACCTCTTCCTTCATTGTTTGAAGTGCATCGGTGATGGGAAAGGCCTTCTTGTACGGCCGCTCCGTCGTCAGAGCATCGTAAACATCGACAATTTGCAGCACGCGTGCGGTAACAGGAATCGCATCGCCTCGAAGTCCATCAGGGTACCCAGATCCGTCGAGTTTCTCGTGATGGTGCCGAATAATTGGAAGCACGAAACGGAAAGACTTCAGGGGAGCGCAGATGCGCTCGCCAACAACGGAATGCTCGCGGATAATTGTCCATTCGTCGGGGGTCAAACGACCAGGCTTCAGCAGAATTGCATCAGGGACGGCAATCTTTCCAACGTCGTGTACGACTCCGGCACGACGCAGCGCGGTAATTTGATTCTCCGAGAGCCCGAGTTGCTCTCCCAGCCGAGCCGAATACTCTGCCAGGCGTTCACAATGACCATGCGTGTAGGGATCTTTGCCTTCAATGCTCCGCGCCAGCGAGAACAGGACTGACTCGGCCCTCTCCAGTTCGTCCGTGCGCTGCTTAAGCTTCAAAAGGGACCTTACGCGAGCGAGCAATTCAGTTCGGTCCACAGGACGGGTCAAAAAGTCATCCGCTCCAACCTTGATGCCCTCGAGCCGATCCTGCTTGTCAGAAAGCGCCGTAATCATGATCACCGGTATCAAATATGTATCTGGGTTGTTCTTGATTTTCTCGCATGCCTCGAACCCATTCAGGTGAGGCATCATCACATCCAGAAGCACCAAGTCGACTTGGGTTCGGGTGAGTTCTGCAACCGCGGCTGCGCCGTCCGGCACAGCAATCACTTTGCATCCCTGTGCTGTGAGGAGTTCTTCTAACAACTCACGATTTGCGGCTTGATCATCGGCAACCAAAACGGTGCCAGTGATTGGCTGATGTGACTGATGTAACATTTTTCACGACTTCTTTCTTTGTAGAAGCATCGCATGGGAAGAAGGGCAAGAGTTAGTGACTGAAGTCACAAGTTCCATAGGAAAGGTGAGCGCCTGCTGAGGTTTCAGTCGCACGTTTCATCTGCTGCGACGAGGATTTACTGTTGATAGGTGCCTTATTACGAATAATTATGATGACCTGACCGACTCACTCGCAACTGGTTATTGCGGATTTTCAACAACACTCTTCGTAAGTCCGCCAGTGTTTTCCGAAACTGCGGGTAGCCGTATAACGAACTACTCTCAGAAGTGGTCGCACTCAGTATTTCAGGCCGCAGTGAGTCCGGTCATCATGATAATAATGAGCGTAAACCGGAATCCAGCCCGATGCCAGGGGGCGACGGTTTCTGGTAAGACCAGGAAGGAGCGAGTCTTTCCACTTAGACCAGAATCGGCGTCGCCATGCAGGATTGTACTCAAAAGACTCTGTTGCAGTAGATCGGAGCGGGTTTATTGCCGGCACAAGCTGCGTTCGGCTGGGGCCATATGCGTCAATCGAGTGGCCGCCCGAGGATCCGCTGTCGCGGTTGTTATCCGATGCGTTCAGTCGAGTCGCGGAATTGCACTTGCGCCTCTAACGAACTTAGCCATGACTGAAGAGCCACTTCACTGTCTTTTTCGATGTGCAAGAAGCGTAAGCCCATTGCGAACGAGTCACTCCAAACAATATCCGTTTTTGCGTGAAAAGCCTGTGGCTCGACGCTTGGAATGTCAAAGTCCACTGAAACAACTCCTTTGAGATGTACTGGATCCACCAGTTTGATGGCCATTCCATTCTCGCTCACATTTTTCATCGTGGTGCTAAAGGATTGCCCAAGATGATTCTGAAACCGCACCGGCAAATCTATGTCGTGTCGGAAATACCTGCGATGTTCGCGCTCCATCCTGGGAAGGGCGATATCCAGAACGCCACGCAATCGACTCTCCTCAATCGGTTTGCAGAGTGTAAAGTTGGCTCCTAAGTCAAGAGCTGTTTCCGTGTTGGTCGAACCGTTTAAAACCGCGATTATCAGAGTTTCTTGATTCGAGCGGCTGCTACGTACATTGACGAGTGCTTCCGTGCCTCCGGCTACATCATCACAGTCGATGATCAGTCCGTCCCAATGACGGCGGGATGCGAGTTCGACTGCGCTTGCAGAATCCTGCCGGAGATCCAGCGAAACTCCGCGCGCGCTGAAATTTGTCTTGATCTGCCCTAAAAGGGTGGGATCGCAAGTCACGACCAAGCAATCTAAGCCCATTCCATGATCCTAGCGAATTGCAGCATCGGAACCAAAGTGCCAGACGTGCATGGAACTTGTAGATTGCGGCCTGGCCAGCGCGACACAACGACCCGCGCCAGACTGATTCATTCTCTTTCAACGCCGCATTCCGCTGAATATGAAACGAGCTCTGCCCCCGCCTCTCGGATATACAGCGTCCAGAATGCCCTCAAGATGTTCCAGGCCCGGGGGGCTGAGCCCCGCTGGTGATGCTCCGATCACACGCACCTTGTATCCAGCAAGAGGAACTATCAAGCGATTGGCCTCTTCGGCTCGAAGAAAACCACTCCATATTCAAACACTCGTCCCGCAACCGGGCCGTTGTAGGAAAACTCTCCCAATGTAAGTCAGGTCACCTCTTAGATAGGGATCACTAGGGCATCTGGTTTTTCCGTTACATAGCTGTGGTCGATTTTGTGGAGGTCATGGCACTCGCTCTGAACAAGACCGTGCAGTATTCATAGGGTCGGCACGCTAGGAGCACCTGGTGCAAAACGAGAGTGGTCGGTTTCGGAGCTCCCGCCGCTGCTGTAAGTAGCTGAAAATAAATGGTCAGGGGAGAGAGGATTTGAACCTCCGACCCCCTGGTCCCGAACCAGATTCCAGCGAATTTCGAATACCTCCTGACCAGCATTTGCAACGGGCTACCCTAGAAGTGGCCGCACTCAGCATTTCGATTCGAGCACCACGCGATAACTCCCGGAGGGTCGGCGACTCTCAAGAAAACAAACGTGTAACTCGTTTGTTTTTCTGTCAACACTGACAGCGCCTCGCTGTCCCTTGCTCGGAAGTAATCACGGAGTCCAGCTTTCCTTGTGATGGATCAGCTACAACCTCTCTTCCTGTCGGGGTCCAGAAATGGAGAACGAGGGTTCGATAAGGGTTCGATAATTGTGTCTTGCGATTCCTTCAGGCGCTTTAGGTGGCCACCGGTGCCTGGAATGTCAATCGGTTACTTGTCGTGGGAGTGTTGACACGGTAGCAGTCTGGCAGCCCAGCCGACTGACTGCCAATCAGTCGAAATCTGCAGTTTTTCGGGACGTGTGTGGCACTCCGGTGTGCCAGTTGTGTGCCAGATTTAGAGTTCACTCGGCCCGCGAGCGCGCCTGTTTCCTCTAAAGTCAATTTCCTCACGTTTATTTCCGACTATTTCGCTCATGTTATTTTTTCCAATCTTGGATTTGAACTACAAGTACACTGCCGTCGGATGGGCGGCGATGAAAGCTGCGTTGTCCGCCGCCATGCTGTTCGTTCTCGCATGCGTGAAGTCGGCTTTGAGACGAGATTCAGGAACGCTCATTATTATTTTTGCCTGAAACCAGGCCGCCAGGGAGCCGGGGTACTCAGCCTATCAAGGAGATTTCCGCGCAAGTGTATAGAAGAGATCACCCCGCTCTCTTTGAAACCATCTAAGATGTGTCATTGGACGTTCAGAAAGAGCCGATGGCCGCGCGTGAATTGACACCGGAATCTCCCGAACAGACCGAGGCGATGTTTCCCAAGCTGGACGACGGGCAAATTGCTCGACTAGCGTCGTTTGGCGGGCAGCAGGATGCGCAGGCACATGAAGTTATTCTAGAACCGGGAGATTTGCATCACGGCATCTTCGTCGTACTGAGTGGCAGCATCGAAGTGATTCGTGTCTCCGGCGGTGGCGAGACTGTCCTCCATGTTCTCGGTCGCGGAGAATTCACTGGCGACGTAAACCTGCTCTCGGGCCGCGGGACTCTGATCCGTGGCAGGGCAGTGGAAGCCAGTACCCTTCTTGAAATCGACCGGGCTAATCTGCGCCACATCATGCAGACCGATGCTGCGCTCGGGGAGATATTCCTGAATGCGTTTCTGCTGCGCCGGGTATACCTCATCTCCAACTCCATAGGCGATGCGGTACTGATTGGATCCAACCATTCGAGCGACACGCTGCGTCTGAGAGAATTCCTTGCTCGCAACGGCCAACCTCACACCTATCTCGATGTCGAGGTCGATCCTGAAGTCCAGACGGTTCTTGACCAATTCGGAGTACCACTAGCGGACATTCCGGTCCTGATCTGTTGCGGTGTAGTTGCTTTGCGAAATCCAAGCAATTCCGAAGCCGCGGAGTGCCTCGGATTGAACGCCGGAATCGATCAGGGTGACGTGAGTGACGTGGTTGTGGTCGGCGCGGGACCAAGCGGGCTGGCCGCGGCTGTCTATGGAGCCTCTGAGGGACTGAATGTCCTCGTTCTAGAGCAGAACGCACCGGGTGGACAAGCCGGATCGAGTTCCAGGATTGAGAACTATCTCGGTTTCCCCATGGGAATTTCTGGGCAGGAACTCTCTAATCGCGCATTCGTTCAAGCGGAGAAATTTGGTGCACATATCGCTATCGCTCGATCCGCCAAAAAACTGAAGACCAGCCACCCGCCCTACACGATCGACCTAGACGATGGAGGATCGGCGCGGGGTCGGACGATCATCATAGCCGCTGGCAGCCGATATCGCAGACTGGACTTGCCGAATCTTTCCCAGTTTGAAGGAGTTGGAGTCTACTACGGCGCTACCCACGTCGAGGCCACAGTTTGCCGCGACGAAGAGGTCGCAGTCGTGGGCGGTGGAAATTCTGCAGGACAGGCGGCGGTTTTCCTTGCCGGAACCGCCAAGCATATTTATCTCGTGATGCGAGGACCCTGCCTCGCTAAGACCATGTCGCGATACTTGATATCCCGAATCGAAGCGAGCCCGCGGATTACGCTCATGGCTTGGACCAGGATCCAGGCTCTCGAAGGCGAGACGCATCTCAACAGGGTTCGCTTACACAATACCAAGACTGGAGCGACCGAAACTCGGGACATCGAACATGTGTTTATGATGACCGGCGCCGACCCCAACACGGAATGGCTTCGAGGGAGTCTCGCACTTGACGCAAAGGGCTTCATCAAGACCGGTGCGGAGGTTCAGGACGACTGGCCTCTGCATCGTGCTCCCTATCCACTGGAAACGAGCCTTCCCGGAGTCTTCGCGGTTGGCGATATCCGGGCTGAGAGCGTGAAGCGTGTCGCCTCTGCCGTGGGCGAAGGATCCATGGTTGTTCAATTTGTGCACAAGGTTCTGGCCGAGTAGCAATATGAGGATTTGTGAGGATTGTCCGACGTCGAAGGTGCGAATTCGGAGAGTATTGACGATAATTGGGGCACTTCCGAGGCATGGTAATTAGAACAATGCCGGCACCGAAGGCCTGTGACGGTCTTGTCGACCAGGTTGTTTGACTTCATCGTCGCGGCGAACGTCGGCCTGGATGAAGGCGGCTTCGGCACCCAAGCGGCGCAGCCGGGTTCGAGACCCTTGCCCTCCGCTTCCCGGCGGCCAGAAACGACGAGGCGGGCACCGTCCTCGGCAAAGGCCACAGCGGTGGCGCGACCGATGCCTGTGAGGGGCGCGCGTCGCCTGTTGGAAACGCTCTTCAGGCATGAACGCCTCCATAATGGGGAGTGCGAACTTCTCGACGGGATCGCGAAAGGCATCAACCCGTTTACTGTCTCTGGCTAGCTGATCTTCGCTGATCCTAACGATTACGAGCCGCCGGATGCCTTCCATTTTGTGGACGCGCACGAATTCCAGGAGCATGCGCTCCTGGTCCCAAGTTTGCGGTAAACCTCAGCACTTCTGCACAGAAGTCCTCCGCGTACTGAAATAGAAAGGCATGACCTGCATCGGGGTAGAGAAGGGATCATCTCGTGAACTAAGTTTCGAGCCCGCGACCACTTCCGGTCGGTTGAAAAAACTTGTATCCACATTGTGCTGTTAAACATCATATATGCTGGACCTGAGTTAGTTAAATAACTAACTCCTCCGAGTCGGAGAATATGCGAACGGCACAACCGGACAAGCGAACGCGGCTGATTGAGACTGCGACGAAGCTGGCGTATGGACGCGGTTTCCGAGAGACGAGTCTGGCGGACATCGCCGAGGCGGCTCGCGTGCCGGTAGGCAATGTCTACTACTACTTCAAAACCAAGGAAGAACTCGCCGAAGCCGTGGTGGAGCGGCGCCTCGAGGAGTTTCGCGCAGCCCGGGCGGAGTGGGACCGCTTGAGTTCTCCGAAGGAGCGGCTGTTAGCTTTCGTGGGTAGCGTCCAAGCGAACCGGGAGCAACTTGCGCGCGGAGGATGCCCTCTTGGCGGGCTGTGCACGGAGTTGCACAAGGAGGGCGGCGCTCTCGCGAAGAAATCCGCGGCGCTCTTCAATGAGCCCATGCGTTGGCTTGAGGAGCAGTTCCGGGCCGTTGGCCATGAAAAGGATTCACGAGAACTCGCGGTCCATTTGTTCTCCGCCTTTCAGGGTATGGCGGCTGTTGCGCTCGGCACCAACGACCGCGAGGTGGTGGTGATGGAGGCAAAGAGGCTTAAAGACTGGATCGGGACCTTGTGACACGCAATCACGATGCGTTGACTCGCGTTTGGGCGGCGGAACTCGGTCCCAGGGGCGTTACGGTAAACGCGGTGGCCCCCGGCCTGGTGGATACAGCGATGCTAAGGGCAGCCACCGCCCGGATGGGCGAGGAGGCGGTGAAGGGAATGGTTGCGCGCACGCCGCTGGGGCGGCTCGGAACGACGTCTAATGTCGCCGATGTAGTCGCGTTCCTCGCCTCGCCCGACGCTCGCTGGGTTACTGGGCAAGTGCTCGACACTACTGGCGGATTGGCCCCCTAAATTGAAAGTGAATAAATAAATCCTGAGATCAGAAACGAGAATGGAGTTTTTATGAAAATTGTTTTGATTGGCGCAAACGGAAAGATCGGCGAACTGGTTCAAAAGGCATTGGCGGGTGCTGGCCATGAGATAGTCAAGGTCGGGCACAAATCTGGCGATTTTCAAGTCGAGATCGAGAACCGCGAAAGTGTCAGGAAGCTTTATCAAGCCGTCGGCTCGTTTGATGCCGTGGCCATTGCAGCAGGCCAAGTCGCATTTGCT
>JGI12636J13339_1000170_pt1 | contig 10259 bp, 12 predicted proteins | sample BlaSpr_A8_Ref_M1_FD_13339 | JGI IMG/M metagenome (IMG submission 13339) | reverse complement strand
CCAGGCGCGGGCCCCTACGGCCTCCCGGCGCATGGTCGCAAGGCCGTAGGCGACGCCGGCCGGACGCGACGCCGCCTCATAGGACGCGAAGTCGCCGCCGGCGAGAAGCTGCGCGGAAAGCTGGAACAGCGTGCCTGCGGTTTCCGCAGTGTAGGTCTCCAGCCCCGCGAGTTCGGCCATGGGCTCCTCGGCAAGATCAAATTCGCGCGCGTCGATGATGCGCAGAAGGGCTGCGCCCGGCAGTTCGCGGAGAAGCACCGTGTCGAGGAGCGCCGCGGCCACGGGGCTGCCCTCGCCCGGCCGCTCGCCGGCGAGCACCTCGCGCCACCATTGCAGGCGGATTTCTCCCGCCATGGGCTCGGTCACCCGATGGCGAACGCTGGCGATCTCGAAATTAAAAGCCTGCAGCGCGTGGAGATGAGGCCGCGCCTCGGCCGGCGCGAACAGATCGGCGAGGAAGCGGTCCTTGTCGCCCTCGCGCACCAATCCTTGGCAATAGGCGTAATCCGGGTCGATATCGCGCAAAGCCCATCCCCCGGCAAGCAATAGCACCTTGCGCGGGGGTCGCGCGGCTCAATCGACCGCGATCAGCGCCGCGGCCACCTTGCGGTCCTCGCCGAGCAGGATGTTGTAGGTGCTGGTGGCCGCCGCGGTCGGCATGGGATCGACGGCGATCCCCGCCTCCTTCAGCTTGCCGCGCAATTCCGCCGCCACCGGAACGATGTCGCGGCCGGTGCCGACGATGAGAAGCTCGATCTCCGCCGCGTCGGCGAAAACCGGCGCGAGCGAGGCCGCGTCGATCTCCGCCGCTGTCTTCGGCGTGAATGCGCGGATGCCGGAGGGCGTGGCGAGGATCGAGCCCTTGTGGGACATGCCGGCGAAGCGGAAGCCGCCCGCGCCGTAGCCGTCGATCGCCGCTCTTCCGGGATAATGCGGGTCGCGCCGCTCGCTCACGGCGCCCGGGTGCCGGCGGTGGCGAGCGCGTCAGCGTGCTCCGAGTCGTCGGCCGCGGCGGCGCGGGTGCTACCGACGCCGAGGTAGATGAGGATGGGCGCGGCGATGAATATCGAGGTGTAGGTGCCGACCAGCACCACGCCGAACATCATGGTGGCGGTGAAGGAATGGATGGCGTGGCCGCCAAACAGGAGCAGCGCCAGCAAGGCGAGCGTCACCGTCACGTGGGTGATGATGGAGCGCGACAGCGTCGAATTGATCGAAATGTTGAGGAGATCGGCCATGGGCAGCTTCTTGTAGCGGCGCAGCATCTCGCGGATGCGGTCGTAGATCACCACCGTGTCGTTGAGCGAGTAGCCGAGGATGGTGAGCAGGGCCGCGATCGACGACAGGTCGAACTCGAGCTGCATCACCGACATGAAGCCGATGGTGAGCACGATATCGTGCACGTTGGCGATCATGGCGCCAAGGGCGAACTGCCATTCGAAGCGGAACCACAGGTAAATGAGGATGGCGAAGATGGCGAACACCACGCCGATAACGCCGAAGCCGAGAAGCTCGGCCGACACGCGCGGGCCCACCACCTCCACCCGGCGATAGTCGTAGTCCTCGCCGAGCGCGCCGCGTACCTTGCCGATCACCGCCTGCTGCGCCGCGTCGCCGCCCGGCTGCTGCGCCACGCGGATGAGAACGTCGCCGCGGTCGCCGAACTGCTGAATCTGGATCTCGCCGAGGCCGAGGCCCTCGAGCTTGCTTCGCATCTGGCCCATGTCGAGGGTGCCGCTTTTGGCCTGCACCTCGATCAGCGTGCCGCCCTTGAAGTCGATGCCGAAGTTGAGGCCATGGCTGAAGTAGAGAACGAGCGCGAGGATCGAAAGGAGCGCCGAGACAGGGAAGCTGATGCGCCGGAAGCGCATGAAGTCGAAGCGAGTGTCGTCCGGGACGATGCGGAGAAGACGCATTGGACCTCAGATCGGGACGGTCTGCGGCCGCCACCAGCGCACCCAGGTGGCGACGATGAGCCGGGTCAGCGTGAAGGCGGTGAACAGCGTGGTCAGGATGCCGATGCCGAGCGTCACGGCGAAGCCGCGCACGGCGCCGGTGCCCACGTAGAACAGCACGGCGGCGGCGATGAAAGTGGTGATGTTGGAATCGAGAATGGTGGCGAGGGCACGGTGGAAGCCGGCGTCGATGGCCGAGATGGGCGTGCGGCCGGTGCGCACCTCCTCGCGGATGCGCTCGTAGATCAGGACGTTGGAGTCGACCGCGATACCGACGGTGAGCACGATGCCGCAGATGCCGGGCAGCGTGAGCGTGGCGCCGAGCACGGAGAGAATGCCGAGGATCATACCGACGTTGATCGCCACCGCCACCGACGCGAACACGCCAAACAGGCCGTAGGTGGCGAGCATGAAGATCACGACGAGCGCGGCGCCGGCGTAGGACGCCTTGAGCCCCGCCTCGATCGAATCCTGGCCGAGGCCGGGGCCGACCGTGCGCTCCTCGATGATGGTGAGCGGCGCTGGTAGCGCGCCGGCGCGGAGCAGGATCGCCAGGTCATTCGCCTGCTGCACGGTGAAGTTGCCGGAAATCTGCCCGGAGCCGCCCAAGATCGGCTCGCGGATCACCGGCGCCGAGATCACCTTGTTGTCGAGGATGATGGCGAAGGGCCGGCCCACGTTTTCCTGCGTCACCTGGGCGAAACGGCGCGCGCCCTGGTTGTTGAAGCGGAAGGAGACGATGGGCTCGCGCGTGCGCTGGTCGAAGCCGGGCTGCGCATCGACCAGCTCCTCGCCGGTGATGATGATGCGTTTTTCGATGAGATACGGCTGCGGCGGCTTGTCGTTGGAATAGAGCAACTCGGAATCCGGCGGGGCGCGGCCTTCGAGGGCCTGCTGCGCCGGCATGGAGAGGTCGACCAAGCGGAAGGCGAGCTTGGCGGTCTGGCCGAGCAGCGCCTTGAGGCGGGCGGGATCCTGCAGGCCCGGCACCTGCAACAGGATGCGGTCGAGGCCCTGGCGCTGAATCAAGGGCTCCACGGTGCCGAGCTCGTCGACGCGGCGGCGCACGATCTCGATCGACTGCTCCACCGCCTGGCGGATGCGTTGCGTGATGCCGGCGTTGGTGAGCGTCAGCTGGATCAGCCCGTTGCCGGCGTCGACCACGTCCACGTCGCGCAGCTCCGTGCCGGAGAGCAGCCCGCCGATCTGGTTCGACAGCTCGCGCAGGCGCTGCACTGCCCTCGCCGCGTCGGCCTGGTCGCGCACGCGCACCGAAACGGTCTGACCCGAGATCGCGAGGTTGGTGTAGCCGATGCGCGGCTCGCGCAAGAGCGACCGGCGCACGTCGTCGCGCAGCGTCTCCACCTTCTCCTTGCGCACAGCGGCGGAGTCGACTTCGAGCAAGAGATGCGAGCCGCCCTGCAGGTCGAGGCCGAGCACAATGCGATGCTGGAGAACCGACGGCAGCGTGTGGTAGTGCGCGTCGGACAACAGGCTCGGCAGCATCAGCAGGCAGATGATCGCCGACGCGAGCACGATCGCGAGCGCCTTCCACCGGGTGAAATGGAGCATTGCCTAACCTCGAACGAAACGAACGGCCGGCGCGCTCAGGCGTCTTCCTTGACCGGCTCGCCCTTGGCGCGCACTTCGTTGATCATGGAGCGCATCTGGCGGACCTTGATGCCGTCGGCGATCTGCAGCTCCACCTCGTTGGCGTCGACCACCTTGGTGACCTTGCCGATGACGCCGCCGGAGGTGACCACCGTGTCGCCGCGGCGCAGCGCGCTCACCATCTCCGCGTGCTGCTTCACCCGGCGCTGCTGCGGCCGGAGGATCAGGAAATACATGATCACGAAGATCAGGATGAAGGGGAGCAGCGACATGATCATGTCGTTGCTGCCGCCAAACTGGGCATACGCGGGGGTCATCGGCACTTCAGTCACCTCGCCTGATCGGTTAAAGCCTCGGCACTCTGAAAAGCGCCGAAAGCGCGGCGACTATAGCGGCGCTAGGCCGCTTTGCAAACGCGGGCGGCCGGGTTTTCGCATGACATTTCCGTAAGTTCGTGGCGCGCGCTCCTTTGTCATGGCCGGGCTTGGCCCGGCCATCCCGATCATCAAGGCAGTGCCTCTCATAAGCGAGATCGCTGGAACTCGGGTCTACCCGAGTTCCAGAACTTAGATGCGCAAGTCGGGTAAACCCGACTTGCGACGACAAGCCCGGCGATGACAGAACACTAGCGCAACAGCATCTGCGTGCAGCGAAAGAGCACGAGAGTCTTGTCCGTCGCGTCGGTCACCGTTGCGCTCCACACCTGGGTGGTGCGGCCGAGATGCTCGGCCGTGGCGACGCAGGAGATCACGCCTTCGCGCGCCGTGCCGAGGAAGTTCGCCTTGAGCTCGATGGTGGTGAAGCCCTTGGCGCCTTCGGGCAGGCTCGCCACGCAGCCGTAGCCGGCGGAGGTGTCGGCGAGCGCGATCACGCTCGCCGCGTGCAGGTAGCCGTTGGGCGCCAGATGCCGCTTCTCCACCGCCATTCGGCTCTTCACCGTGCCCTTGCCGACCTCGAGGATCTCCACCCCGAGCTCGCCGGGCAGAAAGCTCTTGCCGAAGGTCTTGAAGAATTCGGCGTTGAATTGGATCGCCATCATCGCCCCCGCTATAGTTACCGCCCTATAGCATGCTTGCCGTGACGCCTGCCGCCCGCTATGCCGCCTCTCGGGACGAAGCCATGAACAAGCCCTCGCCCACGGACACGGTCCTCGGCCTCCTCGCCTCGACCTTCGAGCGCGTGGCGAACGCGCTCGATCGCCTGGCGCCGCGGCCGGCGAAGAAACCGGATTTCGCGGCGGCCGACGCCTTCGTCTGGCACGTGACGGGCGAGCTTGAGCCCGTCAAGCGCGTGAACCGCGTCGAGATGGCTCTTCTCAAGGGCATCGACCGCATGCGCGACACGCTCATGGAGAACACCGAGCGCTTCGCCCGTGGGCTTCCCGCCAACAACGCGCTCCTCTGGGGGGCGCGCGGCATGGGCAAGTCGTCGCTGGTGAAAGCCGTGCACGCGGCGATCGCGGCCAAGCAAAAGCCCGGCGAGGAGCGGGTCAAGCTCATCGAGATCCACCGCGAGGACATCGAGTCGCTCCCCGCGCTGATGGCGCTCCTCGGCGGCGCGAAATTCCGCTTCCTCGTGTTCTGCGACGACCTTTCCTTCGAGGCCGAGGACACCTCCTACAAGTCGCTGAAGGCGGTGCTCGAAGGCGGCATCGAAGGCCGGCCCGACAACATGCTGCTCTACGCCACCTCCAACCGCCGCCACCTGATGGCGCGCGAGATGATGGAGAACGAGCGCTCCACCGCCATCAATCCCGGCGAGGCGGTGGAGGAGAAGGTGTCGCTGTCGGACCGCTTTGGCCTGTGGCTCGGCTTCCACCGCTGCTCGCAGGACGAGTACCTCGATATGGTCGAGGGCTACGCCGAGCACTACCNCATTCCGTTCGCGAGCCCCGACGCGCTCCGCCAGGAGGCGCTGGAATGGGCGACCACGCGCGGCGCGCGCTCGGGCCGGGTCGCCTGGCAATTCGTCCAGGACGCCGCCGGCCGGCGTGGCGTCGCGCTCAAGGATTGACCATGCGCAAGCGCCTCGTGATCGCGCTTGTTTGTGCGCCGGCGCTCGCCGGCTGCAGCTCGGACACGTTCACCGGCCTCGATTGGTGGAAGCGGGCCGAGATCGAAGGCAACTCCACCGGCGGCGTCATCCCGGCGCAGCTCGTGCGCGGCGACGTGCAGGCGGCGGCCGACCGGTGGTGCGACAAGTATGGCCGCGTGGCGAAGATCACCTTCAACTCGGGCCAGCCCGACGCCTCGGTGGTGTTCGTGTGCGTGGACAAGGGCGCGGCCGCTCCCCCGCCTCCGCCGCCCGAGACCCCGCCGCCCGCCGCGAAGCAACCCGCGGGACCGCCGAAGAAGCGGTGACGCGAGCCGCGTCGTAGCTCGAGGAGTCAGCGGGTCCGCATGCAGGCACTCGTCTTCGTGACGCACATCGAATCCGAGCCGGTGCGCAAGCACTTCCTACGGCTCAAAGTGGAGACCCAAGGCCTGCTCGATGTCTTTCTGTGCGTTCACGAGCCCGCCCAACGCTCCGGCGAGCCGCTTCCCGCGGATGGAGGCGATTGCGGGCATCCAAAACGCCACGGGGCGGCCAAGAGCCCTCGTTTTAGAGAGCCGGCCGCCCCGGGTTGATCGGCACGGAGGTCCTTGGCCGATCGGTCTCGGAATTTCCTAAAGCGAGGACAGATGCTGCGTCGGATCGACCGGGGTCGAGCCTTTGCGGATCTCGAAATGCAGCTGCGGGGCGACGACGCCGCCGGTCTGGCCGGCACGCGCGATCACCTGGCCGCGCTTCACCGCCTCGCCGCGCTTGACCAGCACTTCGCTGGTGTGGGCGTAGGCGGTGACCCAGCCTTCGGCGTGGCGGATGAGCACGAGGTTGCCGTAGCCCTTGAGCTCGTTGCCGGCATAGGCGACCACGCCGTCCTCGGAGGCCTTCACCGGCGTGCCCTCGGGCACGGAAAGATTGATGCCGTCGTTCTGCTGGCCGTTGGGCTTGGAGCCGAAGCCGGAGATGACGCGGCCCTTCACCGGCCAGCGGAANTGCGGCGTGCCGGTGAGCGCGGGCTGCGTCTCGACCTGCTCGACGGGCTTCACCGCCGCGACCTTCTCCTGCGGCGCGGGCGTCGCCTGCACCGGAGCATCGACGCGGCGCTGCGGTGCCGGCTGCGTNGCNGCCCGGCTCGTGCCCGGGATGGTGAGCTTCTGGCCGAGCTTGAGCTTGGTCGTGACGGTGAGCTTGTTCTCGCGCGCGAGCTCGGCGGCGCCGATCTTATAGCGGCGGGCCACGGAAAGAAGCGTGTCGCCCTGGTTCACGGTGTGGATCGCGGCCGGACGCACGGGCGCCGAAGCGAGCGGCTGCGCACGCTCGCCGTTCGACGGGATAACCAGGCGCTGGCCGGGCTGCACCAAGGTGGCGGTGGCGAGATTGTTGGCGCGCAGGATGATCGCGACGGGAACGTTGTAGCGGCGCGAGATGATCTCAAGCGTCTCGCCGCGCTGCACGGTGACGGCGGTGCCGCCGTCCCAGCGCCAATTGCCGTCGCGCTGCGCGCTTCCGGTGGACTGCACCGGCAGCTGCTGCTGTTGCGCCACGGAGGGCGCGGGCGCGGCGGGAAGCGTGCGCGGCGGATTGGATGCGAGCGGCGTGTCGAGCGGGCGGGATTCGATCTGGGCCACCGGCTGCTGCGGCTGGGGCGCCGGTGCCGTGTTGGTGACTTCGTTGCGCGTATTGAACGGATTGGAGAACGGGTCGCTGCTGAAGCGGGAGGTGTCGGAGCTGCAACCGGCGGCGAAGGCCGCGATCAATCCGATGCCGAGAATGCGGGCACGGCCGCGCTGCAAGGGCCTGAGAATACGCATGGCTACTCACTCAAAAGGGTACGGAACCGCCGGAGTAAACGCCGAAAGGGTAAATGTCGGCTTAAGGAAATCGCGGCAGGGGGCGAATTTTGCTTATTTCGCCCGGCGCTAGAGCGTGGCCGCCTGCCCCGGGATCAGCGGCACGAAACGCACGGCCATGAGCGTGCGCTCCTCGATCGCGCCGTCCTCCTTCTTATGCAGCCGCTTGAGCTGCTGCACGCCGCCGGTGGGACCGACGGGCGCGATCAGAATGCCGTCGGGCGCGAGCTGGTCGAGGAGCGGCGGCGGAATTTCCGGCGTCGCCGCGGTGACGATAATGCGGTCGAAGGGTGCGCGCTCCGGGTCGCCCTTGGTGCCGTCACCGACGGTGACCGTGACGTTGTTGAGGCCGAGCGCGGCGAGGCGCGCGCGGGCCATCTCAGCCAGCGTGCGGTAGCGCTCGATCGAGACCACCTCCCAGGCAAGCCGGGCGAGGATCGCTGCCTGGTAGCCGGAGCCGGTGCCGATCTCGAGCACGCGGTGGTGCGGCCCCACTTCCAGCGCCTCGGTCATGGCCGCCACCACGTAGGGCTGGCTGATGGTCTGGCCGCAGCAAATCGGCAGCGCCTGGTCGGCGAAGGCGAGGTCCTGCTGGCCCGCCTCGACGAAGCGCTCGCGCGGCACGGTTTCGAGCGCGCGCAGGACGCGGGTGTCCTGGATGCCGCGCTTGCGCAGCTGGAGCAGGAACTCCATGCGCTCCTCGGCCTTGAGATCGTGGTCGGCGGTCTCCGCCACACCGGGCTCCACTCTGTCGGACAGCGAACAAACGAACGGCGCGGCATTTTAGTCTCAATTCAGTGCGAGAAACATTGCCGGCCCGCGGCGCTGCCAAATGCCACACAACGCCTTTGCCGGCAGCAAGGTACAAGCGAACGTTCAGCTTGCATTCAGGCCGAGCCGACTTACCTCCGTCCCCGCGTATACCCCAGTACAAGGCTTCCGGATGAACCCCGCCCCGCCCGCTCCCGCCCCCGGACGCCGCCTGTTGGTCGTCGAAGACGAAATCATGATCCGCATGCTGCTCGAGGACATGCTCGCCGACCTCGGCCACGAGGTGAAGGCGGCGGCCGGCGGCCTCGACGATGCGCTCGCGCTCGCGCGCGACACCGATTGCGACGGCGCGATCCTGGACGTGAACCTCAACGGGGCCGAAGTCTACGCCGTCGCCGACATTCTGCTCGAGCGCGGCATTCCGTTCGCCTTCGCCACCGGCTACGGCGAGCGCGGCATTCCGCAAAAGTATCGCGGCCGGCCGACGTTGCAGAAGCCGTTCCAGCGCGACGACCTCGCGCTCACTCTCGCGCGCGCTTTTGCCGCGGCGGCGAAATAGCCCCTTCCTCTTTCGGCTCGGGAAAAATCTGGGCCAAGCGCGTCATGAACGGCTCGTCGGTGAGGTCGATGCGCAGGGGCGTGATCGCGATGCGCTTGTGCTCGATCGCCCACATGTCGGTGCCGGTGGGAACCGTCCAGCGTTTGCGCTCGAAGGCGATCCAGTAATAGGGATTGCCGCGGCCGTCGGTGCGCGGCTCGATGCGCATCAGCTCCTGGTCGCGCTTGCCCTGGGCGCCGACGGAGATGCCCTGCACCTCGTCGGGCGCGCACGGCGGAAAGTTGACGTTGACGAGCACGCCGGCGGGCATGCCCTCGGCGAGGAGGCGGGAGATGATTTCGGGCGCGTGCACTTCGGCGGTGCGGTAGTTGTGGCTGTCGCGGGTGGCGAGGCTCAGCACCTGGGACAGCGCGATCGACGGGATGCCGAGCACGACCCCTTCCATGGCGCCGGCGACCGTGCCGGAATAGGTCACGTCCTCGGCGATGTTCTGGCCGCGGTTGATGCCCGAGAGAATGAGATCGGGGCGGTGCTCGATCATGATGTGGCGCACCGCCATGATCACGCAGTCGGTGGGCGTGCCTTTCACGGCGAAGTGCTTGTCGTCGATCTTGCGCAGGCGCAGCGGATCGGAGAGCGACAGCGAATGCGCGACACCCGACTGATCGAACTCGGGGGCCACCACCCAGACGTCGTCGGAAAGAGTTTTCGCCACCCGCACGCAGGCTTCGAGGCCCGGCGCGTGGATGCCGTCGTCGTTGGTGATGAGAATGCGCATTACGGGGCCCGTTCGATCTTCTTGATGCCACCCATATAGGGCGCGAGCGCGTCGGGCACCACGACGGAACCGTCGGCCTCTTGGTAGTTCTCCAAGATGGCGATGAGCGCGCGGCCGACGGCGACGCCGGAGCCGTTCAGTGTGTGCACGTGGCGCACATGCTTGTCGCCCTTGGGGCGGTAGCGCGCCTGCATGCGGCGGGCCTGGAACTCGCCGCAGTTGGAGACTGACGAGATCTCGCGATAGGCGCCCTCGCCCGGCAGCCACACCTCGATGTCGTAGGTCTTCTGCGCCGCGAACCCCATGTCGCCGCTGGCGAGCGTGACCACGCGATAGTGCAGATCGAGCTTCTTCAAGACGGCTTCCGCGGAAGCGAGCATGCCCTCGTGTTCGGCCTCGCTTTGCTCCGGCGTGGTGATGGCGACGAGCTCGACCTTGGTGAACTGGTGCTGGCGCATCATGCCGCGGGTGTCCTTGCCGGCGGCGCCGGCTTCGGCGCGGAAGCAAGGTGTGCATGCCGTGAGGCGCATGGGCAATGCGCCCTCCTCCACGATCGACTCGCGTACGAGATTTGTGAGCGAAACTTCCGCAGTCGGAATCAGCCACAGTCCGGAGGTGGTGCGGAACTGGTCCTCGGCAAACTTCGGGAGCTGTGCGGTGCCGAACATCGTCTCGCCCCGCACCAGGAG
>JGI12636J13339_1000168_pt1 | contig 10281 bp, 8 predicted proteins | sample BlaSpr_A8_Ref_M1_FD_13339 | JGI IMG/M metagenome (IMG submission 13339) | reverse complement strand
GGGCCAGCTACGTCATCCAACCTTCGGTGGATGCAGTGGAAGAATTTAAGGTCCAGACGAATGGGTATAGTGCCGAGTTTGGCCGCGGCAACGGCGCCGTTCTTAATGCCACAATCAAGTCAGGCACAAATCAGTTTCACGGTAGTGTCTTTGAGTTTTTTCGCAACGACAAGTTGGACGCTCGCAACTTCTTTGAACTGAAACGCGGAGCTTACCAACGGAACCAGTTCGGCGCTACGCTCGGCGGTCCAGTTCGAATTCCGCATTTTTATAACGGCCGGGACCGCAGCTTTTTCTTTGTTGACTTCGAGGGATTGCGAATCCGCCAAGGGCGGCCGCTCCAAGCCTTGGTCCCGACGCCGGCCATGCGGGCTGGGAACTTTTCTTCGCTCATCGACTACACCACCCCGACCGGACCAGACTGCAACGGGCGTCCCACCTACATGGGAGAGCTGTTCAACACCCGCCTCAGCCGTGTAGATCCGAGCAGTCCCACCGGCATATGCGGTGTCCCTTTCGGTTACGATGCTTCCGGGAAGCCGGTCAATGTTATTCCCGAGAGCCTGTTCGACCCCTTGGCTACGGGCCTGCTCAAGCTGTGGCCGCTCCCCAACGTGAGCAACAACGGCGTCTTCAACTTCCTTACTGAGCCGAAGGTCCAGGAAAACCAAAACAACTTTGACATCCGGTTCGATCACACCTTTTCGGAAAGCGACTCTGGTTTCGCACGATATAGTTACCAGGTTCAGCCCAGCATCCACCCTTCGGTTTTCCAGGCGACCGGGGGCGGCGGCAACGAAGCTTCCGCGGGCTTCGACCACAACTTTTATACCAGTGTTGCTCTCAGCGAGACCCACATATTCAACCCCCGCTTAGCAAACGAGGCCCGCCTGGGTTACAACCGGGTTGATGCCAGGCACTTGCAGTTTGACTTCAACAACAACGTCTCCGCGCAGCTGGGCATTCCGGGCGTTCCTTTTGGCCCGCTTAACGGTGGGTTACCCTTGCTCGACTTCGCGGACGTGGATTCGATCGGCACTCCGCTGACCCTTCCATCCCTCCAGGTGCAGAACACGTACAGCTTCTCCGATAACTTGACCCTGATCCGCGGAAAACACTCGTTGAAATTCGGAGCAGAAATTCGCAAAGAGGAATTTACGATCCTGCAACCCACCGCGGCCCGCGGCCACTTGAATTTTGGAAACACCTTTACCGATAACCCTGCCAATCCGGGTAGCGGCGGATCGGGCCTCGCTTCGTTTCTAATCGGACTGCCCGACTTTGGCGAAATCACCAACCTGCACAATGTGGACTATCAGCGCTCCGCCTACGCGCTTTACATCCAGGATGACTTCAGGGTTACACCCAGGCTGGGCCTGAACTTAGGCTTGCGCTACGATCTGTTCGGAACCATCAAGGAGAGGTTCAATGCACAGGGCACCTACGACATCAACAAGCAGACCCTCTTTGTCCCCCGGGGCCAGGCTGCCAAGTTGCCGCCCGCGCTGGCTGCCATCATCCCCATCAGCGCAACCGCCAGCCGCGGCTTGGTGCCGGTGGACGCTGACAATTTTGCACCGCGGGTGGGCTTTGCCTATAAGTTCACTGATCGCATGGTGCTCCGCTCAAGTTACGGCATCTTCTACGCGGGCTATGAAAGTGGTGGGTGGTCAAATCCCAGCCCGGGTTTCAACCCGCCCTTCTCTTTGACGCAGAGTTTCCAAATGCCTTGTGCGGTGTCGTCAGCTAACCCCGCTCCGGGTCAAAGTGATTGTTCGATCCCCGGCCTGAGCCATTTCTTCAACGGTTTTCCAGCCAATTCGCTGACAAACCCCAGCCTGCCTCAGCTTTTTGAGCTCGGTCCTCATCTTCTTTCTCCTTACATGCAGCAGTGGCAACTCTCAACCCAGTATGAGCTGCCGCTTCACACAATTCTCGAGATAGCCTATTCAGGATCAAAGGGCACCAGGCTCTATAGCTTTTACAACGCCAACCAGGCCGCTCCCTCAGCAGATCCTACAGCTCCTACTGCCCCCAGACGGCCTGTTCCTAAAATCGACAATGCGATCTTTCAACTAGCCTCAAACGGGAACTCCGAGTACCACGCGCTTCAAGTCCGGGGTGAGCACCGCTTCTCTAAGGGGCTGGGTGCGCTGATCACCTACACCTTTGGTCACTCGCTGGACAACTCTTCGAGCGTGAATCTTCAGAGCCGGAACTTCTCAGACTTTCGATGGTCCCAGTTCCCCAACTGGGAGCACGGCAACTCGGATTTTGATGTGCGGCACCGCTTGGTTTTGAGTGCGATCTATGAGTTGCCATTTGGTCGCGGCAGGCGATTCGGCGCCCGCATGGGCAGCGCGGTCAACCAAGCCCTTGGCGGTTGGCAAATTACCGGGATTGCTTCTCTGACCAGTGGGAACTGGTTCACGATTCTGGACTCTACCGCAAACTTTGCCAATTCCGATGGCTCCCAGCGGCCGGATACGGTGGCCAATCCGAACGCGCACCCTTGCCTGCGCGGCACAGTATTCAATACTTGTGCGTTTGTTGACCCTCCACTGGGCTCTTTCGGAAATACCCGCAAGAATACCGTGCTCGGTCCAAACTTCCGCAATTGGGATCTGTCCCTGATCAAGAATTTTACGTTGCCCGAGAACACCAGTCTGCAATTTCGCGCAGAGTTCTTCAACCTGCTGAACCACACGAACTTTGTTCTCAATCAGACTGGGACTGACTTGCAGTCCCCAACGTTTGGGTTTCCAGACCAGGCACGCGCCCCTCGGGAAATTCAGTTCGCGCTTAAGTTCTACTACTAGTGAAGCAACAGAACCACAAATTCAACACAAGGAGAAAAGCATGACTAAACGAAGCCAAAAACCCAAGAAGACGATGTGGGCCCCTGCGTTGTTGCTATTGACTATCTCCATTTTCTCGTTGGCCGCTCTTGTCACTCGAGCGCTGGCCAACCCAACAGCGCCTTCCACCAAAGGACGGATTTTCGCGCAAGTGCTGGTTGAGGACACTCTCGCAAAACACCCGGGACTGTCAGGTCTCGGATTAGCCACTACTCCCCCGAAGGGGAACGATTGCGTGACCATCGCGGACACTGACGCGAAGGAACTTGGGGATAAGTGCGACAAGGGTGAAGTCGCCGTAATGAAGACGGGCACGCCCACTGTCGAAAAGGAAGGCGACGGCTACGATGTAACCCTGCCTCTCCATGTAAGCGGGAAGACTATTGGGATTATAGGAATGGATTTCAAGCTCGACCAGGCAGAAGCAGGTCTGCTTGACCGCGCGAAAGCCATTGCCAAGGAAATGGAGGACCAAATTCCTTCCAAATCAAAACTGTTCGAGCCTGCAAAGTAAATAAGCGCGACTTCAGGATGTCCCGCAAAACCTGCTGGCTTTTGCGGGCATTCCTGCTGTCGCGCTGGAGAAAACCATGGTACGAAGGTTTGCAATCGTAATTGCGCTCTTGTTCGCCGTTGATCTGTGGGCGGGCGAGCCCTGGAAGGAAAAATTATACAAAGATTGGAATGAGAAGGATGTGCGCAAGATCTTGAACGAGTCGCCATGGTCGAAACGGATCGAGGTTGAACGCAACGAAAGGACACACGCTGGCTTAGAGTCGCCTGAGGATACTTCCACAGCCAGCGAAGCGGCTGGTGAAAGCGGCGAGGAGGAAGCAGGTCGAGGCACCGAACAAGAAGAAAAGGAGACCAAGAAAAATGGAATCAATTTTGTCATTCGTTGGGGTTCCTCCAGAACCATGCGCGAAGCGTGGGTCCGTGGCCAGGTTTTGCAGAAACGGATTTCGGAGGTCGATACCGAGAAATCCCTGCCACCAGCGCCCGGCGATTACGAATTATTACTGGTGGGGCCTGATATGACGCTTTTCGAGAAGACCGACGAGGCGACGCTGAAGGAAAAGAGTTACCTGCTGGCAAAGAAGTCAAAGCAAGGAATTAATCCCAGCAAGGTAGAATTCGCGCGCACGTCCGATGGAAAAAGAATCAAGGGTATCATCTTTCATTTCCCCAAGAGAACACCCGGAGGCGAGCCGATCTTTGCCGCTGACGAGAAGGAATTGAAATTTCTTGCTCCGGTAGGAGCAGTCGAAATCAAGGCCAGTTTCGATCTGCAAAAGATGGTTGACAAAGCAGGGACAGATCTCTAGTCCGTCTGCCTTCGGCTGGGGTTTCGCGGCGAACGATGCCATTCGCGGAGCACTGACAAGGCCGACTCCATCGTTGACGTAATCAGGCGTGGGTGTTGAAAAAGGAACCAAAGCAGTAATTTCGGTGAATTTCAGCGCCTACGGCGAACGAACTTTCAACAACTTACGAACGAACTTCGTCGTTGAAACACCCCTGAAAAGAGTTTTTCAACAGCCACAGGCCATTATACTCATTGACAATTGCTAAGAGTCTCACCGGCACCGATTGATTTCTGCGTCTGCTCTTCAACTCGGACCACTCGCATCCCGAGTTCTCGATGAAGCTCCTCGATGCGCTTGGTGAGTTCGGCCTCGCTAAGACTTGCGAGGACGCGCTGGCGACCCGCTTGCAAACGCTCGACTATGGCGTTCGAGGCTCCAACTTCAAGCTCGACGTTTTCCTTCACTTTCCCGTATGCCCGGTCAGCTAACACCTTGAAGACCCTGGCATCACCCTTCTTGAGCCTTCGCACCATCCCCAGGTAGATCGCCTCGGGGTTGTTCTCAAAGACCGCTCGCGCTATTTCCGAAGAGATATCGCCCTTTGGGCGTCCGGCTGGGTTGCCGCTGACACCCTTCGGCCAGGGTCTGAGGTTTTGAACGCGTCCTCTCACTGTTTCTCCACTGTTCTGAGTGGGATTATACTGCTCACTGCTCCATTTCGTGGACTGTCTCAGCCACCTCCGAGACGAAGCTTTGTTGTCGGCGGACGAGGTCAAAGGTTCTTGCCACGCCCTTCTGCTGTATCCATTCAACGAGTGCGGATTCTCCGTTTAGTCCGCCGGGAGAAGCCAAGTAGCCGACGAACGTCTTAATATCACGGCGAACGCTAGCTGCGCCATTAGCCTCTTGGATTCTCTGCAGCTTGCTCACCAGAGCATCCGTGTCACGTTCAGCTGATGAGGCGGCGAGATTCACACCTTCGACTATTACTATGTGCCCACCACCTTCCTTGAATCGCTTTACAGGAACGGCACGACCACGGAATCCAACGATGCTGCCTCTCGAAAGTTTGTTAGCTAGGTCGCCAAGAGTCCTTGATAGTTCCCGGTCAATCCGGTCATGGCGTTGTTGCCGAGCACTCTCCGGCAGAACTAGCGCTTCGTAAAGAAGCTCTCCCTCCCTGTCAACATCAAGACAGTCGATGGCACGAGGCTCAGACATTCGAATGCGGTGAACCAGCAGTTTAGAAACATGCCTCCACCAAGTCTCCGTATTTGGCAAGACATCAGGAGACGCGTACGGCAATTTCCCTTCGTTCAACCAGTTCTCGATCTTCCTTTTGACTAGCTGAATGAAGGCGTACGCGGGCTCCTTCAATCCCCTCAGATTGTCCCTTTCCGAGGCGACGTGAATCCGGGTCGTCTTCGCCTCCGTACCCCATAAAATGAGACCCACCGGCACTGATGTCTGCCGCAACTCGTCCGTTACAAAGTTCAAGACGCTATAACTGAATGATCGGAATTCTGTTTTGGTCATAATCGAAATCACCCCACCCATTAACATTCAGCAGTTCAGGAAGACGTTCTAACCTGGTACCAAGCACCTCACTAATATGCCGCGGATCTATTTCACTACGTAGCCACCATTCCCGTGGCACAAGAAGATAGGCAGCATCAAGAGCTTCAACAGCGTGCCTCGCATTTTCGATGCTCCTACGGAGTCCGGCGCCGCCTCCGGCGGCTGCGATGTAACGTTCGTCGACCAAGCAAGTATGCTGTCATTCCCTACTTCGAGTTCGCGCTGGCAGAGGGCGATGTCACCCTCGAAATTGAGGAGATAGTCGTCGGGCCGAACCCGGATGCGTCGCAAGCCAAAGAGTCAGTGCGGTATCTGATCTCCTGCCGTGGCGCCACCTGTAAACGGATTGAAAATTACTCAGGTACCTACCGAAACTGGTAGCCCGGACGAGGGATCATCTTTTCCAGTGAAACGGCTGGTCGGAGAGATCGGCCATTGTGTCACCTAGTATGGTGCGCGAAAATTACTTGGCCGAAAACACCTGTTTCTGGGCAGCAGCGTAGAGAATTTTGCGGCCTTGCAGTTCAAGTATTTACGCACCCGCCGCTCAGCAGGTTTTTGGGCAGGCTTCTTGATCAGAGATTGCGGGCGCCAGATTACTCAGCCTGCCGGATTAACTCGCTGAGTCTCATACCTAGCGCGGCCGCGATTCCATTGGCGACTTCGATTCCGATGTTTACTTTACCTCGCTCGATCGAGCTGATGTAGGTTCTGTGGAGTAGCCCGTCAGTCACCCACAATCGGGCCGCGAGCGCGAATTGGTGCGAACTCAATTCAAGTGGGCCGATTCTGGATTTAATGTATACTCGCCGCCGAAAGCCGTACAGACATTTACCCGTGAAGAAGGTCCCTATTATGAGAGCCGTAAACGGGCTTCATGTGTTGCTCGTGAGCGCAATTTTGTGTGGAATGGTTCAGACTGCGGCTGGGCAATCCTCCGCTAAGGCTGAAGTTCTTGCTGCTCTCGCGGAACGAGATAAAGCGTTTGTCGCAGGCGACGAAACGAAGGTGGCGCAGTTCATGTCGGAGGACTATCTTCAGACCGATGTATCGGGAAACATTCAAGACAAGCAGGCTTGGCTAAACGAGTATTACCGGCCAATGGCGCCGCTGTTGAAGTCTGGGGAGACTCGGTGGGTCACGTTTGACCGGAGCGACATCGTGGTACGCGACCTTGGTGACACGATGGTTGTTGCCGGAAAGCAGACGATAAAGCATGTCGGCGTCAACCCGTGGAATCCAAAAGTCACTACTCCTCCCGATTCGCCGCGCGCGCCCCTTACCCTTAGATTCACTCATGTGTGGATAAAGCGCGGCGGAGCTTGGAAGCTGGCCGTAGTCCACAACGCAATTCCTACGGAACGTAAGTAACAAAGGCTGGGCTTTGTAGTGGACCTGTAGTCGCCGCCCCGTGCAGCCATCTATGGACATACAGAACGGCATTCTGTAGGTGGTTCCGGACAGATGGTCGGCCAACCGGAAGTTATCCGCGAACGGTGTGAGTCCGGCTCTGCCTGGCGATAACTGTTGAAACATCGCCGCTTACACTCAAAACCCCCTCAAAACGTGTAATGGTGATTACATCAACTATCGGTAAACAGTAAGCGACGAGGAAAGGAGTTTCCCAACTATTGCGCTTCACGACCCTGACTTCGGAAAAAAGCCGCCATGCATTTTACTTCGTCGCGACCAGGGCGGGCTGAGTGGCAGCCACTTGCGCCTGCACTTTCTGCAGGGTCTGGCGTGTAATCCGAAGCTCAGACTTCAGATCAAGAATGGCTGATGCCTGCGTACGGAGGACAGCTTGCTGTTGCCGAATCTGCCGCTGTTGCTGCTTGACCGCCTCGATCAACAGCGCCGTCAGACGGCTGTAGTCCACCCCGCGAGCATCTTTCCCGTTCTCCTCATAAGTGACCACTTCCGGCACCACTGCCCCCACTTCCTCGGCAATAACCCCAATATCGTGCTTGCCGGAGTCCTTCAGTTCGTAGGAGACGCCGCGCAGCTGCTCGACCATGCGCAGCGCGTTGTGCAGAGGCTGGATGTTCGTCTTCCAGCGCCGTGAACTGTAAGTCGCCCAGCCGTCAGAGATGGAGAGGCCGGCGCCCTGCCCCAGAGTTAGCAGGTTGGTGGGCTTGGTGGTTCCGATGCCGACCCGGACGGTGGCGGTGGCGCCATTCACCCCGGCCACGCTGCCCAGCACAATGGCATCGCTCACCTCAACCGTGGCATGTGCGCCGAAGGCGCCAGCGTTATGGAGGTTCTGGGTTCCCCCGCAAGTGTCATAGCCAAAGCACGCGAGACCGTTGTCCGTGGTCCTGTGGTCGGCCGCGTTCACGCCCACGGCGGTGTTCTCGTAGCCCGTGGTGTTGCTGAAGAGCGCGTGGTAGCCATCGGCTACGTCGTTGTAGCCGCTATTGTTGGTGTAGAGGGCGTACATGCCGCTGGCGGTGTTGTCGTTGCCGTTGTTGGAGTAGAGCGCCGCGTAGCCGCTGGCGGTGTTGTTGGATCCCTGGTAGTTGTAATAGAGCGCTTGCGAGCCGCTGGCGGTGTTGTAACTGCCCGAGCCGAACCCGTAGCCATGGAGCGCATAGTAGCCGTTGGCCGTGTTTTGGCTGCCCCCTGGCTGTAGTAGAGCGCATAGGCGCCGCTGGCGGTATTGTAGCTGCCCGAGCCGCCGCTCCGAAGCCGGTGCTAGTGTTGTAAGAGCCGTAGGCGTCCCCTGCGAAGCCGAGAGCGACGGTCCCATTCGCAAATGAGCCAGCGGCAAAGAGGTTGTTCCCAATATAGAAGCTGCTGCCCGACACCAACCCGGTCGCATAAAGCTCCCCGCTCGCAGACAGGTTGCCGGTCAGACTCACGTACCCGGTGCTCAGGCCGTACGCGGTCAGGCTCCCGTTTACCGTCTGATTACCATTGAAGGTGTTGGCGGTGTTCAACAGCGGTACTTTGCTGGTCTCCAGATTGAGCGTCGTGCTGCCGCCTAACGCCACCAAGCCCCCGCCTGTTAGGTCTGTGCCCGCCGTCACCGTTAGCGACGGATTGGCCAGCATGGCGTTGCTGACCCCGCCGGTGGCGATGCTCAGCGTTCCGCTCGTCGTGATCGGGCCGCCCGTCAGTCCCGGCCCGCTGCCGACGCTGGTTACCGTGCCGTTGCCGGGGAATGTCTGCCCGCTCGCGAACGTGATCTGTCCGTTGCTGGCGACCGAGAACCCGGTCTCGGTCGGCGTCGCGCCATTGGCCCCAAACAATAGGTCGAGTTTGCCGGACGGTGAACTGGTGTCATTGCCCACCGGTTCGGCCAGCCATTGGAAATCCTGATTCTGCGCGCTGGCCGTGCCGCTGTTATAAGCGGAAGTAACTGAGTCCAGCGGCTGCGAGTTGTAGCCTTGACCCGTCGTCGCGGTTCCGCTCGCCGGAAGCAGCGCGCCCGCTTCGGTCACCAGGCCGGTGAAGGTTCCCGCTCCGCCTGAAATCGATCCCGTCGCGGCCAGGTTTCCGGTGATGCTTTGATTCCCGGTGAAGCTGTTGGCCGTGTTCAACTGCGGCACCTGAGTGGTGTCCAGATTGAGCGTGGTGCTGCCGCCTAACGCCACCAAACCGCCGCCGGTCAGGTCTGTCCCGGCCGAAACGGTCAACGCGGGATTCGCCAGCATGGCGTTGCCGACCCCGCCCGTGGCGATGCTCAGCGTCCCGCTGGTCGTGATCGGGCCGCCCGTCAGTCCCGGACCGCTGCCTACGCTGGTCACTGTGCCGTTGCCGGTGCCTGGGAACGTTTGTCCCGGGGCGAACGTGATCTGCCCGTTGCTGGCAATGTTCAACCCAGTCTCCGCGAGTTTGCCGGTCCCCTGAGCAAACAGCAGATTCAGCGATCCGGTCGCGTTGCTAGTGTCATTGCCCACCGGCTCGGCCTGCCACTGGAAGGTTTGTAGCACTGCGGTGCTGGTGCCGCTGTTGAATACCGAAGCCGCCAGATCCATGGGTTGCGAGTTAAAGCCCGCACTCGCCGTGGCCGTGCTTGCGGCCGGTAAGCTGAACAACCCGCGGATCGTGCCTCCGCCCTTCACATCCAGCGTAGACGCCGGTTTCGTCGTTCCGATACCGATCTTGGCCTTGCTGCCCGTGCCCGATTGGAACAACACCGAGCTCACGATGTCGGAAGCGGAATCCCACAGCGGCATGTAGTTCACTTTGCCGGTGCCGGTGACGTTGCCCGACGGGGGTGGGGCACCTTGCCCGGTGGCGGACTCAGGAGCGGACGCCGAAGCAGCCCCGTTCTGTGGTGCGGCCAGCACGAAGGCCGACGGCGGAAGCCCGCCAATCGTCGCCGCGTCACCCGCCTTCAGAGCATAGGGCACGCTCAGCAGCAGCACGGTCAAGCCAATGAAAGCCGCGGAGTTGGCTGTGTCTCAAAAGGGTTATTGGCGAAACATCGCGGTTACACTCATTGACCGGGATCGTGAGTGTAATGGCCTACTCCAAAAGGGCGCCCTTTCATAATGCGATTGCGACAATGAGCCGTGAAGACTTTCGAGCAC
>JGI12636J13339_1000161_pt1 | contig 10459 bp, 12 predicted proteins | sample BlaSpr_A8_Ref_M1_FD_13339 | JGI IMG/M metagenome (IMG submission 13339) | reverse complement strand
TGGGACTTACCATGCGTTCTGGACCTTGTCTTGGGCAAGGCAGAAGCGGCCAGGGCCGCGGCTTTCCGCGGATTAACGCTACCGGCGGCCGCCGTCGCTATCGTCGAAGGAGGCACGGAGGAGCTTGCGCACCACCACCCGGTTGTCATCGTCGAGGGCAAAATCGAGCTCGTCGCCGGTCTTCAGATCCCAGCGCCGGCGGAGCTCCACCGGAAGCGTGATCTGGCCTTTGCTCGTCAGGGTGGCCCGGGCCTTGTAAGCGGAACTCTGCGGCATCGCCGGTCTCCTTACCTCTTACCTTACGCTAGGTAAGGAGGGTTAGAAATACCTTAAGCCGCGGCCGCCTGCCTCACGTCTTCACGTTCAGGTCAAGGGTGATCTCGATCGCGGCGAGCGCTTTGGACACCGGACAGCCGGTCTTCGCCTTCTCGCCGAGCTCGCGAATCTTGGCAGCGTCGCCGCCCGGCACCTGCACCCGACATGCAAGCGCGCTCTTGGTGATGTTGGCGCCGCCCGCACCGACCTCGATGGTGACTTCGGCGTCAGCCTCGAGCGCGCTCGGGGTGATCTTCTGCTGCGTCATGAACACGCCGAACTGCATGATGTAGCAGCCGGCGTGGGCGGCGGCGATCATCTCCTCCGGCGTGGTGCCGGGAACGTTGCCCTCGAAGCGCGACTTGATGCTGTAGGGTAGATCCTTGAAGGCACCGCTTGCCGCCGTCATGGTGCCGTGGCCTTCGGTCGTGTTCCAGCGGGCTTTGGCTCTGCTCTTCATCGCGCCTCTCCATTTTTTTGCATAGAAGATGCATCCTATCGCGCTCACGCCGCACCCGCGATTGTTTCTTGCAGTGCTATCGCAAGCCGCTTGGCCTGCGCGGCGTCTGGCCGTGACGTCCAAAGGCGCCTTCGGACAACGGCTATGGGGTGAACGTAGCGGACCGGCGGAATCAGGCCAGAATGACGTCCCTGCACCGTCCTTTTGGCCGCACAGGACAGCAGGCAGCGACTCGCCTTGCCGCAAGCCCGCCGTGACAATACGCGCAAGCCGTTCCCGGCATTGAACTCCAGCGGCCCGTCCGCTATAGGAACGCGCGATCCCAAGGCTCTCAAAAAGCCCTGCCGACCGTTGTGGAAGGTCGAGGGTACGCGTGGAGGTAGTCCATGTCCTCGACCTTCGACACGGTCGCCAATATTATTGCCGAAACGTGCGACATCCCGCGTGAGAACATCACGCCCGACAGCCACGCCATCGACGATCTCGGCATCGACAGCCTCGACTTTCTCGACATCGCCTTTGCCATCGACAAGGCCTTCGGCATCAAGCTGCCGCTCGAGCAGTGGACGCAGGAGGTGAACGAGGGCAAGGCGTCGACCGAGCAGTACTTCGTGCTCAAGAACCTTTGCGCGCGCATTGACGGGCTGGTCGCCGCCAAAAGCGCCTGAGTAGATCCCATGCGTCTCGAATACTTCGAGCTCGTCGACCGGGTCGATGAGCTTGATCTCGTCCGCGGCCTGATCAAGGCCACCGCTCTCGTTCCGATGGAGAGCCCGGTGTTCGAGGGCCATTTCCCCGGTCAGCCGTTGGTGCCCGGCGTGCTGCTGGTGGAGTCGATGGCGCAGACCTCAGGCTGGTTGATGCTGGCGCGCATGCAGTTCGAACGCATGGTCTATCTCGCCGGCATCAAGCAGGGGAAACTACGCACGTTCGTCGAGCCCGGCACCGAGCTCATGATCGAGGCGGAGATCGTGCACGAGGGCTCTGGCTACAGCATCACTACGGCGCGCATTTCCAGGGCGGGCGAGTCCATTGCCGACGCCGAGCTCACCTTCCGCGTGCTGGCGTTTCCGTCCGACAAGCTCAGCCAGATGATGCGCAAGCGCGCCCGCGAGATCGGCCTCGTGATCGAGGCCTGAACATGCCGACAAGGCGCGATACCTGGATCACCGGCGTCGGCATCCTGTCGTCGCTCGGCGAGGGCGCGGAAACGCACCGGCGCAAACTGATGGCCGGCGAACCGCCGGTGACCGATACCGCCACCATTCCCGGCTACGTGGTGCACCCCCTCGCCAAGGTGATTTTCGACACGCAAATCCCCAAGAAGGGCGACCAGCGGCAGATGGAGCCGTGGCAGCGCATCGGCACCTACGCCGCCGGGCTCGCGCTGACGGAAGCCGGCGTCGCGGGAAAAAGCGAGATCCTCTCGGAGATGGACATGATCGTCGCCGCCGGCGGCGGCGAGCGCGACATCGCCGTCGACTGCTCGATCCTCACCGAGCTGCGCACGGCGAACGACCCCGAGGCGCGGCTGAACGCCCGCTTGCAGACCGACCTGCGCCCGACCCTGTTCCTGGCGCAGCTCTCCAACCTCCTCGCCGGCAACATCTCGATCGTGCACGGGGTGGTCGGCTCCTCGCGCACGTTCATGGGCGAGGAAAGCGCCGGCATCGAAGCGATGCGCGTTGCGCAAGCCCGCATCGCCGCCGGGCAGAGCGAGATCGCGCTCATCGGCGCCGGCTATAACGGCGAGCGCGCCGACATGATGCTGCTCTATGAGTTCGCCCGGCTCTGCCTGCGCGGGGCCTATGCGCCGGTCTTTTCAACAGGGCGCGCGCCCGGCATGGCGGCGGGATCGGTAGGCACGTTCCTGGTGCTGGAATCGCGGGCGCACGCGCAAGCGCGTGGAGCAAAGCCAATCGCCCGGCTAGCGGCGGTGCACTCCAGCCACGCACGCCGCGAGCCCGGCGGCCTGAAGCGGGCGCTCGCCGCGCTGATCGAGAATGCGCGAGGCGAGGCCGACCCTGCATCGACGGCTATTTTTTCGGCGGCTTCGGGAGCGGAGCCGGCGACGAGCGAAGAGGCCGAGGTGCTCAAGGCCGTCGGGTTGCCGGTGCGGGCGGTGGCGAGCCGCATCGGGCATGGCTTCGAGGGTGCCTTCCCGGCTGCCGTGGCGCTGGCGGCGCTGGCGGTCAACGCCGGAAAGCTCTATGCAGCCATGGACGCGCCGCTGGAAACGCCGGGCCCCGCCCATTTGCGGCAGGCGATTATCACATGCGCCGGTCATTGGCGCGGCGAGGGCGTGGGCGTCGTCGAAGCGGTCGACTGAACGCGGGAGAATGGTCATGGCAGGCAATCTCGATCATGCCGGGCGCCCGGTGGTGGCGGTGACCGGGCTCGGGGTCGTGACCTCGCTCGGTCGCGGCAAGGCCGAAAACTGGACCAAGCTCACCGAGGGCCGGTCGGGCATCCACGCCATCACCCGTTTCCCCACCGAGGGGCTGCGCACCCGCATCGCCGGCACCGTCGATTTCCTGTTCGACACGCCGGTCGCCGCCCCGGTGCTGTCGGAGCGGCTCGCCACGCTCGCCGCCGAGGAAGCGGTGGAACAGGCCGGCATCGGCACGAAGGGAAATTTTCCCGGCCCGCTATTCTGCGCCGTGCCGCCGGTGGAGGCCGAATGGCCGCATCGACGCGAGCTCGCCTCCGAGTGCGACCCGGCCCAACCCATCACCTACCCGGCGCTCCTCGCCGCCGCCGGCCGCGGCAAGCATGCCGACTGGCACGAGGGATTCCTGTTCGGCACCGTGGGCGACCACCTCGCCGACCGATTCGGCGCCAAGGGCATGCCGATCTCACTGTCGACGGCCTGCGCCTCGGGCGCGACGGCAATCCAGCTCGGCGTCGAGGCGATCCGCCGCGGCGAGTGCGACAGCGCGCTCGCGGTCGCGACCGACGGCTCGGTCCACGCCGAGGCGCTGATCCGCTTCTCGCTCCTCTCGGCGTTGTCGACGCATAACACGCCGCCCGAAGCGGCGGCCAAGCCCTTCGCCAAGAACCGCGACGGCTTCGTCATGGCCGAGGGCGCGGGCGCGCTGGTGTTGGAAAGCCTCGAGCATGCGCGGGCGCGCGGCGCCAAGGTGCTCGGCATCATCGAAGGCTGCGGCGAAATGGCGGATTCCTTCCACCGCACCCGGTCGAGCCCGGACGGCAAACCCATCATCGGCTGCATGAAGAAGGCGCTCGCCGACGCCGGCGTGTCGCCCAACGACGTCGACTACATCAACGCGCACGGCACCGGCACCCCGGAGAACGACAAGATGGAGTCCATGGGCGTGATCGCCGTGTTCGGCGAGCGCGCGCACGGCGTGCCGATCTCCTCCAACAAGTCGATGATCGGCCACACGCTCACCGCCGCCGGCGCCATCGAGGCGGTGTTCACGCTTCTCACCATCGCCAACAGCCGCATCCCGCCCACCATCAACTATGAGGTGGCCGATCCCGCAATCACGCTCGACGTGGTGCCGAATGTGGCGCGCGACCACACGGTGCGCCACGCGATCTCCAACTCGTTCGGCTTCGGCGGCCAAAACGTGTGCCTGGTGTTCGCCGGCGCGCCCCAATGAGCGCGCTCTGGCGCTGACCTCCATGCGTGCATTGCGTCTCGTCTCCGACCGCCATCTCGAGCTCACCACCGTGCCGCCGCCGCCGGCGCCCGCCGCGGGCGAGGTGCAGATCCGCACCCGCGCCATCGCGCTCAATCACATCGACGTGTGGGGCTGGCGCGGCATGGCGTTCGTCAAACGCAAGCTGCCGCTGGTCGTCGGCGCCGAGGCCGCCGGCGAAATCGCCGCCGTGGGCGACGGCGTGACGGGCTTGCAGGCGGGCGACCCGGTCGTGCCGTACGGCGCCTTGACCTGCGGCACCTGCAAGGCGTGCCGCGAGGGGCGCGACAACCTCTGCGAAAACGTGGCGGGCCTGCCCGGCTTTCATGTGGATGGCTTCGCCCGCGATCTCTTCAACATCCCGGCCCGGCTCGCGATCGCCGCACCTCCTGGCATCGCCTTCCGCGACGCCGCCTGCGCCCCCCTCACCTTCGCCACCGTCGAGCACATGCTGTTCGACAACGCCAAGCTCGAGGCGGGCGAAACGGTGCTGGTGCACGCGGGCGGCTCGGGCATCGGCTCGGCGGCGATCAGGCTCGCCAAGGATATCGGCGCCATCGTCATCACCACCGTCGGCGACGACGAGAAGGCGGTCAAAGCCAAAGCGCTCGGCGCCGATCACGTGATCAACTACATGACCGACCGCTTCGAGCACGAGGTGCGCAAGATCACCAAGAAGAAAGGCGTCGACGTGGTCTTCGAGCACACCGGCGCGGACACCTGGGACGGGTCGCTGCTCTCCATGAAGCGCGGCGGACGGCTCGTCACCTGCGGCGCCACCTCGGGCCCGGTGGGCAAGATCAACCTGATGCAGCTCTTCCAGCAGCAGTACCGCATCTTCGGCTCGTTCGGTTTCACCATCCGCAACGTGCGCGAGGCGCTGCGCAAGATCGCCCGCGGCGTACTGCCGGTGATCGACTCCGAACTCGACATCGCCGACTTCGAGCAGGGCCTGGCCCGGCTCGAAAGCCGTCGCGTGTTCGGCAAGATCGTGGTGCGCTTCTGAACATGCGGCAGGCGCCGCTCTCCGATGCTGCCCGCGCCAAGATCATGCGCCGCAAGCGGCGGCGCGTGGTATGGGGAAGGATTCGCGCACCCTTCGTGCTCGCGCTCGATTTCCTGTTCAGCGCGCTGGCCCGCGGGCTCGCCGGCCTCATCCGCCGCATCGACCCCGATGCGCCGTCGAATTTCTTCGGCGCGGTGGCGCGCACGCTCGGGCCGTGGCTGCCGGTCAGCCGCATCGGGCGCAAGAATCTCATCGCCGCCTACCCGGAGAAATCGGCGGCGGAGATCGAGGCCATCCTGAAGGGCGTGTGGGAGAACCTCGGCCGGCTCGCCGGCGAGTTCTTCAACCTCGACCGGCTGTGGGACTTCGACGTCTTCGCGCCGGAAAGCAAGCAGGGCCGCATCCGGGTGGCGCCCGGCAACGTCGAGCGCTTCCTGCAGCTCCGCGACGACGGCAAGCCGGCGCTGATCTTCTCGGCGCACCTCGCCAACTGGGAGCTGCCGCCTATCTGCGCCAAGGCGTATGGCCTGGATGCTGCGGTGTTCTACCGCCCGCCCAACATGAAGCTCATCGGCGATTTCATCCGCGAGCATCGCACGAACCTGATGCCGCGGCTCGTGGCGGCGAGCCGGGCCGGCGTGTTCGGGCTCGCGCGCGAGCTCGAGCGCGGCGCCCACGTGGGGCTGCTCGTCGACCAGCACCGCCAGCCCGGCGTGCGGGTGAATTTCTTCGGCCGGCCGTGCTGGGCAAGCCCGGCGATCGGCAAACTCGCCCGCGAGTACGACTGCCCGGTGCACGGCACCCGCGTCATTCGCCTTCCGGGCAACCGCTTTCGCCTGGAGATGACCAAGGAGATCAAGCTGCCGCGCGACAAGGGCGGCAAGATCGACGTGGCCGGCGCGATGCAGACCATCACCACGGTCATCGAATCCTGGGTGCGCGAGCACCCGGAGCAGTGGCTGTGGCTGCACCGGAGATGGCGGAGCTGATCAGCGGCCCGTCTTGAAGCGCGTCCATACCCGCGTCAGCACCCGCTGCACCTCGGGCGGATAGGTGGTGGTAATGTACAGGCGCTTCATGGTTTCGGCATCGGGATAGATTGACGGATTGTTGAGAATCTCCTTATCGATGAGCTTCTGCGACTCCAGATTGCCGTTGGCGTAGGAGATGAAGTTGGAGTTCCGCGCGGCGATCGCCGGCCGCATCATGTAGTCGATGAAGGCGTAGGCCTCCTCCACATGGGGCGCGTCCTTCGGGATCGCGAAGGAATCGAACCACATCAGCGCGCCCCCCTTGGGCAGCACGTAATCGACGGGCACGACCGGCTTCTTTGTCTGCTCGGCCGCCTCTTCGGCGCGCTTCTTCGCCTGGAACACGTCGCCCGACCAGCCCACGGCGAAGCAGATGTCGCCGCCGGCGAGCCCGTTGATGTACTCCGACGAATGGAACTTCTGGATCGAGGGCCGGATCTTGGCCAGAAAATTTTTCGAATCGGGATTGATGCCGAGGTAGTTGAGCGCCGCCGGAACGATCTCGTCGGGCGCGTCGAGGACGTGCACGCCGCAGCTCTTGAACTTGGCGAGCAACTCCGGCTTGAACACAACGTCCCATGTGCTCAGCGGCTGGCCGCCGAGGCGTTCCTTGGCTTTCGCCACGTTGAAGCCGATGCCGGTCGTGCCCCACATGTAGTTGACGGCGTGCAAGTTGCCGGGATCGTAGGTGGCTAGGCGCGCCGCGATCTCCGGCCAGACGTATTTCAGGTTCGGGATTTTCCCCTTGTCGAGCTTGAGGAAGACGTCGACGCCGACCAGCCGCTGCAGGTAGCTCGCCGACGGCACCACCACGTCGTAGCCGGTCTTGCCAGCGAGCAGCTTGGTCTCGAGCACGTCGTTGGAGTCGAAGGTGTCGTAGACCACCCGGATGCCGGTGTCCTTGGTGAAGTCCTCGATCACTTTGGGGTCGATGTAGTCCGACCAGTTGTAGACGTGGACGACACGGCCGGCGGCGGATGCGGGCGCCAATCCGGCCAACGCGATCGCAACGACAAGAGCGACGCGGCGCATGAGCTCCCCCTAGCCGCTCTCGGTGTCGAAGCCCGCGGCCTTCCACGCCTTGATGCCGCCGGCCATGTGCGCGTCGTAGGGCAACCCCGCCTGCTGCGCCAGGAGCGACGAGGTGACCGAGCGGTTGCCGGAGCGGCAGTAGAACACGACGCGCTTGCCCTCTGGGTCCGGCAAGGCGCCCGGATCGAAGCTCTTGAGCGGCGCGTCGACCCCGCCGGCGATGCGCTCGGCCGCGATCTCGTCGGGCTCGCGCACGTCGATCAACAGGATCTCACCGGCATCGAGCCCGGCTTTCACCTCCTCCGGGCTGAGGTCGGTCACCAGTTCAGCGCCGGGCCTATTCATGGCTGCTCCGTCTGTATGTCGCCAATCTTAGCAAACCACCGGCCCGGGCGAGTAGCCTTCCGGCACCGCACGCCGTACGCTAGGCACACCAGAACAACGCGCCACAAGACGCGCTTTAGGGCCATCCGGGAGGAAGGAATGCGGGAGATCGGCCATTTCGTCGGCGGCAAGGAGGTCAGGGGGACCTCCGGGCGCTTCGGCGACGTCTACCAGCCCATGACCGGCGAGGTGACCGGCAGGGTGGCCCTCGCCGCCAAGGCCGAGGTCAGGGCGGCGGTGGAGAACGCGAAAAGCGCGCAGCCGGCGTGGGCCGCCACCAACCCGCAGCGGCGGGCCCGTGTGCTGTTCAAGTTCCTCGAGCTCGTGCAGCGCGATTACGACAAGCTCGCGGAGCTCCTCGCCCGCGAGCACGGCAAGGTGGTCGCCGACGCAAAGGGCGACATCCAGCGCGGCCTCGAGGTGGTGGAGTTCGCCTGCGGCATCCCGCACCTGATGAAGGGCGAGTTCAGCGATTCCGCCGGCCCGGGCATCGACCTTTATTCCATGCGCCAGCCGCTCGGCGTTGTCGCCGGCATCACGCCGTTCAACTTCCCGGCGATGATCCCGATGTGGAAGTTCGCGCCGGCCATCGCCTGCGGCAACGCCTTCATCCTAAAGCCCTCCGAGCGCGATCCGGGCGTGCCCATGCGCCTCGCCGAGCTCATGCTAGAGGCTGGCCTGCCCGCCGGCATCCTCAATGTGGTGAACGGCGACAAGGAGGCCGTCGACGCCATCCTCGACGATCCCGACATCCGCGCCATCGGCTTCGTCGGCTCCACTCCGGTCGCGGAATACATCTACACGCGCGGCACCGCCAAGGGTAAGCGCGTCCAAGCCTTCGGCGGCGCCAAGAACCACATGATCGTCATGCCCGACGCCGACATGGACCAGGCGGTCGATGCGCTCATCGGCGCCGGCTACGGCTCGGCCGGCGAGCGCTGCATGGCGATCGCGGTGGCGGTGCCGGTCGGCAAGAAAACCGCCGACACGCTCCTGGAGAAGCTCATCCCGCGGGTCGAGAGCCTGAAGATCGGGCCGTCGACGGCGGGCGACGTGGACTTCGGCCCCATGGTGACGCGCCAGCACCTGGACAAGGTGAAGAACTACATCGACGTCGGCATCAAGGAAGGCGCCAAGCTTCGCGTCGATGGCCGCAACTTCAAAATGCAGGGCTATGAGAACGGCTTTTACCTCGGCGGCTGCCTGTTCGACGAGGTGACGGCCGAAATGCGCATCTACAAGGAGGAGATCTTCGGGCCGGTGCTTTCGGTGGTGCGCGCCAAGGACTACCAGGAGGCGCTGGAGCTGCCGAGCAAGCACGAATACGGCAACGGCGTCGCGATCTTCACCCGCGACGGGGATGCCGCACGCGATTTCGCCTCGAAGGTGGACGTAGGCATGGTCGGCATCAACTTCGCGATCCCGGTGCCGCTCGCGTATCACACGTTCGGCGGATGGAAGCGTTCGATCTTCGGCGATCTCAACCAGCACGGCCCCGACGCGGTGCGCTTCTACACCAAGACCAAGACGGTCACCTCGCGCTGGCCGTCGGGGGTCAAGGACGGCGCGGAGTTCGTCATCCCGACGATGAAATAGACGGTTTCAACTAGTAATTGCGCTTACCGTAGAGGCCGCGCAGAATGGCGCCGAAGCCGCGGTCGCGGCAGCGGAGGCAACCTATGGCGCTCGATCCGATGACCACGAAGCATTCGATCACGAACGCGCTCGCGCTCGCGCAGTGTTCGCAACTCGCCTACTCTGACGCCGCCGACATCCGCAACGGCCTTCCCGCCGCCGTCGGCAGCCCTGTCCTGGACTTCAAGATTCTCAACATCGCACATCCGCAAACCCACGGTTTTCTCGCCCTCTTCGACAAAGCGATCGTGCTCTGCTTCCAAGGCACCAAGACCTTCGAAAACTGGTTGGAAGACGGCGAAATCCTGCTCGTGCCCTTCCGCCACATCGGCTTCATTCATCACGGCTTCCGCAATAGCTTCGACAGCGTTTACGACGAGGCTCTGAGCACGCTGCAGCAGTGGGGCAAGCTTCCAGGCGGCCGCACCTTATGGATCACCGGCCACAGCCTTGGCGGCGCGCTGGCGCTCGTGGCCGCCGCCTACCTGCGCTTTCCCGCCGATCCGACGAAGATTCTGCCACGGCCGATCGCCGGCCTCTATACTTTCGGCCAGCCGCGCGTCGGCACTCACGCCTTTTGCCAAGCGTGCGACGCCAACTTTGGCATCACTTATTTCCGCTACATCAACAACGAGGACATCGTCACCCGCGTGCCGCCGCGCGAGATCGGCTACTGGCACGGCGGCATCGATGAGTACATGGACGAAAACGGGGTCATTCATGAGGACCCGGTGCGGTGGCAATTGTTCCTCGATCGAGTGGCTGTCGGCATGGCCAAGGTCCGAGAGCTGCGCATCACCAGGCCGGAGCTCGAGTTCATTAAGGACCACGCGATCAAGCTCTACATCGAAGCGATCGAGAAGAATTTGCCGAGCTAGCGACGGCTGCCTGTGCCGCCACTTGTGAATCGAACTCGATGAATTTATAACCG
>JGI12636J13339_1000159_pt1 | contig 10493 bp, 6 predicted proteins | sample BlaSpr_A8_Ref_M1_FD_13339 | JGI IMG/M metagenome (IMG submission 13339) | reverse complement strand
GTCGCTCCCGGCAAGTACGTCGAGAACATCAACTTCATGGGCAAAGCCATCACGGTCACGAGCTCGGGTGGTGCCAAGGTAACTACGATTGACGGCGGCGCGGTAGATTCAGTGGTGACATTTGTCAGCGGCGAGGGGCTGAGTTCGGTCGTGAGCGGATTCACCTTGCAGAATGGGGGCAGCGGGGTTTATATCGGCAGCTCCTCTCCAACGGTGCGGCACAACATCATACAAAACAACATCACCGGCTGTTCAAGTGGAATCGTAGAGGATTTCGGCTCTCCCTTGATTCAATCGAACGTTGTAAGAAACAATTCCCAGCCGGGCTGCTCCGGCGGATTTGGTGCCGGAATGTCGATCGACGGAGCGGGCTCGGCTCAAATCATCGGAAATCTTATCGAGAATAACTCCTCGTCCGGCAGCGGTGGCGGTATCACGCTGTTCGCCGCAGGCACGCCTACCCTCCGCAACAACGTGATCCGAGGGAATTCTGCTCAAGCTGGCCAGGGCGGTGGCATCTGGATCGTCAACGACTCGGACGCCTTGATTGTGCAGAATCTCATCTACAACAACACCGCATCCCAAGGTGGAGGCATTTATTTGACCGTACCTTCCGGTCAGGTTGGTCCAACCATCGTGAACAACACCATCGTCGGCGCCGCCGGGGTTAGCCAGGGTTCAGCTGTTTTCGCGGGCGGCTTCGACAGCCAAGTCCAGTTTTTCAACAATCTAATGATCGGTCTCTCGGGTCAGAACGCGGTCGATTGTGATGGAACCTACAGCCAGCAGCCGCCAACATTCACCAACAATGACGCCTATAGTCCCAAGGGAACAGGTTTGCAAGGGACCTGTGCCGGCCAGAGCCATCAGAACGGAAACGTCTCCGCGAGTCCCCGGTTTGTAAACCCGTTCAAACGGAATTACCGACTTCGTGCGGGCTCTCCGGCCATCAACGCCGGTACGAACTCAGCCCCAGACCTACCAAAAAAGGATCTCGCGGGTCACCCGAGGATTGTCGGGGGAACGATTGACATGGGAGCCTTTGAGTACCAGGGGACGGAAAGTGATCGGGAATAACGTGGCGCTTCGACAACCGCAAGAACCCGTTTCTGTTCCGTGACACGGTGCTGAAACTGATTCACTCTGACAGCCTCGAATACAAGGAACTTACACAAGGTGCTTAAAATCATTTGGCCGAGTTGCCAATTAGGATTACTGGTCGGCCAATTTCGATTTGCCCTCCGCTCTCTGTTTGCGCGACATACATGCTGCCGATGTATTTACAGGTCAGGCCAACATCTTTCCACTCCCGTAGACTGTCCCGACTATTAAGTCGAAAAAATCCCCGATGGCTACTTAAATGCTACGCAGAAGTCTATTTGAATTCTGTGATTGCCATCACCCGCCACTGGTCGTGAATCGTTCCACAAATGTAGAGCATGTCTTGAAATTGGACAGTTCTTGTTGAAAACTTTTCCATTGACGCCGGAGCGGCCCTCCGTTATATTTCCCCCCTCTACTTACATCTGAACACTGTGCCTTCACTAACCAAAGCCCGCGCAAGACTGAAATTGCTACCGTCGAGGAGGACCGTATGAGAATCTCAAAGATATTCACTGGAAGATGTATATTCTTTGGAGCTATAGCAATTATTTTCGGTTGGTTCCTCCCGAGCCGCGTGCAAGCCCAGAATGCAGGCAACAACGCGGTGTATTCCGGGCCGACGTGCTGCACGCCATCTGCAGCCTTCATCGACGCAAGCGTGTTCAGCAGTTCTGGGGACCTTTGCGCCCAGATCAATACCGCCTTAACCAAGCTTCCGCCTTCAGGGGGTGTAGTTGACGCACGCGGAATCAGCACGCCCCAAGCGTGTGCGGCAAGCCCGTGGAATGGCATCAGCAATCCACCTCCCGCCGACGTCCTACTGCCGGCTGGAACGATTTACATTGAGACGACCTGGGTGTTGCCCAATGCGACGAGGATTTTCGGTGAGCGCCAGAACACGTTCGTTACTGCTTGCTCGACCAGTCCACCGGCGAACTGCGCAAAGGATTTCGTCCCTTCGGATTCGAATGATGCGCTGATTGAGATGGGATCTTCTAGTTTTTGTCCTGCGGGCTGTCACGGCGTGGCCGTGCAGGATGTTTTCTTCGTTGTGCCGGACGCATACACGGCGCTACGTCTGAACGGGATCGTCAATCAGTATTCACGGGAATTAAGTTATGTGGATCATGCGGGCTTTGCCAACCTGAATGCAGCAGGGCTGCTGGTAGGAGGTGTCACCGGCTCTGATGGATCTGATCTTGCCGCCAACTCCGGACCGTATTCAAATCTCAACTACAACCCCTGCCCCCATTCGGGGGACTCGTGCGCTGCGGGCACTACGAAGTGTGTCGTGCTGAACGCGCAAACCAGGGGGCTTCACGGAATAACTTGTATCGGCGATGCGACGTTATCTTGCCAGACTTGTGCAGGCAATGCCGCTATCTATGTGAACGCCAGCAATAACAGCATCGAGGACGTTCATATCGAGGGCTACTGGGACGGCATTGAGATCGGGGATGTTGCGGCCCCAGCCGTCGTCGGGGGTGTTCTTATATCGAATGTTACGGGCGGGTTCAACGGCGGCGGTGCTGGTCCAGTCACCAATGTCGCCCACATATGCGGACCGAACTCCCCGAACCTGGGTTTCGGTGCATGCGCGATTACTACCGGTACGGTAAGCGATGTCAGCATTTTCCAGGTCAACGACGTCAACAATGGCAAAGAGACGACCAGCATTCAGGACGATGTAACAGGGACATCGATAGCGTCACCGTTGAATAATGACCCGTCGATAGTGGGAATGTACGCTCTCGGCGAGGCGGTCGCGGGCACTACCGGATACTCCCGATTCAGCACCTTTCCCAACAATGCCATTACCGGAACCGCACAGTTCGACAGCACGATTGTCCCAACTTGGGGTGTCGGGAATAGTGCGCCTCCAACCGCTTGCTCAAACCCAGGCGCAGGCCCGAACTTGACCGGGTCCATATTCTCGAACACCACTGGCACCCCCTCAGGAAGCAAAACTATTTGGGTGTGCGTAGCGGGCACTTGGCAACCAGTTATCTAAGCGAAAGGGCTTCGCGATAAGAATCAAAGATTACGAGGAGAAATCGTATGAGCAGGGCAAAGACGGTAGCTTTTGGCTGGATTTTCGCTGGGACGCTGGCTGGTCTGGGTGGCTGGTTGGTAGTGTCGCCAATGCCAGCGCGCGCCCAAACTCCCGGGAACAACGCCGTGTACAACACGTCGGGCATAGTGACGTCCTCGGCGGCGTTCATCGATGCAAGTGCCGTCACGCAGGGAAGTGATATTTGCGCAACACTATTCAGCATCATCAGTTCGACCAATTACCCCGGGCATGCCGCAGTCATCGACGCACGCGGAATCAGCAACACGACTGGTAGCCCAAACATGCTGACATGCAATTCGGGCAGCCCGTGGACCCAAGGCAATGGTCAACGCACCAACAGCAACACCACCACAAACCCTGCCACGATTCTGCTGCCGGCTGGAACCATCTATATTTCTACCAGTTGGATACTGCCCAACTTCGCCCAGGTTGCCGGGGAGGGCAAAGCTGCGACCGTAATAAAGGCGTGCTCGACGGGTACTGCGGGTTGCTCGGCAAATTTCGCTCCTCCCGCCTGGGACAATAGCTGGCCCGGTGGTCCGGCCAACGGTGTCAACGCAATGGTCGAGTTAGGATCTCCCTTTGGCACTACTGGCTCTTGCGGCCAAACCTGCTTCTGTCCCGGCGGGCTTGGCAGTACCGATTGCAATAGTGTGGGAGTACGGGATTTTACCTTGGACGGGGCTGGTCAAAACATCAATGGGATCGTTAACCAGGTCTCCCAAGAACTGACTTTCGTGGATGACGTCGCCCTTAACAACATCGAGGGAATTGGGTTGTGGATCGGAAACGATGCCAATCCGGACGCAGTGACCTCCGTCGGAGCCATTGAAGCCGGTAACTCAGGGCCATATTCGAATTTAGTTTTTAACGCCGGGACCGGCGCGTTGTCCACCACGGAGTGCGTCAACCTTCAAGCAGGTACCCGAGGGGTCCACGGCATGAGCTGTACAGCAAACGGAACGCCGGCAGCAGCTATTTATCTGGATGGATCGAACAACTCCATAGAGGATGTTCAAATTACCGGGTTTCAAGACGGTGTTCTAATCGGATCTCAGGCCCTGTCAACCCTTGCCACTAATTTTCGTAATAACCTGCTGTTGAACATCGGCGCAATATCTGGGGTCACGAATGTTGTCCATATATGCGGCCCCAACCCGCCCAACGGGTCTGCTGCATGTGCGGAAACGAACAATCCGGCAGCAGACCTAACCATTGTGGGTGCCTCGAACCTTGGAGTAATTAGTGCATCTATTACCACGATCCGGGATGACGAAACTGAAACTGCGTTGGCCGACGCGAGTGTAGCCATGTATGTGCTCGGGGAGCAGACTCCGAACGGCAGCACGACCCAGTACACCCGGTTCACGACCAGCCCAAGGCTTCCAAGCTGGGCGACCGGCAATGTTGCCATAACCGCGAATAGTGCATGCACCGGGAACGGAAGCTTGTACTCAAGAGATGTTGCTTCGACCGGCACTGTACTCTGGGCCTGCGTGAATAGTGTTTGGACGCCAATTAGGTAAGCGAGCCTTTCTGCTGAATCGGCCGAGATAGTCTTAGCAATTCGAATTGGTGAACGAGAGGGAAAATCGTATGAAGATTCCAACTTTTGGCATGGGTTGGGTGGTAGTCGGCATGCTGATGCTGCTTCCGTTTGCAGTCTCTCCTACCCAAGTAAGTGCTCAATGCACGGGCAGCAAAGGAAACAACGCGGTCTACGCAGGTTGCGGCTTACAAGGCTCCACCGCCTTCATCGATGCTGGGGCTTTTAGTTCTAGCGGCGACATTTGCGCCAGGATCCACGCGGTCTTGACCTCTGGCTATCCCGCCAGTGGTGCGGTAATCGACGCTCGGGGAATCAGGCCTCCAGGGGGGGGCTCAACCCAACTCTGCTCGACAAATCCTTGGGCCGGGATAACCACACCATCGACCGTTTTGCTTCCGTCCGGTACGATCCAGATTTCGGTCCAGTGGGCATTACCCAGCGGGACAAGGATCGTTGGTGAGGGATCCGGGGCGCCTGGCGCCGGAGTAACCACCGTTCAGGCTGCCTCTGGCTTCGCGAACGCTGCGGCAATGATCAAGATGGGAACTGCTACCGGCGCTACCGGCGTATCCGTAGAGGATCTGGCGCTCGATGGTAACGGTACCGCCGTGTCTGGCATCAGTAACAGTCTCGCTCGAGACCTAAGTTATGTCAGGCGACTGAGTCTCTCTAACATCGCGGGAACCGGTCTGCTGATTTCCAGCGGAGCTCAGAACTCCGGACCGTACTCGGACATCAACTTCAGTAGCACCGCAGCGAGTGCCGTATGTGCCTCGATCCAGGGAGCATCAACTTCGACGCGAGGCATTCATGGACTGACCTGTACGGGAAACGTTTCGGGTACCGCTCTTCCCGTTGCCGTACTTCTAGACGCACCCAACAATACGATTGAGGATGTTCGAGTCAGTGGTTTCACTGACGGGATTAAGCTTGGGCAAAACTTGCCCACGCAGGGCGATGTTCTGTCCAACATCAGCGGTGGCCCGAATGTAACCAGCATCATCCACATAGCCAATGCACATTTGGTAAGCGACCTTAGCGTTGTAGGCGTCGCCAAGAATGGTGCCACCAACGCGATCAACGACCAAGAGAGCTTGCCGTCGTCAAGCCACTTGATTGCAGACTCTAGTGTGGCTATCTATGTCCTTGGCGAACAAGTAACGGCTCAGACTACTGTCATCGGATTCTCCCGGTTCACAACCAGCAAGAGTGCCAACGCACCTACGTGGGCGACCGGGAATGCTGCCATAGCTTCGGGCACGGCGTGTAGTCAACCCGGAAGTCTCTACTCAAACAGGAACGGGAGCATTAACGGCGGTTTAGGACACGGGAACACCTGGTATGTCTGCCAAGGCAGTCCCAGCACTTGGAACGATGTCTTCTAGCCGCTCGGGGAAATGTGAAGCCTTCGCTCTTTACCGAGCGCCAACCTGGTGGCGAACAGATCTGATTCGATTTAACAATCGCTGCTCTTTTGATGAGCCTGCGCAAGGAGAAACACATGACACGCACACTTCGCTGTTTGCTAGCAACTTTCTGGTTGCTTACCGCAAGTCTCTGCTGGGGCTCAACCGAATTTGCGTTACATAGATTCAGCACCGGTGTTATGAACGATGGGAAAGAACCAACTTCAACTTTAATGCGTGATAGTCTCGGCAACTTTTATGGCACCACTTGTTGCGGGGGCACTAATGGTGATGGAACCGTGTTTGAGTTGTCGCCCCCCTTTAGTGGAACTGTATGGACTTACAGCATTCTGCACCAATTCAGCAACTCTGACGGAATCTTTCCGGACAGTCCCCTGCTCCTCGACAGCTCCGGCAACCTTTACGGTACAGCCGCCAACGGAGGTGCCAATAACGGGGGAACCATATTTGAGCTGACGCCTGTTGGCTCAGCTTGGACTTTCAGCGTTCTGTATAGTTTCTGCCCCGGGCACAACTTCTGTAATGGCAGCTCAGATGGCAATGAGCCTACGGATCGTCTGGCTATGGATGCTAGTGGCAGTATCTATGGAACCACGGAATTCGGTGGTGCACATGGCGAGGGTACGGTTTGGAAGGCATCCTTAATTGGAGGCACGTGGACGGAAAATGTGCTCGTCTCTTGGAGTGATGCGAATACGCTTCCAACCGGCGTAATTCTTGATAGCACGGGCAGTTACCTCTACGGCGCTAACGCTGGATCTGGCAACACTAGTTGCATTGGCTGGTTTTTCGGAGGTTGTGGCGCAGTGTGGCGACTCCGACTCTCTGACAGCACTCTCAGTTTCCCGTACTACTTCAAAGGTGTTGCAAACTTAGACGGATCCACTCCCAGAGGAGACCTAATCTTTGATTCGTCGGGTAACTTGTATGGCACGACGCTAACAGGTGGCACCGGATCATGCGTTGATAGCAACGGAAAAACAATTGGCTGTGGAACGGTTTTTAGGCTTTCTCCAACCTCGCCGACAGGTACCTCTTGGACGGAAACTGTGCTCTACAACTTTACCGGAAACTCGATTGGGGATGGTAGATTCCCGACTAGCGAACTGGTTATCGATAGTTCTGGCGACCTGTACGGCACAACTTCTAGTTATCTCTACCCACTCGGTAGCTACGGGAATGGGGCTGTGTTCAAACTAACGCCCCCCTCGCCCCCCACCGGTACATGGTCCGAAAGCACGCTTCATGCCTTTCAGGGCGGCAATGATGGCTCGCGTCCACCCGCTGGATTGGTACTCGATTCGGGCAGGCTGTATGGCGTCACTTTATTAGGTGGAAGTACCACTGCATGCACGGGTCAGGGTTGCGGTACGGTATTCGAGGTCATACCTTAATCCTTGATCAGAGAACGCTAGCCTGATGAGATAACCGTGTCGGCTCCTAACGTGCGAGTCGGAAGCCGCAAACACTGCGGAGCGTGTCCGCAAAAAGCGCAATGCACCACGGGCCAGTACAAGTATCTTGCCATTGTGCCTCGCTACAATTCCGTCCGGCTGTGAAATCAACAAGCTAGGCAAGGAAGACGAAAGCCCGATCTGCTATATCTTTGCTACCATGTTCAACCTTTTTCGGCTCTGGTTCGAGGCCATCCCTCGCGTTTTTCGTACTCGCCGCAGCCTGATGCTAGAGAACCTCGCCCTCTGCCAACAACTCGCTGTCTTGAAACGTGTAGGGCGGTCAGGATTTTAGTGTCGTTTCCATTTTCCACTCTGGCCTCCTGCCCTTCGTGGAAGACCACAAATTCGAGTGTGGTTTGGACCGTTCCGAAGCTATCCAAAAAGATAGCCTCGCTATCCTTTTGGATAGGGATCGGTGGTGCCAAGCGGTTTTCAATAGAAGAATTCCAGCTCCAAATTGTTGAATTCACGAATGCAGTAGAGCGACATCTTTCGCTGCTCTTCGGAGAGAAAATTGCTGCCGCATGGATCAGTGATGGCTTGGCCGTGTCTGGACCGGTCCTAATTTGTGAGCGGAATCTGCGCTGCGATAGGCTCCTGCCCTATGCTGCATCCTGAAAAGGGCGAACGCTGTGTCAGGAATCGGGGAGATCGGCTGGTTGCGATTCTCGTTTTTAAAGCAAGACAACTCAATATCTCCAGAGGAGGAGAAAAATGGTAAAGAAAACACTACAGTGCTTCTTTGTATTGACACTGGCGTGCACAACGTCGCTCTTCGGTGCGAACCGGCCGCTTGTTGCCCACGCGACTCGCATCATCAAAGGCAGAGGTGTCCAGCTACGAGTACCCCCGAACCAACATAAGATCTTCAGCAACGTTGGACCGGAGGCCAATGAATACCAGGCGAATGGTTACTTCGTAGCTGGGTCGACTTCGGCACTAGGTGTCAGTCAGTTCATTGCCGTGCCCTTCACTGTGGGGAGCACTGGGCGCACCCTGAGCCTAGTTCAGGTTCCTATGCAGTGGTACGGCTCGGGCCACAACACCGTGCAGCTTTGTCTCTATAGCGACAGCTCCGGCGCACCGGGATCGCAGATCGGGAACTGCGTGACGAAGAATAACCTGCCCGCTTTCTCCACGACCGACACTCTCACGACCTTTAACTTCAGCGCCCAGGGCTTGGCGCTGACTGCTAGCACCCCGTACTGGATCGTTGGACAGGAACCCAGCAGCGGAGCGAACACCGATGCCGAGATGGTATGGTGTGGTGAAAGCACCGTTTTGGGATACAACGTGAGCAGCGGAGGTTGGTTTACTTTCAACCCAGACCTGGAAAGCGTAATGGCCGTGTTTGGGATATAAGCTGAACTGACTCGATTTGAAAGACTGCGAATTGCCGGCGCGCTCCGACTAGGAGCAGCCGGCTTTTTTGTTTCGGCCAAAATCAACATGTTGCCTCCGCGATTGAGATGGCAAAAAGAACAACCCAGAACCGCTCAACCCCGCCCTAACTGGTATGAGCGTCTAATCCATGTTCGAGAATCTTCAGGAAAGACTTCAGCTGCGCGTTCAAAACCCTGCGCCCACGAGGAGGGTACTTGGGGGATTGTGGCGAGGCACAATACACCTGAATGCAATTGGCACTCGGGTTCCACGTATTGCATTCGCTTACTTATGATATCAAAATCCGACACAGTGACCGTCACCGCTGCGCTCGTTGAGGTTGCCCTATGCCAATGCTCCCAACTGCTGTCACGTCATGAGGGTTGTTTGTCTCTGCAAACACTCTGGGGGCACCTGACTCGGTGATTAACTGGCGCAGCAGAGGGACGGGAAGAGACTGAGCAGGAGCAGGCCGAGTTACTTGACTTGCTGCGTGAACACCGTTCAGAAAGTAGATGTGGCGCAACGGGTGGATGAGGTAGCTTTCCTGTATACGAATATACGGCTGCGCCACCAGAGGAACAAAACGACCGTGGCCGCATAGTTCCTTCATATCCGCTAACAGACTACAGCGGTGGCCTGCCTGGCGACTGCTCAAAATTGCTCGGGTTTCGGAATATTAGGTGTCCACACTCCGTGAGGTGCTTCAGCGCGACCGAATGGCGATACGCCCGCTTCGACTCAGAATACATGATCCGACGTGATCCAGATTGACCTGTAGACCGCCCGGACTCGTGAAATCATGTGTGCATGGGTAAAAGAAAAACAAAAAAGCAATCGGCCAAAGCGACCCTCGCCGAAGTTATCAAGGAAATGGCGAAGCCGAGAGTGGCTAAGTCTGCGAGAGAGTAGAGTTCCATTTTTCCGAAAACGAAGTTCTAATCGTGGAGAACGATGTTGAGAAGTGAACTGTGAACTTGCAATGCATCACCGGCGTGATAATCAATGAATCCCAATTTCCTAAACCTGTTCATGAAAAAGCTAACCCGCGACCGAGTTGTGCCCACCATTTCGGCGAGGGCCTCCTGACTGATCGTGGGGATTACAGTCACGGGTACGCCTTCCTTGCCGAAGTGAGCTAGCAATAGCAATATCCGGGCCAGTCTTTTTTCACTGGAATTGAAAAGCTGGTCAACTAAATCCTCTTCGTATCGAATATTCCGTGTCAGCAAATATGCCACAAACACGTCGGAAAACGCGTGTTCCCGGTGAAGCACGTCCATCATTGCCTTCTTATCGATTCGCATCACAGAGCAATCGGTCATTGCGGTTGCGGAGCACAGGCGGAGAGGTTGTCCCGTGAGGCAACCTTCTCCGAAAAAATCGCCCTCGTTCAGAATGCCTATTGTGGCTTCCTTCCCGCTCTTCGACACAACGGTGAGTTTCACCTTTCCCTTCTGGATATAAAAAACGGCATCGGACGAGTCGCCCTGAACAAA
>JGI12636J13339_1000157_pt1 | contig 10540 bp, 11 predicted proteins | sample BlaSpr_A8_Ref_M1_FD_13339 | JGI IMG/M metagenome (IMG submission 13339) | reverse complement strand
CAAAAGTGGAAGGGGGCTGACTCTGCCGTTTTCCTACGCGAGGCTTTGCAGCGGGTGAAGGCGGCGGGTTATACCGTCGTCAATGTGGACGCTACGCTCATTCTTGCCGCGCCAAAGATCGGTCCTCATGCCGCTGCCATCCGCGAGCATGTAGCGGAATTATTAGGTGTGCCCGCGGATTGCGTAGGCCTCAAAGCCAAAACGCCGGAGGGCATGGGCACCGACAATGCAGCGATCGCACACGCGGTTGTGCTGTTGGAAAAGACGACTAAGGCGCGCTGAGAGAAAAACTAGCCACGGATTTGCACGGATTTACACGGATTTACACAGACAAACAGTTTCAACCGCATTTTTGCGTCTTCAATCCGCGTAAATCCGCGTGGATCTGTGGCTGGTGTTTCAAACCGACTCGAATTCTCCTGTCAGTTTCTCGTGTCTGACTCGGGCGGCGTCGACCAGAGCGCGGAAAATCGCTCGCGACGGTTCGTCCTCATCGACTGAGCGCTCTGGATGCCACTGCACCGCAAGCACAAAGTGATCCGGCGATGTCCCCTCGAGCGCTTCGATGACGCCGTCTTGCGGAGACCGCGCGACCACCCGCAACCCATCCCCGACAATGTCCGCCGCCTGGTGGTGACTGGAATTGACCGGGACGACGAGCGGCTGCCCCTCAGGGGCTGAAGCCCTCTTTTTTGCAGTCTGGGCGGCACGGCTGAAGCCGTGCCCTTCCCCGCCAGCCCGTACGATCCTCTGCAGCTTCGATCCCGGCTCCACTTCGACCGTGTGCGCCACCGCGACCTTTCGTCCCGCCGCGTGCTTCACCGGAGACTCGATGTGCTGGATCAGCGTACCGGTGCGGTACACGTTCAGAATCTGGAGGCCATAGCAGATGCCGAGGATCGGCTTGCGCATGTTGTAGGCGTCCTGCAGCAACAATTCGTCAACCGTGTCGCGGCCGGCATCAGGGGACGACGTCTGCGGATCGCGTGGCGCATCGTACTTGGCCGGGTCGACATCCGCTTTGCTTCCGGGCAGCAACACGGCATCGCAGCGCTCGATCAGCTTCATCACTTCCGCGGGCGGTTGATCCAGGGGGATGCGAACCGGCTCTCCTCCGGCCATTTCGACGGCGCGCTCGTATTGAGGGAGGGATCGCTCGGCATACTCCCGGTCACCAGAATGAGGAACGGGGATGGCAATGCGCGGCGGCATGCTTTGATTGTAGCGCGTGGGCGGCGCACCCTAGGGCGCTTCACGACTTGCACGGCGACCGGAAAGTGAGGCGCCGTGAGGGTCGCTCGCGGGTATTTACTTTTGAGTAATCATGGGTATACCCCCCTCCCCCTGATCTTTTGGAATGATGGGGTTAGGGCCAGACCACCACCAAAATCTTTGAGGAATAAGGACTTACACGCAAAATATTCCGGAATAAGGACTTAGGCGTTGCAGATCGCACACTGCGTTCCCGTTTCGGGAACGGAAGGGGTCCGAGGGGTGCACCGGCGGTTCAGGTTTTCAAAGAGCGAGCGTCTTGCAGCCATTCTCAAATAGCTAACTGCACTTTCCATATCATATCTGTGTTGGCGATCGGAATCAAGAAAAAAGAGGTTGCGGCAGGAATACCCGGAACCCCAAACCCGGTCATCCCGACCGGAGCGGGATCGCTCGCGATAGCGGGCGATCCTACGGAGTGGAGGGACCTTGAGTTTAGCCGGCTCATGCCTATGAAACGTAAGGCGAGCATATCTCACGATGAGGCGACGATTCGTGAACTGCACGACAATCCAGAGTTCGCCGCCGAGTATCTCCGGGCGGCGTTGGAGGATGACGACGAGCCAGGCGTGCTCCTGATCGCCTTGCGTCGCATTGCGGAGGCCCGCGGCGGCATTGCGAAGGTAGCCAAAGCGGCGGGAATTGAACGCGAGAGTTTGTATCGCGCTTTGTCGCGTCGGGGAAACCCTCGGCTCTCTACGCTGGTGGCCGTGGCCAAGGCCGTAGGACTGAAGCTCACGGTTGAGGAAGCGGGATAGAGAAATTTCCTCGTCGAAACTCGCGGTGTTATCTGGACGCCACGGGGGTCGGAGAACATCCCTAGCCTCGGCAAAAAGCGCGGAAGGCTGGGCCAGCCTCCAATCTTGAGGGTGGGCCGCCCGGCGTTGTGGTCGATCCTGCACCCGCCCCTTGCAAAAAGCGCAAGGAGCGGGGCACCCACTCTTTTCGTTCATCTGCTAAGGTCTGGGGCACCCGTCAATCTTGTGCTGCTCGCTGCCGAATATCTCCAGCCTAGGTGATCCTGTTCGATCACCTTCCACTTGTCTTCGAGCAAATCGAGTCCTCTGGAAATCTTGTCATGCGAGAGATCAAGTGACTCCACTAGAGCGTCTGTAGTGAATGAGCACGCTGTGTGACAATTCTCCTTGAGCCAAAAGAGGATTACATCCGCGTAAATTTCGCTGCTCTCATTCTCGGATTCAACCGCTCTCTTGTGCCCATCTCGCCAGACGAAAAAGGTGGAAGCAATGAAGGTCATTGAAGCAATGATCAGATAGACCGATGCCAGAACGGTCTTCCCGGTGATCTGCCAGAGGAACAGTGCCGCAATGATCACTCCGCCTGTGAGATTCACTTGCCAGTGTTTCCAAACCAGACGCAGCCATGAAACGAATTCAGAAAAACTAGCCATCACATCACCTCTCAGCACATCCTAGCAGTATTCGCCTTTGGTTCGCTACGGGAATTCAGCCCCGGTTTTTGGGCGGTAACCTGGGCGTCGCGTCACGCGTTTCCTAACCCAGGTTAGCGTCAAAAACCGACGCGAAGCTGAGGCACCGGGCCAGCTAAACTCAAGGTCCCTCCACTCCGTGGGATCGCCCGCGATCGCGAGCGCTCCCGCTCCGGTCGGGATGACAGGGTTTGGGTGGTTTGTTTAACCCAAGCTGTCAGTGTCGAAATTGCTCGCTCGGGCGTGCTTGCAGTAGACTCACAGCGCATCGCGACGGGGAGAGAGTGGCTGTAGCGGGCGAACACGCGTGTTGATATGGGGCAAGCAATGACGATTGCGATAAGAAACAATCCCACAGCACAAACACGCTTGATCCAGAACAGGAATGTTCTCGATTGATACATCCAACCCTCCGACGGTGCGACTGGGCTTGGTGACGGTTGGCTCGAATCCGATCGCCCGCCGATGCGATGCGACTGCTCCCAGCCTTCGCGAACCCCACACTGTCGCTACGTTTCCGAACGTCACCCAACATGACCGCCTCGGTTTGCGAACTATTTGTAAACATTGGAAGTACAGGAGTTTGGGAATTGGTCTAAAGAGGCTCAAAATCCGCCGGGCTTCGGTCCTTGGGGGTTCGACTCCCCTCCCGGCACCACAATCACGCTGAATCGGCTACGCCGGCCTTGCTCGCTCCCAACTGCTGGTTCGTTCCTCTAATTAGCTAACGCGACGTTTCTGGTCGAAAAAGCGGACATCATTACGCAGAAGTTGCTCGAATAAGCACGACGAGAGTGTAAAACACCCAAACTCCAGTTTCTTGCAACCACAGGATCACCGCTCATTGCGATTGACAAGGGAGCGTTCCTTTGCCATATTGTCAAAGCGGTTAGCAAGATTGCCCTGAGCACCCTTATTCATGCCCCGATGGTGCTCTACCTCGTGGGGAGAACGACATGAGCGAAACTGAATCTCTCGTCCACTCCCGGAGTCTGTCTCCGGAAGAGGCCGGCGAGCTGCTTCATTTGCCGCGCCAGAAGGCCATGTGGGAGTGGATGAGCTTCTTCGTCCGACGGCTGCTTCCCGGTGGAGTTTACGAAGCCAGCACGGACGGCGAGGAAGCGGCGTTTGTTCTCCTTGGGGGAGTTTGTGTAGCCGATTGGGGGCAGGGGGCACAGCGCATCGGAAAGCGGAAGAATGTCTTTGATGGCTTTCCTTACGCACTGTACCTGCCCAGCGGGACGAGCGTAAGTTTTACCGCGGAATCCGCATGCGAAATCGCCGAATGCAGAGTGCCTTCAAACGCCCACCTTGAGCCAAAACTGGTCACTCCTCACGATGTAGCCAGCAGCCTGCGCGGAGGAGGCAACGTTTCACGCCAGATCGTCGACGTCATCACGCCTGCCTTTCCCGCGGACAAACTAATTGTGGTCGAGGTTTACACACCCGGCGGAAACTGGTCGAGTTACCCGCCCCATAAGCATGACGTGCACGATCCACCCCGGGAAGTCGATCTCGACGAGATCTACTACTACCGCATGAACCAGCCAGAGGCCTTCGCCTTCCAGCATCTTTATTCGGGGCAGAATTCAGTAGAGCGAACTGTGAAAACCAAAGACGGGGATGCCGTCCTCGTCCGCAGCGGCTACCACCCCGTGGTCGCCGGACCGGGATATGACGTGTATTACCTGAATTTCCTCGCAGGGTCGTCTCGTACGATGGCGGTCACCGAGGATCCCCAGCATGTTTGGATACGTTCCACGTGGAAAGAAACTGATCCCCGCTTGCCCATGGTGAGAGGATGATCATTGCCTGTAGGTCTGAAAGTGTGAGCGAGTAAGCAAGGCGACACCCCATCAAAGATGGGCTGGGGGATCCAGGTGCATTCGACGACCGCCGCACCCGCAGCAACAGCGCCGAAATTGAAGAGGGTCCTGGGTCTCTGGGACCTGGTCTACTATGGCGTCATACTTACGTCGCCCATCGCAGTCGTGCCGATGTTCGGCGAGGCGCAAGTTCTTTCGCGAGGTCACGCGGTAGTGACTCTGCTGGCCGCGATGGTGGCCATGACCGCGACGGCTGTGAGCTTTGGCCGCATGGCGACCGTCTATCCGTCCGCGGGGTCGGTTTACACCTACGTCAGCCGGGCGTTCAACCCTCAGATTGGCTTTGTGCTGGGGTGGGCCATGTTCTTGGAGTATCTCTTCCAGCCCCTGCAAAACAGCCTCTACGCGGCGCTGACCATCCAGAGACTGCTGCCGCATATCCCTTTCGCGTTGCTGTCAGCGCTGGCAGTTGGCTCTATGACGTTCCTGTGCTGGTTTGGAATCCGCACGAACGCTCGGACTAACCAAATTTTGTTGGCTTTCATGTCCATCGTAATGGTCGGGTTCGTCGGCGAAGCCATCTGGTACATCTTCGCCCACCAGCATTGGCAGGGATTCATTTCGACTCAGCCGCTCTACGATCCCAGAACGTTTAGTGTGCGAGTGATTGCCGCAGGTACGGCCCTGGCGGCGACTACCTTTATCGGCTTCGACGGGGTTAGCATTCTTGCGGAAGAAGTCGACAACCCGAAGCGAAACGTCTTGCTCGCGTCCGTGCTGGTTTGTGTGTTCACGGGACTTTTCGCGGCCTTCCAAGTTTTCCTGGCGGTGCGAGTTTGGCCCGACTACCGCACCCTGGTCAATCCGGAAACAGCCTTCATGGACGTAGCTCGGGTGGTGGGCGGTTATAACCTCTTTCTTGGGTTCGGCGTGGTTCTGTTAGTGTCGAGCCTGGCTTGTGGTCTGGCTGGCTTATTGGGGGCGGTGCGCCTGCTTTACGGCATGGGGCGTGACAACATTCTGCCGCGAAAAATATTCGGCCATCTGAATGCCGAGCGAGGTAATCCAACGTACAACGTGGCTATTGCCGGTGGCTTGGCATATCTCGGCACGCTGACCATGCAATGGGAGAGGTCGGTGGAGATTCTTAACTTTGGTGCCTTGATGGCGTTTATGGCCGTGAATCTGGCCGCAGTGAAGCACTTTGGATTCTCGCCGAATCCGGAGGGAAAAAGGAACATTTTGATCGATGTGATCGTGCCCAGCTTGGGATTCCTCTTTTGCCTGGCGATTATTCTGGGTTTGCAGGGCTCGACGCTTGTAGCTGGCGCGATCTGGTGTGGGTTGGGTGCGCTTTATGTGGTTTTGAAAACCAGAGCGCTCGGGGAGCCCGTGGTGATCGATTTCAGTGAATCCTAGACCGCCGTACATTCGACAAGTGAGGCTCGTGCAGCGATGATACAACCATCGGACGATTGGTATCGTCCGGACATCCCGCGCAAAGAACTCAGGGAGTTGATGAGACGCGACGACACGAAAGGGCTCATCGACTTCGGAATTTGGGGACTGTGTCTGGCTGCCAGCGGCTACGCGGCGTACCTCTCGGTCGGTAGCCACTGGGTGATTCCCGCATTTTTCGTTTACGGCACGATCTATAGTTCATGCGATGCTCGTTGGCACGAATGCGCGCACGGAACTCCGTTCAAGACACGCTGGCTGAATGAGACGTTCTATCTGCATTCGTGTCTCATGAACATGAAAGAGGGCACCTTCACCCGCTGGAGTCACACGCGACATCACACGGAAACGATCATGGTCGGCATCGACCCAGAGATCCAGGTGATGCGCCCGGCGAACCTCACCAGAGTCCTCCTTGACTTCCTCTGGATCCCTGATGCGATCCACATGTTCAAGGTGATGATTGTGCATGCGCTGGGTGTCCCCAGCAAAGAAGCAAGAGAGTTCGTGCCACAAAGCGAGTGGCGGAAGATGTTCTGGTGGTCCCGTCTTTACCTCCTTATCTATGCGGGAATGATCGGCTGGTCCATAGGCGCTCGAAGTTGGCTTCCTGTGCTGTTTTTTCCACTGGGGCGACTCTACGGGGGCTGGCTCCACCAGCTTTTTTCCCTGACTCAGCACGCCGGTCTGGCCGAGAACGTGCATGACCACCGCCTCAATTCACGCACGGTAAGACTGAATCCGGTTTTTCGTTTTCTTTACTTCAACATGAATTACCACATCGAGCACCATATGTTTCCGATGGTTCCCTTTCACGCGCTTCCTAGCCTGCATGAGCGCGTTCGGAGCGACTTGCCATACACCTATTCCGGACTGGTTGACGCATTCAGGGAGATTCTTCCGGTGCTGATCAGGCAGTCGAAGGATGCAAACTACTTTCTGCTTCGCGAGCTTCCAGTACGTGGCGAGCCAGGGCATTTATCACCAACTGAGCCGCCGTCGGATGCTCAAGGGATCAGCGCTGTCACACGAGGGGGAGCGAACTATGTCTGATCCCGCCATCTCCTGGCTCGTGGTTTGTCGCGTGGAAGACATCGACGAGGAGGACGTTGTCCAGTTTGAGTACGGCGGGAAGATATACGCCATCTACCATACGCCGAGTGGATTCTATGCAACGGATGGAATTTGCACACATGAGAACGCCCATTTGGCGGATGGCCTGGTGGCTGGCGAGATCATCGAGTGCCCAAGACATCAAGGGCGGTTCCACATTCCTTCCGGCAAAGCCAAGGGAGCCCCGGCGTGCGTAAACCTACAAACCCATCCCACCAAGATCGAGGCAGGTCAGATTCACGTTGGTCTGCCCGGCCAGTCCGATTAAGTATGAATTTTCGCCCGTGACCCGCACGGGCGAGGACGCCCGCGCCTACATTTGCAAAAGAAATGGCGGGCGCCTCACGGCTGAATAAGACAACGTGATACTCCGCCATCTGCGATAGACTAGCATCCGTTTGGGAGCCAGCCGGGTTGAAACGTTCCGCGGCGACAATTCGCGACGTGGCCAAAGCGAGCGGTTTTTCATCCACCACGATCTCCATCGTCTTGAACAACGCGCCACTCGCTCGTTACATACCACCAACGACCAAGAAAAAGATCGAAGCCGCGGCCAAGAAACTTGGGTACCGACCGAATCTTATTGCCAGCTCGCTTCGAAGCAAGCGCAGCCGCACTGTAGGGGTGATGGTTTTCGACATGACCGACCCGTACTGCGCGCTGATTCTGCGCGGCATCGAGAATGGTCTGTACCAGTCCAACTTCCTCCCCATATTTAGCGATGCTCACAACCAGCGCAGCCGATTCGAGCGCTACCTGGAGATGATGTTGGACCGCCGAATCGAAGGCCTGATTCTGCTGGCCAACTGGCTTTTCCTCGACATCAACCTTATTGCCGATCTTAAGAAGGGCAGCATCCCCACCGTTTCGATCGGCAGTGAATTGCGCACGGACTCGGTAAGTTCGGTGATTGTCGACAACGAGTTGGGCGGGCGCCTGGCCCTGGAGCACCTCTGTTCTCTCGGCCACCGGAAAATTGCTTTCATTCGCGGACCAAAGTCGCTCTCAGACAGCCTGCCACGCTGGAAGGGAGCCCGCTCGTTTGCCCAATCGAATGGCTTTGATTTGGACTCCCGGCTGATCGTGGAGCTGCCTGACTCCAGCGATGCCATCTCAAGCTTTGAGGTGGGTTACAAACTAACGGAGGAACTGATCAAGCGGCATCGGAATTTCACGGCTATCATGGCTTTCGATGACTTGGCAGCGTTTGGAGCCATCCGGGCGCTGTCGAAAGCCGGCATCCGAGTCCCGGAACAGTGTTCGGTCATTGGCTTCGATGACGTAGCTCCCGCAGCTCTGTACACCCCGGCGTTGACCACGGTCCGCCAGCCGATGGAGGGGATGGGGACGATCGCAGTCAACATCATTGTTGACGGAATCAACTCTCTTCTGGAAAAGCGAGAAGTCGGCGTCGTCCACAAGAGGATTGCTCCGGAACTGGTCATCAGGGAGTCAACCCGGAGTTTGTCTTAGGCGGTGCGCGGCGCCATCACACCTCTCCTCTCCGCCCTATGATTTTCCTGCGCCTGACCTCAGCTATTCCATGCAAGCGGACTAACCCGCAGGGGCGCGGCAAGCATTATGCCTTCTTGCTCCTCTCGATGGTTGCCAGCGGGGTTGCCACCGGCGCCCTCCCGGAGTGCAGCATGAAGCCGCAGGATTCACGCACCCGAAGTTGCGGCATCAGGTTTACCGTGACGGGTTGGGTGCGCTTGCCCTGGATGCGCTCCAGCAGCAGTCGTACAGCTGCGTCACCGAGTTCATACTTCGGCAATTCGATAGTCGTCAGGCGCGGACGAAAGCACCCCAGCCATGGGTAGTCGTCAAAGCTGACCAGCGCAAAATCTTCGGGACACCGGAGACCGATTTCGTCCGCTGCGCTCATGAAGCCAATGGTCATCAGGTAATTGGTCACCAGAACGGCATCCGGCCGGTGCGGCAGCAAGGCATGCCCGGCGCGATGGCCGGATTCGATGCGATAGTCCCCCTCAAACGTCAGTTGGGGCACATATTCAAGCCCCCACTCTTCCAAGGCGGCGCAGTACCCTTGGCGGCGGGCACGGGCATTGCTGACATTCAGGGGGCCGCTGACGAATGCGATTTTCTTGTGGCCGATGCGCGCAAGATGAGAGATGGCATCGATCGCACCCTGTCTGTCATTGGTTTGGACGAGATCGGTTTTCAGACCCGGGCAGGTTCTCATCAATAAGACGATCGGAACCTTGGCCTCGTCTAACATCCGGCGTTGGGCAACCGTGAGCGCGGAAGGAGTTTTATTCAGAATGATTCCGTCAACCTGCTTTGAAATCAAGAGCTCCAGGTACACCGCTTCCTTGTCTTCTTTATCGTCGCTGTTGCAGAGCAGCATGCTGTAGCCCGCCTTCTGGGCGGCATCCTCGGCAGCACGCACTATGGCGGGAAAGAAGGGATTGGCGATGTCGGTCACGACCATGCCCAGCGTGTGGGTTTGATGTTTGGCGAGACTGCGGGCCAGCAAATTAGGACGGTAATTCAGCTTGCGGATAGCAGCTTCCACGCGACGAGCCAGAGTCGTGCTCACCCGGCCGGTATCGTTGATGACCGCCGACACGGTGAATACCGAAACTTTGGCCTCGCGGGCTACATCGTAGATGCTTGGTGCCTTCGAGGTCCGGTTCGCTGCTCGCGTTCGTTTTACCTTCTTAGTCATAAGAAATTACGACTGTACAACACAATCAAGGCTTCCCCAAGCCTGTGGTAAAGGAACAGGTCGGTGGTACCATGCAGGATATATTACGATGTCGATACAGCCGGCGGCTGGGTTCTGTGAGCAAGAAACTCGCGTGACGCAACTCTTATCGTCACCGGGACACGTTTCACAAAAGGAACTAACCCCTTATAGAAAGCCTCGTAAGCTCAAACTACGGATCGATCCGAAGAAGAGTCAGAAACTACCATTCTGCTCTGTATTCATTCCCACCCAGCACCAATTGCGGGTTGACCTTATCAAGAATAACTCGACATCTAAGCGATTTGGAGCTTTGGAAAAAGCCTGGTGGCGCTTTGCCTCGAATTGCAGTATTCTTTGTGGCGGCGCAGCGCTCCGCGTGCATTGTCACGGGTACGCAGAGTTTCGATCGCGGCCTATCGAGGGGGCGGAGCGCGTGCGCCGGCGGACGAAGATCGTCGCCACCGGAGTAGGGAAACCATGACGCGAAGACTGACGATGGCGCAGGCCGTCATCCAGTTCCTGAAAGTCCAATATGTATCGCGCGACGGAAGCGAGAACCTGTTCTTTGCGGGCTGTTTCGGCATCTTCGGCCATGGCAATGTGGCTGGGATCGGGCAGGCTTTGCAGCAAAACTTAGACTTCCCCTACTACCTGTGCCGCAATGAGCAGGCCATGGTGCATACTGCCGCGGGGTTCGCGAAAATGAGCAAC
>JGI12636J13339_1000155_pt1 | contig 10560 bp, 8 predicted proteins | sample BlaSpr_A8_Ref_M1_FD_13339 | JGI IMG/M metagenome (IMG submission 13339) | reverse complement strand
AGGCGAGCCGGTCTCGCGAGAATAGTGCCAGCCGAAGTTTGTTAACAACAGAGCCGTATCGGGGTCAGTCAGAGATCCCTCTTGCCGTCGATCTTCAAAGCATTTCATCGCCTCCTTGACCCAGGGTTTGTCCAGCGGAGGAACCTTCGGCGTAAGCGGCAAGTTTACGTCTATGAAAATTAGGAATGGCGTGCCGCCGGGGTTCTGCTGAAGCGCGTTAAGGTAGTGCTCTCTAATTTTCGCGGATGTGGGGCCGACGCCTTGGACGGCCCTACGCGGTTCCTCCAATACGCCAGGTCGGTGCCTGCTCTTGGCTTCGACGGCTATTCGTTCAACGCCCTTCTCGGCAAAAAACTCCGGGTTCCGCTTTGTGTCATCATCGATGAAGTTAATCACAAAACCGCAACGGGCTAGTATGCTCGCTACTGCGATCTCATATCTCGCCCCTTGAAATTGTCTTTGGTCACGGAGCCGTGCCACAACCTTTCGAGGGGTCTTAAGAGCGTGCTCAAGCTGATAGATGTCGTCCGCCAACACCTGAAGAGCCCTCACGTTCCCGGTCAACGGGGCGCTGACCGGCTGGCTAGGATCGTCACCGGGCCTGCGGTTGGATCTGAGGAGTTCGTTGCGTTCATGCCGCCACCTAAGAATGATGTGACGATTTTCCAGCGGCTTTGCCATTTCGGCGTTGAACCACGGTTCACCCAGGGCCCAAAGAAGCACATTGATCTGGAAATCGAAGAAAGTCTCTTCCGCCGGCCGTATATGAAGGCTGTTCCGAACGGCGCGAAACTTCTTACCCTGAAAGTTCGCCTGAATCTGTGGTCGGCTGGTAAGTCGCGGGGACTCCAATTCGCGACTCATCTGAGCCATGCGGTCGGCGAGACTTTGCCCCTCGAGCTTTACCGGGCGCTCTTCCAGCACAATCATGACGTCGTAGCCGTTCAGCTTAGCCTCATCGCCCTTTACGACGGCGAGAACGATCCCCTCTTTTCCGTTCTTGACGCCGAGGCTGTCGCCAACTTTGAAAGAGTCGGGCGTCGAACCCCAATCTTGCCCGGAGCGCACGAGCAATCCGTTTGGCAATTTGACGACATATCCGTACATGAGCATCTTCGGCATTTTCTTTCAAAGGGTGGTCTCCGTTAATACTGACCCAATCGACGAAACATCTGCAACAGAGATTTCATGGTAAGGAGCTGGAACAGGGAGCGGCAACTGTCTGATCGCCACGATCTGCGAACCGTCGGATTTATCCGCAGGGGCCTGCATCCATAGGTTTTCTCCCGCATCTAAAACCTTGACAACGACTCACTCAAGTCTTAGGATAATGTCGTTCGCAATCATGTATCAGTTGATTACAAAGTACTTATACATTCAAGGAGAAACCAGCTATGGCCAAGATTATAGGAATTGACTTGGGAACCACCAACTCCTGCGTTGCGGTGATGGAGGGTGGCGAGCCCAAGGTGATCCCCAATGAAGAAGGTGGCCGCACTACGCCGTCGGTCGTAGGATTTACCAAGACCGGCGAGCGGTTGGTGGGGCAGGTGGCAAAGCGGCAGGCCATCACCAATCCGGAGAATACGGTCTATTCGATCAAGCGGTTCATGGGACGCCGCTACGACGAAGTGACGGAAGAGATAAAGATGGTGCCCTACAAAGTGGTGCAGTCGGGCGACCACGTCGCGGTGCTGGCGCAGGGCAAGGAACACACGCCTCCGCAGGTCTCGGCGATGATTCTGCAAAAGCTGAAGAAGGCAGCGGAAGACTACCTGGGAGAGAAGATCACTGAGGCGGTGATAACCGTCCCCGCGTACTTCAACGATGCCCAGCGCCAAGCCACGAAAGATGCAGGCAAGATCGCCGGGCTGGACGTAAAGCGCATCATCAACGAGCCGACGGCGGCCGCGCTGGCCTACGGTCTCGACAAGAAGAAAGATGAAACCATCGCGGTGTATGACTTCGGCGGCGGGACGTTTGACATCTCGGTGCTCGAAGTTGGCGAAGGCGTGATCGAGGTTAAGGCTACCAACGGCGACACCCACCTGGGCGGCGACAATCTTGACCAGCGCATCGTCGATTGGCTGATTGATGAGTTCAAGAAGGACGAAGGTCTCGATCTGCGCGGAAAAGGCAACGAGATGGCGCTGCAGCGTCTGCGCGACGCGGCGGAACGGGCGAAGATCGAGCTCTCCACCACCATGGAGCACGAGATCAATCTGCCCTTCATCACCGCCGATGCTAGTGGTCCCAAGCATCTGGTCAAGAAGTTGACGCGGGCAAAGCTGGAAACGATGGTCGAGGACATCATCCAGCGCTCGGTCGGCCCGTGCAAACAGTGCATGAAAGACGCAGGCGTGGATAACAGCAAGATCAATGAAGTCGTGCTGGTCGGCGGCCAGACGCGCATGCCGCGCATTCAGGCGCTGGTAAAAGAACTGTTCGGCAAAGAACCGCACAAGGGCGTGAACCCGGACGAAGTGGTCGCGATCGGCGCAGCGATTCAGGGCGGCGTGCTCGGCGGCGAAGTCAAGGATCTGCTCTTGCTGGACGTGACTCCGCTGACGCTGGCGATTGAGACGCTGGGCGGCGTAGCGACGCCGATGATTCCGCGCAACACGACGATTCCGACGCGCAAGACGGAAACATTCTCGACTGCGGCCGACAGCCAGACTTCGGTCGAAGTTCATGTGCTGCAGGGAGAGCGTCCGATGGCGGCGCACAACCGCACCCTGGGCAAGTTCCACCTGACCGGCCTTCCGCCGGCTCCGCGTGGCGTGCCCCAGATTGAGGTGACGTTCGACATCGACGCCAACGGCATCCTCAACGTGACCGCGAAGGATATGGCCACGGGCAAGGACCAGAAGATCACAATTACGTCGTCTTCCGGTCTGAGCAAGGAAGAGGTCGATCGCATGGCGAAGGAAGCCGACGCGCACTCGGCCGAGGATAAGGCCAAGCGCGAAGAGATCGACGCCAAGAACCAGCTCGACTCCATGGTTTACGGCGTGGAGAAGATGCTGCGCGAGCAGGGCGATAAGATCTCCGGGTCGGAACGTGGCGATGTCGAGAACGCGATTGCCGACGCGAAGAAGGCGTTGGAGTCAAACGATAAAGCAGCCATGGACAAAGCCCGTGAGACGCTGACTCAGGCCTCGCACAAACTGGCCGAGCAGATGTACAAAGCAGCCCAGCCCCAAGGTACGCCGGGCGCGGGTCCGGGTCCGGAAGGGCCCAGCGCTGGGGCGGACGCTTCGTCCAATGGCCACGCCAAGAAAGACGAAGGCGTAATCGACGCGGAATATGTGGATGTGGAGGACAAGAAGTAAGTCGTGTGGGGACGGGTCTTTGACCCGTCCGCCGAACGCAGTTCGGCTGAGGGACCACGGATTGGCCGGATCATTGCGGATATAGAAACCAATGCAGCTTCCGTGAAGATCGGTGAAATCCGTGGCTCGCTTTTTCTGACCAGGGAGATTGAAATTGCAATTTGAAGTGAACGGACAAGCATATTTTCTGAATTTCGCCGAGGACGAAAGCCGCTGGTACGTCTTCGCGCAGACCCTAACCGGAGTGAACCGCATTCCGGTCTACGTGGATTCGCCGAAGTACGAGCGCATCGGCGTGCTGGAAGCGGGAAGACACAAGATCCAGAACTGAAGCGGGTTTAGGATGCACGAATAGAAATGCCTGCCGCTACTAAGGATTACTACGCGACACTCGGCGTGAAGAAGACCGCCTCTGCCGAGGACATCCGCAAGGCGTTCCGCAAACTTGCGCGCAAGTATCACCCGGACGTGAACCCAGGCGACAAAGGGGCAGAGGAGAAGTTCAAGGCACTCTCCGAGGCCAACGACGTCCTGAGCGAACCCAAGAAGCGCAAGATTTACGACCAGCTAGGGTTTTATTCCGACAACATTGATCCGGCGACGGCCGACGCCTATGCCCGCGCGGGCGGAGGCGCCGGAGGCTCCTCCACCGGATTTCCCGGAGGGTTCCCGGGAGGACAGCCCCGCGGCGCGGGAGGTCAGGGCGCAAATTTCGATTTCGGCGGCTTCGATTTCTCCGATCTCTTCGAAGCCGGCGGCCATGGCCGCAAGGCCAGCAGCGCCGGTAGCGGAGGCTTCAAGGATATCTTTGCCGGCATGTTCGGGGGGCGCGGCGCGGCAGCACACGAGGGCCCCGAACCGGGTTCAGACCTGGAATACCAGGTCAACGTTCCCTTCTGGACGGCCATCCGGGGCGGCGTCATGCGGTTGAGCATCACCCGGCACGACGTCTGCGGAACTTGCCACGGAAAGGGGCATATCGAATCGCCGGGCATCTGTCTGGAGTGCGGCGGCACCGGCCAGGTGACCCAGACCGGCGGGCGCATGAAGTTCAATGTATCCTGCCCGCGCTGCCACGGCACCGGCAAAAACATTTCAACCTGCGCTACTTGCCATGGGGAAGGCACCGTGGAGAGGACCGAACCACTGGAGGTCCGTATCAAAGCAGGTACGCGCGATGGCCAGCGCATTCGCATCGCCGGTAAAGGCAATGGCGGTTCACACGGGGGACCAACCGGCGACCTATACGCGATCATCCGCACCGCAGATCATCCCATCTTCCACCGGGAAGGCGACGATATTCACCTCACCGTTCCCGTAACCGCCACGGAATCGGCGCTCGGCGCCAAGGTTGAAGTCCCGACCATCGATGGCCGCACCATGCTCAAGATTCCGCCCGGTACCCAGTCCGGCCAGAAGCTTCGTCTACGCGAGAAGGGCGTTCCGTCGGCCACCAAGGAAGGCGCCCGCGGAGATGAGATCGTCGAGATCAAGCTTACCGTCCCCATGCCCAGAGACGAGCGGTCTAAGGAAATCCTGCGGGAACTCGCAAAGCTGAATCCCGAGGATCCGCGCGCGGAACTCTGGAAGAAGGTCTAAGACAGACCCTTCCGCCCGTCATTACCTCCGTACCTGCTCTCCTGCCAAATTTTTTCTCAGAAAGTTCTTGCATCCGTAGAAATTTCCCGTAATCTCTACACTGCGAACTAACTCCAGCGCAGCTTCCGGAATCTTAGTGCACCGGGAGGCCCAGAGCGGCTACAAAGCGACGGGGTGGCTGAGAGTGATTCGCCCCAAGGGAGGAACACATAGAAATTGGCAACAGCTAGCGCGGCACGTCAACCATTCCAGCCACCCGCCATCGTCCCCCGCCGGAAAAAATCCGTTCGCCTCACCCTATGGCCACTGGTCGCCGCCACCTTCTTTATGGTGTCGGGCGGCACCTATGGCACGGAAGACATCGTGCGCGGCGCCGGCTATGGCAAGGCCATCCTTATCCTGCTGCTGACTCCGATCCTCTGGAGCCTGCCTACCGCGTTCATGATCGGCGAACTTTCGAGTTCCCTGCCCTACGAAGGCGGCTACTACGCCTGGGTACGCCGAGCCATGGGCAACTTCTGGGGATTCCAGGAAGCATGGCTCTCGCTGGTGGCTTCGATTTTCGACATGGCGATCTACCCGACTTTGTTCGTGCTCTATCTCACGCGATTGTTCCCCTGGTTCGCCGAAGGATATCGCGGGTGGATGGTCGGACTCGCGGTAGTCATCGTCTGCGCCCTGCTGAATATCGCCGGGGTGCGCGTGGTTTCGACGACCTCGCTGTGGCTTCTAATCGTCCTGTCCGCGCCGTTCATCCTGATCGTAGCCATAGCGCCCTTCAAGTTAGGAGCGCTAGCCCATGCCGTGACCAAACCGACCACTTCCAACGTGGACATCCTCACCGGCCTGCTCATCTGTATGTGGAACTACATGGGCTGGGACAACGCCTCGACCATCGCTACGGAAGTTGAGCGTCCGCAGCGGACCTATCCCCGTGCCATGCTGGCCGCGGTCGTGATCGTAGCCCTGAGCTACGTCGTTCCTGTAGCCGCAATGTGGATGACCGGCCTTTCCTCCAGCGCATGGGAGACTGGATTCTGGGCGGACATCGCGGGCCTGCTGGGCGGCCCGCTGCTGCGCGTCGGCCTCGCTCTCGGCGGCATGATTAGCGGCTTCGGAATGTTCAACGCCCTGGTGATGAGCTACTCGCGCCTGCCGCTAGCCATGGCTCAAGATGGCATGTTGCCCCGCATCTTTGGCAAACTGCATCGTCGATCGCGGGCGCCGTGGGTGGCGATTGTGGTCTGCGCCATCGGCTGGGCCCTGTGCCTCGGTTTAGGTTTCGAGCGCCTGGTGACCATCGACATCCTCCTCTATGGCGCCAGCCTCTCGCTGGAGTTCGCGGCACTCATCGTTCTGCGCCTCCGCGAACCCGAACTGCATCGCCCCTTCCGCGTTCCCGGCGGAATGTTCGGAGCTGTAGCCGTCGGCATCGCCCCCATGCTGCTGCTTGGATTCTCCGTGGTCCGTAGCGAGACCGAGCAGGTACTCGGGATGAGTTCCTTCGCGTTCGGAATGCTGCTCATCGCCGCGGGAGTGCTAGCTTACCTTCTGAATCACGCGCTAAAGCCCGAGGGCTGGGCTCCACCTGCAGGAGAGAAGCCCGAAGTGGCAGCCTAAAGAAACTGGGCCACGGATTAGACGGATGCACACGGATCACAAAGAATCCGTCCTATCCGTATAATCCGTGGCCTCTTGCCTTTGTTGTAGACTTTGAGCGATGACCAAGCGGAAATCCAAGGGCGCGTACATGATTTCGGCGGTGGCCGAGATGTATGGCATCCATCCCCAGACGCTACGCCTGTACGAGCGGGAAGGCTTGCTGAAACCATCCCGCACCGAGGGCAATACCCGTCTCTACACCGACGAGGATCTGCAGCGTCTGGAGTTCATCCTCTCGCTCGCCCGCGACCTGGGCGTGAACATCAGCGGCATGGCGATCATTCTTCAAATGCGCGAGCGTATGGAAGAAATGCAGCGCCAGATTCAGGACTTCGTGAAGTACATCCAGGAAGAAGTACTTGCCCGCGCCAGTGCCGCCGCCGACCCTTCCCGCGGCGCGATCGTTCCTGTCCGCCGGGCAATGGTCGCGCCCGCCCCACCGCCTCTGCGCAAGAAGTAAAGCCAATGTAGGCGCGGGCGTCCCCGCCCGCGCTTTGCCCGGCTGAAAATCACGCAGGCAGAGTTTCCGTTAAGCTAGACCTGAACTTTCTTCATGAAAACCGGAGCCCAGAGATCGACCGTCTCGGCAATACTCCGCCAGATGTGTCCCAGGTGTCGCGCCGCCAAAATCTTCCGCAAGTCGATTTTCACCGGATTTCCGCGCATGCAGGAACGCTGTCCAAATTGCGGCCTGAAGTTTGAACGCGAACAAGGCTACTTTCTGGGAGCCATGTACATCAGCTACGGCCTGGCCTTGATCACGATCGTCACACTCGGCCTTCTGCTGTGGGCATCCACTTCATGGTCTATGCAGAGAATATTTCTGTGGGCAATTCTCCTGTTCTTACCCCTGGCGCCCACACTGACGCTCTTCTCGCGCGTGCTTTGGATTTATTTGGATCGGGCGATTGACCCGGAGTAGGGCTCCGCCAAACATGGGATGTCTGAACCGATACTGGGCACTACCAACACGGCATCTACGGCTCGTAAACCGAACTACCCAATCCGGCTTTACGCGCCGATTCCTGCATGTCCTCAAGCTGTTTCTTCTGTTCGTCCAGTTGCTTCTGCATGCGTTGCACTTCGTCCTGCTTTTTAACCTGCCGTTCGTTGTATTGCACGCCATTGGTATAGCGGTTGGCTTCGACAAAATGAATTGACGAATTGAGTTTGTCGATTTGGCTCTGCAAGGACGCAACCGAATTCTTTTGTGCTTCAATCTTCGCCTTCCACTGTTCGCCGGAGTGGGCATCGTTGGACGCGGGCGCCGCGGGAGCACCGTCACATTCGTCGGTGCCGGTGGAAGTAGTCGAGATCGCCTCGGGGTGCTCCGGAATATCCTCGTTCGTGACCACCTTGCGGGGGGCGTGCGCATCCTTTGCCTGCTTCTGACGCTGCTGGCGAGCCACATCCCCCAGCGATTGTCCATAGCTGCCCGCAATGACGAATAACACCACGCCGATAACAGCGACGACTTTATGCGCTTGACGCATGGAAAACTCTCCAATCCTAAGCTCTTGGGAAACTCGCGCAGCCAATGTAGGCGCGGGCGTCCCGCCCGTGCGTCGCCCGCCGAGTCCAATGTTTCCCAGGCTCGATCTCAAATGCTATCGCCGGAGCCCTCGTAGGACGAAGTTACTGTCGTGCCGGCACTTATGGGGGTCGCCCGCAACAGCCGCGAAGCGGCGTAAGAATGCAGCCCACGGCGCAAGCTGTGGGTAAGAAGTGACAAAGCGCCGAGCCCCAGCGGGGCGAAAGAGGTGTTTACGACACAAACTCTGAACCTTGAAATCCGCCACTCTGCCGCTCCGAGTGGTACCATCCTTCCGACACCATGAAAAAGCCACACGTCTTCCCTGCCCTGACCACAATTTTTCTAGTCTGCATCCTCATCTCGAATACCCATTCCCAGACCGAAGCAGCGCACTCCATCGTGCTGCATGCCGCGCGTCTGCTCGACATCGAAAGCGGACGAATCTTGAGACCCGGCGAAGTGCTGGTGCAAGGCGAACGCATCGTCGAAGTGGGTTCAAAGGTGGCCCATCCCGCAAGCGCGGAAACCATCGATCTGGGTGACAGCACTTTGCTCCCCGGCTTGATTGACGCCCACATACACCTGTTTCTCCATCCCGGCGCCGAAGACTTGCAATCAGTTGAAGAGTCGGTATCGCAACGGACGATTCTTGCCGTTCTCGCAGCTCGGGCCGACCTCATGGCAGGCTTCACCGCGGAGCGTGACATGGGCACGGAAGGCGCGGGCTCGGCCGACACCGCGGTACGCAACGCAATCGATCAGGGACTGATTCCAGGCCCACGCCTGCGCATCAGCGGAAATGCCGTCGACATTCTCGGCGGACACGAAGATGCCAATCATTTCAACTCCGCGCAACACCTGCTGTCGAACGCGACCTATGCGAACAATGCGGCAGAACTGGTAACGGTAATTCGCGAGCAGCTCAAAGAGGGTGCCGATTTCATCAAGATCTATGAGACCGGCCCGGACACGGTTCGCGATGGCCGCTTCTCCACGATTTACCAATACACGGAGGCCGAACTCAAAGCCGCTGTCGAAGAAGCCGCGCGCACCGGAAAGCGCGTTGCCGTTCACGCCACGGGCGAGCCGGGCACGCTTTATGCTGCGCGCGCCGGCGTAGTTTCCATCGACCATGCCAACCAACTCGGCGACGAGACCATGCGGCTCATGCGCGAAAAGCAAATCTTCGCCGTGCCGACCTTTACCATCTTCGAATACTTCTCCGAACATGCCGACTCGCCCGAGCAGAGAGCGCACGAGCGCCAGATGCTCGACCTGCATGCAATCGAATTTCGCAAGCAGCTTGCGGCGGGCGTGCCCATGGCGGTTGGATCGGACGTCGGACCGTTTCCACATGGCACGCAAGCGCGCGAACTGGAACTGATGGTGCAGTACGGAATGACTCCCCTGGCCGCGCTGCAAGCCGACTTGCTGAACGGAGCCAAATTGCTCGGCTGGCAAGGGCAGATCGGCGAACTAAAGCCTGGCTACCTGGCCGACGTCATCGCTGTACCGGGGGACCCATTGCAGGACATTACCGTGCTGCAAAAAGTAAGTTTCGTAATGAAGGGGGGAGTGGTGTATCGCAAATGAAGAAGTAGAGATCGCTGATCAGACCAAATGAACCCAGGAGGCTGCTGAAAAACCATCTCCGCCTCAGCGGCTAAAGCCGGGACCTATTTCAGCGACTTACGGTATGCCTGAAGGCATACCCTGATACGAATCGAGATTTTTTCCGCAGCCTGTAAAGGCGAGCCCTGATACGAATCTCTGGTTTCTCAGCAAACTGCTAGGGCGTGATTTCGAACACCGTACCATAGCCGACGCCGCCGTCGTGCGTCGTACCGAAGAGATCGCCGGCGGTGTCAATTGTCAGGCTGGCTACGGGGATGAACCCGTCAGTACCCGTGGCATCGAAGCTGTACACTACCTTTTCTGTCCAGTTTCCGCCCGCGCTGGGCGTTAGTTCGAACACCGTACCGCAGCCGACTTCGGAACAATTTGTGCTGCCGCCTGAGGCTGTGGTGCCGAACAAGTTGCCGGTCGCATCGAAGATCAGGGCGGCTTGAGGTCCGGAACCATCGGGACAGCTGTGGAAGAACGAGGAGCAGAAGCTGTACAAAACCTTCTCCGTCCAGCCGGCGCCCGTTTTCGGCGTTAACTCGAACACTGTGCCCCCGTTGTAAGCTCCGCCAGAAAGTGTAGTACCGTAAAGACCGCCTTTTTTGAGGATCAGGCCAGCTAACGGCTGCAACCCGTCGTTGCCGTTGAAGCTGTGCAGCACCGTTTCCGTCCAATGGCCATTCGCGTTGGGCGTCAATTTGAACACCGTGCCATAGTTGTAAGTGCCGCCGCCGCCCGTCGTGCCATAGAGATTGCCAGACGTATCGAAAATCAGGCTACCGTAGGATCCATACCCGCCATTGAAGTTGT
>JGI12636J13339_1000146_pt1 | contig 10838 bp, 3 predicted proteins | sample BlaSpr_A8_Ref_M1_FD_13339 | JGI IMG/M metagenome (IMG submission 13339) | reverse complement strand
TAAGGACATGATAAAATCAGTTGTTTGGGCCCTTTGTGTACTAGCAATCCTGGGTTCGGCGCAGTTGAACGCCCAAAACGTAACGACTTGGCACTATGACATCAACAGAACTGGACGGCAGCAGAATGAAACGACCCTGACAGCCACCGGTACAGGCCATGTAAGCCAATCAAATTTCGGTTTGCTTTGGCAGTGGCAGGTGACCGGAGCTGTTTTCGCCCAGCCGCTTGCTGTGACCGGAGTGCAGACCAATAATACAAACTGCCAGCCGTGCAATCTCGTCTTCATTGCGACGGAGAAGGACATGCTCTACGCATTCAGCTCGGGGAGCCCGCAAACTCCTCCGGTCTGGAGTGTCAACCTCGCGGCCTCGGTGACGGGCGGCACCGCGGTAGACTGTGGCAATTTGCTCCCGGGGGTGCACTTCGGACCGTGCGACCCGCCGAAAGTCCTCGGCTCGAACATTGGCCACACCGGGACACCGGTTATCGATACCACCACCAACACTTTGTACCTTGTGGGCGCGGTCCAAGACTCCAACCAGAACATCGGATATTACATATTCGCCGTCGACATCAGGTCGGGCACAGTGCTGAACAACCTACCCACCAAGATAGCCGGAACCGTCAGCGGCAAAGCTCCCTCTACTCCATGTCACTCGACCTACCCCGCCCAAGGTCAGGTGAGTTTCGATTACGATCACATCCAGCGGTCCGCCCTACTCCTCATGCCTAATGGCAACATATACGTGCCGTTCGCACCCGGTGGCGATACCGGCGAGACGAAAAATGGCTGGATTTTTGGATACTCATTTAACGGCAGCACCTTTTCGCAGTCCGCCGTCTTTACTACCACGCCTTACGGCACCGGGGGCGGCATCTGGCAAAGCGCGGCGGGGCTGGCTTCCGACGGCAGCTACATCTACGCAGTCACCGGCAACGGAACCAACTTCGACCCGGGCACGGGGCCACCTGTCGATATGGGCGACACCCTGCTTAAGCTCAATCCGTTCAATGGCAGCTTCACTGTCACTGATTACTTCACTCCCAGCGACGTTTTCTCATACCCGGGGTCCAACGGAAACGGAAACGGACGCTGCCAGAACGACGTGGATTTCGGTTCTGGAGGAGTCTTGGTGTTCCCTGACGCCTTCTACTTTGACCAGAACAACCGCGACTATCCCAACCTTGTGGTCAACGCGGACAAGGAATCGAAACTGTACGTCGCGAATCGGGACAACCTGGGAATGTTTAACCCAACTGGCGGGAACAACATTCAGACCATCACTACCCCGCCCATACCCCAAAACGACCCGGGGCAGGGCTACTGGGCCAGCCCCGCCTATTGGAAATATACGAACGGAAGCACGACCAACTACATGCTCTACTACTCCGCAACGACAGAGAAGAAGACCGTCGCCCCTAAGGCGATTAACGGGTACCAACTGCTGACGACAGGGTCCTCCGGCCCCATCGCTTCTCAAACGCCCACCGTCAGCTCAAGCACCCTGTTCTGCTCCAGGTCACCAACGCCCACGGTATCCTCCCAACGGCACCGGGGCCGGAACGGGCATCGTGTGGGGAATAGAGAATGGCAATTCAGACAATTTAGGCTCAAGCCCGGATTGCGCTGGAACCCGGTTGCATGCGGCGTTGCACGCGTTCGACGCAACCAGTCTTGTGGAGCTTTACAGCAGCAGGGGTGTGACCACGACGACTAGTTACAAGGCACCCTTCACGACCCCCACTGTCTTCCAGGGCAGGGTGTATATGGGAACGCTTGGGGAAGTCAATGTATTTGGGCTGTGCAGTAGCCAGGGGTCGGGGTGTCTGCCGTAGCCGAAAGGAGATAACGTTGAAACCTGGGTCTCGCGTTCTACTGATTATCTCATCCTGTCGGGCCGCCAGGTGCTTGGAGGATTCAAAATGATTCGGCTCAAGAAGTGGGGTTGGGTCTTGTTGTCCTGTGCTGCGACGACGATTGTCTCTTCCGCACAGACCTTCAAGACCCTTGCAAGTTTCGATTTTTTCCAAACTGGCGCTAACCCCCAGTATGACTCTCTTGTTCAGGGCACTGACGGGAACTTTTACGGGACAGCGCCCGAGGGCGGGGTCGATGGTTGGGGTACCGTGTTCAAAGTTACCGCAGGTGGCGATTTGACATTTCTGTGCAATTTCGGCGAGAACCCGTGTTATCAGGAGAGCCACCCTTTCGCCGGGCTAATACAAGCCACCGATGGAAATTTCTATGGGACGACATGGCAAGGCGGGACCAACAGCGCGGGTGCCGTGTTCAAAACCACTGCCGGCGGCGATGTAACCTTGTTGTACAGCTTTTGCTCCCAAACGAACTGCGCGGATGGAGACGACCCGTTTGGACCGCTGGTTCAAGCTGCCAACGGAAACTTCTACGGAACAACGTTTGACGGAGGGAGCCAGGGCTACGGCACAGTGTATGAAATCACGGCAGCCGGGACACTAACCATGCTTCGCAGTTTCCGCTATGCGGACGGGGCTGGCCCGGTCGCGGGGCTGATTCAGGCCAAGAACGGGAACTTCTACGGGACCACGCTATACGGTGGGGCCAAGGGTGGGGGCACGGTCTTCGAAATCACCGCAGGCGGGAAGCTAACCACGCTGTACAGCTTTTGTTCCCGAACGCACTGCGCCGATGGCGCTAACCCATACCTGGGACTGGTGCAAGCGGCAAATGGCAGTTTCTATGGGACGACATGGCAAGGCGGGGCGCACGGCCGGGGCACGGTCTTCGAAATCACCGCAGGCGGGAAGTTGACCACGCTGTACAGCTTTTGCTCCCAAACGCACTGCACCGATGGGGCCTCCCCTTACGCAGGAGTAATCCAGGCCGCCGACGGGAACTTCTACGGGACAACGTCGAAAGGCGGAGCCAGCAACTGGGGCACGGTATATGCCATCACGCCCGGGGGCAAACTCACCACACTGCACAGTTTTTGCGCCCAGAAGAACTGTACCGACGGGGCCGACCCTGTCGGGGGGCTCATTCAAGCCAAGGACGGGAACTTCTACGGGACAACGGCTGAGGGCGGTGTCTATGAAAATGGCACGGTTTTCAGCGCGTCGCTAAGCGCGCCACAGGTGAAAACACCGCCCGCTTATGGTGAGGTGACGATGTCCGATATCGCGCCGGGAAAAAACTTGCGGCCTTCAACCGGCTTCCCTTTCCATTGGCGGCAGATGTCGCTCGACCCGCTTGCCGAAGCGCCGGGGCCGGTGAATCCCAACCTCACCTGCTCGCCCACCCCGTGCGTGCTTCCTCCAACCCAAGCGTCCGAGGGAGGGGGCATGGTGACCGATACTCCCATCGTGACCAATCCCCTGAATCAGAAGGAACTGCTGCTGGGCAGTTTTGACGGCAACTGCTACCCGTCCGGTTTGGGTTTCCATCTTTCCCGAGATGGCGGTTCTAATTGGAACCGCGTCCTCTGCATGCCGTTCATCTATACCAAGCAGCACGTGTACGTGCCCCTCGATGAACCGTCGGTGGGTTACGACCGGAACGGAACCGCCTATGTTGCTGGGCTTTACTTTGATAATGACGCTCTTGGGTATGGCTTCATCGGCTTTCAAAAATCAACCGACGGAACCCACTGGAGCAAGCCCGCCGTGGCGCTGCGTCTACCAGGCCTCAGCTTCCCGTTTGAGACCGCCTTCGCGGTAGATACGAGTGCGGGCAGTCCTCGTGTCAACAGCCTCTATGTTTCTGGGGTCATGTGGTCGCATCAAGGTTCTAATAACCAAGTAATGGTCTCGCATTCGAGCGATGGCGGTATCACGTGGACGCAAGCCGCAGTCGACCCAGTGCAAATTTATCCGGCAGAAGACCGCTTTACGCGTATGGCCGTCGGCAAGGATGGCACGGTGTACCTAACCTGGATCCACTGCCCTGGCGCTGGCCCCGACGAGTCTTGCGGCGACGACACTTTCCATGTGATGTTTTCCAAGTCCGCCGACGGGGGCATCACGTGGTCTCGGCCTCACATGATGGCCAAAGCGCAATTCGCTCCCAGCACACTGTCCAACACCAAGGGTGAGCGTGTCTACGACTACCCGGTGATTGGCGTGGATAACAGCAACGGGGCGCATGCCGGGGATTTATATGTAGCGATGTACAACTGGACCGGGACCCACATGTGCGTCCAGGTTATCCGCTCCGCCGACGGCGGCAATACCTGGTCGAAGCCCGTGCCTGTCGCACCGGCGAGCGACACCCATGACCAGTTCTTCCCCTCGCTTTCGGTAAGCCCGACGGGGAAAGTGGGGGTGAGTTGGCTGGACCGTCGCAATGACCCTGCCAACATCGACTATCAGGCATTCGCCGCCATCTCAACCGATGGCGGACGGAGCTTCCCTAACACGCAACTCACAAAGGCCTTCTCGAACCCAGACACAAACGGGAGCGGCGGCAACTGGATGGGCGATTACACCGGCAACACCTGGGCGGGGCCGGACTTCCTTGCCGTGTGGATGGACAGCAGCAACGGCGTTGACATGCAGGAGGTAATCGGCGGCATGCGCCTGCACTGATCGGTAACGCATCGCCAACCTGTCCGCATGAGCCGTGGACAGCAATGTATGCAAGGAGGAAATCATGGAATGGACCACACCCCAGTTCGAAGAAATCAGCTTGAACTGCGAAATCAATTCCTACGCGAACGCCGAGCTGTAGTCGGCGGCTGGCCCGGCCTTCCGTCGTATGAAATAAAGTTATGGTGCCCCATCCTTCCGCGTTCTTTTTTTTGCGGAAGGGTGGAAGGCGAGAAAGCAGGAGGGGCGGGTGCGAGACTCTCAACCCTGAACTCAACCCGCGACCCACTCCCTTTCTCGTTGACTGCATGCTTCAAATCAGATAACCTGTTGTAAAGTACATTATCCACAAGATAATGATAGGTCTTTGACAATCTGACCCTCGCGCGACTTCTCGGCCGCACTCCAATGCCGGGCTTGCCCAGGTATCCCTAAGGCGGACGCAGCCGACTTGCTGGTTGTCCGGTCCCAACCGCAGTTCCAAAACGGACCGCGGGCCTCGACCTGCCAGCCGTAACTCCCATGTTCTCTAGATTTTGCGTGTAACCCCTGCAAACTCAAAGATCTAGCACATAGTCGCAAATTAGATCCTTTGTTTTCTAGATTTTGCACGCGAAGGGGGGAGGGGGGTACCCGGTACTAAACAGTAAACTCTCGTCCCAACTTGGGAAAGGCACGCGCACCACTCCTCGAATTGCAAGAGGCTGGACCAAGCGTAACTTCTTGTGGGAAACTGTCGTGATGAAAAACAAGAAACCAGTTCATCCCAAAGAGCCAGGGTTCGCACCAGTCAAGAAGATTAAGACCGCTGCGAATTCCGGAAAAGTCCAACCAACTCCGCAACCTCCCGCGCCATCAGCAATTCCGCAGAGATAGAGATAAGAAGCCGCACGAGAGGCGTTCTGCGACGGAGGTCAGTTCGGGGCCGATGAGTGTGTTGCCGCTTTTCCGGTAAAGGGTGGCAGCAAGAAAAAAGGCAGGCCGGGTCGCGGCCTGCCAAGGAAACAAAGTTTCAAGTACCTGGCGAGTCGGGATTCTAACCTGCTCTCGCGGAGTCTACGGTTTCACCACCTGATTCAGTACCGGCGAGACGCTGCCCACGAAGTGCCCATTCCCATTGTAGACAGCCGTAATCGAATGCTTACCCACCGTGAGCTTCGCGGTGGTGAATTTCGCCTTGTGGGTTGTAGTGTTGAGCGTCGCCGTGCCCATGACGACGGTTCCGTTCTTGAACGTAACCGTGCCGTTGGCTGGTCCACCGAACGCAGCCGTTACCGTCGCCGTGAAGGTCACCGCTTGACCCTTGTGCGACGGGTTGAGGGAAGAGACGAGCGAGGTCGTCGTCTTCGCTTTGATGGTGAAGGTGGACTTCTCGGTTCCTTCCACGTTGCCGGCGACGTCCGTGCTGTGGAAGGTCACGATGTGGCTGCCGGTTGTCGATACGGTAAACGGCCCGGAGTACGTCTGTTGCGATCCGCCGTCGACCTGATAGACGGTGCTGGCGACGCCGCTGCCACTGTCAGTCGCGGTGAGTGTGACTTTTACGGGAGACACATAAATGCCTCCGCTCAAGGTTCCGCTCAAGGTGGCCGTGGTGACTGGCGCAATGGTGTCGTAGCAAACCGAACCGTAGGTCTGATCCCCGCTCGGAACGCCGGTGTTATCCCACGCTCTGAGGTTCGCCGTGTGGCACCCCTGACCAGCCCAGGACAGGTTCATGTACCCGCTGGTGGCGTTGGGAAACTGCGGACCTGAGTAGAAGGAATTGCCTGCGCCCGGTGTGGCTTCGCTGAAGACATCGCCCGGATCAGAATCCCAAGCCTGGCTGAAGCCAGCTACTCCGACGAGCGGATTGCCGTTTGAACCAGTGTCGGCCAGAGTCCAGCTCACGGTCTGGTCGGTGTTGTACCACTGATTCGTCGTGGGCCCAGTGAATGTAGCAACGGGCGCGCCGAAGTCGGCCGCACGGTAGGTGTTGATGGCCCAGGCGAGTTGCAACGCGTTGATCGAGCCCCAGCCCGTGACCATGTCGTATCCGCTGCCGGCGCAGTAGTACCCCAGGCTGTAGAACGAAGTCACATCATTGTTATTGCAGCCGGAAGTAATGTCATAGAACGGATAGTGTGGCGCGTAGCCCGGGTTGGTCCCGAACCAGTACAGGTACCAGTTTCCGTTGCCAATAGGTGCGCAGGTGCTGGTGCCATAGCAACCGCCGTTGATGGTGGCCACGTAGTCCAGGTATGCGTTTGCCTGGGCGAAGAAGCCGGCCATTTCGGGCGCCACGATGCTGGTGCCTCCGTTCCCCGAGAGCCCTCCACCAAAATAGAGGTTCTGCGGAGTGTTGTACCAGTCCGCATTAAGCGCGATATCAGGAACGCTCCTGGCTCCAAAGCAGGCATCGTTGGTCTGATAAGACGGAGTAGAGAAAACGGAGCTGCAACCGCCGCCGCTGCCGCCGTCGTTAGAGCCGCAGCCGTAAGGACCGCCGGTCCAGCCGACTTCGCTGATGTAGTTGGAACTGCTATCCAGAGACAGAGTGGTGCCGCCCGCGCCGACCACATTGGGATCGGAGGCAGGAAACTCCACGCCATCCTGAGCGACGCAGGAGGCCGTGGCTCCCTGGTCGTCGGAGGCCGCGACCAGAGTCCAGCCCTGGCCGACCATAGCCGAGAAAATGCCATCTTCCGTGGACATGGTGCCAAGGTCGAAGCAAGTAAGCTCGGCGCATCCCCAACTGGTGCTGAACACGCGGGCATATCCGTCGGTCAGCATCTGGTTGTAGATGTCGGTGAAGGTAACGAAGCTAGGGTCGACGCCGTCGTACATAACGACCGAGGAGGTGTCTTGATAAGACCCGAAGCTGTTGGACATGGCGGTCGACCATTCGAAATCCATGGTGCCTTCTCCATCGCAGCAAGCGGGCGTCCCATCAATATTGACGGTGAACCAGTGCATAGCCAGATAAGGATACTGGTTGTGGAAACCGATGAAGTCGTTCCCATCCTGAGCGCCCGCCGTGGCAATGGCGATAGTGGATTCAGGGGGCGTGCCGCCAGAATTGTGGAGCGGATTGCAGCAGTGACCCTGAGCGTACAGCGCATTGAAATCGTAGGCTTCCGAGCTGTAGATGTCAGTCGGATCGTAAGCGCCGCCCGTGATGTGCTTACGATGGTGCTCAAGCCCCGCCTTTTCGGTTGGCTTCTTAGCGGTAGCGTCCCGACCACCGGACGCGCCCTTGGCAACCACCGGTCCTGCCGTGTATACGGGGAAGGATGGTTCCTTGGCGGCCTTGTGGAATGGGTGCAGCTGGTTCAGATTATTGAGACCGATTACCGCTTGCACCGTGCTGTGGAGGCTCGCGGGAAGGACCGGATCCCGATCGTTGGAAAAGAAAGATTTGGAGCCGAGCTTGTAGCTGTTGATGGTGACGTTCAGCGCCTTCTCGATGGTGGCCACGGGAGCCTCCACGTCGACCAGCAAGCGGTTGGGATAACGGTGCGTTATCGTCAGGCCCTGGCTCTTGGCCCAGTCCACGACGGACTGCTCAGCCTTTTTTGACGGAGCGAAACGCGCGTTCCACTCTTCCGGCTTGAGGAAATGCTGGAAGTTCGGGGAGTCTTTGGCTTGCAACTCTTGCAGGAATTTCTTTTGCGCATCCGGGTGCGGCGACTGCAGACCGATGACCAGGCGCAGCATTTGGTCGGGATGGTAATGCTCGGACAGCTTGGCGGTGCCATCCAGCACCGGCTGAGGGGTTGGCCCGCCGCGGGTTGGTTTTGCCGCTCCCGGTTGCTGGGCAAACCCGGGAAGAGCACAACACAGAAGGGTCAGACACACACGTATCGCAACGATCATCTTTGTTTTCATTTTCTTTTCTCCTCACAGAAGTTTTGAAATTGTTTTGTAGACTCGAAGCAGAGGGTCTTGGACTATTGCTGTAAGATTCCTGGTTTCAGCGAGCCCGAAGTTGAGCTTCCAAATCGACTTTGGCGGAAGCCCCCTCACTTGAGATAGCGCGAGCTGGCCTCTGGAAGTGTCATGTCCGCAAAAAAAGTTTGCCAACAGTGCAGGGTGGAATGCCTCCGGTGTCTGTGTGATACTTTCCGTACGTTAGCCAGGAGCCAAACCCATGAAGGGTTCGCAGAATGTCGCCTCGAAGGTTGAAGTAACCCAACTGCTCAGAGCCTGGGGGAGTGGGGACGACAGGGCGCTCGACAAGTTGACTCCACTGGTGGAAAGCGAACTGCACCGCCTGGCGCACAGATACATGGCCCGCGAGAAGCCGGGCCATACCTTGCAAACAACGGCTCTTGTCAACGAGGTCTACCTTAAGCTGATAAACGTTCAGGATATGACCTGGCAAGACCGGGCTCATTTTTTTGCCATTTCGGCGCGGATGATGCGTCACATCCTGACCGACTTCGCGCGCTCGCGGCAGTTCCAGAAGCGAGGAGGCGCGGCGCTGCATGTGACCTTCGACGAGGCTCTGCTCGTGTCTCCGAAGCAAGACGCGGATATAGTGGCCCTCGACGAGGCCCTGGGCCAGCTGGCCGCGCTCGACCCAAGAAAAGGCCAGGTGGTTGAGCTTCGCTTTTTTGGCGGACTGAGCGTTGAGGAAACGGCCGAGGTTCTGAAGGTCTCCCGGGAAACGGTGCTGCGCGACTGGAAATTTGCGAAAGTCTGGCTCTTGCGCGAACTGAGCGGAGAGAAGGGCAATGGTTGAGCGCTTTCACCAAATCGAGCAGTTGTATCACGCGGCGCTCGAACATGGAGAAGCCAATCGCGATTCTTTTCTCGATGAAGCGTGTGCGGGAGACGACACACTCCGCCGCGAGGTCGAATCGCTGCTCGCCCATCACAAACAAGCGGAGGATTTCATAGAGTCACCTGCCCTGGAAATGCAGGCCCATCGCCTCGCCGAGGCGCAGGCGGGTCTACAGGATGAACATGACGTGGTTGTGGTGGGCCAAACTATTTCGCACTACCTCATCACCGAGAAATTGGGTGGTGGGGGGATGGGTCTGGTCTACAAGGCGCGAGACACGGAGCTCGGACGTTTTGTCGCTTTGAAGTTCTTGCCCGAACGCTTCGCGCGGGACCCGCAGGCTCTGGAACGGTTTCGTCGGGAAGCCCGCGCTGCATCTGCCCTCAACCACTCCAACATCTGCACCGTACACCAAATTGCAAGGTACGAAGATCAGTCGTTCATCGTCATGGAGTTCTTGGACGGAATGACGTTGAAGCACCGCATCGGAGAAGGACCGCTGGATGCGCAAACGCTATTATCGCTGGCCATCGGGATTGCCGATGCCCTCGACGCTGCGCACGCAAAGGGTATTGTTCATCGTGATATCAAGCCGGCAAACATTTTTGTTACTCAGCGCGGGGAAGCCAAGATCCTGGATTTCGGACTGGCTAAGCTGGCTCCAAAAGGCCAGAAGGCAGCAGCAGCGGCCGGAGTTTCGAGTCTGCGCGGAGCAAGTTCTGAAGAGCAATTGACCAGTCCGGGCACCGCGATCGGAACAGTAGCCTACATGTCACCGGAGCAGGCGCGAGGCGAAGAACTTGATGTGCGCACTGACTTGTTTAGTTTCGGCGCCGTCCTTTACGAAATGGCAACCCGCCAGCAGGCATTTGATGGAAACACGGCCGCCGTGGTTTTTGACGCCATCCTGAATCGACAGCCTAGAGCGATGACGGAGCTGAATCGAGGAATTTCGCCCGGACTGCAAGCCATCGTCAAGAAGGCGCTGGAGAAGGACCGCAGGGCGCGTTACCAATCAGCGGCGGAGATGCGGGCGGATTTGAAAGCGGTCGCGGCAGGTCAACGGGTAGGCGCAAGCCAGGGCATAAAGTCCTGGTACGCGCTGGCACTGGCGGCAGTGTTGCTGGTCGCGGTGCTGGTGGGGATTAACTATTTCCGGCTGCGGCAGTCTCATCGGTTGACGGAGCAGGACACGCTAGTGCTGGCCGACTTCACCAACACCACCGGCGAGGCCGTCTTTGATGACACCCTCAAGCAGGCGCTCAACATCGCGCTGCGCCAGTCGCCTTTTCTCAACATTCTCCCCGACAGCAAGGTCAGCGAAACCCTGAAGCGGATGACTCGCCCGGATAACGCGGCGCTCACGTCTGAGGTGGCGCGCGAGGTCTGCCAACGCGCGGGAAGCAAGGCATACATTTCCGGTGCGATTGCGGCCTTGGGCAGCCAATACGTACTCGGCTTGCGGGCGGTGGATTGTCAGAGGGGAGACACTCTGGCACAGGAGCAGG
>JGI12636J13339_1000141_pt1 | contig 11015 bp, 11 predicted proteins | sample BlaSpr_A8_Ref_M1_FD_13339 | JGI IMG/M metagenome (IMG submission 13339) | reverse complement strand
CGTTCCGCTCGCAAATCGACACGCTGTTGCGCACGGTGGCCGGCAGCGCCGACGCCATGAAGTCGATCGCACCACGCTCTCGCGCGCCTCGAGCGAGACCACGGAGCGCGCCGAAAAGGCGGTGTACGCCTCAGGCGAAGCGTCGAGCAATGTCAACACCGCCGACCGCATGCACGAGATCAACCACTACACCTCGGCGGTGGCGACCGCGGTCGAGGAGCAGAGCGTCGCCACCAGCGAGATTTCCTACAACGTCACCAACGCCGCCGACGTGGTGGTGTCGGTGCTCGAGGCGGTCGCGGGCGCCGCGACCGCAACGCGGGGCTCGGCGCAGACCATGCTCGATGCGTCGGCGGCGGTGGAAGAAGCTGTCGCCAACCTGCGCTCGGAAGTCGAGGATTTCCTGCGCAAGGTCGCGGCCTAGCTAGCCTTCGTCCTTGGCGGTTTCGCCCAGCGCCGCCTGCGCCGCGGCGAGCCGCGCGATCGGCACCCGGAACGGCGAGCACGACACGTAATCGAGCCCGGTCTCGGCGCAGAACGCGATCGACGCCGGGTCGCCGCCGTGCTCGCCGCAGATCCCGACCTTGAGACCGGGCCGCACGCTGCGCCCGCGCTCGGTGCCGATCCTGACGAGCTCGCCCACGCCCTCGCGATCGATGGAGATGAACGGGTCGGTGGCGAGGATGCCCTTGGCCGTATAGGTGTTGAGAAAGCTCGCGGCGTCGTCTCGCGAAATGCCGAAGGTGGTCTGCGTCAGGTCGTTGGTGCCGAAGGAGAAGAACTCGGCGGTCTCCGCGATCTCGGCCGCGCGCAGGCAGGCGCGCGGGAGCTCGATCATGGTGCCGACCTGATAGGTGAGCTTCGCTCCCATCTCGGCGCTCACGGCTTCAGCCATGGCGTCGATCCGCGCCTTGACCAGATCGAACTCGGCCTTGGTGGCAATCAGCGGCACCATCACCTCCGGCACCACCGGCGCGCCGGTGCGATGTCCCGCCTCGACGGCCGCCTCGAAGATGGCGCGCGCCTGCATCTCGGCGATCTCCGGGTAGGCGATGGCGATGCGGCAGCCGCGGAAGCCGAGCATGGGGTTGAACTCGGCAAGCTCCTGGGCGCGCTCGCGCAGCTTGTCGGCGCTGGCGCCGGTGCTCCTCGCCACCTCGGCGATTTCCGCCTCGGTGTGCGGCAGGAACTCGTGCAGCGGCGGGTCGAGGAGCCGGATCGTCACCGGCAACCCCTTCATGATCTCGAACAGCGTGACGAAGTCGGCCCGCTGCATGGGCAGAAGCTTGGCGAGCGCCGCGCGCCGGCCCTTCTCGTCGTCGGCGAGGATCATCTCGCGCACGGCGAGGATGCGGTCGGCGTCGAAGAACATGTGCTCGGTGCGGCAGAGTCCGATGCCCTCGGCGCCGAAGGCCCGCGCGGTGCGGGCGTCGGCGGGCGTGTCGGCGTTGGCGCGCACGCCCAACTTGCGCTTCTCGTCGGCCCAGCCCATCAGCACCGAGAACTCGCCGGACAGCTCCGGCTCGAGCATGGCGACGCGGCCGAGCAGCACCTGGCCCGCGGTGCCGTCGACGGTGATGATGTCGCCGGCTTTCAGCGCCTTGCCGCCGGCCGTCATCGTCTTCTTGGCGAAGTCGACGCGGACCGTGCCGGCGCCGGAGACGCAAGGCTTGCCCATGCCGCGCGCCACCACCGCGGCGTGCGAGGTCATGCCGCCGCGCGTGGTGAGAATGGCCTCGGCGGCGTGCATGCCGTGGATGTCCTCGGGCGAGGTCTCGACCCGCACCAGGATCACCTTCTTTCCTTGCGCCTTGAGCGATTCCGCCTCGTCGGCGGAGAACACGATCTCGCCCGAGGCCGCACCGGGCGAGGCGGGGAGCCCGCTCGCGAACAGCGTGCGCGCGGCGGCGGGGTCGATGGTCGGGTGCAGGAGCTGCTCCAGCGCCGTGGGGTCGATGCGGGCGACGGCCTCCTCGCGGGTGATGACGCCGCCGTTCGCCATCTCGACGGCGATGCGCAGCGCGGCCTTGGCGGTGCGCTTGCCGGAGCGGGTCTGCAGCATGAACAGCTTGCCGCGCTCGATGGTGAACTCCACGTCCTGCATGTCGCGGTAGTGGCGCTCAAGCTTGCGGAAGATGCCGGTGAGCTCCTTGAAGATTTGCGGCATCAGCGTCTCGAGGGCGGGCTTGTCGGAGCCCGCCTTCTTGCGCGCGGCCTCGGTCAGATCCTGCGGCGTGCGAATGCCGGCGACCACGTCCTCGCCTTGCGCGTTCACCAGGAACTCGCCGTAGAGCTCGTTCGCGCCGGTGGAGGGATTGCGGGTGAAGGCGACGCCGGTGGCGGAATCCTCGCCCATGTTGCCGAACACCATGGCCTGCACGTTCACCGCCGTGCCCCAGCTCTCCGGGATGTGGTGCAGGCGGCGATAGGTGACGGCGCGCTGGTTCATCCACGAGCCGAACACGGCGCCGATCGCGCCCCACAACTGCTCGTGCGGATCCTGGGGGAACGGCTCGCCCTTCTCCTCCTCGACGCGCGCGTGGTAGCGCTTGACGATCTCGATCCAATCGTCGGCGGAGAGGTCGGTATCGAGCACCTGACCCTTCTCCTCCTTCCACGCCTCAAGAATCTCCTCGAAGTTATGGTGCTCCACGCCGAGCACGACGTCGGCGTACATCTGGATGAAGCGGCGGTAGGAGTCCCAGGCGAAGCGCCGGTCGCCCGACTGCTTGGCCAACGCCTCGACGGTCTTGTCGTTGAGGCCGAGGTTGAGCACCGTGTCCATCATGCCGGGCATGGAGGCGCGCCCGCCCGAGCGCACCGATACGAGCAGCGGATTGGCGGCGTCGCCGAACTTGCGCCGGGCGACGCGCGCCACCTCGTCGAGCGCCGCCTTCACCTGGCCTTCCAGCTGCGGCGGATAGCTTCGGCTGCCGGCGTAGTAGTGGGTGCAGACCCCGGTGGTGATGGTGAAGCCGGGCGGCACGGGGAGCCCGAGATTGGCCATCTCCGCAAGATTGGCGCCCTTGCCGCCGAGCAGGCTGCCCATGGCAGCGCCGCCCTCGGCCTTGCCGTCGCCGAAGCGATAGACCCATTTGCTCATGACGGACTCGGAAAAGGAGGGCGGGCGATGCTTAGCCCGCACGATCACGCGCTGCAATGTGGCATGTTGCATTGCACATTTAACAAGTGGAAGCAGGGGCGGTTTCACCCCATGATTGCACATCCTGCCCTCCGGGGAGGTAGGCAGGAAGGGGAGAGCCACCATGAACAACCTGCACGCGCCTTCCAAGGCGGTTTTTCTGATTGCGCTCGCGCTCGTGGTTCTGGCGCTTCTCGGCTACTTCATCACCATACCGTTCGTCACCCAGTTCCAGTTCTGGCTGGCGGTGGTGGGGTACGTGGTGCTTGCACTGGGCTGCATCCTCTAGCTCACCGCATCCCGAACAGGCCGACGAGGCCGATGACGATCAGGTAGAGCGCTACCACGTAGTTGAGGATGCGCGGCACGATCAGGATCAGAATGCCGGCGATGAGCGCGATGATCGGTTGCAGCAGCACGAAGTTGAGGCTCATGGGGTTTCTCCTTTAGGGGCTGCGCGACAACGCGCGAAAGCGCGTTCAGTTTACCTTAGCCTTCGATGCGCGAGAAGTCGGCGACGCTCCGCGTGGCGGCGCGGATGCGGTCGAGGAGCTTGAGGCGGTTTTCGCGGAGCCGCCCGTCCTCGGCGTTCACCGTCACCTTGTCGAAGAAGGCGTCGACCGGCGCGCGCAATTTCGCGATGGCGCGCATGGCGGCTTCGAAGTCCTCTTTCCGGAGCGCCGCGGCGACTTCGGCTTCGACCTTTCCGATCGCCTCGGCGAGCGCCTTTTCTTCGGGCGCGGTGAAGAGCTTGGCGTTGGGCTCGCCGGCGTAGGACTTCTTGTCCTTCTTCTCCTCGTCGCGAAGGATGTTGGCGGCGCGGCGATAGCCGACCAAAAGATTCTTTCCGTCGTCGGTGTCGAGGAATTTGCCGAGCGCTTCAACGCGGCGGATGATGAGAAGCAGGTCGTCCTGGCCGGGCAGCACGAACACCGCGTCCACCAGGTCATGCCGCGCGCCGCTCTCGCGCAAGTGGACCTTTAGGCGATCGGCGAAGAAGGAGAGTAGGTCAGCAACAGCTTTTTGCCGATATTCAATTTCGTAATACGGATCGCCGATACCTCCGCCCGACTGGAAGAGATACTCAACCACCTGTCGACCGAATGCCTTCAGGTTCAATCTAAGTTTGTTTTCGACAACGAGCCTAATCACTCCTAATGCTGCTCGTCTTAGTGCGTACGGGTCTTTCGATCCTGTTGGCCGCTCATCGATCGCCCAGAAACACGTAAGCGTATCGAGCTTGTCGGCCAGCGCGACCGCGATGGAGACCGGATCGGTCGGTACGCGATCGGCGGGCCCTTGCGGCTTGTAGTGCTCCTCGATGGCATTCGCGACCGCCGCGTCCTCGCCCTGCGCGAGAGCGTAATATTTGCCCATGAGCCCCTGCAGCTCGGGGAATTCGCCCACCATCTCCGTCACGAGATCGGCCTTGGATAGCCACGCTGCGCGCTCAGCCTTGGCGGGATCGGCCTTTACGATCGGCGCGAGCTCCTTGGCGAGCCGCGCGATACGCTCGACGCGTTCCGCCTGCGTCCCCAACTTCTCGTGAAACACGATCTCGGCGAGTTTCGGCAGCCGCTCCTCGAGCTTCTTCTTGCGATCCTGCTCGTAGAAGAACTTCGCGTCGGTGAGCCGCGCCCGGATCACCTGCGCGTTGCCCGCCTTGATCGCTGTGCCGCCGTCCTTGGCTTCAAGATCGGCGACCAGAGCGAACTTGTTGGCGAGCTTGCCGGTCTTGGGGTTGCGCAGCACGAAGCATTTCTGGTTGTTGCGGATGGTGGCGCGGATCACCTCGGGCGGCAGCTCGAGGTATGCCGCGTCGAATTCGCTGAGCAGCACCACCGGCCACTCGGCGAGCCCGGCGACCTCTTCGAGCAGCCCCTCGTCCTCCACGAGCTCGAGCCCTTGCGCCAGCGCCAGGTTCTTCGCGTCGGCGAGGATTGCGGCCTTGCGCCGCTCGCGGTCGGGCGTGACCTTGGCCTTTTCGAGCTTCGCCAGATAATCCTCGAGCCGGCGCACGCGGATCGCCTCCGGCGCCATCACGCGATGCCCGTAGGTGGTGTCGCCGCTCGCGACGCCGTCGATCGCGAACTTGACGACCTCCGGCTGCTCGGTCTCGGGTCCAAAGGTGCAGACGATCGAATGCAGCGGCCGCACCCAATTGAGGTCACCGGCGCCCCAGCGCATGGACTTCGGCCACGGGAAATCGCGGATCACGGCCGGAATAATCTCGGCGATCACTTCCTCCGCCAGCCGGCCCTTGCGCTCGATGAGGGCCACGTAGAAGTCGCCCTTCTTGTCCGGCTGCACCTTGGCCTCAGCGATCGACTTCAGTCCGGCGCTTTTCACGAATCCCTCGATCGCCTTCTCCGGCGCGCCCACGCGCGGGCCCTTCTTTTCCTCGCGCAGATCCGGCTGACGTGCCGGCAGCCCATGCACCGCGAGCGCGAGCCGCCGTGGTGTCACGAAGCCCTTGGCGCCCCCGTAGGTGAGGCCGGCGTCGACGAGCCGCCCGGTCACGAGCTTCTGCAAATCCTCGATCGCGCGCGCCTGCATGCGCGCNGGAATTTCCTCGGAGAAGAGTTCGAGCAGGAGATCGGGCATTACCAGTCCGTCCGGGAAATCACGCCGCCCCGCCGCCCGCGGTCCTGAGCCACGCCGCGCCGCAGGCTTTGGCGAGTTCGCGCACCCGCAGGATATAGCTCTGCCGCTCGGTCACCGAAATCACGCCGCGGGCGTCGAGCAGATTGAATACGTGGCTCGCCTTGATGCACTGGTCGTAGGCGGGGAGCGCCAGCTCGTGGCGCGCGCCCTTGTCGCCGATCTTGAGCAGGCGCTTGCACTCGTCCGCGTGATCCTTGAAGTGTCGAAAAAGCATCTCGGTGTCGGCGGCCTCGAAATTGTAGCGGGAGTATTCCTGCTCCGCCTGCAGGAAGACGTCGCCGTAGGTGACTTTGTCGGCGCCATCGCGGCCGTTGAAGTTGAGCGCGAACACGTTCTCCACGCCCTGCACGTACATGGCGAGGCGCTCGAGCCCGTAGGTCAGCTCGCCCGACACCGGCTTGCACTCGAAGCCCGCTACTTGCTGGAAATAGGTGAACTGCGACACCTCCATGCCGTCGCACCAGCATTCCCAGCCGAGGCCAGAGGCGCCGAGCGTCGGGCTCTCCCAATCGTCCTCGACGAAGCGGATGTCGTGGAGCTTGCGGTCGATGCCGATGGCTTCGAGCGACTTCAGGTACAGCTCCTGGATGTCGGCGGNCGACGGCTTCAGCATCACCTGGAACTGGTAGTAGTGCTGCAGCCGGTTGGGGTTGTCGCCGTAGCGGCCGTCCTTGGGCCGGCGCGACGGCTGCACGTAGGCCGCCTTCCACGGTTTCGGCCCAAGCGCGCGCAAGGTGGTCGCCGGGTGAAAGGTGCCGGCACCCATCTCCATGTCGTAGGGCTGCAGGATGACGCAGCCGTGCTCGGCCCAGTAGCGGGCTAACGCCAGGATCAATCCCTGGAACGAACGATCCGGACGGAGCGACGGAGGAAGCGAATCTGCCATGGGCCAAGCCGGTGAAAAGGCGCGCGACCCTAGGGAGGGGATGTAGCGAAATCAAGCGCGGGCACGGGCGTTCTAGCTGTCATGGCCGGGCTTGTCCCGGCCATCCCGATTCAGTGGGCGCTGTGCTCTCCTAAGCGGGATCGCCGGGACGAGCCCGGCGATGACAATGGAGATCAGGCCCGCGGCGGCCGGTACTCGCCGGTTTCCGGATCGCGCTCGAGCTTGGGCAGGCTCGCCCGCTCGTCGGTGGTGGCGCGCTTCTTCTGCTCTTCGAGCTCGCGCTCCTTGCGGCCGACGTCGGCGAGCAGCTTCGCCACCAGCGCCGCGCCTACCGCGCCGATCGCCCAGATGAACGGAGGCATCGCTTCCTCCTAGAGGCCGTAGCGCGCCCACCAGGCGCGCTCTTCGATCGCCGACAGCGCCCCGGCCGCCCAGTCGCCTGGCTCGATTACCCCGGGCATGCGGCGATGAAACCAGCTTTGCGACGGCGCCACCAGGGGCATTGAGACCTTCTTGCCGTAGCGCTCGCGCAGCACCGAGCGCACGTCGCCGAGGCCGTCCACGAGGCCGAGCTTCTGCGCGGTGCCGGCGATCCAGAACTCCCCGGAGAAGAGCGTCTTGTCGGCGCCCTTGAGGCGCTTGCCGCGGCCGTTCTTGACGAGGTCGATGAAGCCCGCGTGGATTTCGTTCTGTAGGCTCTTGAGGTGGCGCACGTCCTCGCCCTTCGCCGGCCGGAAGGGATCGAGTATCACCTTGCGCTCGCCCGCGGTGTAGACGCGCCGTTCGATGCCGAGTTTCTTGATCGCCTTGTCGAAGCCGAAGCTCGCGCTCACCACGCCGATCGAGCCCACGATCGAGGACGGATCGGCGATGATCTCGTCGGCGGCGCAGGCGATCATGTAGCCGCCGGAGGCCGCCACGTCCTCGACGAAGGCGATTACCGGCTTCTTGTGCTCGCTCGCCAGCGCGCGGATGCGGGCATGAATGAGATGCGACTGCACCGCCGAGCCGCCCGGCGAGTTGATGACCACGGCCACGGCTTTGGCGCGCTTGATCGCGAACGCGCGCTCGAGCGTGCGCGCGACGCCGGCAAGCGTCAGCCCCGGCGACAACGGCGTCACGTAGCCGATGACGCCCGATAGGCGCACCACCGGCACGATCGGCCCGCTGCGCATGAAGGGGAGCCAGGAGAAGAAGCGGTTGCGGATGGTGCGGGACATGCAACTCCATAGAGCGGAGCGGGGGCAGGCTCAAGCCGGATCGAGCGGCGCCGCGTGGCGCAGGATCGCCTCGGCCGCCTCGCTCGGGCGGTTATCGGCGCCGTTCAGCACAATGCCCGGAAGCAGCACCGGTTCCGCCCGCGCGCCCTTGGTGGCGCGCACGATCAGCCGGATCGGGGCGGCCGCGGGGCGGGGGAACACCGGGATCAGCTCCACCGCATATCCGGCAAGGGCGGCGAGAATCGCGTCCCGCGCATCCGGCCGGTGGATGAGCACGAGGCGGCCGCCGGGATCGAGAAGGCGGCCGGCGGCGTCGATCCATTTCGCGAGATCGGCGTCGTTCCCCACATGCGCCTGCCGGCGCGCCGGGTCGGGCGAGGCTTGCGTGCGGGCAGGATCGTTGAACGGCGGGTTCATGATCACCACGTCGGCGGCGCCCAATTGTTCGCGCCCGATCGCCGTCGCGTCGGCGCAAACAACGTCGACCCGCTCGGGGAAACCATTCCGTTCGGCGTTCTGCCGCGCCAGCGTAGCGAGCTCGCCGTCGGTCTCGACGAGCGTCACCCGCTCCGCCGTCCCGCGCGCCATGAGCGCGAGGCCCGCGGTGCCGACGCCGGCGCCGAGGTCGACCGCGTGGCGCGCTTTGGGCGCCGCCGCTGCGAGCAGGATCGCGTCGTGGCCAGCACGGTGGCCGCGCGCGGGCTGCAACAGCCGCAGCCGCCCGCCCAGCACCGCGTCGTCGGTGATGGCGAAGGAAAATTGCTCAGGCGGCCGGGAGCGCATAGCCAAGGCCGGCGTCGGTCAGCAGCCGTCGCGCCTTGTCGAGCGCCGCGCTCGGCACCAGCACCCGGCGCGGCAGCGCCCCAATCGAACCCTCCAGCGCGCTCATGTTGCCGTCCGCCACCATGCACTGGATCTTGGCGCCCTTGAGCAGCGCCTCCACCGCCGAGATCAGCACGAGATCGTTGGTGCGGAAGAGCTCCTTCATCGCTCGGCGCGCGGCGAGCCGTGCTCCAGGTACGATAGGCGCTTCATCTCGCGCCGCCCGCGCGTGACCGTGTCGAGGATCAAGCCCGACGCCACGGCGATGACCGCGAGCACCATGAGGCCGGTGGCGAGCACCGCGGTGGGGAGCCGCGGCACCGCGCCGGTGCGCAGATACGTTGCCACCACCGGCTCGGCGAGGATGACGGCGACGGCCCCCTCGACCACGCCGATGGCGCCGAAGAAGAAGAGCGGCCGTTCGGCGCGCCACAGCTTGAGGATCGTCCACAGGATGCGGAAGCCATCGCGCCAGGTATTGAGCTTCGATTCCGAGCCCTCCGGCCGGCTGAAGTAGGGCGTGTTGATCTCCTCCACCGGCATGCCGAGCTCGAGCGCGTGCACGGTGAGTTCGGTCTCGATCTCGAAGCCGCCGGAGAGCGCCGGGAACGATTTCACGAAGCGGCGCGAGAACACCCGGTAGCCGGAGAGGATGTCCGAGAACTTGCCGCCGAAAGTCTTGTTGATGAAGCCGGTGAGCATGCGGTTGCCGGAGCGGTGGCCGCGCCGGTAGGCGTCCTCGCGCCGGTCGACGCGGCAGCCCACCACCATGTCGAGGTTCTCCTCGACCAGCCGCGCGATCATCTTGGGCGCGCTCGGCGCGTCGTAGGTGGCGTCGCCGTCCACCAGCACGTAGACGCCGGCCTCCACGTCCGCGAACATCCGCCGCACCACGTGGCCTTTGCCCTGCAGCATCTCGCGGCCGACGATGGCGCCGGCGCGCTTGGCGGCCTCAAAGGTGCCGTCGGTGGAGTTGTTGTCGTAGACGTGGATGGCGGCGCCAGGCAGCGCTTTCTTGAAGGCCGCGACCACCTGGCCGATCGCCACCTCTTCGTTGTAGCAGGGGACGAGCACCGCGATGCGCCGGCCGGCCGTCCCGGGGGAAGCCTGCCGTGAGGTCTTGCGCGCCGCCATTGTCGTCCTCCCGTAGCCGAAGTTCGCGCAATCTAGGCGGAAGAGTCTCAAGACGAAAGCCACCGGCCTTGCGGGCCACTGCCGCGCCTCTTTAAGGTAGCCGCGGAAAGGAAGAGCCGTGGCCGTCGTCCTGCCGTTCGAATCCCAGGAGCCGTCGCTCGACCGGTTGGTGGCGATCGTGCGCGCCGACATGGAGCGGGTGAACGACCTGATTTTGTCGCGCACCGGCTCCGAGGTCACGATGATCCCCGAGGTGGCGAACCACCTGATCGCCTCCGGCGGCAAGCGGTTGCGCCCGATGCTGACGCTCGCCACCGCCGATTTCACCGGCTATTCCGGCGATGGCCACGTCAAGCTCGCCGCTGCCGTCGAGTTCATGCACACCGCGACGCTCTTGCACGACGACGTGGTGGATGAATCCGAGCTTCGCCGCGGCAAGCTCGCCGCCCGCATGCTGTGGGGAAACGAGGCCTCAGTGCTGGTCGGCGACTTCCTGCTCGGCCAGGCGTTCCGCATGATGGTGGACGTGGGCAACCTGCGCGCGCTCGAAATTCTGTCGGCGGCTGCCGCGGTGATCGCCGAGGGCGAGGTGATGCAGCTCGCCGCCGCGAAGAAGCTCGACACCACTGAGGACGCCTATCTCGCCGTGATCCGCGGCAAGACCGCGGAGCTGTTCGCCGCCGCCTGCGAAGTGGGACCCGTTCTCGCCGGCCGGCCGAAGCCCGAGCAGGCGGCCTGCCGCTCCTATGGCATGAACCTCGGCATCGCCTTCCAGCTCATCGACGACGCGCTCGATTACGGCGGCAGCCGCGCCCGGCTCGGCAAGAACGTGGGCGACGATTTCCGCGAGGGCAAGATCACGCTGCCGGTCATCCTCGCCTTCCGCCGCGGCTCCACTGAAGAGCGCGAGTTCTGGCGCGCGGCACTGGAGAAGGGCGGCGGCAGCGACGCCGCACTCGAGCAGGCGATTGCGCTCTTCGCCCGCCACCGGTCGCTCGAGGACACGGTTGAGCGCGCGCGCTACTACGCCGCCATCGCCAAGGACGCGCTCGCGCTCTTTCCCGCGAGCGAAGGCAAGGCGGCGCTCATCGAGGCCGCCGACTTCTGCGTGGCGCGGGCACACTAGCGCAGCGTCGCCGCCACCACC
>JGI12636J13339_1000137_pt1 | contig 11220 bp, 14 predicted proteins | sample BlaSpr_A8_Ref_M1_FD_13339 | JGI IMG/M metagenome (IMG submission 13339) | reverse complement strand
GCGAACTGCTGAATTTCGTCCGCCACGAGCTAGCAGAGCGCATGAAAGATGATGACTTTCGCGCTAGTTTGCTGGAGATCCCGATAGACCGGCGCAAGCACCCCGAATTTTATCTCTGCGATATGTACAACCACATCGGCTCCTTCGTGCGCAGCGGCCTCATCGATGAACGCACGTACCTGCAGACCGATTGGTACAATGTCAATCTATGTTGGGCATTGTTGGCGGACGTCATCGCAATCAGCCGAACCAACCGGCCACACGTCTTTGAGAACTTCGAGTACTTGGCGGCCCGGGCCAAAGCGTGGGTTGAGCAGCACCCGGACGGCGACTATCCTCGCGCTGAGCGACGATTACTGCCCGTTGCAAGCAACAGCAGCGGGCAAACCAGCAGTGCCGACTGACTTTCGAGATGGAAAGACCTTCCCAAGGCGGGGCCGAGAGGCTCTTGGCGATTTCTTGTGGCTGGCCCGCGTCTTCGACAAGGCGCGCGCAAAGCAGAACAGCACGCAGGACGGCTACATCTATCCGTGCCCAATGGATCGCGCGATGATGCAACGCTGGGGCATCAGCCCGCGCGAGTTCACCACCGCCGTCGGCCAGCACTCAAGCGACGACGAAATCCTTGCGTGGGCATCCGAGCGCGCCACACCGGAGCGCATCCAGACTGCCAACTCGTGGTTGTTGCGCCAAGGGGTCGCCCTGGATCGACATGATGCGGAGGAAGGCGTGCCGGGGGCGGTCGCGCCTGCAACGCCGCGGCAGGAAATCATCCTCGGTCTTGCCGTCGCGGCGCTAACGTTGTTGGTCGCTTGGCTCGCCCGCTTGCTGCACCACTAGGAATCTGTAACAAACGGAGCAACCTATGTTGAGCACCCGCACACTTGGTACACAAGGTCTCACTGTGTCCGCTCTCGGTCTTGGCTGTATGGGCATGAGTCAGTCCTACGGTAGTCCGGAAGAGCGCGATGAGCTCGAATCTATCGCGACGATTCACCGTGCGATCGAGCTTGGTGTGACGTTCTTCGACACGGCTGAAGCATACGGACCGTATACAAACGAGGAACTGTTGGCTCGCGCGCTGCAGGGCCGGCGAGACAAGGTCGTTATCGCGACGAAGTTCGGCTTCCGGTTCGGCGAAGAAGGCATTACCGGCCTGGACAGCCGGCCCGACCGCGTGCGCGAGGCAGTCGACGGTTCGCTCCGGCGGCTCGCCACCGATCGCATCGACCTCTTGTATCAGCATCGTGTGGACCCGGCAGTTCCCATCGAGGAAACGGTAGGTGCGATGGCCGAGCTCGTGCGGGAGGGCAAGGTGCGTTTCCTTGGCCTATCGGAGGCGGGTGAGAAGACGATCCGGCGCGCACACGCCGTGCACTCCATCTCCGCGCTGCAGAGCGAATACTCCCTGTGGGAGCGCAACCTCGAACCGCGCATCATTCCACTCTTGCGTGAACTCGGCATCGGCCTCGTCCCCTTCGCGCCACTCGGGCGTGGTTTTCTTGCGGGTTCTGTAAAGCGTGCGGAGGACTATCCAGAGGGCGATTTCCGCCGCAACGACCCGCGCTACCAAGGTGCGAATTTCGACGCGAACATGCGCGCCGCGGCGGCCGTGCGTGAGCTCGCATCGCGAAAGGGCGTGACCCCCGGGCAGATCGCACTTGCGTGGCTGCTGCACAAGGGTTCGGATGTCGTGCCCATTCCCGGAACGAAGCGGCGACGCTATTTGGAGGAGAACGTCGGCGCAGCAGCCCTGACGCTGACGTCTGAAGACATGGCCGCACTCGACGCTGCTCTATCGCCTGAGAAGGTGGCCGGCCCGCGCTACAGTGAGCGCCAAATGGCTCAAGTGGACCGCTAAGCCGCCGGGCTCCTCTTGCAACAGAGGCATCTCAAGGGTGCGGAAGAGGAAAAGCCGCAATATACGGTGTCTGATGCAGCATCAGATTGCGACGCGCCATGGAGCAAGAGATATGAAACGGATGAATTATCTTGGAACGGCGTTTCTGCTTGTTGTGTGCACCGCCATAGGGCTGATGCAAACCAACGCCGGTGCGTATCCATCACCCTTGCCGGTCGCAAGCGCAGCCCGCGTGATTGTCGACGTCGGCATCGCCGCGCCCACCGACTTGATGCTCTTCACCGATCCGAACGCATGTCTCAATCTTGGGCCGGCGAAGTTCCCTTGCTATAAGGCGGTGGAGGGCGGGGGTTCTTTCCTGCTCTGGGCGTGGACGCAAGCCTGCGGTCATGTCGAATGCCTTACCGCCGACCAGTTCGTGATCGTCCGCCGGCCGGGCACGACGCAGGACCGCTACGCTCCGCTCTACGATCCAGCGCACAATTTGCGGGGTGTAGGGCTCTTGCGCGGTCAGTGGGCGGTGAACGATTGCTTCATCGTGAGAGCGCGCAACCTCGCCACCAATACGCAGTCCGCCAACTCAAACCACGTCTGCGCTCGCTTGTTTCCCAGGTCGGTCGTTTCACCAGGGACGATCAAACAGTAGCGCCGCAATCCCGCACGCGGCATCAACCAGGCCACGGAAGTGAACCGCTCGAGTTTTTCGACGTGCACTATCCGTGAGTGGAATAACTTCGGTCGGGCGCCAGGGTGACACTGACCGGAGTGCACCACTACCGGATGGCCTCTACTATACCCCCCAAACTTAAGGGGCGGTTAGTACTTATGCCCCCGGAAATGCGGCACTTTTGGGAACACATGATTTCGCCCTCAGGCTAGACGTGACTCAGGCGTCATGGAGGGCGAGTTTGCTGGACAGCTCACGGTGGGCGTCCACCTGGGCAAGGAGATCGTTTGCTTTCTTCTCAACGGCCGACACGGCGTCGGCGCCGGCCGCGAAGCGCAGAGGCGGCTGGCCCTGGCTTGCGAGCTGGACCAGCGCGTTGGCGAGCTTTGCGGGGTCGCCTCCCTGCTTGCCATTCATGCTGTTCCAGGCAGCGACGGTCTGCTTGGTGCGCTCGGCGTAGTCGTTGATCGAGGGCTTGGCGTAGTTCGTCGATTCCGGCGTGAGCAGCTCGGTGCGGAAGAAGCCGGGCTCGACGAGCATCGTGTGGATGCCAAAGGGCGCGACCTCGGGGGCCAGCGATTCGATCCAACCCTCCACCCCGAACTTCGAGGCGGCATAAGCGGTGCAGAACTCCTGGCCCACGATGCCAGCGGTCGAGGAGATCGCCATGACGAGGCCTGAGCGCTGGGCGCGCATGACAGGAAGTACCGCGCGGGTGACGTTCATCGGGCCAAACATGGTGGTCTCGACCTGTGACCGGAAGTCCGCCGGTGTGATCTCCTCGAAGAACCCGGCGTAGAAGTTGCCCGCGTTGTTGACGAGGACGTCGATCCGGCCGAACCGGTCGACGGCGGCGCGCGCGGCGTCCTTGGCGTCGTCGAGGCTGGTGACGTCGAGCTTGACGGCCAGGAGGTCGTCGTGGACTCCGAGCGCGGAGCTGACCCGCTTGGAGTTGCGTCCGGTGGCGACGACTGCGTGGCCGGCGGCCAGGGCGGCCTTAGCGATGTCGACGCCCATACCGCGGCCTGCTCCAGTAATGAACCAGATCTGCTTGTTAATCATACTATCTCACTCTCTTCTATTGGGAACACCCAAATCTGCGGTCAGCGTTTCCAGGTCCTTAAAACCTCGATTATAGCTAACGATGCGACTAATGGGATCAAAATAGATGCTAGAAGTATGGCAATATTCTCGTTAGTAAGGCGACCGCGAGGGTCCTCGGTTACACTCACACTTGGTTCGGTTGGCAGGTAATAGACGGTTATCGGATCATCCGCTTTGAAAGCCTCACACTTTTCATTCAGGTCTGAGCCTTGGAAGATGCGACCTTGAACATCAAAGCTAGCTAAGTACTATCCCCCGTTCCTAAGGGCGGGGTATAGCGGGATGCGGCAAAACGGACAAGTTCTGACGCCAGTCCGTTGGAACGTCCGGTGCGGCTAAGGAGGTGGGCTAGGTCCGCCTTCAAAGGCGGGAGCGAATGACAAGCCCCTCTTACCAATGAACACGGCTCGTCCGTCTTCGCCAAAGTCATACCCAAGTTGAAAACTCGGACGCTTACCATTCCGCAAGAGTCCTACGCCTGAGGGTTGTGCGGGAAGGGTCAGCTGAAAGAGTCTTCCCCCAGCATCCCACGCGGAAAGTACCGCTCGGCCGCCGTCCAACTTCAGCCTCAAGTGTCGTATCGAGCCGCTCGAAGCGTACAGGTCGATCGGTCTCTCGTGATGGTACCAGTCAAAACTTGCGCCGACGGAGGCGCTTGGGTCACACGAAGGCATGTCGATCTCGAGCGGACCGGGCGGGAGCCACACGAGGGTCCCGAAACCGTCCAGCGTTCGCACGGGGAAGCTCCCAGTCGCACGCGTGAGTTCGAACACGTGTCTTCTCACCGCGCCAAGGCACGTGGCGCTTACTGGTTGTCCAGTTGGAGTTGCAGGCGGCAGTCCAAATGGCGTGGGAGTCGGCGCCGCGGTGAACGTCCGGTCCCCCGGCGACTTCGTCGATTCGGCAACTTTGACGCCCTCACTATCGAAAATCTTGACCATAGTGAACGCCGGCACGCACTTCGTGTGATGCTCGCGATAGATTCGAAACCAAACGGCGCCGATTTGATTCGCGAATTGTTGGCCGCCGTGGTCGTAAGCGCGATCCCACTCCTGCCGGTTGACGCGCACGATCAGAATATTGCTGACGTGACCGCCGGGGTACTTGTACTCGTAAAGATCCAGAAAGTCCCAGCCATCAAACACGCTTGGCACGATCGGGTAAAAAGGAGCGTATGCACGCTGCGCATCAGACAGCTCAACCTGGAGGACTGCTTGAGAGTCATATGTCGAGTTGCAGAGCGGCGCATCAGCTCGCGTAGGGCTGGTTCCCACTTGGGAGGGCGCGAATCGCGACGCGCATCCCATGGACGAACATGTAATCGCGACCAAGGCGGCAGCAGTTAGGTTTCTTAGCGACACGCTAGGTCGGACCACAGCCAAACGTCCGGTTCTGGCGCAATGCGCCTGTGGAGTATGCCTTTGCAGTCCCCGGCAGCCGCGGAACGTCCGCGGCATCGAGTTCCTAGCCGATCCGACGGTTGCCCCAATAACCATTGCAAACGTCCGAAGTATGCCAGGAATTCACTCTGCGGTCTATCTACCGGCCATTGTCCGTTGTAGCGGAGCCGCGTAGTTAGACGGTGGAACGTCCGGTCCAAGGTGGTTATCTTTTCCGCCGCTGTGGAGGCATCAACTTGGGTGGGTACTGGCATGAACGTCGGGTCAACGCTTCTTCATTTGAAAGCTGGACAACCACATTGAACCTGCTGGTTGAAAACTCCGGCAGGTGTCTCCTTATCTTTGTCCACGAGCTTAATGCACTTGGTTGAGGCGTTTTCGTGCCACGGCTTCCGCTCGTGACCACGGTCGGAGCAAATCTCTTTCGTCATTGAATGGATACCTCTCCGCTTCAGACTTCGGCCCGTGCGAGAAAACGCCTCGATTGACCGGCAAACGTCCGGTGACATGGTGACCATGTGGATCTCCACCGCGCGACGTGTCGTGGTAAACGTCCGGCGTAAGCGGTGATTGGCCGCGGTCTGTTGGCTATCTACGGTTGTCTTGCCGGCTGCTACGGTGCGTTGTTCGCGGTACGTGGCAGCCGTGCGAACGTCCGGTTAATGCAAGGTGCGACGCGTGGTGCAACCAAGTTGCACCACGGTTCCAAAGCCTGGGAAACGTCCGTTGGCCCTACGCAAGCACGGAGGTTATTCAAGAACCTCCCAATCCTCGGGCCTGGCTTTGAATTCAAGAAACGCCTGGTTGAGGGCTAACTCGAGCGAGTCGTGATATGTGTCGTTCTGCCGTTCTCCGCGCGAATCGTAGTAAAGAAGATAGTACCCTGTGTCGTCGTCATATTTCATGATGGCTAGAGATGTCGGCGGCGGCAGCAACACTCGATCACCCTCGCCAAGCGAGGGTGGGAGGCCACGGTAATGTCTAACGATTCCCGTTGGCCGATGCCTTGGCCCGAGTACAACTCGACGCAATATTCGTTCTTCGCTACTCAAGGCTATTCGAGCGCCTTGCTGACGCCAGGTCGGCAACGTCCGGTCGCTGCGGCAGCCGCAAACGTCCGCAGTGTGGCGGCCATCTGGCCAGCCTCCGTCTCCAGTCAGCGCCCGGCCATCGTGTCGCCACCAATACGTCCGGATCCAGCGCTTAAATGGGTCATAACACCTGTGGTCGGCCACCTTCTCAGCGTGCGGCGCAGACCGCCTAGATAGGCGCTGCCTCATTAGTCGGCTCGACGAATCGGAGCAATCGCCGCCTCATGATCTCAATCGTGAGTATCGCGCCGAATAGGCAGACGGCGGGGAACACGACAGACCACCAAGCAAGCATAACGTTCTCCGGCCAGTCTGCCAGCATCGCACCCCACGTGGGCGTCGGCGGCTGCACACCCCAGCCGAAGAAGTCGATCGTCGCGAAGAGCACGATGATGCGAGTTAAGTCCCGCGCAGCGTGGTCGGAGACAGCGTGGACAACATCACGCAGGTTGCCGATAGCTATGGGGCGCAGGATCTGGGGCGAGAGAAGTATTGCGATGATCGCAGCGATGAAGATCGCCTTCAACGTAGCATGATCGGGAGGCGTAGCGAGAATCACTATGAGCATGAGAAACGGCCACGCCGGAAAGCATGAGAGAGCGTCAGCTACCCGAAGAATAGTGAACTTCAAAACCGCTCCGCCGTAACGTGAGAGGATGCCGAAACCGGCGCCAAACGCGATCTCGAAGAATACCGTGATGAGACTGAGTCCGAGACTTATTTCTCCCCCGCGACCTAATCGAGCCAGGACATCCCGACCGACCTCATCCGTGCCGAGCACGTGACCAAAGCATGCCTTGGCATCCAAAAAGCATGGCGGCAGCGGCGTTCCAGTCCAGTGCGGATCAATGTCGTTTGGGTTAAATTGCATCTGCGCGAGGACCAGAAGCGCGAAAAATAATGCAGCTATCGCCAACGCCGTGACTACCGCAATCCACCTAGGCATGGCTGTCCGTTGCTGCCGTAGTATGTCGTGTGAGCGTCTCGGCCAAGAAGCGCGTCACAAGAACTGACAACGCCATGAACAACAATAACCCCGCGGCCTCTGAACCGGCGGGTGTCGAAAGTGAATGCCAGAATAGTCTGCCCTCCCCTGGCCGTCCGAGGACGATTTCTGTGATTATCGTTGCGGTTAGCAAATCGGGAAGATTTCTGGCGAACTGCTGGGCAAGCCCACCAAGAATTGAGGAGGCAGCTGCTCGGAGGTTCGGCCCTAGCGTAAGCCGTTTGTCGAAGTGCTCCAGGATGAGCGGAAACTGAAACATTGCGAGGACACCGACCGGCGCGAGCAAGCCCGAGAGGCTGTCCGCAAAGCCGGGGCGGGTCATCCCTGCAATTGGATGCATACCGGAGAAGGCAAACGCGAGTCCCACGACGATGGCAAGCAAAAAGAACGGAATGCATTGCAATCCCACTGCGATGCTCGTGATCAACGGCTTCACCGCTCGAGCGGGCGGAAGAGCGGACAAGAGCCCCGCGATCGATGCAACCACGAAAGAAATGGCAATAAGCTCGATCGTCCGAGGCAGGTACCGGAAAAAGTCGGCGATGACTTCCCCGCTGAACATCAGGGGAAACGAAGCGAGGTGCGTGGTGCTGAAAAGGACCGCCAACATGATCAAAGCGATTGCAACTGCCGTCGCAGCCAGCCTCACAAATGCAGCGCGGCTGCCTTTCATGACGTCGAGCAGCACCTCGATATTGATGATCCCCATAAAATACTGGCTTCGACGTAGCCGTGCTGTGCCCTAGCGAGGCAACCGCCGCCGTGCCAAACGTCCGGTCTTTGGTGTGCGACGCGGCCGTGGGATTACGGCCGAGGCAGACTTTCAGCCAGGTACAAGGGAGCGCAATCCCTTATCGATTCTTCTTAGCGCTTCATTGGCAAAGACAGCCACTCAAAGCAAAGGAACAAGATTCCAACGGCCATCATGGTTGCCCCATACACTCGCCCTCTTGAGGGGGAGCGTAGGTATTCTCTCAGGACTCCGATCTTTTGAAAAACCGGGCTGTTTTCGTACATGCGCGTAGTGTATTCATTGAAGGGCTTCGGGTTTATGAGGAGCCAGGTGCCGAACACGATTAGAGCAATGCCTGAAACGGTGAAAATGTAGTCGTAAGTATCCAGCACCGGCAGCGCGCTCAAATACACAATCCTCGGATGAACGAGACTCCTCACTCGTGCCGAGACGGCTCCCCTTCCGGGCGTTCGTTCAGTCTCTGCACCGGGTCAACGCCCTCTTCCGTCGCGCTATCGTCAACAGGATCGGTCCAATTATCTGGAAATTCTATTCTTGCATCGACTCCCCTGTGCTCTTTCAACAAATAGAGCAACTCACTACCGGTTATTGCCTGAAGCGGTTTGTTGTCGGCAAACGTATATGTAGCCTTCCCGTAACCACTGGTCGTCACTAGTAACTCGAACGCGCACGACGAGGCGCAGGGCGAAACCGAGCGGCGGAGCGTTGCGCCGTCAAGAATCGATATTATCGGCAAGGAGACGATTCGGTATTCGCGCCAGGATCATTTTGTCGGGTACGAACCGGCGCAGTTCTCCTCAGCCGGATCGGCCGAGTTATTGCGATCGGTTGTCCGACGCTTTGGGATCGGCGCTGTTGCGAGAGCGGTTGGAAAGTCGGATTACACCATTCGAAGAATTGTGAACGGGGATCAAGCCCTCCCGGGTGCATTGTCTGACCGAGTACGCCGGTTTATTGAAGAATGCGACCTACAATCCAGCGAGGACCTCGTTCTTGCTATGAGCGCTCGAGAACAGGCATGCAAAGAGGGGCTTCGCAAGTTTGCGGAGCGAATAGGCACGCATGCTGGGCGTTTGACGGAAGTGTTATGTGGCAAACGTGCTCTAAACGCTCGGCTTCGAAGACTGCTTCGGAGTCTGCGGCAGTGAAATGAATAAGCCAGGTAATCAAATCGCACCGCAATCCGACACCCGCGTGAGTTCGCTGATTGATACCACGCCGATTACGGAGGAAACGAGAATCCCATTTAGGCTCGGAGAACTCAAACAGTTAGCCTCAAATACCCAAGATCAGGCTCTAGATAGTGTCGTACGTTGCGAAGGTAACGTGTTCCTGATATTTGACGATCAGGCAAGCATTGACCGCCTATCTGGTGTGATTCCCGAAACGTTGTTTCAAAGCGATATCCAGTACCTCCGGTTGCGTGCAGCCGAGACCCCGAATCCTCGAGCCAAAGCGAGGTACCTGCACGCTGTTGCCGCCCTGACGAGGCGGGAAGATGACGGCCGCGTTGCGGCCGAAGCATACCTAGATGCTATTCATCACTACAGACAACAAGAACCGCGCGATAATTTCGACGCATTCCACGCACTTCAGCGCATGTTCCCCGTGGCAATGGTCATGGCTCGAAGACACGGCGTGTTCGACAGATTCAAGGAGGAAGCGCTTACCTTTTTGCTCGACGGCCCTGAGTGGTTTGTCCGCGTCAAGTCTCAATTGCTCGAACTCGCAGTTGAGGATTCGCGCCGATTCATGCGAGAGGATATGATTCGCCTCCGCGGCTTCTCGCTCGATTTGCCATTGCAGCTACGGGGAGGCTACCATGAGGAGATTATGGAGGCCGCACGTATAGGCCGGCGGCTGGCTGATCGCATTCAGGAATCTCATGTCCCCTGGCTCGAGGCCGAAGCGGCCGCGCTCGAAGATCGACTCGAACTTGGGGCGCATCCTATGCTTGTAGAAATTGTTGGCACGCGGCTCATGCGTCTTTACCAACTACTAAGAAATGACGCACAACGTCAGATTACTATCAAACGTATGCGCGAGGCGCGATCCAAGATTGGATATACGGTGTTCTCCGGGCAGCCCGATGATTGGCCGGAGCAAGTGCTCACGATGCAAGGTTTGGCTCGTACGATGGTGCGCGACAAGGGCGGAATCGGCGTGCTCCACTGGCTAGCGGCGGACCCTGAGCTAATCCCGCGAGTCTCGGCCGTACGAGACCTGGTGGCGGACATGGAATCTCGAGGCATCGGCACCTTTAGGAAGCTCGCTACGCAAATCGACTCAGTTGGCGAGCGCATCGTTAGTCATGGTGAGTCGGGGGCTCAAGGTTCGGACCCTGCATTAGCTGAGACCTATGATATTGCTTGGATGTTTGACTCAGTCCTAAAATTCTCTGTCTTCATCGAGGAGCTCGTGCCAAATGGCGACATCGACCTCAATCACTTGGAGCGCTTCCTAACCGAATCGTGGATCGGTCGCGAGGAGAACATCTCCTATGGCGGGGATGCAACAATGCCGAACGATCTTGTGCGGCTGCTGATGGCCGGGTTGAGGCTCTACTTCTTGATTAAGACCGATAAGGTCCACCGTGACTCGTTGATTCCCACTCTTGACACTTTAACTTTGCGCGTTGAGGCGATGCTTCGTAAACTCGCCCGTTTGCTGGATGTTCCGGACACTCGTCCTGCAGATGATCGGCACGGGCGGGCGATCGCAAATGTGGCGGGACTCGAACTGCTCGACCATCCGAAGATACAAGCGCTATGCGGCGAAGATCTGATAGCGTTCGCAAAGCACACGCTCGACCGCAAACCGGAGGGCCTGCGAGACAAAGTAGGTCACGCGATCTTACACGCCGTTCAGTACAGAGACCTAGACCTCGATGCAGTGGTACTTCTAATTCTTCGATTGGCCGGACTAAGTCTTCCTATAACGACAGAGCAAGCGACAGAGAACTAGGGTCGCATGTTCCACCCGATTTTATTGCGCTAGTGAGTCTCCTCAACGATTGGTCGAGGTTCGAACCAAAATGATGTCTGCAAGCGAAGCCCGCACAATTATTGAACGCGTACGCAAGCGCTCGATGAGACTCGCCGCTAGCGGTGTCAAGCACCCAGAAGGTTTCAAGCAGCTAGGGACAAGTCGGTATCAGCAACTTCGAGGATACCAACACTCCATAGGCGACCTTTTGGAAGCCGTTTCGAGTGCAATACGAAACCGCAGCGATGACTACATTCTATCTCGTAATGAGGAGCGGCAGGTCGAAGAAGTCATGACTACTGAGGAGAAGATCAATAACCTGTTTCCCAGACTGTAGGCATCTACCACATAG
>JGI12636J13339_1000135_pt1 | contig 11229 bp, 9 predicted proteins | sample BlaSpr_A8_Ref_M1_FD_13339 | JGI IMG/M metagenome (IMG submission 13339) | reverse complement strand
TCCGCTTTTGACCCAAAGCGGACATGGGACGCGAACCCGTCACCGCAATCCCAAGGGCTTTTTTCGATCTTGCTTACGGCAGCTGGGTGCTTTCTGCGATNCGATAACCGATGCCTGACTCCGTAGTAATCAGTCGCGGCTCCTCGGGATGCTCCTCGAGCTTCTGCCGCAACTGGCCGATGTAGACGCGCAGATACTGCGTGTCCTCGGTGTGCGCCGGTCCCCACACCGCGGTCAGGATCTGCCGGTGGGTCACCACCTTGCCAGCGTGGCGTGCCAGAAATGCGAGGAGCTCAAATTCCTTGGGCGTGAGCTTGATCTCCGCGCCGGCGCGGCTCGCGCGGTGGCGCAGGCTGTCGACTTCAAGATCGCCTACCTTGAGCACCGGTATTTCGGCTTTGCGCTGCATGCGGTGGCGAAGCGCCGTCCGCATCCGCGCCAAAAGCTCGCCGACCCCGAATGGCTTGTTGACGAAATCATCGGCGCCGAGATCGAGCGCCTCGATCTTCTCCGCCTCCCTGTCGCGCGCCGACAGGACGACGATGGGCACGTCGGACCATTCGCGCACGCGGCGGATCACTTCCTTGCCGTCACCGTCGGGGAGACCAAGGTCGAGGACGACGACGTCGGGCACATCTGCGGCGATCCGTTTGGTGGCATCCGCGACGGTTCCCGCGGTCGCGATTTCGTAGCCGTTGGCTTCCAGCGCCGGCTTGAGGAAACGCAGGATGGCGGGCTCGTCATCGACGATGAGGACGCGGGTCGTTGCGGTCACGACGGCTCCTCCTCGCGCTGGAAGATGAGCGAGACGCGCGTGCCGCGGCCGTCGTGCACCGGACTTTCGGCTGCGATCGAGCCGCCGTGCGCCTCGATGATCCCTTTGGCGATGGCGAGGCCGAGGCCGGTGCCTTCGCCGCCGTCGGCGTGCTGGGCGCCCGACGTATCGGCGCGCACGAACTTGTCGAATATGCGCGGCAGCAGCTGGGAAGAGATGCCGGGGCCGTCGTCGGTTACCCGCAGCACTAGCTGCCCCGCATCGACCAAGGCATCGATAACCACCTTCGTCTCCTTGGGGGTGTGCGCGATGGCATTGCCGATGACGTTGCCGAGCGCCTGCTCCACCAGGGTCGCGTCGGCGCGGATGAGCGGCATTTTAGCAGGCAATTTCAGCTCGAATTCTTGCGCCGCGCCGCGCCGGCGCGCTGTGCTCAGTACACGCTCAACGACTTCCCGAACGTCGATCCAATCGTGTCGCAGCTCAAGCACGCCAGCGTCGATGCGCGTCATGGCGAGGAGGTTGCGCACCATCTCGTCGAGACCCTCGGCCTCCTGCTTGATGTGGCCGAGTAGGTCCTTTTGCGCCGCCGGTTCGAGTTTATCGCCGTATTCGATGAGGCTCGTCGCCGAGCCGAGGATCGAGGAAAGCGGTGTGCGGAAATCATGCGAGATCGATGCCAAGAGTGTGTTGCGCACACGCTCGGTCTCCGCCGCGGTCCGTGCCGTCAGGATTTCGCGGGCGAGCAGCGCGCGCTCGAGCGCTGCCTCGGTCTGCTCGGCGAGCGTGTCGAGGAGGCTGCGCGCCTCCGGGTCGAGCGACGGCTGGCCCCCGATCTGGCCGACGCCGAGCACGCCGACGATGCCGCGCGGGGTTCTGAGCGGCACGAAAAACCACGGCACCGTCGGCAGTGTTGCGGTATCGGCGCCGGCCGGCTCGTCGCGAGTGAAGGCCCAGCGGGCAGCACTCATCGAGGCGGTATCGAGGGCATCCTCCGGCGGCCAGCTGCCGCGCATCTCGAGCTGGTCCCCGCGCTCGAGCAGGATCACAGTGGGCCGGCCGAGGTTGGTGTTGAACTCGATCGCGGCCGCCTCCAGCACGGCGTCGATCGTTGCCAGGCCGGAGAGCTTGCGGGTGAATTCGTAGAGCCGCCGTGTCGCGCGCATGCGGCCTACGGCGATCTGCGCCTGCTCGCGCACCCGGCCGGCGAGTGCGGAGGCGATGACGGCGATCAACAGAAAGATCACGAGCGCCAGCAGTTCGTGGGGCTGCGCGACTGTGAACGTGTAGATCGGTTCGATGAAAAAGAAATTGTAGGCGAGGAACGATAGGACCGACGCGAAGATAGCGGGCCAGATGCCGTGGGTCACCGCAGCAAAGACGACCGCGAGCAGAAAAACCATCGACAGGTTAGGGAAAAGGGTGAGCGCGGTGAGCAATTCGCCGATCAAGGTCGCGGCGGCGACCGCGAGCGCCGACCACAGAAAAGCGATGGGCCGGAGGCCTTTTGGAAACGAGAATCTCGGGCGGAGCGCGGCCGACACCGTCTCGCCGCCCCCCACCACGTGCACGGCGATATCGTTCGCGCGGCGCACCAGCTCATGCGGCAGCGAGCGGCGGAACAGTTCGGCAAGGATGCCGTTGCGCGAGCGGCCGACCACGATCTGGGTGACGTTCTCGTAGCGCGCGAACTGCAAAAGCTCCGCCGGGATGTCGTCGCCGATGAGGGTCTTGATCTCGCCACCCAGCGTTTCGGCGAGCTTCAAGGCTTCCGCGACGCGCGCGCGCGCCTCGTCGCTCATGCGGCTGCCGGCCCGCTCCACAGTTACCGCGATCCAGGGGGCGTCCATCAGGTCTGCCAGGCGCTTGGCCGCCCGCACGATCGCGGGAGAGATCGGGTCGGGGCCGACGCAGGCGAGAATGCGCTCGCCCGCGGCCCAGGGGCCTTCTATGGCCTGCGCCTGCATGCGCTCGATGAGGTCGGCATCGATCCGCTCCGCCGCGCGCCGGAGCGCTAGTTCACGCAGCGCGGTGAGATTCTGCGGTTTGAAGAAGCTCTCGATGGCACGCGCGGCCGTGTCCTGCACGTAGACTTTGCCCTCAGCGAGCCGCTTCAGGAGTTCGTCGGACGGCAAATCGACGAGAATGATCTCGTTCGCGTTCTCGAATACGCCGTCGGGCACCGTCTCACGCACGCGCACGTGCGTGATCTTCTGCACCACGTCGTTCAGGCTTTCCAAGTGCTGGATGTTGAGCGTGCTCCACACGTCGATGCCGGCAGCAAGCAGCTCCTCGATGTCCTGCCAGCGCTTCGGGTGCCGGCTGCCGGGCACGTTGGTGTGGGCGTATTCGTCGACGAGGAGAAGGCTAGGGCGACGCGCAAGCGCGGCGTCCAGATCGAACTCCTTCATGATCTGATTGCGGTAGACGATAGGTTTGCGCGGCAGAACCTCGAGCCCCTCGACGAGCAGCTCGGTTTCGCGGCGGCCGTGGGTTTCGACCAATCCCGCGACCACTTCACGGCCCTCAACCTTGGCGGTTCGCGCCGCGGTCAGCATGGCGTAGGTCTTTCCTACGCCCGGCGCCGCGCCGAGATAGATCTTCAGCCGGCCTCGGCCCTCCTTCTTGGCGAGGGCAAGCAACGCATCGGGAGAGCCTCGGTGGGCGGCGTCGGCGGGCATCCGCCGAGCTTACGGCCGAAGCTGGTCGAGCGCGAGGTTGAGACTCAACACGTTGACGCGCGGTTCTCCGAGGAATCCGAGAGTGCGACCTTCGATCTTTTCTATGACCAGCGTACGCACGCGCTCTTCCGGCAGGCTCCGTGCCTTGGCGACGCGCGGCACCTGGAAGAAGGCCGCCTCCGGGCTGATGTGTGGATCGAGCCCGCTGCCCGACGCGGTGACGAGATCGGTCGGCACGGGGACAGCGGAATTCTCGCTCTTGCGCTTCTCGACGTCGGCGGTGATGCGCTCCATGAGGGCCTTGCTGGTGGGGCCGAGATTGGACCCCGACGAGTTCGCCGCGTTATAGGGCGCTTCGACCGTCTTGGTGGGATCCTTGGGATCGGGCGCGACCGTGGCCGAAGGCCGGCCCTGGAAGTACTTGTCGCTGGTGAACGACTGGCCCATCAGCGCCGACCCGATCACCTTCCCGTCTTGTTCGATGATGCTGCCCTGAGCCTGGCGTGGGAAGAGCGCGCCAGCAATGCCCGTCATGGCGAGCGGGTACGCGAGGCCGGTGATAAGCGTGAGGGCGATGATGAATACGATCGCCGGGCGGATTTCCTTCAACATGGCTCTCTCCCTCAAACGAGGCGCAGCGCATTGACCAGGAGGTCGATGGCCTTGATGCCGACGAACGGGATGATCACGCCGCCGGCGCCGTAGATCACGAGGTTGCGCCGTAACAGCGCCGCGGCGCCGATCGGTCGGTACCGCACGCCCTTCAACGCCAGCGGAATGAGTGCGATGATGATCAGCGCGTTGAAGATGATCGCGGACAGGATCGCGCTCTGCGGGCTCTGGAGCTGCATGACGTTGAGCGCTTGCAGCGGCGGGTAGATGGCGAGAAACATCGCCGGGATGATGGCGAAATACTTCGCCACGTCGTTCGCGATCGAGAAGGTGGTGAGTGCGCCGCGGGTCATCAGCAGTTGCTTTCCGATCTCGACCACCTCGATCAGCTTGGTCGGGTCGGAATCGAGGTCGACCATGTTGCCGGCCTCGCGGGCCGCTTGCGTGCCCGTCTGCATGCACACGCCGACGTCGGCCTGCGCCAGCGCCGGCGCATCGTTGGTTCCGTCGCCGCACATGGCGATGAGACGGCCCTGGCTCTGCTCGGCGCGGATATAGCGGAGCTTGTCCTCGGGGGTGGCCTCGGCGATGAAATCGTCGACCCCTGATTCCGAGGCGATGGTGGCGGCGGTGACCGGGTTGTCGCCGGTGATCATCACGGTCTTGATGCCCATGCGGCGGAGCTCCGCGAAGCGGTCGCGGATATCGGCCTTGACCACGTCCTTGAGGTGGATGACGCCGAGGAGCCGGCTGCCGTCGGCGATGGCGAGCGGCGTGCCACCGGAGCGCGCGATCTGATCCACGGCAGCGCGGAAGGGCGGCGGCTCGACCACGTCACCTTTGCCCTGGTCGCGGACGAATTTCAGGATAGCGTCCACCGCGCCCTTGCGGACTTTGCGGGTGCCCAGATCGACACCGGAAAGACGGGTGGTCGCGGAGAATTCGATTAGCTTTGCGTCCTTCGCTTGCTTCGGCGCGGCCAGCCCGTATTTTTCCTGCGTCAACGTCACGATCGAGCGGCCTTCGGCGGTCTCGTCGGCAATGCTCGCGAGTAGCGCGGCTTCCGCCGCCTCGCGCTCGGAAACGCCGGGGACCGGCAGGATCTCGGTGGCGAGCCGGTTGCCGAAGGTGATGGTGCCGGTCTTGTCGAGGAGGAGCGTGTCCACGTCGCCCGCCGCCTCCACCGCACGTCCGGAAAGCGACAGCACGTTGAAGCGGACGAGCCGGTCCATGCCGGCAATGCCGATCGCCGAGAGCAGCGCTCCGATCGTGGTCGGAATGAGCGTGACAAACAGCGCCACCAGCACGACGGTCGAGATGGTCCCGCCGGCATAGGCGGCGAAGCTCGGGATGGTCGCGGTCGCGAACACGAAGATGATGGTAAGGCCGGCGAGCAAGATGTTGAGCGCCACCTCGTTCGGCGTCTTCTGCCGCTCGGCGCCTTCGACCAACGCGATCATACGGTCGAGAAACGACGAGCCGTGCGCGGCGGTGATGCGCACCACGATCCAGTCGGAAATCACCGTGGTCCCGCCCGTCACCGCCGAGCGGTCGCCGCCGGATTCGCGGATCACCGGCGCGGATTCACCAGTGATCGCCGCCTCGTTGACCGAGGCGATGCCCGCGATCACGTCGCCGTCGCCGGGGATTATCTCGCCGGCCGATACGATGACGATGTCGCCCGGCCGCAAGTCGAGCGCCGAAACGCGGGTATAGGCTTCATGCCGGGCGTCCGCGCTGGGCAGGCGCTTCGCGGTCGTGTCGGTGCGGCTGCGCCGCAGCGCGTCGGCCTGGGCCTTTCCGCGGCCCTCGGCAATCGCTTCAGCGAAGTTCGCAAACAGCACGGTGAACCAGAGCCACAGGATGATCTGGAACGTGAAGCCGAGGCTTTGCCCGCCGGTCGCGAGGTCGCGGACGAAGATGACCGTGGTGAGCAGGGTCACGATCTCGAGCACGAAGATCACCGGGTTCTTGATCAGCGTGCGCGGATCGAGCTTGACGAACGCCTGGCCGATCGCCGGAACCGCGATTTTCGGGTCGAACAGCGTCGATACCGCTACCCGTTTGCGCAGCCGTGAGGTTTCCATGGACGTGGCTCCGATTTAAATCCGGTCAGAACACCATCTTCGCCTGCATGGCGAGATGCTCGACGATCGGCCCGAGCGCGAGCGCGGGGAAGAAGGTGAGGCCGCCGACAATCAGGATCACGCCGACGACGAGGCCGACGAACAGCCCGCCGGTGGTCGGAAAGGTGCCGGCCGACGGCGGAACCGATTTCTTGGCGGCAAGCGAGCCGGCGATCGCCATGGCCGGGATGATCATGAAGAAGCGCCCGACAAACATCGCAACGGCGCCGGTAATGTTGTAGAAGGGAATATTGCCGGTGAGTCCGCCGAACGCCGAGCCGTTATTGCCGGTCTGCGAGGTGTAGGCGTAGAGCACCTCGCTGAAGCCGTGCGGTCCGGCATTGGCCATGGACGCAAACGCGACCGGATAAACGACGGCCACGGCGGTCCAACCGAGATACATCAGCGGCAGGATCAGGATGGCGAGCATGGCCATCTTGACTTCTTTCGCCTCGATCTTCTTGCCGACGTATTCCGGCGTGCGGCCGACCATCAGGCCGGCGACGAAGATCGAAATGATTACGAACAGCAGCATGCCGTACAGGCCGGCGCCGACGCCGCCGATGATGATCTCGCCGAGCTGTATGTTGATGAGCGGGATCATGCCGCCGAGCGCCGTGAATGAATCGTGCATGGCGTTGACGGCTCCGCAGGACGCTGCGGTGGTGATGACGGCGAACAGCGCCGAGGCGACGATGCCGAAGCGGACTTCCTTGCCCTCCATGTTGCCGCCGGTGAGGCCAAGCGCATTGAGCGTGCTCGTGCCGTTGGCTTCGGCCCAGTAGCAGACCGCCACCCCGGCGGTGAACAGCACGCCCATCACGGCGAGGATCGCCCAGCCCTGGCGCTGGTTGCCCACCATGCGGCCGAACACGTTGGTGAGGGCCGCCCCGATCGTGAAGATCGAGATGATCTGCACGAAGTTCGACAGCGCCGTCGGGTTCTCGAACGGATGCGCCGCATTGGCGTTGAAGAAGCCGCCGCCGTTGGTGCCGAGCATCTTGATCGCGACCTGTGAGGCGACCGGGCCGACGGCGATGGTCTGCTTGCCGCCTTCCAGCGTCGTCGCCTCGACATAGGCGCCGAGCGTCTGCGGCATTCCCTGCCAGACCAGGAACAGCGCGTAGATGATGCAGATGGGCAGCAGGATGTAGAGCGTGCAGCGGGTCACGTCGACCCAGAAATTGCCCACGGTCTTCGCCGACGCGCGAGCGAAGCCGCGGACGAGCGCCACCGCGAGCACGATGCCAGTCGCCGCCGACAGGAAATTTTGGTGGGTGAGGCCGAGCATCTGCACGAGATAGGACATCGTGCTTTCGCCGCCGTAGTTCTGCCAGTTGGTGTTGGTGATGAAGCTGATCGCCGTGTTGAAAGCGAGGTCGGGCGCGACCGCAGATTGCTCCGCGGGGTTGAAGGGCAGCAGCGCCTGCAGTCGCATCAGGAGGTAGAGGATGAGGAATCCGCCCACGTGGAAGAGCAGCATAGCAACCGTGTAGGTGAGCCAGTGCTGCTCACGCTTCTCATCGACGCCGCCCACGCGGTAGAGCACCGCCTCGACGGGACGAAGGACCGGTGACAGGAACGTGCGCTCGCCGTTGAAGACGCGGGTCATGTACCAGCCGAGCGGCGCCGCCAGCGCGACGATGATCGCGCAGTAGATGAGAATCTGTAGCCAGCCGATGACAGTCATGGTCGTGCGCCTCTCAGAACCGCTCGGGCCGCAGCAGAGCGTAGGTGAGGTAGACGAGGAGCCCCGCGGTCACGAGGCCAGCGAGCCAGTATTCGAACATCATGGTGTTCTCCTCAGAGCCGTTCGCAGGCGTAGGCGTAGCCGAGCGCCAACACGAAGAAGCCGAGTCCGGTGGCGAGCAGGATGAGATCCAGCATCGCGGCCTCCTATGAACCGTGGTTGATCAGCGGCGCTTCGCCGCCTTTGGCTGGATGGACACGATTGCGCACGGCGTACGCGTCGTAGCAGGCGACCCGTGCGGGCTCGGCTTTGATCGCGCTGCATTCCTGCAATGTCGGCTCTGGGGTTCGCGCGAGCTCGGTGACGACGGACCACAAGGCGGGAGCGATCGCGGCAGCACAGATCAGGACTACTGCCGCCAGAATGGCGATGAGCACGAGGATTGGCGTCGGCTCGCGGTGTGGGCCGGCGTCGCCGCCCGGCGCGGCGCTATCGAGCTTCCCAGGAAGCCGCGACGCGATGGCGAGAAGGAAGGGCGAAAACATGGTCCGCTCCTCAAGGCTGGGAGGACCGGACGTAGGCCGGGCGGCATCAAGAATCGATAGGAATTCGAGGTGCCAGATATAAGGGCCGCATAAAGATCGACGTGGTGGCGATATTTATGATCTCAGGGAATGTCCGCTCATGGCACAAAGCGGACGTGCCGACCGGGCGCGGTAATGTCTGCTTGTCACGGTGAAGCAGACTCAGTGCGGACATGCCGCCCCCTTTGAATCTGACCCAATGCGTAAATCCGTTACGCGGCAATTTGTTTGAATGAACCGATGACTCGTTGTCGGAATGAAAAAGAGACTGCTGCTAAGTCATTGAAATATTGGTGGGCGCAGTAGGATTCGAACCTACGACCCGCTGATTAAGAGGCACATGCTTCCTCGGCAATTCCAATAGGTTACCTTCAAACTAGACCCAAACCGGTCTATTGCAATCCAATCGGTTACGATCGAATTTCAAACTACAGGGGGCTCGCCAATTTGTATGCGTCGCTCTCGTAGTTCGCGTTCCTTGGCACGAGCGGATGGCCGACACGCTGAAGATCAGGTCCGGTAATAGAGTCGGTTGCAGAGGAGCATGAGCCCATGGCGAAGAAGATCAAGCGCACTGCACGCCGAACGTCGGCAACACGCCTCAATAAGAGATCCTCCGCATTGCACGACAGGCGGTTTGCCGGTGAAAGCGCGGCCTACCGGACGGCACGCAACAACCTGCTGAAATCGGAAATCGAATTGCGCCGACAAATCGAACGTGTCGCACGGCTGCGCCGGGCGTTGCCCATCGGCGGTGTCGTGCCCGAGGATTACCTCTTTGACGAAAGCGATCCCCGAACGCAAACCGTGCGGCGTGTTCGCCTGTCCGAGCTATTTGGGGATAAGCCAACGCTTGTTGCGTACAGCTTTATGTTCGGGCCCGCGATGGCAACTGCGTGTCCCAGTTGCACATCGATGCTCGATGGGCTCGACGGCCAAGTGCAACATGTCATGCAACAGACGGGGCTGGTCGTGATCGCGAAGTCGCCCATCGCTCGTATCCGGGAGTTTGCGCGCGAACGCGGCTGGACACGCCTTCGGCTCCTTTCTTCGGCCGACAATAGCTATAACCGGGATTATTGGGGGGAAGGCACAGACGGCTCGCAATGGCCAGTCCTGAATGTCTTCGTACGCCGTGAGGGAAAGATCCATCATTTCTTCAATACAGAAATGCTATTGGCTCAGGCCGACCCCGGACAGAATGCTCGACACATAGACATGATCTGGCCGCTTTGGAACGTGCTCGATTTCACGCCGGAAGGGCGTGGCGCAACTTGGCAACCGAAGCTCGAATACGACTCGTAACGCACCACGAAACCCGATCGGCGCTCCGCGGTAAATAGCGGCATGTCCGCTTTGAGTCTGCTTCACCCCGATGAGCAGACATGAGCACGCGCGGTCGCCAGGTCCGTTCCATGGCCGACCCGGACCGTCTCAATTGGCCGGTCGTGCAACAGATGCCGCTTTCATAGAAGAAACGTACTCTTTAAAGTTATCGGAAACCGCAAGGAGCAAACGATAGCTGGGATGCGCCAAATGAAGATCAGGACTGTTATGACAACCGTGGCATTTGCCTCGGTTGCCGTCGCCATAACAATGCCTGATGCCAGTGCAGCGGAAATTAATTTCCTGTGCGCCCCCGCCTTACAGCCAGCGATTCAAAACCTCGTTCCCGGGTTCGAAAAAGCGACCGGCCACAAAGTCAAGATTGTCTATGGCAGCATTGGCGTGAATGCCTCGCGCGTGCGCAACGGCGAAGAAGCTGATCTCGCAATCGTCTCCCCTCAACAATGGCAGGCTCTTCAAAACGAGGGCAAACTTGGTTCCAGCGAACGCAGGACAATCAGCAAGGTCGGTATCGGCGTATTCGTGAAGAAGGGAGCGGCGCGCCCGAACATCAGCTCGGTTGATGCACTTAAGCGCACCCTTCTGCAGGCTCGGTCCATCGCGGTCGGTGATCTAAAAACTCCGGTTGGCGCTTACATGTTGCCGCTTTTCGAAAGGCTTGGCGTCAAGAGCGATATCAACTCGAAACTGTTGCTCATGCCCCCCGGCAATCCCTCACCGACGATTGAAGCGGTGATTAAAGGTGACGCCGAAATTGGGTTCTCCCAAATGAGCGAAATCCTTGCATCGCCCGATGTCGATGCTGTCGGTCCGTTGCCCGTCGATATTCAGAATTTTACGACATTCACCGCAGCGATCCCGGCTCAGGCGAAGCAACCCGCGGCCGCCATCGATCTGATCGAATTTCTAAGAACTCCAGGAGCCGTCGCGGTACTTAAGTCCAACGGGCTTGACACTGATTGAGGGTGACCGAGCGACCCGACGGGGCAATTGCGTCTTGAAGCGCCCCATGTCCGGTTTGGGTCAGACTCAGAAGTAGCGGCATGTCCGCATTGAGTCTGCTTCACCCCGATTAGCAGACGGAAATTTCAACTAAGTCATTGAAATATTGGTGGGCGCAGTAGGATTCGAACCTACGACCCGCTGATTAAGAGTCTCCGGCTCACTCAATGATTTCAAGGCCCATTCCGACAAGTTCTTTGTTTTACCCCCCATTGAGCCGTCTTTTCTTTCAGGTCTTGTCGGAATGACTTCACTGTCCCGCGAAAATCAATGTCCGCATTCCGGGCAAGAGCAGACATCACAGTTAGACGGCGTTACTTCCGCTTTTGACCCAAAGCGGACATGGGACGCGAACCCGTCACCGCAATCCCAAGGGCTTTTTTCGATCTTGCTTACGGCAGCTGGGTGCTTT
>JGI12636J13339_1000133_pt1 | contig 11250 bp, 13 predicted proteins | sample BlaSpr_A8_Ref_M1_FD_13339 | JGI IMG/M metagenome (IMG submission 13339) | reverse complement strand
AATGACGCGGGACCACTTCATGGGGGCCGCCGTTCTGACTCCGAGAATCTAGGTTCGAATCCTAGTCCCCCAGCCAATTCAAAGTGAGGCAAGGGCTCGAGCGAGCCATCCGCGAGTTGCGGAACCGATACCTCAGGCACAAAGCCACAATTACACATGGTAGATTTAGATATTGCCATTCTTGATTAAAGCGACATCGTGGAGTTGAATATTCGGGTTCCGGTTGCTCAGGGTTGACTACGTCTGACGCGTTTCGGGGATCTTTGTGTCTGTTGAGGGAAGCACTCCAAGTGGCCGCGTTTCGCCCGCGCTCGCACGGGCGAAAAACGTTTTCCGAAAAATTTTGGCGTTTTTCACCGCACGACCGGGGCTGACGTCGCGGTTTTTCAAGTATCTCTTTATGACGGTGGCGCTGCTTCTCAATCTCATCGTGGTTTTTCAGGCCTTCTCGTTTTACGTCGCGCGCCGAAATATCGACACCGAGCTCGAGGCAAAGAAGATTTCGAGTCTCGAATACCTTCAGGTACTCACGCGACGGGAGCACGAACTGACGGTCGCTACCATAGAAACGCGCTGCCTGGAACGAACCCAGCTTTCCCTCTACCGGATTTATGAAGGCGTCCTCGCCGACAATTTGCACAAGGCCTACAACAAATTATTTGACGTCAAGAATGAAATCGTTTTCGACATCCAAAAGTACGGCCCTGGCCTTATCGACGTAGAGGCGGCCCTAAGATCCATAAACAATCCGGTCTTTTCCATTTTCCCTTTTTACAAGGAATTCGAGCCGCGCGAGGGCGTCAGCAGAGATGACCCCCGATATCGCGCGCTCTTGGATCGCCTCAGCCGATACAAGCAAAAATACGAAGAGATAGCACCGGCGTTTGCAAAGGAACGCGCGGCTGCCGCCGTCGAGGCCGCGCGCTACCTGAAGGAACTCAACATACAGGCGATCGAGGATCGGTCGAAGCGGCTCGACGCCGAGCGTCAGAAAACCAGGGCAAAACACCAGGACCTGGACGAGGTCATCGCGAAGTACTCCACATGGAAAGCCGCCCTAACCAGTGGCGCTGCCAAATATCTGGAATTCGACGCGCGGACCGCCTGGCTTGCTGACCAGGATCGAAAATTACTCACGGACGTCGAGTGCAAGAACCTCGAAGCGTATCTTGTGAAGCTCAGCAATGAACAGGACACAGACCCGGCAGCCAGCAAGTGGGCGGCATTCTTGTCGATTTATAATAATTTTCTGCTTCGTTACTTTGACACGCCGCCGACAGCGCAAACCTTGCTGGTTACCCTGCTTCTTGGCGCGCTCGGCGCGCTCACGTTCAACGTCCTGCGGCTCTCGAAGGTGGGCTATTGGAGCAATTCCGCCGACCCGTTGTGGGGCGAGATCGTCATAAGTCCGCTGCTCGGAGCGCTCGCCGCGTTCGGCATTTTCCTCCTGGGAAGCGCCGGACTGTTGCTGACGAGCGATGCCCGCGGCAGCGTGGCGCCGCTGTCGACCTCGTTTATCGGCATTCTGGGGTTTATTTCCGGCCTACTGTACGACCAGGCATTCGGTCGCGTCCGGCTGTTCGGCTCCCAGATCTTCGCAACCGGGGCTCCCAAGCTCGCGGATGAGGCGTCTGCCGAGGATCGCGATCTTTGCCAGGTTCTCACCGACGCCGGCGCATCGCTGGTCGCGCGCTGGGTGCTGAAATACAGATTGGGAACCGAGTTCGCCCAGAAGCCCGCGTTCACGTTCCTCGTGCCGTCGGACGATGCCGTCAACGCGATGAGCGTCGAAGCATGGCACCAGATCAACGAATCGGAATCACGCGCACCGCTTGACGCCTGGGGTGCCCGCCATCACGCGACAAAGCGCGTTACCAAGCAGGAAATTCTCGGCGGCGGTGACGCAACGGTCAAGGAGATCGTGGTGGCAGACGGAACCAGGCTTCCGATCGCAGTTGAGAACGGCAAGGTTACCATCGGCGGCGCTGAAATTGTCAAAGCCGACATTCAATGGGAGAACGGCGTCATTCAAATCTTGAACAAGGAACTGGCGTCGTAAGCAAACGCGCCTGCGCCGCTTCCGAAGACCCCGAACGCCGCCGCAGAAGTTTCTCTGGATCGAACGAATCGTCGAATAGCTGCGCCTCGTCGAAACAGTCGAACGGGTAAGGGTGGCTAGCCGTTCGGCGCGGCCGGGAGCGGGCGGGAGACGAGCCCCGCGCGCGCCTGCATCGCGATCTCGTAGGAGCGCTTGCGCGCCGCGTGGTCGTACATCTGCGTGCTGATCATGATCTCGTCGGCTTCGGTCATGGCGATGAAATTCCGCAATCCGTGGCGGACGGTGTCGGGGCCGCCGACGACGGCATAGGCGAGCGCATGCTCGACGCCTGCCTTCTCCGCCTCCGTCCAGTGACCTTCCATCGAGTCCACCGGCGGCTGCAGTTGCGTCGGCGCGCCGCGCCGCAAATTCACGAACTGCTGTTGCATGGACGTGAACAGCCGCCGCGCCTCGGCGTCGGAGTCGGCAGCGAACACCCCGAGGCCAAGCATGGTGTGCGGCTTCTCGATGAAGCCGGAAGGGCGGAACTTCGTGCGGTAGAGATCGAGCGCCGGCATCAGGTAGTCGGGCGCGAAGTGGGAGGCGAAGGCGAAGGGCAGCCCGAGCGCGGCCGCGAGCTGCGCGCCGTAGGTGCTCGAGCCCAGGATCCATACCGGCACCCTCAAGCCCGCGCCGGGGAAGGCGCGCACCGCCTGGCCGGGCTGCACCGGCTGGAAATAGGAGATGAGCTCGATCACGTCCTGCGGAAAGTTGTCGGGGCCGCTCGCGAGGTTGCGGCGGAGCGCATGGGCGGTGCGCGGGTCGGTGCCCGGCGCGCGGCCGAGGGCGAGATCGATGCGGCCGGGATAGAGCGACTCCAGCGTGCCGAACTGCTCGGCGATCACGAGCGGCGCGTGATTGGGCAGCATGACGCCGCCGGCGCCGACGCGGATCGTCGACGTGCCGCCCGCGACAAAGCCGATGACCACCGCGGTGGCGGCGCTGGCGATGCCCGGCATGTTGTGGTGCTCGGCGAGCCAGTAGCGTTGATAGCCGAGGCGTTCGGCGTGGCGAGCGAGGTCGCGGCTGTTGGCGAACGCATCCGCCGCGCTGCCGCCCTGAAGGATGGGCGAGAGGTCGAGCACCGAGAAGGGGATCATTGGCCCCTATATCGGTCGCCGCACCCGGGCAAGCAAGCGCCGGCTAACTTTGCACGGCCGCGAAGACGCGGTCGATCTTCACCGCCATGATGAAATCGTTCTCGTGCAGCCCTTTGATCTTGTGGGTGTAGAGCGACACCGTGGCATAGCCCCAGCCGAACGCGATGTCCGGATGGTGGTCTTCCGCCTCGGCGAGCGCGCCGATCGCGTCGACGAAGGCGAGCGCCGCGCGGAAATTGCGAAAGGTGAACTTGCGCTCGATCNTGCGGGCGTCGTCGAGAAGGGCCCAGTCGGGGGCCTGTTGATGCAGGCGTAGCGCCTCCTCGCGGCCGAGCGGCGGAACGCCGCCACGGCAGGGGATGCAGGTTTTTTCGACGAGAGCTTTGCTCATCGCGCGCGCCGCTCCTCGCTCAGCACCGGCGGAACTCGCGCCGCGGGCCGCCCTCGCTCTTGACCTGGACCATGACTTTCCGGTCGGCAGAGAACTCGCCAAACTGGGTGCTCAGAACCCTGTCCCTGGCGCCGCGACGCCAATGCATGATCACGTCCGCCTCGGAGAACTTGAAGCCATTGATCACGAACTTCTTGCGCTGCTTGTCCGATTTCCAGGTGACCGTGAGGGTTTTCTGGCCGATGTCGTAGTTGGTCTCGCTGCCGCACCACTTCCCCAGGATGTCCCGGTCGGTCAACGCCAGCGCCTGATTGGCCGCGCCCGAGACGAGCAGGAAGGCGACGATCAATATCTTCTGCCTTCTTGCTCCCTCGTTTTGAGAATATCCGCACTTTGGCCATCTCACTCCACGCTCACCCCGCTCGCCTTGATTGGCCCCGCCCATTTTTCGATCTCGCTCTTGACGAAGCCCGCGAGATACTCGGGCGTGGCGCGGTCGTTGGACACCACCATGGCGCCGAGCTTCGCCAGCCGCTCGCGCACCATAGGCGTATTCATCGTTTCCACGATCGCCTTGTTCAGCTTGGCCACGATCGGCGCCGGCGCGTTCTTCGGCAGGAAAACCGCGCTCCAGGTGTAGGCCTCGAAATCCTTGTAGCCCTGCTCGAGCGCGGTCGGGAGATCGGGCAGTGCCGGCGAGCGCTCCTTGGTCATGATGGCGATGCCCTTCACCGTGCCGCCGTCGATCTGCGGTTTCGCCGTGTTGATGATGTCGCAGAGGAAGTCGATGCGGCCGCCCATAAGGTCCTGCATGGCGGGGCCGGTGCCGCGATAGGGCACGTGGGTGATCTCGGTGCCGAGCTGGGTGTTGACCACGACGCAGCCGAGATGCGTCGCCGACCCCAAGCCGGCGGAGCCGAACGACATCGTCTTTTGGTTTTCTTTGGCGTAGGCGGCGAACTCCTTGAGGTTGCTCACCGGCAGGTCCTTGCGGACGATGAGCGCGATCGGGGTCTCGGCGATGAGCGCTACCGGCGTGAAGTCGGTGGCGGCGTTGTAGAGCGGCCGCTTGTAGAGGGTTTGGCCTTGCGCATGGGTGCCGACGGTGCCGAGCACGAAGCGGTAGCCGTCGGGCTCCGCGCGCGACACTTGGTCCGACGGGGTCATGCCGCCCGCGCCGGTGCCGTTCTCCACGATCACCTGCTGCCCGAGCGTTTCGCTCAGGCGCTGAGCGACCAGGCGGCCAATGCCGTCCTGCGGGCCGCCGGCGGCGAACGGGATCACCATTGTCACCGGCCGCGTCGGGTATTCCTGGGCAGCGGCAACCCCGGTGAACGCGATCAGCCCCAACAGGGCTCGGCATGCAATTCTCGCCATGACAACCTCCAAGGGATGCCGCAAGGATCGGATTCCCGGCGGCGGCGGTCAAGGCGCTTGTCGGCTCTGTGGGCGTTGCGTATGAGGCCGCGACTGTGGAGGAAGTGTCATGCCTGCGATTCGGGTCGCCGTTGCCGGTCTCGGTGCGATCGGCCGCGCGGTGGCGCGGCGACTCGCCTCCGGCATGCCCGGGTTTGAGCTGACCGCCGTCTCCGCCAAGGACGAGGGCAGGGCGCGCGAATGGCTCGCGAGCGAGAAAATCAAGTGTCCGGTCGCGGCGCTCCCCGACCTTTCCCGTTATGCCGACGTCGCCGTGGAATGTGCGCCGGCGGCGCTCCTGGAGCAGGTCTGCCGGCCGATGCTTGAGGCGGGCAAGAAGGTCATCGTGGTGAGCGCCGCCGGCCTGATCCGCAACCACGACCTGATCGAGCTCGCCGAGGCCCGCGGCGGCCAGATCATCGTGCCCACCGGCGCGCTGGTCGGCCTCGACGCGGTGACCGCGGCGGCGGAAGGAAAGATCCGTTCCGTGCGCCTCATCACCCGCAAGCCCCCGGCCAGTCTCGCCGGCGCGCCGTATCTGGAGCAGCACGGCGTATCGGTGGAGGGGATCACTGAGCCGCGCCGCGTGTTCGCCGGCAGCGCCCGGGAGGCGGCGACCGGCTTTCCGGCCAACATGAACGTCGCGGCGGCATTGGCGCTCGCCGGCATCGGCCCCGAGCGCACCACGGTGGAGATTTGGGCCGATCCGGGGGTCACCCGGAACTGTCACACCATCGACGTCGACGCCGACTCCGCTCACTTCACCATGTCGATCCAGAACATTCCCTCGGAGAACGCCAAGACCGGACGCATCACGGCGCTCTCGGTCCTGGCCGCGCTGAAGAAGCTGAACGCGCCGGTGCGCATCGGCACGTGAATTTTCAGTCTTTCGCCGTCGGCTGGCGCGGGTGCACCGTCTCCTTGAATTCGGGAAAGCTCTTCCACTCCGGCTCGGGAAACGCGACGCCTGAGCGCGGGGCGTAGATCGATTCCTCCACGAGCGCCATCTTGGGGATGTAGCGCGGGCAGTTGGGGAAGATGGCTCGCGCGGTGACGCGCACGATCATTTGCGCGCCGACGGTATGCTCCAGCAGAGGATCGTCGCGGCTGATCCGCGCGGTGCCGTTCACCCGGAGCCGCCGCGGCCGGTCGAAGCCGATGAACAAGAGCCCGACGTGCGGGTTCACCGCGGCGTTGCCCAGGCTCTTGAACATGCCGTTGCCGTCGTAGTCGGGGAAGGCGAGCTCGCTCGGCCCCGTTACGCGCACGAAGCCCGGCGCGCCTCCCTTGTAGGAGCAGTCGGGCCGGCCCTCGGCGTCGGCGGTGGCGAGAAAGAAGAAGATCGCGCTTTCAATGAACGCCCTGTCGGCGTCGGTGAAAGCAGTGCGGGTCGTCACCTGCTCCAGCCGGTCGGCGATCCGGCGGCTCTCGAAGGCGTCCTGCAGCCGCCGGCTTCCGTCGTGATAGAGGACCGTCATGGCCGCCTCGCGCGTGGTGGTCGTCGGTGAAGTCTAGGCCGCAAGTGCGGCCGGAACGAATAAGGCGGTCGCCGGGGTGTTACCCTACAAACGCCAGGAAGCCGAACATGAGCCGCGCGAGCCGCGTTTTCCCAGCATTCCTTGCGATCGTTGCTGCCACGGCAGCGCTCGCCCAGCAGCCGCCGCCCGTGCGCGTGCGCGGCACCATCGAGCAATCCGATGGATCGACGCTGGTGGTGAAGACGCGCGCGGGAGAGACGCTCGCCATCAAGCTCGCCGACAACGCGCGCGTCTCCGGCCTCATCCCGATTTCCCTCTCCGATATCAAGCCCGGCAGTTACGTGGGCTCGGCGGCCGTGCCGCGGGGCGACGGAACGTGGCGGGCGCTGGAGGTGCACGTCTTCCCCGAGGCCCAGCGCGGCCTCGGCGAGGGCCATCGCCTTTCGATCTCGAGCCGCAAAGCACCATGACCAACGCCACCGTCACCGAGGTGGTGTTGCGGGTGGACGGCACGATGCTGACGCTCAAGCACAAGGACGGCGAGCAGACGATCCTGGTTCCGCCCGGGACGCCGATCGTCACGTATGTCCCCGGCGACCGCACCGAGCTCAAGCCCGGCGCCCGGATCATGGTCTTCGCCGTCCAGCGCCAGGCGGACGGAACGTTCACCACGCCGTCGATCACCGTTGGCCGCGACGGTTTGACGCCCCCCATGTAGCGCGGGCGAGCGCTCGCGCCTCTTTGATCTCGTGAGATACGCGCTGCGTGCGTTGCTGCATTGCGGAACGCTCGACGCGTTCATCGGTTGTCGAGCGATACCGCGGTCATCGCGGCCGGTGAATGGTCAAAACAAATTCTCATTCCCGCCACGATTGCCCGCGGCCAGCAAACAAGGAGAATGCTATGCGCAATACGATCAAGACTCTCGTGCTCGCTACAGCCTTGGCCACCAGCGGTGCCGGTTTGGCCATGGCCCAGGCGGTTCCCATCGACGCGGTCGATGAGGCGCCGGACACCGTCTACAACCCAAACGCCCATTTCGCGTATGGCGTTCCCGCGGGCTACAACGGCGGCTATCGCACCCGCGCGATGCTGGGTGCGTACAATGTGTCGTATCCGGTGAGCACGCCCCCGGTGAGGACGCCGCAGTCCGTCGAGAATACGTGGTTCGACCACGGGTCGAATCTCGGCGAGTACTGAGCACGAAGGGAAATGGGAGCAGGGCGCTCGCCCGTTCCCCGCGAGAACGGCCGGCTCCGCGCCGGCCGTTTTCTTTTTCCGCCGGATCAGAACACTGCGAGATAGCGCAGCAGTGACAGCACGCCGATGATGATCACGATGACCCGCACGATCTGCCGCATGCGGTAGTCGAGCGGCAAGCGATCGACGAGATAGAGCACGAGGATGACGACCAGAAAGGTAATAAGAATGCTGATCAAGACCGACATGCCGCGTTCCCCTTGATTGGCCGCTTGGGCCGCTGTTGCGCGCTTATCGACGGGAGTTTAGACCCCATGCTGCGCCGCGCAACCATTTTGGCCTGCTTTGCATTAGAGTAGCCCGCCAGCCCGCAGCCGTCTTTAGCGAAGGACCTCGTATGGACGCCGGCCCGCAGCGCGAAAGCTTGCGCCGCTTCAGCCTCCGCATCAAGGACGCGACCCCGGTCGCGAGCCGCAGCGAGCTCTGGCGCACCGCCGCCCAGGCCTCGGCCATCGGCGTGTTCGTGCTGTTATTCCTGGTGGCGCTCAATTTCAGCCGCTCGCTGTTGCTGCCGGTGGCGCTCGCCATCGTCATCGGCATACTGCTGGCGCCGCTCTCGGCGCGCGCCAACCGCTACGGCATCCCGCCGGTGATCTCGGCGCTCGTGCTGGTGCTGTTATTCATCGGCATCCTGTCGGCCGCCATCACGCTTGCCGCCGACCCGGTGATCACCTGGATCGCGCAAGCGCCGGAGATCGGCACGCTGCTCAAGTCCAAGCTGCAGGTGCTCGAGCGGCCGCTCGGGGCGCTGCGCGACCTGCGCAACGCCATCTCCGATATGCTCGGGGTGGCGCCGACGGCCATGACCCTCGACGTCAACTCCTATTTCCTGGCGCCGGCGCTGACCGTGCTGACTCCGGCGATCGGGCAGCTTTTCCTGTTTTTCGCCACGCTGTTCTTCTTCCTCGCCAGCCGTGACGACCTGCGCAACAATTTCGTCTCGGTATTCTCCACCCGCGAGGCGCGGCTACGCACGCTGCGCATCCTGAACGACGTGGAGGGCAACGTCGCGAACTATCTCGGCACCGTCAGCGTCATCAACTTCTGCGTCGGCATCCTTGTCTGCATCGGCTCCTATGTCATCGGGCTGCCCAACCCGGCGGCATGGGGGGTGCTCGCTTTCACGCTGAACTACATTCCCTATCTCGGCCCGGCCCTCGTGGTGACGGCGCTGTTCGCGGTCGGGCTGATCTCGTTCCCGTCGCTCGGCTACGCGCTGGTGGCGCCGATTTGCTATGTCGCCCTGTCGGTGATCGAGGGCCAGTTCGTCACCCCGAGCGTCATCGGCTACCGGCTCACCCTGAGCCCGCTCATGATTTTTCTTTCGCTCGCCTTCTGGATCTGGTTGTGGGGGCCGCTCGGCGCGCTCTTGGCGGTGCCGCTCCTGATCGTCGGCATGGTGGCGGTCCAGCACATCTTTCCCAAGGAGGAGCCGAGCCTGCCGGGTTGACCGGTGCTACCATCCCGCCGGGGAGGAGTTCATGCAGTCCGCATTCGCGCTCGTCGTCCTGCTGCTCGCGCTCGCCCCGGCACCCGCCGCCGCGCAAGAGCGGCAAGAGATCACCCTTGGCGCCTTCGGCGGCGGCTTCAACCTGCCGAACTGGGTGGCGGAGAAGAAGGGCTTCTTCTCGCGCGAGGGGCTGAAGGTGAACATCACCTACACGCGCGGCTCGGCCCAGCTCATCGCCGACGTGGCCGCCGGCAAGGTCCAGATCTACATGGGCTCGGCCGACAATATCGTCGCCTACCGCGAAGGGCAGGGCGAGGCCAAGGTGCCCGACGACTTCGATCTCACGATCCTTTTCGGCGTGAGCTCGGGCTTCGTCTCGATCATCTCCGCACCGGACGTGAAGCGGCTCTCCGACCTCAAGGGCAAGCGCGTATGCCTCGATGCGCTGACCACCGGCTACGCCTTCATCGCCTATGATCTTCTGCAGCGCGCCGGCGTCGGCGAGGGCGAGGTGGCCTTTCTTCCGGCGGGCGGCACCGACGCGCGTTTCAAGGCGCTGATCGACGGCAAATGCGAGGGCACGGTGACGCTGGCACCGTTCGACTCCATCGCCGTGGATCGCGGCTATCATCGCCTGGTCGGCGCGACCGAGGCCTACGGCGCCTATCAGGGCACGGTGGCGGGGGCCCGTGCGTCATGGGCGCGCGAGCATTGCGCCGCTGTGATCGCCTTCACGCGCGCCTTCAAGGCGGCGGTGGACTGGCTCTACGATCCGGCGAACCGCGCCGAGGCGCTGGCGATCCTGGCCGCCGGTGAGCCGCAGCTCCCGCCGGCGCGGGTCGAGCAGTCGCTCGCCTCCATGATCGGCAGCGACGGCTTCTTCCGCGACCTGAAGCCGAGCGATGCCGGGCTGAAGCGGGTGCTGGCGCTGCGCGAGAAGTACGGCAAGCCGCAAAAGGCGCTCGCCGATCCCGGCAAATACGTCGATCTCAGCTATTACGACGCGGCGATGAAGGGCGGGCGTCAGTAGAACCCGGGCGTCGCGCCGCCGTCGACGGCGATTGCCGTGCCGTGGATGTGGCTCGCGCGCTTCGACGCCAGGAACAGCGCCAGCGCCGCGATGTCCTCCGGTTGCGCGATCCGCCGCGTGCCGATTTTTTCCGTGACGCGCTTGATCGACTCCTCGATGGAGATGTTGTCGGCCTTGGCGCGGCGCTTGGCCTGCTCGTGGAAGCGCTCGGTCTCGGTCAGCCCGGGATGGATAGCGTTGACGTTGACGCCGTCGCTTTTTCCGAGATCCGCGAGCGACTTGGAGAAGTTCGCCATGGCCGCATTGACCGAACCGCCGATCGCGAAGTTGCGGTCGGGCGTGCGCGCGGCATTGCCGACGATGTTGACGACGTTGCCCCGAGCCTCCTTCAGCATCGGCCAGAACAGGCGGCAGAGCCGCACGCAGGCGAAGAATTTGAGCGCGAAGCCGTCGAGCCACAGCGCGTCCTCAAGCTCGAGGAAGGCGCCCGCGCGCGTGGCGCCCGCCGAGTTCACCAGCACGTCGCAGCGGCCGAAGCGCTCGCGCACGGTCTGATGCAGCTTGGCGCAATTGTCGAAGAGCTTCAGGTCGCCCGCCACCGTCAGCGGCGGCGGCCCGCCCGCCTTCTCGATCGTTTCCTTGGCGGCCGCCAGATTCGTCGCGTTCGACGCGGCGAGCACCGTCTGCGCCCCCTCCCGCGCGAAGGCCGCGGCGATGGCGCGGCCAATGCCGCGGCTGCCGCCGGTGACCACCACGATCTTGTCGGAAAACTCGCCCATGTCCGCGCTCCGCTGTTGCAGCCGCCCAGTATGCGGCTCGCCTTCGCAGGTGCAAGATGACTGTGCGTTGGCGCCCCGCCCCTGCGCTGCTAGACTTGCCTCAACGCAAGATTTGGATACCGCGTCCGCTCCGTCGAGCCTCGCTGCTCCGGCGCCGCGCGGGAAAGGGTGGCCATGGACGAGCCGCGCGCGGGCCAGCCCGCGCCGCGCGAATCTTCGCGGGCCTGGCGGCGAAGGCGCGGCCGTGG
>JGI12636J13339_1000129_pt1 | contig 11439 bp, 10 predicted proteins | sample BlaSpr_A8_Ref_M1_FD_13339 | JGI IMG/M metagenome (IMG submission 13339) | reverse complement strand
CGGTGAAGTTCATCGACCGGAACGATCCGGCGCGCGGCTTCCGCTTCGACGGCCGCGTGGTGGAGGACTTCAAGCTCATGACCGGCACATGGGTGCATACCGGCGATATCCGTTCGCGCGCGCTGAAGGCGCTCGCGGGTCTGGTGTTCGACGTGGTCGTCGTCGGTGCCGACCGCGAGGAAGTGGGATTGCTCGCTTTTCCGGCTCCGTCGGCGAACGCCGACGCGGCGGACTATCGTGAACGCCTGCGCGCGGGCATCGGGCGGCTGAACGAAGGGATCGAGGGAAGCTCGCAGCGCGTGGCTCGCGCGCTGGTGCTGCGCGACCCTCCGTCGCTGGACAAGGGCGAGATCACCGACAAAGGCTCGTTGAACATGCGCGCGATCCTCGACCACCGGCGCGCGCTCGTCGACAAGCTCTACGGTGACGACCCGGAAGTGATCCGTTAGAACGCCACGCGGTCGGCGCCCTTCAAGCCGAGCATGCTGCGCGCGTCGCTCGGCGTCGCGACCTCGTAGCCGAGCTCCTCGATGATGCGGCGGATTTTGCTCACTTGCTCGGCGTTGCTCGTGGCGAGCTTGCCGCGGCCGATGAACAGGCTGTCCTCGAGACCAACGCGCACGTTGCCGCCCATCAGGACCGACTGGGTCGCAAACGGCATCTGAAAGCGTCCGGCGCCGAGCACCGACCAGTAGTAGTTGTCGCCGAACAGCTTGTCGGCGGTGCGCTTCATGAACAAGAGGTTTTCCATATCCGGCCCGATGCCGCCGAGGATGCCGAAGATGAGCTGGAGGAACACCGGCGGCTTGAACAGGCCGCGGTCGACCAGGTGGGCGAGATTGTAGAGGTGGCCCACGTCGTAGCATTCGTGCTCGAACTTGGTGCCGTGACCGTCGCCCAGGGCCCTGGCGATCTTCTCGATGTCACGGAAGGTGTTGCGGAAGATGTTGTCATCGGAGGTGCGCAGATAGCTCTCCTCCCAGTCGTATTTCCATTTCTTGTAGCGGTCGGCCATGGGATAGAGCGCGAAGTTCATCGAGCCCATGTTGAGCGAGCACATCTCGGGCGACGCCTGCAGCGGCCCGGCGAGCCGCTCCTCCACCGTCATGCGCACGCTGCCGCCGGTGGTGATGTTGATGACCGCGTCGCAGGCCTGCTTCACGCGCGGCAGGAACTCCATGAAGACCTTGGGATCGGGCGTCGGCCGCCCGTCCTTGGGATCGCGGGCGTGAAGATGAAGGATGGCGGCTCCGGCTTCGGCAGCGGCGATCGCCTGTCCCGCGATTTGGTCGGGCGTGATGGGAAGCGCGTCCGACATGGTCGGCGTGTGAATGGAGCCGGTCACCGCGCAGCTGATGATAACCTTGTTCGAGTTATTGCCCAACGTTGCTCTCCGTGACGACCGACTTGGCGTGGACCGGGCTAGAGCCGGATGCGCAACAGGCGAGCGATCTCGCCGATGATGCCGCGGCGGAACAACAGCACGCAAAGAACGAAGATCGCGCCCTGGATGACCACGACCCATTCACCCACCGGCGCGAGCTTGTATTGCATGACCAGGATGACAAAGGCGCCNATCACCGGCCCGAAGATGGTGCCGAGGCCGCCGACCAGCGTCATCAGCACGACCTCGCCGGACATCGGCCAGTTCACATCGGTGAGCGAAGCGAGCTGCAGCACGATCGCCTTGGTGGATCCGGCGAGCCCGGCGAGCGTCGCCGACAGCACGAAGGCCACGAGCTTGTAGCGCTCGGTCTTGTAGCCGAGCGAGATCGCGCGCTGCTCGTTCTCGCGGATCGCCTTGAGCACCTCGCCGAATGGCGAGTTGATGATGCGGTGAATGAACAGAAAGCCGGCAAGAAAGATCACGGCGACGACCACGTACATCGTCATCTGGTTCGACAGATCGACGACGCCGAATAGCTTACCGCGCGGCACCGCCTGGATGCCGTCCTCGCCGCCGGTAAACTTCGCCTGCAGCGCGAAAAAGTACATCATCTGTGCCAGCGACAGCGTGATCATGGCGAAGTAGATACCGAGACGCCGGATCGCGAGCGAGCCGGCGATCAGACCGAGCACGCATCCGGTCAGCGTGCCCGTCAGAATGGCGAGTTCCGGCGTCAGGCCCCACACCTTGGCGGCGTGGGCGCTGAGATAGCTCGCCCAGCCGAAATAAAGCGCGTGCCCGAAGGACAGCAGACCGACGTAGCCGATGAGCAGATTGAAGGCGCAGGCGAACAGCGCGAAGCAGAGCGCCTGCATCAGGAACAGCGGATAGACGAAGAACGGCGCGATCGCCAGCAGGACGGTCATCGCGATAAATGCGATACCAAACATATCCTTGGTTACGGTAGCGCCGCTGGTTTCATCTTCGATCGAGACTTTGGGTTGATCCGAAGGTTTTTTCGAGCCGTCGTTCCCTTTGCTTCCCCACAACAACGATAACTTCATTGAAAAATATCGACGGCGGTCCGCACCTCTGTTTTCACCTACCGCCATCTCACGCACTCCGCCCGAACAATCCCGCCGGCCGGACCAGGAGCACGATCGCCATGATGACGAAGATCACCGTGTTCGATGCTTCCGGGAAGAATACCTTGGTGAGTCCTTCGATCACGCCGAGTCCGAAACCGGTGACGACGGCGCCCATGATCGAGCCCATGCCGCCGATCACCACCACGGCGAACACCACGATGATGAGTTCGGAGCCCATCTGCGGAGAGACGTTATAGATCGGCGCCGCCATCACGCCGGCGAGCGCGGCCAAGCCCACGCCGAAACCGTAGGTGAGCGTGATCAAGCGCGGCACGTTGATGCCGAAGGCGCGCACCAGCGTCGGGTTCTCGGTGGCGGCGCGCAGATAGGCACCGAGCCGGGTGCGCTCGATGACGAACCACGTGCCGAGGCAGACGAAGAGCGAAAACACGATCACCCAGGCGCGATAGTTCGGCAGGAACATGAAGCCCAGGTTCTGGCCGCCCTGCAGCGAATCCGGCACGCGGTAAGGAAGGCCGGCGGAACCGTAATACTTGCGGGCGATCCCTTCGATGATGAGCGCCAGGCCGAAGGTGAGCAGCAGGCCATAAAGATGGTCGAGCTTGTAGAGCCGCTGCAAGAACAGCCGCTCGATCAACACGCCCGTGAAGCCGACCACGATTGGCGCCACGATCAGCGCGCCCCAATAGCCGATGTCGAGATGTTGCAAGAGCAGGAAAGCAACGAACGCGCCCATCATGTACTGGGCGCCGTGGCTGAAATTGATGATGTTGAGCATGCCGAAGATGACGGCGAGGCCCAAGCTCAACAGCGCGTAGAACGAGCCGTTGATCAGCCCGATCAACAGCTGTCCGAACAGCGCCTGCGGAGGGATGCCGAGAAGTTCGAACACGCGGAAACTCCGCTGGAAAAAAGGGCGAGCCGCGGCCCGCCCTTTCCCGTTACCGTTGCGTCAGCCGGTGACCAGCGGGCAGCCGCCGTCCTTGAGCGGGCGGAAGGCCTCGTTCGCCGGAATGGTGGCGCGCAGATGATAGAAGTCGCCGGGATACTTCGATTCCGACGGCGCCTTCACCTCGAACAAGTACGCGTCGTGCACCTTTCGACCATCGGCGCGAATCGTGCCTTTGCCGAACAGCGGATCGTCGGTCGGCGTCGCCTTCATCTGCGCAACAACTGCCTTACCATCGGCGGCGCTCTTCAGTGCGACAACCGCCTTCAGGTAATGGGTCACGCCGGAGTACACGCCGGCCTGCACCATGGTCGGGAACTTGCCCGCTGCGTTACGTTCCGCCTGCCAGCGTTTGGTCCAGGCGCGATTGGCATCGTTCATGTCCCAGTACCAGGTTTCCGTCAGGGTAAGGCCCTGCGCCGTCGCAAGGCCGAGCGCATTGACGTCGCTGGCGAACACGAGCAGGCCTGCGAACTTCTGCCCGCCCTTGACGATGCCGAACTCGGCGCCCGACTTGATCGAGTTAATCGTGTCGCCGCCGGCGTTGGCCAAACCAATAATCTTCGCCTTGGAGGCCTGCGCCTGCAGCAGGAACGAGGAGAAGTCGTTGGTGTTGATCGGATGACGCACTTTGCCCAGCACCTTGCCACCAGCTCTCTCGACCGCCGCCATGGTGTCGCGCTCGAGCGCATGACCGAAGGCGTAGTCGGAGGTGAGGAAGAACCACGTGTCGCCGCCGGTCTTCACAAGCGCTGTGCCGGTGCCGTTGGCCAGCATCCAGGTGTCATAGGTCCAGTGGATGGTGTTGGCGTTGCACTTGGTGCCGCTGAGATCGGACGAGGCCGCGCCGGAAACGATGAAGATCTTGTTCTTCTGGCTGGCGATCTGGCTGACCGCAAGCGCGACACCGGAGTTCGGCACGTCGATGATCATGTCGACCTTGTCGACGTCGAACCATTGGTTGGCGAGCTGCGATCCGATGTCGGGTTTGTTCTGATGATCGCCGCTGATGATCTCGACTTTCACGTTCGGATTGTTCTTGATGAAGTCGGCGATGGCCAGGTTCGCGGCGGCCACCGAGCCCGGCCCGCCGATGTCGGAATAAAGGCTCGAGTTGTCGCTGAGCACTCCGATCTTGACGGTGACCTGCTGGGCTTGCGCCGTCCCGGCGACAAGGGCGACCGCGAGCGCGGCCAAACTGACTAGACGTTTCATTGCAATCCTCCTGATGTTACGCCGGTGACGGCGGGCTTTTTCAAACTCCGAGATAGTCGTGCAGCTTCTCCACATTGGCGTCCAGCTCGGAATTGGCGAGCTGATCGATGATACGGCCATGTTCCATCACGTAGTAGCGATCGGCAACCGTCGCTGCGAAGCGGAAGTTCTGCTCCACCAATAGGATAGTGAACCCTTGCGCTTTCAGCGTGCGGATAGTCTTTCCGATCTGCTGGATGATAACCGGCGCCAGGCCCTCGGTCGGCTCGTCCAAAAGTAGAAGACGCGCGCCGGTGCGCAGGATGCGGCCGATGGCGAGCATCTGCTGCTCACCACCCGAGAGCTTCGTACCTTGGCTCGATCCCAGGCGCTCCTTGAGGTTGGGGAACAACTCGAAGATGCGGTCGAGCGACAAGCCGCCCGGCCTGACCTCGGGCGGCAGCAGCAGATTCTCCTGCACGTTGAGGCTGGCAAAAATGCCGCGCTCCTCTGGGCAGAGGGCGATGCCCGCTCGCGCGATCTGATCGGAAGAGCGGGAGATCAGCTCCCGGCCTTCAAAGCGAATGGAACCGGTGCGGTGGCCGACGATGCCCATGATCGACTTCAGCGTCGTCGTCTTGCCGGCGCCGTTGCGGCCGAGCAGCGTCACCACCTCGCCTTCGCGTACGTCGAATTCGGCGCCGTGCAGGATGTGCGACTCGCCATACCACGCTTGCAGGTCGCGGACCGCGAGTAACGGCGAACGGACGTCAAGCATGGCCCACACCCATGTACGCCTCGCGCACCTCGGGATTGTTGGAGACGGTCTGGTAATCGCCCTCGGCGAGCACCCGCCCGCGCGTTAGCACGGTGATGCGGTGGCAAAGGTTCTCCACCACGCTGAGATTATGCTCGACCATCAGCACCGTGCGGTCGGCGGCGACGCGCTTGATCAGCGCGCTGATGCGGTCGATGTCCTCGTGCCCCATGCCGGCGGTCGGCTCGTCGAGCAGCATCATCTCGGGATCGAGCGCGAGCGTCGTCGCGAGCTCGAGCGCCCGCTTGCGCCCGTAGGGAAGCTCCACCGCCGTGGTGTGAGCGAACGCCGAGAGCCCGACGTCGCTGATCAGCGCCATGGCGCGCTCGTCGAACGTCTCCAGCACGCGCTTGGAGCGCCAGAAGTCGAACGACCCGCCGCGCCGGCGTTGCAATGCGATCCGCACATTTTCCAACACCGTGAGGTGGGGAAACACAGCGGAAATCTGAAACGAGCGCACGAGCCCCAGGCGCGCGACGTCCGCCGGCGCCAGCGCCGTGATGTCGTTGCCCTTGAAGACGATGCGGCCCCGCGTCGGCGTCAGGAACTTGGTGAGAAGATTAAAGCAGGTCGTCTTTCCGGCGCCGTTCGGCCCGATCAAGGCGTGCACCGTGCCGCGGGCGATGCGCAACGACACGCCGGCGACGGCGACGAAACCGACGAATTCCATCGTCAGGTCCTCGGTTTCGAGGATCACGTCGTTGCTGCTCATGGCTGACATACTAACCGTGTCGTATTTTTAGGAACGAGGCTCGATGCTTCCCGGCAGATAAAGTGACACCGCATGCGTGCCGGGTCCAGCGCCGGCGGTTTCTAGTGTGGCTCACAGTGTGCGCGAGGAACCCGGACCGTAACGTCGGCCGGGATAGATCCGGACCCGCGCGCGCGGCGCGGGCCCGGGTATGTTCGCGCGTTACTTCACGATCGCCGGCTTGACGCCCGGCATGTCCGCGGGTGCGACACCCACGTACTCGCCGTTCTGCCACTGGCCGACGAACCAGACTTTCCGCAGCACGCCAGAGTCGAGCTTGGTGTCGCCGAGGATGGTCTTGAAGGTGCCGTTGCGGATGGCGTTGGTGATCTTGGCCCGGTCGATCTCGCCCACCTGCTCGATCGCCTGCTGCAGCACCTGCAGCGAGGCGTAGGTGTTGGAGCTCGCCCAGCGGTCGGGCTCCTGGCCCTTATTCACCGCCTTGTGGCGCGCGACATAGTCCTTGACCCCGGGACCATCCGGGTTCCAGGCGCCGAGGCCGAAGATGCCGTTCACCTTGTCGCCGAACTTGCCCTTGTAGGGCGGAAAGGCGACGCCGACCCCGAGGTACTTGACCTTCGGATTGTAGTCGTTGGCGATCGACTGCTCGGTGAGCATGAAGGTGTCGGGCGGATAGGAGAAGGCGATCATGGTGTCGGCGCCGGAGGCCTTGGCCGCCTTGATCTGCGCCGAAAGGTCCGACACGCCCAACGGATAGGTCGTGTCATAGACGATCTTGAAGCCCGCTTTCGCCAGCGCCGGCTTCGCCGGTGTGGCGAACTCCGAGCCGAACGGGTGCTGCACTACGAACAGCGCGACTTGGTCGTTGATCTTGCCTTGCTTCTTCAGGTCCGAAGCCATGGCGACCAGCGCGTTGACGTAATCGCTGGGCATGCCGAGGAACCAGAACGTGGTGGGGAAGCGCTTCACCAGCTCCGGGATCTGGTCGGAATTGCCGGTGCCGACGAGCTGCGGGTAGCCGTACTTGGCAAAGGTCGGCGCCACCTGCAGGTTCGGCCCGGTGCCCCACGGCGACAACACGATGTCGACCTTGTCCACCGTCATCAGCCGCTCGACGAGACGCACCATGTCCTCGTTGTTGGAGCGATCGTCGATCTCGGTTATCTCGATCGGAATGCGCTTGCCGTACTTCTTCAGCATCAGGCCGCCGGCCTTGTTCACGTCGTCGACCCACAGGCGATAGTTGGGCACCGTCGTGAGCATGGCGCCCGCCGACTGCGGGCCCGACAGCGAGATCACGTAGCCGATCTTGATCGACTTCGGCGCCTCCTGTGCCTGCACACCGCTCCCCAGCGCAAGCGCCGTGAGCGCCGCGGCGAGTGTTAGCCGGTGTTTCCGCATATTGTTCCTCCCTGGTGTTTGCTTTTTAAGTTATTGAAAAGCGTATGATTATTTCGAAAACGTATCGTTCGCTCTCATAACGGTCAAGTTGCAGATATATGCGCCCCTCGCTAGGGCGCTTCCAGATGAAAGGCGTCGCTCATGGGTGGCAGTGCGCCCACGGCGTCACGATGCGGCAGGCTTCGCGTCCACCTGTTCCAGGAGCGCCAGCAAGCCGGTGAGAAGTTGCGCCGGTGACGGCGGGCAGCCGGGAATGTGCAGGTCGACCGGCACCACCTGCGAGACGCCGCCCGTCACCGCGTAGCTGCCGGCGAAGATGCCGCCGTCGCGCGCGCAATTGCCGACTGCGACCACCCATTTGGGATCGGGCGTCGCGCGCCAGGTGCGCTCCAGCGCCTCGCGCATGTTCTTGGTCACTGGGCCCGTCACCAGGAGCACGTCGGCGTGGCGAGGCGAGGCGACGAAGCGCAGGCCGAAGCGCTCCAGATCGTAGAAGGCATTGTTGAGCGCGTGGATCTCGAGCTCGCAGCCGTTGCACGAGCCGGCGTCGACTTCGCGGATCGAGAGCGAGCGGCCGAGCCGGCGCTTCGCCGCGCGATCGAGCTTGGCGGCGAGCTCCGCGAGCGCCGCGTCGCCAGCGGCAGGCGGCGCCTCGGTCAGCGGCGACTTCAGGCTTTCGAGCAGGATTCTACGCATCAGCGGCCCTAGAGATCGTGCCCAGAGTAGGAGCAGTTGAACGATTTATTGCAGAGCGGAAAGTCGGCGACGATGTTGCCCTCGACCACGGCTTCCAACAGCGGCCAGTGGAACCACGACGGGTCGCGCAGATGGCAGCGCGCGACGCGCCCGCCCTCGATCCGCACCCAGGCCAACACATCGCCGCGGAAGCCTTCGACGAGCCCCAGCCCCTCCCTGGCTTCGCTGACAGTCTTGATGGCGACCTGGATCGGACCTTGCGGAAGCCGCCCAAGGACCTGATCGATCAGCGCCAGACTCTGCTCGACCTCGCGGATGCGCACCCATACCCGGGCGTTGACGTCGCCTTCCTGTAAAACGGGAACGTCGAAGGCGAGCTGGTCGTACGGCGCGTAGCCCGGCTGCTTGCGCGCGTCAAAGCCGCGGCCCGACGCGCGCCCAACATAGCCGCCGGCGCCATATTGCCGTGCGAGGTCCGGTTTCAGGATTCCCGTGGTGACGGTGCGGTCCTGGAGCGAGGCGGTGTTGTCATAGAGCTCGACGAGCTCCGGAAACTTGCCGCGGATTTCGCCGAGCAAGGTTCGCAAGTGGGCCGGACCATCGGCGGCGAGGTCGACGGCGGCGCCGCCCGGCACCACGCGGTCCATCATCAGGCGGTGGCCGAAACAGGCGGTGGCCGTTCGCAACGTGCGCTCGCGCAGAATGCCGCATTGCGCAAACAGGATGGAGAACGACGCATCGTTGCAGATGGCGCCGATGTCACCGAGATGATTGGCGAGGCGCTCGAGCTCGGCCATGAGCGCGCGCAGGAATACGGCGCGCGGCGGCACTTCCACTTCCAGTGCCGCTTCCACGGCTTGCGCAAAGGCGAGACCATAGGCGACGGTGCTGTCCCCCGAGGTGCGGGCGGCAAGCCGCGCCGCGGTTTCGAGCGTGGCGCCCGCCATCAGCGACTCGATGCCCTTGTGGACGTAGCCGAGGCGCTCCTCGAGTCGCACCACGGTCTCGCCGTTGGCGGTGAACCGGAAGTGTCCCGGCTCGATGATCCCGGCGTGCACGGGGCCCACGGGAATCTGGTGCAGGTGCTCGCCCTCCGTCGGCAGGAATTGATAAGGCGCGGGCACGGACGGCCTGTCTTTCGCGCCGAGCGGATGACTCACGCCCCAGCGGCCGTGGTCGAACCAGAGGCGCGGATCGGGAAGCCCCACCGGCTCAAGCCCGTAGAGATCGCGGATCGTGCGCTCGAGGCGGATCGCCGGCAGATGAATCGCGGCGAGCGAAGGGAAACTTTTGTTCGGACACGCACACGTCAGCACGTCGATGCCGCCCGCCGCATCGAACACCGCCATGTGGACCGCGCCCGTGTCGCCCCAGAGGCCGGCGAGCGTGAGCTCGCCGTTCGCGATCCGCGCGCCGACGGCGCGCCAAGTCCCTTCGCTCACCACCGCGCGCGACCGCGGCCGGTGGGCGACGACCCTGCGGGCTTCGGGGAGCGTGTCGATGAGGCTCGCCATGATCGCTATCCGAGCAGCTTCGCCACGTTTTGGAACCAGCCAACGAGCGCCGGCGGCAGATACACGCCGGCGCCGAACACAAGCGCCAGGTGCGCGAACATCGGGAGATAGGAGGCCTTCGCCTCCGCGGTCGGCCCGCGCGGCTCGCCGAAGACGATCCCGTTCAGGCGCAGGAACAGCGCACCGAAGGCGACCAGAATCCCGAACACCAGGAGCACGGCAAGCCACGGCTGCCGCGCGAAGGTGGAGCTCACCAGCAGGAACTCGCTCATGAAGATGCCGAGCGGCGGCAGGCCGGCGATGGCGACGACGCCGAGCACGAGGCCCCAGCCCAGCACCGGGTTGGTTTCCGTGAGGCCGCCCATGTCGGCGATCTTCTGCGTGCCCTTCACCTGCGAGATGTGTCCGACCGCGAAGAAGATCGCGGACTTCGTCAGCGAATGCATGGTCATGTGCAGGAGCCCGGCGAAGTTCGCGAGCGGGCCGCCCATGCCGAAGGCAAAGGTGATGATGCCCATGTGCTCGATCGACGAATAGGCGAACATGCGTTTGATGTCGCGCCGGCGATAGAGCATGAAGCTCGCGAAGATGAGCGACACGAGCCCGATCGTCACCATCAGCGGGCCGGGCGCGAGCGCGGCGGGGTTGGCGGCGAGCAGCATCTTGAAGCGCAAGAGCGCGTAGAGCGCAACATTGAGAAGAAGGCCCGAGAGCACCGCCGAGATCGGCGTCGGGCCCTCAGCGTGGGCGTCGGGCAGCCAGGCATGCAGCGGCGCCAAGCCCACCTTCGTGCCGTAGCCGATCAACAGGAACACGAAAGCGACGTTGAGCAGCGCCGGGTCGAATCTCGCCGCGTGCGCGACCAGCGTCGTCCACACCATGGCGTCGAGCCCCTCGCCGACCACCGGCAGCGCCGCCATATAGACGAGGATGGTGCCGAACAGCGCCAGCGCGATGCCGACCGAGCCGAGGATGAAGTACTTCCACGCCGCCTCGAGCGCCTCGTGGGTGCGATAGATGCCGACCATGAGAACGGTAGTGAGCGTCGCGAGCTCGATCGCCACCCACATGACGCCGATGTTGTTGGCGATGAGCGCGAGATTCATGGCGAACATCAGGACCTGATACATGGCGTGATAAAAACGCAGATGCGTCGGTGTCAGCCGGCCGGTCTCGAGCTCGTGGTCGATGTAGCTCGCGCTGAACACGCTGGTGGTGAAGCCGACGAAGGTGGTCAGCACGATGAAAACGTTGTTGAGGTCGTCGACCAGGAAATACGGCCCCGGTCGCGGCCGGCCCCAGAACAGGGACAGTGCGGCAAGGAACGTGAGGAACGTGGCGAGCACGTTCAGCCGCGCCGTCAGGCGATAGCCGGGCAAGAGCGACAGCGCTCCCGCGGCAAGAGCGGGGATGATGAGCACGGCGGCGAGCGCATCGATGCCGAGGAACGCCATCATCGCTCTCCGCGGAAGCGGTCGAGCGCGCCCACGTCGACCGTGTCGAAGCGCTCACGGATGCGGAACAGGAAGATGCCGATGACGATGAAGGCGATGAGGATGGAGAAGGCGACGCTGATCTCGACCACGAGCGGCATGCCCTTGGCGCCGGTCGCCGCCAGCACCAGTCCGTTTTCGAGCGACATGAAGCCGATCACCTGGCT
>JGI12636J13339_1000127_pt1 | contig 11449 bp, 5 predicted proteins | sample BlaSpr_A8_Ref_M1_FD_13339 | JGI IMG/M metagenome (IMG submission 13339) | reverse complement strand
CGGCGGGTGCGAGGCCGCGGGCGCCGCCGCGGGTGGCGCCGACCGAAAGCGGGCTGCGGCAGGCGTCGAGGATCACCACGCGCAGCTTCTGCACCTCGCCCATGAGGTTGAGCACGTCGTCGAGCTGTACGGTCTTCTGTTTGAGGTCGACCTCCTCGTCGAGGTCCTCGGCGTCCACCGGCACCAGATAGTTGACGCCGCCGGCCTGCAGGCCGTGGCCGGCGTAATAGAACACGGCCCATTCGGCGCCGGTGGCGACCTTCTTAAACTCCTTCAGCGCCTTGTTGAACTTCGCCATCGAGACGTTCGGCTCGAGCATCACCACCTTGAAGCCGATTTCCTTGAGAACGGCGGCGACGCGCTCGGCGTCGTTCACCGGGTTCACGAGCTTCGGCATGTGCGTGTAGTCGCGGTTGCCGATGACGAGTGCCACGCGATTCTGGTTGGCGGTGGAGTTCGACGGCGCCGGAGCGTCGGGTCGCGGCATTAGCTGGGTCTGCACGCGGGTGAGGCGGCCCTTGATGTCCTGCTCAAGCGCGGCGACCTTGTCGCGGAAGTCGAGATAGTCGGGGTCGCCCGTGTCCATCTTGCGCAGGTCGTCGCGCCGGTACTGCAGGCCCTCGATGTCGTGCGCCAGCGCACGGTACACGCCGGCGGTGCTGCGCTTGGGATCCATCTCGATCGCCTTGTTGCAGTCGCTCATGGCGCCGGCGGCGTCGTAGCGCACGATCCGCACCAGGCAGCGGCTGTAATAGGCGTCGGCGAACGTCGGGTCGGCCTCGATCGCCGCGGTGCAGTCGGTGACGGCGCCACCCAGGTCCTCCTTGAGCATGCGCGCGAGACAGCGGCTGACGAGGGCGTCCGACAGGCGCGGCGAGAAGCGCAGCGCCTGATCGTAGTTCTCGATAGCGCGGTCGGCGTTGCCTTTGCCGAGCCAGGCCTTGCCGCGATAGAGAAACGCCTTGTCGAAGGTGGGGACGATCGCGATCGCCTTGTCGTGGTCGACCAGCGCCGGGTCGAACTCGAGCTTCTTCTGCCGCATGATGCCGCGGTTGTTGTAGGAAATGGCATCGCGCGGATCGAGCTCGATCGCCTTGGTCAGGTCCTCGATGGCGAGGTCGAGCGTGTTCCTCGCCTGCGGCCTGTTGTCGTTGATGGCGCGGCTCCCGGACGGCTCGCGGGCGCGCTGGTCGTTGGCCATCAAGTCGAAGGTCAACGCCCGGCCGCGATAGGCGTCGGGGCTCGTCGGGTTCAGCGCAATCGCCTCCTTGAAGTCCTCAAGCGCCCGCTCGTACTCGCCCTTCTCACGCCAGGCGTTGCCACGGTTGGCGAAGGCGGCGGCGTACTTGGCGTTGAGCTTGATCGCCTCGGTGTAATCGGTGATGGCGCGATCGTATTCCTTCTTGGCGAACCACGCGTTGCCGCGGTTGTTGAAGGCGAAGGTATCCTTGGGGTCGATCTCGATGACGGCGCTGAAGTCGACGATGGCGCGTTCGTAGTCGTTGCGGCCGAGCCACACTTCGCCGCGGGAGAAGCGGGCCTTGGCGTGCTTGTCGTCGAGGCGGATCGCGTCGCTGAAGTCGGCGATCGCCTTGTCGTAGTCCTTTTCCTGGCGGGCGAGCCAGGCCGAGCCGCGGCGGAAGAAGGAGTCGGTGTCGGACTGGTTGAGCTTGAGCGCCTCCGAGAAGTCGGCGATGGCGCGGTCCTGATCCTCTTTCTTCTGCCAGACGATGCCGCGCAGACGGTAGGCGCGGGCGTACTTGGGATCGAGGCGGATGGCCTCGCCGAAGTCCTGAATGGCGAGATCGAGATCGCCCTTGTCGCCGCGGACCTCGCCGCGATTGGCGTAGGCGAGACTGTAGCTCGGATTGACGCGAAGGGCCGCGGTGTAGTCGTCGATGGCGCCATCGACGTCGCCGCGCTTCTTGCGCACCACGCCGCGGATATTGTAGGCGCGCGCGTCGCGGTCGTTCAGCTTGAGCGCGGTGTTGAGATCCTCGAGCGCCCGGTCGGTTTCGCCCTTGTCGTCGAGCGCGTCGCCGCGGTTGGTGAAGGCGAGCGCGAACTGCGGACTGACGCGGATGGCCTCGGTGTAATCGGCGATGGCGCGATCGGTGTCGCCCTTGGCCTTCCAGACGTTGGCGCGGTTGTTGTAGGCGTTGGCGTAGTTGGGGTCGAGGCGGACCGCCTCGGTGTAGTCGGCGATCGCGAGATCGCGCTCGCCCTTGTTGTTATGGGCGATGCCGCGGTTGTAGTAGGCGATGGCGTAGTTGGGGTCGAGGCGCAGCGCCTCGGAGTAGTCGGCGATCGCCTTGTCCTGGTCGCCCTTGTCGAGCCAGGCGAAGCCGCGATTGTTGAAGGCCCCGACGTGCTTGGGATTGAGGCGGATCGCTTCGTCATAGTCGGCGATGGCGCGGTCGAGGTCCTTGCGGACGCGGAAGATGTTGCCGCGGTTGTACACCGCGTTGATGTATTTCGGATCGAGGCGGATGGCGTCGGTGTAGTCGGCGATCGCCTTGTCCTGGTCGCCCCTGTTGTCCCAGGCGATGGCGCGATTGTAGTAGGCGGTGACGTAGTTCGGATCGACCGCGATCGCCTCGCTGAAGTCGGAGGTGGCGCGCTCATAGTCCTTCTTGTCGAGCCACACCAGGCCGCGGTTGTGGAAGGCGATGGCGTAGCGCGGCGACAGGCGCAGCGCCGCCTCGTAGTCGGCGAGCGCCTTGTCGAGATCGCGCTTGCGCAGCCAGGCGTTGCCGCGGTTGTTGTACGCCTGGAAGTAAGTCGGATCGATGCGAACCGCCTCGGTGAGATCCTCGATGGCGCGGTCGGTCTCGCCCATGTCGTAGTACAGGCTGCCGCGGTTGTAGCGGGAATAGACGTAGTTGGGGCTGATGCGGATCGCCTCGGAATAGTCGGCGATGGCGCGGTTGAAATCGCCCTTCTTCTTCCACGCGATGCCGCGCACGTTGTAGGCGCGCGCGTAGGCGGGACTGATCTTGATCGCCTCGTCGAGGTCGGCGATGGCGCGGTCGAACTCGCCCTTCTCCTGTAGCGCATCGCCGCGGTTGGCGAGCGCGATGTCGTAGCGCGGGTTGATGCGGATCGCTTCCGAGTAATCGGCGATGGCGCGGTCGATGTCGCCCTTGCGCTTCCAGACGACGGCGCGAACGTTGTAGGCGTGCGACTGATCGGGATTCAGGCGGATGACCTCGGTGAGCTCGACGATGGCGCGTTCGCGGTCGCCCTTCTCGTCCAGGATATCGGCGCGCGTGACGAGGGCGGTGACGTACTTGGGGTCGATGCGCGCGGCCTCGGTCAGGTCGGCGATCGCCTTGTCGTAGTCCTTCTTCTTCCGCCAGGCGTCGGCACGACCGGCGTAGGCGAGCGTGTACTTGGGATCGAGGCGGATCACCTCGGTGAAGTCGGCGATGGCCCGGTCGGCGTCGTTCTTGTCGAGCCAGGTGAGACCGCGATTGTAATAGGCGCTGAGATACTTGACGTCGACGCGGATCGCTTCGCTGAAATCGGCGACGGCGCCGTCGTAATCCTGCTTGTTGCGGTGGACGAGGCCGCGATTGTGGTGGGCGTAGACATAGTCCGGCTGGACACGCAGCGCCGCGTCGTAGTCGGTGAGCGCGCGGTCGTAGTCGCGCCTGGCATAATAGGCGTTGCCGCGGTTGTTGAGGGCAGAGACGAAGCGCGGCGAAATCCGAATGGCCGCGTCGTAGTCGGCGACGGCGCGGTCGAAATCGCCCTTCTTGCTCCAGGCGTAGCCGCGGATGTTCAGCGCCCGGTCGTAGTTGGGATTGATCTTGAGCGCCTCGTCGAGGTCGGCGATGGCGCGGTCGAGCTCGCCCCTTTCCTGCAACAGGTCGCCGCGGTTGGCGTAGGCGATGGCGTAGCGCGGGCTCAAGCGGATTGCCTCGGAGTAGTCGGCGATGGCGCGTTCCTTGTCGCCGGCGCGCGTGCGCACGGCGCCGCGCACGTTGAAGGCGTACGCGCTCGCAGGATCGATGCGGATCGCCTCACTCAAGTCGGCGAGCGCGCGCTCGCGTTCGTTCTTGTCGTCGAGGATATCGCCGCGCAAGATCAGCGCCTGCACGTAGCGCGGGTCGATCTTGAGCGCGTCGGAAAGATCGGCGATGGCGCGATCGAGATCGCCCTTGTTACGCCAGGCCTCGGCGCGGTTATAGAACGCCTGGGTGTAGCGCGGCTCGTTCACGATCGCCTCGGAGAAATCGGCGATGGCGAGGTCGTAGTCCAGCTTGTCGAGACGGGCGAGGCCGCGGTTGCGCAGCGCGATGGCGTACTTCGGAGAAATCTTCAGCGCGGCGTCGTAGTTGGCGATGGCGCGGTCGAGGTCTTTCTTGGAGAGATACGCGTTGCCCCGGTTGTTGAGCGCGGCCAAGTATTTCGGATCGATGCGGATCGCCTCGGAATAGTCGGCGATGGCGCGGTCATAGTCCTGCTTGTCGTAGTAGGCGCGGCCGCGGTTGAAATAGGCCTGCGCGTACTCTGGCCTCACCTTGATGGCGGCGGTGAAGTCGGCGATGGCGCGGTCGGGATCGTTCTGGCGAAGCCGGACGTTGCCGCGGTTGTTCAGCGGGGCGGCGTATTTGGCGTCGATCTTGATGGCCTCGTCGAAATCGGCGACCGCCCGGTCGTACTCGGCGGCGTCGGCGCGCGCCAGGCCGCGGCTGTTGAAGATCTCCATCAGGTTGCCGGCACGGGCGTCGATCACGCGGGTGCAGGCGGCAATGCGCGCCGCGCCGGCCGTGCCAGAGTCGAGGCAAAGCGAACGGTCATCGGCCGCCGCCGGCAGGGCGAACAGCACGGCAATGGCGCAAAGCGCGAAGGCGCACGAACGGCGGCCGCTCATGACGCTCTGTGAAACTCCCCGCTACGGTGGTTATCCGCAGCTTTTGATAGTATCGCCTGGAGGGCCGGCGAGCCAGACGGCGCGGGTTAACCCTATTTTCTGCACACCCACGCCGCGCCGGGACCGGCAGGATTCCGGCGATTGTTGCGTTAACATCGCTTACAATTTTTGACCCTATTGGGGCGGCAATGGCACTACATTGGGTACATCTGCACGGCGGGCGGGGAATCGGCTGAAAGCCATGGCGCGCAAGTACTTCGGCACCGACGGCATCCGCGGCCGGGCGAACAGCGCGATCACGCCGGATATCGCGCTGAGGCTCGGCATGAGCGCCGGGGTTGTATTCGTGCGCGGCGACCACCGCCACCGGGTCCTGATCGGCAAGGACACCCGCCTGTCCGGCTACATGATCGAGAACGCGCTGGTGGCGGGCTTCACCTCGGTCGGCATGGACGTGCTGCAGACCGGCCCGATGCCGACGCCGGCGGTCGCCATGCTCACGCGCTCCATGCGCGCCGACCTCGGCGTGATGATCTCCGCCTCGCACAACCCCTATGACGACAACGGCATCAAGCTGTTCGGGCCGGATGGCTACAAGCTCTCCGACGAGCTCGAGGAAGAGATCGAGCGGCTGATGGACTCCGATCTCGGCAAGCGGCTCGCCAAGCCCGCGGCGCTCGGCCGCGCCAAGCGCATCGACGGGGTGACCGATCGCTACATCGAGTTCGCCAAGCGCGCGGTGAACCGCAACCTGTCGCTCGACGGCATGCGCATCGTGATCGATTGCGCCAACGGCGCGGCCTACAAGGTGGCCCCGGCGGCGCTGTGGGAGCTCGGCGCCGAGGTGTTTCCCATCGGGGTCGAGCCGGACGGCTTCAACATCAACCGTGATTGCGGCTCGACCGCCCCGGCGGCGCTTGCCGCCAAGGTGCGCGAGATGCGCGCCGACATCGGCATCGCGCTCGACGGCGACGCCGACCGGGTGGTGATCGTGGACGAGAAGGGCCACGTCGTCGATGGCGATCAGCTTCTCGCGGTGATCGCCGAGAGCTTCCAGGAGGACGGCCGGCTGTCGCAGCCGGGCGTGGTCGCGACGGTCATGTCCAATCTCGGGCTTGAGCGGCATCTCGCCGGGCTCGATCTCAAGCTCGTGCGCACGCTGGTCGGCGATCGCTACGTGCTCGAGGCCATGCGCGCGGACGGCTACAACGTGGGCGGCGAGCCCTCCGGCCACATCATCCTCAGCGACTTCGCCACGACCGGCGACGGCTTCGTCGCGGCGCTGCAGGTGCTCGCGGTGGTGCGCAAATCCGAGCGGCCGGTGTCGGAGGTCTGCCACCGCTTCGACCCGCTGCCGCAGGTATTGAAGAACGTGCGTTTCTCTTCCGGCGCGCCGCTGGAGAACGCCGGCGTACGCTCGGTCATCCAGAGCGGCGAGAAGCGGCTCAGCGGCCGCGGCCGCCTGGTGATCCGTCCCTCGGGAACGGAGCCGGTCATTCGCGTGATGGCCGAGGGCGACGATCGCGACCTCGTCGAATCAGTGGTCGACGACGTGGTGGCGGCATTGACCAAAGTCGCCGCCTGAAACCGAGTTCTCGCGCAAGTTAACCAACTGTTAACCAACCGCCGCGAGGTTGTAGCGGCGAGGCCTGTATTTCTGCGGACGGCGCGCGAAACCCAACGTGGTTAAGCGTTAAGGTTAAGTGCCCATTAAACATTCGCTGCGATCTTCCAGGCTTCGGTAACCCGGCTTCGGTGTGCGCATGCGCGCGCGGGCCAGAACGGAAGGAACGGAAGATGAGCACCCTTAAGTCCGTCGCGCTTGCTGCGGCCGTGACGGTCGCGTTGCCGCTCACGGCCCTTGCAGCCGATCTGCCGCTGCCGCCTGCCTATGTGGAATTCGGCGGCTGGTACCTGCGCGGCGACATCGGCATGACCAACCAGCAATTCCGCCGCCTCGAGAACATCTCCTTCGCCGGGGCGCCGGGATTCTCCTTCCTCGACAAGGGCGGCTTCGAAAGCGGACCGCTCTTTGGTCTAGGCGTCGGGTACCAGTACAATAGCTGGCTGCGTTTCGACCTCACCGGCGAGTATCGCGGTAAAGTGGGCTTCAGCGCGCTCGACACATACACGCTCGGCGGCGCGGTCTTCACCAACGACTATCGCGGCACCAAGTCCGAGTGGTTGTTCCTGGCTAACGCCTACGCCGATCTGGGCACCTGGTACGGCATCACACCGTTCGTCGGCGCCGGCGCCGGCTTCGCCATCAACCGCATCGATAACTTCCGCGACACCAACGTGATCGCCGGTGGCGGCGGCTGGGCGGGCCCGGCCACCAAGACGAACTTCGCCTGGGCGCTGCACGCCGGTCTCGCCTACCGCGTGACGCCTGCCTTCACGGTCGAGCTCGCCTATCGCTATGTCTGGCTCGGCGACGCGCAGACGCAGGACATGTTGAACCTCAACGGCACCAACCCGGTCCTGAACAATCCGATGATCTTCAAAGGCATCTACTCGCATGACCTGAAGCTCGGCATGCGTTGGGCGCTGTCGGGCGGCGAATACGGCCCGCCGCCGATCCGCAAGTACTGAGCGCTTCCTTTTCCAAATAGACGGCGCGGCGAAAGCCGCGCCGTTTTGCTTTTGGCGGCCTCCGGCTTTCGCCGAGGTTGACTCCGCCGACCGTCGTCGCGTATGCCCGCTTCCGGGACACCCCTCCCCAACGAGGGGCGACTATCTGGAAGGGTAGATCATGACGACTAAGCCCGCTTTGCGGCCGCGCGTGCCGCATTTTTCTTCCGGCCCCTGCGCCAAACGGCCGGGCTGGACCCGCGAAGCCCTCAAGGACGCACTCGTCGGCCGCTCGCACCGGGCGAAACCCGGGCGCGTTAAGCTCAAGCGCGCGATCGAGCTCACGCGCGAGGTGCTGCAGGTGCCGGCGGACTTCCGCATCGGCATCGTTCCCGCTTCCGACACCGGCGCCGTCGAGATGGCGCTGTGGTCCATGCTCGGCGCCCGCGGCGTCGATCTCCTCGCCTGGGAGAGCTTCGGCGAGGGCTGGGTCACCGACGTGGTCAAGCAGCTCAAGCTCAAGGACGCGCGCGTGCTGAAGGCGCCTTACGGCGAGCTTCCCGACCTCGCCCAGGTCGATTTCTCCCGCGACGTGGTGTTCACCTGGAACGGCACCACCTCGGGCGCGCGCCTGCCGAACGGCGACTGGATCGCGGCCGACCGCCAGGGCCTCACCATCTGCGACGCCACCTCGGCGGCGTTCGCCCAGGCGCTGCCCTTCGACAAGCTCGATGTGGTGACCTTCTCCTGGCAGAAGGCGCTCGGCGGCGAGGCGGCGCACGGCATGCTGATCCTGAGCCCACGGGCGGTGGTCCGGCTCGAGAGCTACACGCCGGCGTGGCCGCTGCCGAAGATCTTCCGCATGACCAAGGGCGGCAAGCTCAACGAGGGCATCTTCGAGGGCGAGACCATCAATACGCCGTCGATGCTGTGCGTCGAGGACTATCTCGACGCCCTCGGCTGGGCGAAATCGATCGGCGGACTGCCGAAGCTGATCGCGCGCGCCGACAGGAATCTAGCGCTGATGGCGGCGTGGGTGGCGCACACGCCGTGGGTGGAATTCCTGCCCAAGCAGGAAGCGATCCGCTCCAATACCTCGGTGTGCCTGGAAATTGCCGACCCCGCGGTCCGCGCGCTTTCGCCAGACGCGCAAGGAGCGTTCGCCAAGTCGCTCGCTGGCATCCTCGACAAGGAAGGCGTCGCCTACGACATCGCCTACTACCGCGACGCGCCGCCCGGGCTTCGCATCTGGTGTGGGGCGACGATCGAATCCAGCGACCTCGAAGCGCTGTTCCCCTGGCTCGATTGGGCGTTCGCCGAAGCCAAGTCGGCGCTGGCCAAGGCGGCATGACCATGGCATCGCGGGTACTCATCGCCGACAAGCTGTCGCCCACGGCGGTCCAGATCTTCAAGGACCGCGGCATCGAGACCGACGTGAAAACCGGCCTCGAGCGCGACCAGCTCATCGCCATCATCGGCCAATACGACGGGCTTGCCGTGCGCTCGGCCACCAAAGTCACGGAGAAAGTGATCGCTGCGGCGGGCAAGCTCAAGGTGATCGGCCGCGCCGGCATCGGCGTCGACAACATCGACGTGCCGGTGGCTACCGCCAAGGGCATCATCGTGATGAACACACCTTTCGGCAACTCGATCACGACGGCCGAGCACGCGGTGGCGCTCCTGTTCGCGCTGGCGCGGCAAATTCCGCAGGCCGACGTCTCGACCCAGGCCGGCAAGTGGGAGAAGAACCGCTTCCTCGGCGTCGAGCTCACCGCCAAGACGCTCGGCATCATCGGCTGCGGCAATATCGGCTCGATCGTCGCCGACCGGGCGCTCGGCCTGCACATGAAGGTCATCGCCTACGACCCCTATCTGTCGCCCGAGCGGGCGGCCGATCTCGGGGTCGAGAAGGTCGAGTTCGACGAGCTGTTGGCGCGCGCCGATTTCATCAGCCTGCACACGCCGGTCACCGACAAGACCAGGAACATCCTCGGGGCCGAGAACCTCGCCAAGGCCAAGAAGGGCGTGCGTATCATCAATTGCGCGCGCGGTGGTCTCGTCGACGAGAAGGCGCTGCGTGCGGCGCTCGATTCCGGCCAGGTGGCGGGCGCCGCGTTTGACGTATTTTCCGCCGAGCCCGCGACCGACAACCCGCTGTTCGGCCATCCCAACGTGGTGGCGACCCCGCATCTGGGTGCGGCGACCACGGAGGCGCAGGAGAACGTGGCGCTGCAGATCGCCGAGCAGATGGCGGACTATCTCCTGCGCGGCGCGATCATGAACGCCGTCAACTTCCCGTCGATCACCGCCGAAGAGGCGCCGAAGCTCAAGCCCTTCATCGCGCTCGCCGAGAAGCTCGGCTCGTTCGCCGGCCAGCTGACCGAAACCGGCGTCAACAAAGTGCGCATCAGCTACGAGGGCGCCGTCGCCCAGATGAAGACCAAGGCGCTCACCTCGGCGGCCGTGGCCGGCCTACTGCGGCCAATGCTGCAGGACGTGAACGTCGTCTCGGCGCCGATCGTGGCGCGCGAGCGCGGCATCGTGGTAGAGGAGATGACGCGCGAGGCCGAGGGCGACTACGAGAACCTGATCACGCTCACCGTGGTCACCGAGCGCATGGAGCGCTCGGTCTCCGGCACAGTTTATGCCGACGGCCGGCCTCGCATCGTTGACATCAAGGGCATCCGCATGGACGCGGAGTTCGGCCCGTCGATGATCTACGTCACCAACGAGGACAAGCCGGGCTTCATCGGCAGGCTCGGCACGCTGCTCGGCGACGCCGGGATCAACATCGCGACCTTCCACGTCGGCCGCGAGGCGGCGGGAGCGAACGCGATCGCGCTGATCGAGATCGACGGCGCGATCCCGCCCGAGGTGCTCGCCCAGGTGCTGAAGATTCCGCACGTGCAGCAGGCAAAGCCGCTCAGGTTCTAGGTGGCGCGCAGCCGGATTTCGTTGTTTCCCGGATCGCGCACGCGCAATCCGTCGCGGTCGGCTTCAGTGTTGATGCCGGCGGCCGCAAGGCGCCCCTTGGCGGCGGCAAGGTCGGCCTTGCCCGGCAGATCGACGTTGAATTCGACGAGGCCGGCCATGCCCGCGGGGGCGGGCGGGGCGTTGCGGGAATCCCAGGTGTTCGATCCGACGTGATGGTGATAGCCGCCGGCGGACATGAACAGCGCCTGGGGCAGCGTCGCGGTGCGCGCGAAGCCGAGAATGTCGGAGTAGAAACGCTCGGTTTCGGCGAGGTCGGCGACCTGGAGATGCACGTGGCCGATGCGGGTCGCGGCCGGCACCGGCTTCGTCACTTGATCCTGCGCCATGCCCTCGGCGAGCAGGTTCCTGAGGTCGAGCGGTACGGTGATCAGGTGCACCTGGCCGTTGTTCCACGTCCATTGGTCGCGCGGCCGGTCGCGGTAGATTTCGAGCCCATTGCCGTCCGCGTCGTAGATGTAGAGCGCCTCGCTCACCGCGTGATCCGAGGCGCCGAGCGGGATGTCGGCCTTGGCGATGCGGCCTAGCACGCCGCCGAGCGCCGGACGGTCAGGCACGAGGATCGCCACGTGGAAGAGGCCAGCGTAGCCTGCGCGCGGTCGTGGTGCTGCGCTTGCGCTTATCTCGAGGAAGAGGATCGGGGCGCCGTTCTCGCCGCCGAGCGCGATTNGATCCGCCGCCCGCTCGATCACCGTGAGGCCGAGCGTATCGCGGTAGAGCTCGAGCGCCCGCTCACTGTCGGCAACGCGCAGCGTCACCGGTCCGAGCGTGGTCGCGGCGGGAAGCAGCGTTCGGGTGTCGGCCGTCGTCGCCATCGCGCTAGAGATCGGTCGAAAACGCGCGCAATGCAAGGGANGAGCACGGCGCCGGCGGCAATGCGGCGCTGCGATCCTTGCAANGGAACCGGCGATTGGGTACGACCTTGAGCACCCCCCGNCCCGGTGCCGGGGCTTCGTTTGTCGGCATCCATCAAGCGAGGAGCGCGCGGTGCCGAACGTAGTCGTGGTC
>JGI12636J13339_1000125_pt1 | contig 11478 bp, 15 predicted proteins | sample BlaSpr_A8_Ref_M1_FD_13339 | JGI IMG/M metagenome (IMG submission 13339) | reverse complement strand
CGCTAAGTGAAACTACGGCCTTCTTGGTCGCAGGGAAATCAAGTCGGTCCCACACAATGTCCGGCATCAAATACTTCATGGCACGGACGCGACCCCACACGCCTCCGCAGACGTAATCCGATGTCTTCTTGTCTTTGAAACTCATGTCCCAAGACGTGGCCATTTCGTCAAATTTCTCAGGCAGCAGCAGGCAGCCTTCAGGCCGCACATCGCCCTGCCTTACATAAAACCTCCACCAATGCTTCTTGATAATCCCGCCCAACTCAGGAGATGGCCGCTGCTGATATTGCCCTGCCCACTCGCGCGAATTGAGTTTCATTCCGGCGACAACTTCCGGCGTGAACCTTTCGGGCTGTAGCACGTCGCCCTGCTTGCGTGTGAAGGTTCTGCCGCTTACTGGGAACGTGTAGGTTTCATCCTCTTCGGCTTCGAGCGGAATCTTCAAATGTATCCATCGGCCTTTTTGCTCTGACAGTAAGTGCCCGGTTGGATCGTCCTCACCGAGACGCTGCGAAACATGCACGAATACGCCAGTGACGGGATTGTTTAGGCGCGTGGAAAAAGTTGCGTCAAGCCAGCGATTGCAGGCGTTGCGTGCGGCGTCTGAGAAACCTTCCTCCGCAGAGAGAAGGTCGTCTCCGATGCAGATGTCCCCGCCGAATCCTGTTCCAACTCCGTCCACGGACGTGGCCACGTGGGCACCGGTTTTATCGTTGCCGTAGTCGTCGAGGCGATTCCGATCAGGAGAAAGGCTGAAGCGCTCCCCCCATCGTTCCTGAAACCACGGGGAAGTAATTAGAAAACGGCGCTTCGCGCTGTGATCCGTTGACAGTCGCGCGGCATAACTACCGCACAGAAAGCGCCTCGACGGGTTCTTTACCCAATCCCATGCTGGCCAGGAACACGTAATTTGTGAGGTCTTGCTGCTTCTCGGGGGGACGTTGATGATGAGCCCCAGTTTATCGGGGTAGCGGCGCTTAAACTCACCGGACGAGATCAGCATCAACCATTCTGAAATCAGGTCATAGTGAAAACTCCACACTAGCGGAGTTTCCGGCTCGATGATGTCCCATGCGGCCCGGAAAAAAGCAGCGAAGTTGTTTTCCAATTCGGCGACTTGGCGGAGCTTTGTCCGCTGCTCAAGCAGCGCCGGAAGGCTGTCGTCGGATTGTTGGTGTGTCGCCAATTTTTTCAAAGCCCCTTGGGCAGCACTGACAGGCTGTACACAATACAACTCCGCTCTAGCTGCACCAACAAACAAGAATCAATCAGACGATCAGCTCCAACATCGGCGAGCGCTTCTACGATGTCGCGATCTAGCCGGGCCTCGGTCTGGGGCTCAACATATCTAAAACTGGCGCGTGACAGCGGAATTTCCAAATATGTTGCAGTCTGCATTCCTGGAGAGCCAGAAATACTTTCGACGCGCACGGCATCGGCAGAAAGGTTATTTATTCGTCCTAGGACGCACCCAACTTGGAAGGTCTTGTCATTTGCAGTGGCCATGACGGCACAGGTTACGCTCCGCTCTTCGTCGCGCCATTTCTGCAATAAAAGAAAAGCTTCCGATCCCGTGATCTCCATGAAATGATCGCTTGCCTTCGCGGGTTGTGGTTGCGTCGCCATCAGCGCCAAAAATCTCTAACGTTGAAATGGCCATTTGAAACGAGGCGTTCCATGACTTTTCCGACTGCTCCTTTGTTTTCCATGAGCACGCTTTCTATCCCGTTGGTGTCTAGCGCTTGGATACTGACGTGGTAGTGGAAATGAGAATCCCCTCCACCTCGATCTTGTCCGTCGCGTCCTGATTCACCATCCAAACCACGAGGACCGCCATGAGAAACCATGTTCTGTACGCCCGTGGACAACTCAGGCGGAAGTACCATTTCGCCGCCGTGCAGTTGGCCGACCATATCTTCCGGTACGATGCCGCCCTTGGCGAATGCAGCCAGCCCAGCGAAAGCTAGGCCCTCTGTGAGCGCTGTTGCCGCCATCGCTGGGGCCGCAGGTGCGAACACCGCAGACCACCATGCCAGTGTTCCCGCAGCCGCCACGGCAGCATCGCTAGTCGCCATAGCGACATTCTCAGCGCTATTAGTGGCCATCGTAGCTGCATGGGCCGCAGCGGCGGCAATCTCATTTGCCGTGGTTTGCGTATGAAACAGGGTATTGGCCGCAGCCATAATGACGTGATGAAAAACCCAATTCTCGGCCATCTTTAGGATCGCGTCTATGGCCATCGTAGTGATGGATTCCCACACTTTCATCACACCTTGAGCGAATGTCTCATGACCATTGAGCATCGACGCAATTGAAGTGTTCAGTGTGTTCGCAATTCTGTCAAAGTTTTGTCTATAGGTTTGCTCAACCTTTTCGGCTGCCTTGGCCTCTGCGTCTTGTTCCTTCCTGAGAAATTGCTCGTGCAGTGTGAGCTTCTCCTGCTCTAACTTTTGAACGGAGGCCAACTCTCTGGCATCTTCCGTACTGAGAATCTCTCCTCGTTTAGCCGCTTCAAGTTGCGCAGCTACAACCGCAGCCGCGATCTGCTTATCCAAACTGGCCTGAAGCGCAGCCTCTTCCTCTCTGTAAAGAGCAACAACCTTGGCACTTTCCTCTGTCCAGGTGATTTCCTTTCGTTCCGCCAGTTTCACTAGACCATCGATCTGCAGGCTGTAAGATTCCTGAGCAGTTCTCTCCTGACCGCGCAACGATGCCTCGTAGCCTTGTTCGGTCCGAATGGCCTGTCCGATGGATTCGTCCGCAGCTTTCTTGTCTACTGCTGCGCCCTGCTCTGCTGCCTTCTGTTCTAGTGCAATGCGCTCGTCCAACAGTTTGCTCATCTGCGCATTCTGTTCCGCCGTCAGTTTCGCGATATCTGTACCTTCGCTGCCTACCCCTGCGGTCTGTGGGCCACCCTTGGTCAGAACTTCGCCGGTTGATTTGGTGAGCGCATCAAGGCCTTTCTGGACAACCTTCATCTGCTTGTCGAACTCTTCGGCGGCTGTCTTATCGCGCTCAAGCCCGTCCTTCACAGAATCCAGGTATTTCGTGCTGGCTTCTTTCGAGAGCATTGATTGAATCTGTTCTAGGCCATCCCGAAACTTTTTCAGAGCCTCATCATTGGGAGATGTCTGCAGGCGTGTATATACGGTGGTAAGCTGTTCATCTACCTGCTTGAGTCCTGCAGAAGTGCCTTCGGTTGACAACGTGCGATGTAGCGCCGCGCCAAAAGCTATCGCTTCCTTGGAGACAGCTCCGAAATTACTCCTTAGCAACTCTAAGTCGGCACTTTCGCCGCGTGTGGCGGCTTGCGCTTCCATTAAGGTAATCGTTCCGTTGCGAAGCCACTCGTACCACGGTCCCTCTTCCTTGACCACCTTACTGATGGAATCCGCGAAGTGCTCCAGCGTTCCGCCGAGTGAACTAGTGTCAATCGCCAGCAGTTTTATTTGCTCATCGAGACCTGCCAGCTTCCCGCTTTCAAGTTCCGTAACTTTTACCAGAACATGGTCATAGGATTTGGCGAGACGGTCATTCTCGTCAATCATCGAACTGCCGACCTTCTCCCACTCCAGCCTGATCTTTTCCGGCTTGTCGATCATCTCCCCGATCTTTGTACCGATTTGTTCAAGGATTCCGAATAGCGCGAGTGCGCCAATGACCGGGAACGCGGCCTGCAGCGCTGGCCCTAGACCGAGAGTCGAAGCAAGAAACGCACCTGCCGCGCGGCTACTTCCTTGCAGATTTCCCTCAAGCACTCGCAGGCTGGCACTAGCGGCCATCCTCTCGCTAATCCCAGAGCGGGTTGCCGATGCCAAGGCATCTTCTGCGATCACACTTTCGCCAATGTTCACATTCAATGAAGCAAGGGCTGCCTTCACTTCCGAAGCCGCGTACCCGAGATTTTTCAATGCCGATGCAGCCGCATCTGCGGATTCACCATCTTTCATAAGGGAAGCTGCAATGGAGGCGGCTGCGCTCTGCACGCTGGCAACAGCTTGCGTCATGCCCGTTGTAAGCGGTTCCAGATTGACCACGGTTGTCAGATCAAAAATTGTGCTTTCACTCATGTATTAGGCCCCCACACTTTGCACCGCCCCTCAAGGGCAAGCACCGGGAGACGATCCAGTCCTGCCCTTGAGAGTGTTCCGCCCATCCTACTTTTTCTCTCAGGAGTTGCGTGGCTGATTCAAGCAAGGAGAATGCAAGGAACAAAATCAGCCACGGCCCCTGAGTTTTTGCTCGCTTGGGGCTCTCTGTTCCAAGTCGAGCAAAACTTTTTTTATCCTGCCTCAGTTTGCGCTGCATATTTTAACCGTTGCCCAGTAGCCTCTTGCAGCAGCCGTTCCCGCGCCGGTTAATACCGACAGGTCCATTACGTTCCCCACACCCTCGGTAGCAGTAGCCGTGTGGGCTGTGTCATCACAAAAGAGATTCCCGCTGGTTGGCAGAGTGCAAGTAAGGGTAGTGTTACTCATGCTTGCATTGGTCCCGGTGCGAGCTTTTGCAATTAGTGCACTTCCGGTTTTGCCCGCGCTGTCGATGACAACGCCTTCAATGCCGCTGGTATCCGTAGTCGCGGTGATGACCGCTGTAGACGATGGAGTGCCAGTTAGCTTGGCAAGATAGTACAGGCTTGTGCCAGTCGAACCATCGTTAGGCACGTGAATGGCAATGCTTGCAGCCGGTTGGCGGTTGTCGTTGATGCCTTGCTGTGCATGGAGGCAGGGGAAACAAGCAAGTAGAGTTGCGAGAATGGTGAAAGTTTTTCTCATTTGTTAGCCAACTCTTCTCCTGCCAGCGGGATCGGCCGCGACGATTTGCAACGGCCGGAACCCACTGTAGGGGGCCACCATCCAGTGTTCGTTAACAACATCGGCGGACGCTTTCAAGATCATCTCACCGGCCTTAGAGCAGGCACCGAGGACTTGCGAACGGTGCAATTCGTCTAAATTGCGTGCCGTGGCCTCAGTTACCAATTGCGTGAGCGCGTAGCCAGCGCCGCAACCTTTTCGCCAATGCTCAATGATCTCGTTTGCAAGCCGTTCAGCGTCTCGCGAGAGCGCTTGCACCTCACGGTTTTGCCGCTCCTGATCTGCCGCTTCCGCCAGTTCGCGGTGTGTCCTGTGCAGCGGCGCCATTTTTTGTTCCAGACTTTCTAAGGACAGCCGCAGTCCGTCGCGCCGATGACCCAGGTCCACCAACTCGCCGTCGAGTTTTTGCAGAGTCGCACCAGCGCCAGCATCTCCACGCGAGAACTTGACCTTTAATGCTCCGGCCGTCTGTTGAATCTCGGCGACCCTTAACGCAATCGCAGCACTGTCCTGCTGCATTTGCACGCGCTCCGCTTCCAGTGTCCTGATTTCCTCTTGCGCCGATAGAGCGGCATTCATCGCTTCAGTTGTAGTGGTCATTGTCGTTGTCATTCGGATGGTGGCCCCCCCCGCCGTCCCCCTAGCATTCTTATGGCAGTGATTCCGGTGAGCGTTCCCTTGCGCCCTTCTCCGGACTTGAGCGCCACTTCGCGAATCAACGTATGGGCTTGCTTTTCAGCGCCGCCGTCCTCCTGCTCTAGTTCCGCGATCTTTTCGTCCAACTTCTTGCAGGCTTCACGTAATTCATCCCGCATTTTTACTAAATCCTTTGTGTTACTCATAGTTAACCACTCCTTTTCTGACTATTCATCATACTTTGATTACCGTGTACAACACCGCGAGCTTGATGCTTCCGTCACCCGCCGAAAAATTGGTTGACCACGGGGGATCTCCCGGATGCGCTGTCGGCATGAAATTTCGAAGAATAATCGAGCGATTGACGACGTCTGGGAAGTTAGCGCCGATGCCAATGCCGGTGCCCCCACCAATGAAATTACCGGCTGCATTTTGCGGAGCTAGGATCAGTGATTTGAGGTCGAACGAGCCTGTGGCATAGATTGTGTTGGGACCATCATAAACAATGTCTGCCGTCGCCGTCGCGATGCCTGAGGCACTAGCTACGTGAACTTCGCTGGTGGTTTGGCTAGTCGTTGCAACAGAAATCGTAGTCGCCGTTGACGCAGTAATTATAGCGTAAGGTACATTGTTTCCGAAGGTGGGAAATCCACTAACGGCAACGTACCTATTGACGAATGCGTTGGAGTCGCCTCCCGTAATGGTGCCGGTGTAAACGGTAGTTCCAGCAGTAGAGTCTTCGCGAGTCAACACGAACGGACCTAACTGGCTTCCCAAATTCAAGAATGGGGTTGTACCAAACGCTGAGATTCCCACGATCTGCACAATGAGGGTGGCCTTGTCCGGTCCAGGGGTGGGGATCAAGACGACGGACTGTGCAACTAAATTATTGATCTCGGGGGCGAACAGCTGAATTTCGGACTGATACAGTCCAGCTAATCCCCATAGCGTTTTACGCATTGTCATTCCGCACCTCGCTCCGAAAAAAGCCGGGGGATGTGAAAACCCAGCGCTCGCGCACAACGAGTGCTGTCAAAACACATCCCCCCTTCGGAGGCACGCGAGCGAGGAAGCGCGCGGATCGTCCCCCGGAGTTGGACGATGATGGATAGCACCGTCCAATAAGAAAATCGTTGTGTCTCTCTCATCGCGTCGCACCTGTTTGTCGGCGAGCCAACCAAGTGGCTAGCGCGGGGCTCGCGAGATCGAAGCGAACGTACTTTCCGAGCCGGATGCACGGTAACGGGTCTGCGCATTGGCTGCGCGTATGGTGCTGCAACCACGTGACTGGCACGTTCCACAATTCGGCCAGTGCTCGCAGGTCCACCAGTTTTGGGAGCGGCGCTGGTACCTCCACGCTTTGCTTTTTTAGTTCCGTGACCTGTCCCATCACGCGGTACCTTTCTTCATCAAAAAGGTTTGCGGCAAGTTACTGTCAGAACTGCCTTTAACTGGAATCTTGATTGTTTCTGCATCGACCGCGTTAAAATTCACGCTGCACTCAGTGAATCGTGAGATTTGACCACGATTCACTGAGTGAAGAGAGTATTTGACCTGTGTATGTGCGCGGCGCTGCCTTTGTAGGGTGTTGACCTCGTTTCTAATCTGCCTCTCAGACTCGGCGTCGGCTTTGTGACGTTGTGATATCTCACGCAATAACTTTTGAAAAGAGGTGGAGTCTGGCGTCCACGTGTACCGATTTACCGCACGAGTCACCGTACGCCGAACGCCGAACGCTTCAGCCGACTTATGTTGAATACAAATCAGGCCAATCCGCTGGAAATGCTGAATCGCTTTGGCAATCGTCGCAGGGTGCTTCAACCCTGAGTACCGCATGATCGCTAGGTAACTGATCGTAATCTCACGGGTAGCGCGATCCGCAAATTCCTGAATGATTCGCAGCACGGCTTGTTCCGCGGGTGTGATCGTGGCGAGAAAGCCGCTTCGCACCAGCATGGCATCAGCGTCTTCGGTCCCCGCACGGGTCACCTCCGTAGAGCGATTACGGTGTGTCACATGCTTTCCTTTCGGGATGGTGGGAACATCCGGAAACCGTTCCTGAATCCACATCGCAGCCTCGCGCACGGTACACCCGAGAACCTTCATTACGAGATCCACATTTGAAAAAGTGCTTTGGTCGCACACGAAGCACTGCGCTCGATTGCTCCGCTTGTCAAAACTTAGGGACGGTGTGCGGTCCCCATTTTTATGGTTCTCAGTCCGCCAACAGCGTGCTGTCGAATCCGCAACCATGTCGAGTTCAAGTTTTCTCCCAACGTCCGCGACGTTCACACTCCGTTTGATCCAAGCCAAGTCCGGAAGGCCCGTCATCTTGCCTCCTCGGGGTCGCGCCACACTCCATCGCGCATTTCGGACGGCGAGAACAGCGCAGCTTGCTCCAGTGGTCGCTGTAATCGATAAAACCCACGCCTCTGGCCGTCGTGAATTTCGAGGCGGTTTTCGATGACATATCCGCGCTTTCTTAACGAAAATATTCTGGCGCAATATTGCAAAGAAAGTCGCGCCAACTCCAGCGCCGAGACCCAACTGCCACGCTCTTCGAGAAGCTTGAGGATGCGACATTCCTGCCCTTTATCCCGGAGTAAGCCCGTGCCTGTGTTACTATCAGTTTGACGATTCGACATCGTTTTGATCCTTGGGCCGGGCTTGCCGTCGTGGGCGAACCGGCCCGTACTGTTTTTACGCAACCGCCGCGTTGATAAGTTCCTGGCATCGTTTCGACGCCAGATTACGCAGCACCCGCTCCAGCTTTACCAGTTCGTCATCTCTAAGTTGAACGTGACCGTTCTCGGCTAGGCTTAGGCGCGTGCGGTCAATCCCCGTTTGTCTGGAAATTTGGAACTGAGATTTTCCGGTCTCAAGTCGCATCTGGCGTAACTTTCTAATTTCTGCATTCATACACTTGCTCCTAGCCTTCACCGCAACAACAGTGTTGCGCGAGGTAGAGAAACAATGTTGTAGAATCGTGAAGTGGAAAGGCATCGGCCCGTACTGACAAGATTATCGGGACGCCGAGTCAAAGACTTAATTCCAGACGAACGGCAGAAACTGGAATGCCTTGTTAGTCTTTTGAATGGCGATCCTGAGACGGAAAGGCGTTATTGGCAACTAAAGTTCGGCAGTGCCTCACGCTTTGCCTTTCCTGGTGCACAGGGCGGTTTTGCCCTGCATCATCTCGCCGTCGTCCTGAAAAAATACGTTGATAGTTGGCTTGCTGTTCGTCCAGATGCCCGCCTTTGGCAGTCGAACAATCCAAAGCTATCGCAGGCGGTTGAGCGCGCGCTCCGCAGTATGAGGCCCGCACTCGACTTGACCACTAATCAGGGCGCGGTGTTGTATTGGCCTACACACGTCGGCATCGGAGCAGAGAATGATGCCGAGCGATTGTTCGTCGAACTGTTTACCAGTCGGTTGCTAGGTCGGCAGGTGGGCAAGTGCAAACGTGAAGGATGTGGGCGCTACTATTTCAGTCCTTCTGCCTGCAGGAAAACAGAATATTGCCCAGGTGGACAGTGTGCTCATAACCAAACGTCGAAGGAATCGAACCAGCGCAGACGCAAGAAAGAAAGAGATGAGAAAATGCAGCGGATTACGCAAACGATTGCCGAATGGGAACGACTACGGCGGCGTCCGCGCGACTGGAAGCCTTGGGTCGCACAGCATGCCAAGGTTTCACCTAAATTCATAACTCACGCGGTTAACAAGCGTGAGTTGATGCCGCCTAAAGCTTAGTTCTTAGGTGTGAGGTTCAGTCGGTAGAAGCCTCTGGGGTGGTCACTAGGAACGATGACCTTCTTCCAGATTTTGGGGCCATCGCCTGTTCTAAAAGAATCGCGTATTGGGCAACGCCCCATCAGCTTTTTGATTGTGTGCGAGCTCGCCTCGCAGTAAGGACTTTGGTGGAGCAGTCTCACGATTGCGGCCTGACGTGGTGTGAGGTGGTAAAGCGGTTGGCCCTCGAAGCTGATGATTCGGTAATCGTCCGAGTGCTCTAACATGGCGTATTGGCTCAATCTGCTGCGATCAATCGACGGTCGCGATGCGGTTCTATGCGGGGCAGGCCGGTACTAAGCTCACACTTCTCCCCCGGAGCAGCACCGCAAGTCGGACAGCGAACAGCGAGTGCCCGTTTTGGGCTAAGTTTTTTCATGGTGTAGAGATGATGCCCCAGAACTCATGCACAGGAATGGTCAATCTTGAACAATGACGGCCAGTTATTTGCTTTTTCGGGACAGCACAGAAAACAGCCAACACTCCGCGCAGTCTGCAAAGACCAACTTTCCGACCTTTAGGAGCTTTCAGAATCAATCGCCTGCGGACACTGTTGTTTCGGGGGAACATTATTGACGGCGGTCAAGGCCCTCAATCGAGCGATCTCACCGGGGTCAAAATTGTTGGTAGCGGTCGCGACATGCCACGCGATATCAATATCGACATCAGCTTCGCTTTTTGGTCGCACCACGTGAGTGTGCCTGTGTAAGTGCAGGCTGCCACCCTGTTGCGGTTGTAGTTCTCCGGTCACCTTACCCAGCAATTCCAAGCAACCTCGCATCTCTCGAAACGCCGCCGTCGCTGCTGGCCAGTCCTTCTGCTTCTTGGCAGCCTTTGCGATCTCTTTAACCTCCGCGAGGATTCCCTCGACGCGAGACAACAGGGAATCAGCTCCCGTGATTTGGATAGCCTTCACAACTTCGAAAGCGACATGCCGCTTGTGCCGATGCAGAGCCCACGCACTCACGCCAGTTCGACCCGCCACGATTCGCAGGGACAACGTGTTGCGCAACAGCAGGTCTTCGATGGACTCTCTTTCGGGGTGTCGGCACACTGAGCACGTTTGCGGCATTTGTTGACCCTCGCGCCTTTTTAGAGTTGCTGTCTTTCACCTGAGTATACTTGTTGCGCATCTGTTGCGGAAAGTTGCACAGTGCCGCAACAAGGGGGGACGCTCTTATGGAGATCACGGAAGCGGAGGTGCTGGATTTACTGAACAAGTGGCGCTCCGAAGAGCGGAACGTGACTTGTGGCATCCTAACCATCATTCGAGACGGCAAAACGCTCGAACTTGGGCGCGTCATCGGACAAATCAAGACCCTTTCCCCCGGTGCCGTGCGTGTCGGAAGTATTTATGGCCCTCCGGGAGTGCAGGTTTTCACCTACGTTGAAATTCCGCTGACGCGTGTCGCGCGCTATAGGTATCTCGAACCCAAACCGCTCGCCGAGTCGTGTTTGCGGGTGCACCTAGAGGGAGGGTCTATCGTGTTCTCCCTGTCAGTACTCCCCTAGTCTTCGCGAAGGTTCGCGGTGCAAGGTGATGACGGCGCGTCTCCAACTAATTTTTTGCGGCACTTTCAAACAGTACCGAGGTTAGCGATAGCACGCTCATGCCGGGCAATACGTCATCAGGTTTCATCAGGACGACACCTTCCGTAGTGCCTCAAGGCCGCGAAGCCCGAAGCCTAATGTTCCTGAAAAGTTCGTAGTGGTTGAGATCGCTTGCGACGGCGGTGCAGCGGGCGCTTGCGTCGGGTGGAACGCCTCCCCAAGGCGCTGCAAGGCCGCCAAACGCAGTTCTTTGCGTTGATGACTATACACTGTCAACATCTTCTCGTTGCAGTGGCCAGCGATCTCACGTACGACTTGAGGAGGTGTGTCAGCATCACTCAATAACATCGTGATTCCGGTATGCCTAAAATCGTAGAGCCTAAACTTCGCCCGCTCTGGAAATTCTTTCGCAAAAGCCGCACGGATCTGGCCCCAAGCTTTTTTATAACTCTCTTGAGGACGATTCGGATCGAAGTTTCCTCCAGCGGTGTGGGGATCGTGAATCTCAGAGAGTTTGTACGCCCTATGCGGTAGAAGGTAGTGGGTTGGAAGATGACAACCTTTTTCCGCTGCTCGCTTGAGCAGTTTCGTGATGGCTGCCAATGCCAAGTTATTGAGTGGCAGCTCGCGCAGCCGGAATTTGTTCTTCGCGCCTCTCTTGATCGTAATGGAGGGAACGCCGTCT
>JGI12636J13339_1000122_pt1 | contig 11611 bp, 9 predicted proteins | sample BlaSpr_A8_Ref_M1_FD_13339 | JGI IMG/M metagenome (IMG submission 13339) | reverse complement strand
CGCGCCATCGCCCCGATTTCATCGCGATCCTTGATCGCCGGGACCGCAAGCTCGACCTCGCCGGAAGAAAGCCGCCGCATCGCCTCGCCGATCGAGGTCAGCCGGCGGATCAGCCGGCGCTGGACGTAGAACACCCCGATTCCGGCCGCCACCAGCACGCTGATTATCGCGACGATCACGAGAAGGGTACGGTTGCGGTCGAGATCGCGGACGAGTTGGGCGGTGCCCTGCTTCATGCCGCCCTCGGCTTCCACCACTAGCGCCGACACGGCGGCGTCGAGCTCGCGCTGGATCTCGGTGTTCTCCGTCACGGTGCGGTCGGCTCGCCGGTCGGCCACCAGCTCCTTGCCGCGCAGCGCGAACACGCTCGCCGGGCCTTGCCCGAAGGCAAGAAGTGCTGCGGCGAGCTTCTTGATCTCGCCGTCGGCGAGCGTCGCCGAGGCCCTGGTGAGGTGGTCGGCGGCGGCGGCAAAGCGCTCCTGAATCGGCACCAGCGAGGCCGCTTCCTCCGAGATCGAGGCCTCGCCGATCAGGCTCGTGATCAGATGGCTGTACGCCGTGATCGCGAGCGCGTTGCGCAGCTCGTCGATCAGGTTCTGCGCCTGTCCCCGGCCGGGCTGGACCGGACGCTTGGCGGCCTCCTCGGTCTGCAGCACGAGATCGAAATAGGAGTCGTCCACGATCGGTGTCAGCTTCTCGCTGATGCGGGCGTGGGCCTTATGGACGGCGCCGAGCGCGGCGCTGAGATCGGCGCGCAGCTGCGAGCGCTCCGAGATCGCGGCCTCGAGCGCGCGCAGGTTGGCATCGAGCCGCTTGGACACCGCCTCGACGACCGCGAACGCGGGAGTGTCGCCGCCCGCTCCCCGGAGCCGCGCCATCACGATCTTCAGCTCGTCACTCTTGGCGGCGATCACCGCCGCCATGGTCTTCTGATCGGCCGCGACCTTGGCGCTCACGAAGCGGGCGGCGGCGGTCGACATCTCGCCCGAGGTCAGCGACAGGCGCATCGCGTCGGTCATCACCGGCACGTCGCGGTCGGCGATACGGTGGAAGCTCTGCTCGGTGGCGGAGAAGGAGACGATGGCGACAGTCGCGGCGACGACGGTCAGGAACGCCACCGCGCCGAACGCGAGCTGAAGCTTCGCGTTGACACCGAACGCCGCGCGCCGCCGGTTGGCCCCCGATCCCCCAGGCATCTCTACATCGCCAGCTTCTGCACGGCTTTGAACGATCCGTTGGGTTGGATGACGGTCAGGAATACTTGATCGAGCCCTTCGTTCTTCTCCGGTCCGAAGGTCATGACGAGGCCGCCGATATCGAACATGCCGCTCTGCTTGATGGTCGCGAGCAACCCCTCGCGCGTGGGGCTGGGCCCCGTCTTCTGTAGCGCTGCGATGGTCAGGCGGCCGACGAGATAGCCCTCGAGCGAGACGAACTCGGGTTCGGCGGCGGCGTCCACGGCTTTGATCGCGGCCTGGTATTCGGCCACGACCTTCAGACTCGTATCCCACGGAAACGGGACGACCTGCGATACGATCACGCCCTTGCCCTTGGGGCCGAGCTCGCTCGCGAGCGCGCTCGCGCCGACGAACGAGATGTTGATGAACACCGGGTTGAACTCGATCCGGCGGGCGATCTTGATGAACTCGGCGCACGGCTTGTAGGGCCCGACCATGACCACCGCCTCGGGCTCGACGCGCCGGATGGTGAGGAGCGCCGTCTTGACCGCGAGCGTGTTGCGCTCGAACGTGCCTTCGGCGGCGAGCTGCAGGCCGCGCTTCTCCATCGCCTTCTTCACGCCGTCGAGGCCGGCGCGGCCGAAGGTGTCGTCCTGGTAGAAGATCGCGATCTTCTTGATCTTGAGATCCTCGGTGAGGTGCTTGATCCACGACTCGGCCTCGGCGGCGTAGCTGGCGCGGATATTGACGACGTTCTCCAGCCGCGGATTGCGCAGGAACCCGGCGCCGGTGAACGGACCGATGAAGGGCACCTTGGCCGCCGTCGCGATCGGCTGGCTCGCGTTCGAAGTCGGCGTGCCGACCGGCCCGATCAACGCGAACACCTTTTCTTCCTCGATCAATTTCTTGGTCTGGATGATGGAGCGCTCGGGCTCGTAGCCGTCGTCGAGGCTGATGAGCTTCAGCCTGCGGCCGTGCACGCCGCCCTTTTTGTTGATCTCGTCGAAGGCGGCGAGGATGCCCGATCGCATTCCCTGGCCGAGCGCCGCCGCCGGGCCCTCGAGCGCGGCCGCCTGGCCGAAGAGGATCGCGTCGGCGGCGACGCCGTCCTCAGCCGTGGCCGGCATCGTCGAGGTGAAGGCAAGCGCGCACAGGGCGAGCGCCGCGGCCGTACTTTTGTGTACGTGAAGCCACACGAATTCACCTCAAGGTGATGATTTGGCGCGGGTACTAAAGTGTGGGATTAGGCTGAACAAAAGGTTAATCGGCCGCAAACCGCCGCGAACGGCGGGCCCGACGGCGGGCGCAGGCAACGGCCGATCAGGATTTTGACGAAGCAGCGAGATGGCGCACCGGAGAGGATTCGAACCCCTGACCCCCAGATTCGTAGTCTGGTGCTCTATCCAGCTGAGCTACCGGTGCGTGCGCCGCATGCAGCCCAAAATTTCGTGAAATGCCGACGGCGCCGGGACAAATACGCGGCGCCACCCCTATTGGCAAGGGTGCCGAGCCGCCTTAGCGGGTACGCGCCGCCTCCGCGAGCGCCCGATTCTCGACACGAATGCGCAACGCCAGCATGACCGCGTTCGCGAGCGAGAAGACGATCGCGTAGCCGACGAGGCCGAAGGCGAGCGGCACGATCGCGATCTCGGCCGCCACCACCCAATAGTTGGGGTGGCGCAGCCAGCGATAGGGTCCGGTTCCCACCAGCGGCTTGCCCGGCAGCACGAGCACGCGCGTGGTCCAGCGCCGCCCGAGGCTCGCGAGAATCCAGAAACGCAGGCCCTGGACCAGCGCAAACGCCGCGACCGCCCATCCGTTCGCCGGGAGGCCCCAGGCGAATACCCAGAGCCCGGCAAGCCAGGCCGCGTGCAGGGCAACCATGAAGGGATAGTGCTCGGCGCCGTGCTCCATCGCGCCCTTGGCGCGCAGCGCCGCTTCGTTGTGCGCCGACCACAGCACCTCCATCAGGCGCTCGAGGGTGACGTAGCCGAGGAGGAGGAACTCAGGCATGGCCCGGCGCAAGCGCCACCAGGCTCGCGGTGAAGCCGGGGCCGAGCGCCGACAGCGCCACCATATTCTTCGGCTTGTCCCGCAGCACGCGCTCGAGCGCGAACAGCACGGTCGGTGCCGACATGTTGCCGAACTCGCGCAGCACCGCGCGCTCGTGGTCGAGCGCGCCGCGCGGCAAGGCGAGCGCCGTCTCGAGCGCGTCGACGACGCGGCCGCCGCCGGGGTGGCAGACGAAGCGGGCGACGTCGGCGCGTGCAAGTCCAACGGCGTCGAGGAGCTTGCCCATAACCTTGGGGAAGCGGCGCTCGACGAAGGTCGGCACCGAGCGCGACAGCACCACGCCGAAGCCCACCGGATCGAAGGTCCAGCCCATGACGTCGAGGGTATCGGGCCAGGTGTGCTCGGCGGAGCCGGTGACCTGGGCAAGCGCGCCGTTCGGCTTCGCCTCGGCGCGCAGCACCAGGGCCGCGGCGCCGTCGCCGAACAGGGCGGAGGCGACCGCGTCCTCCTTGGTGCCGCGATCGAGACGAAACGCGAGCGAGCAGAGCTCGATTACCACGACGAGCACGTTGGTGCCGGGCTCGGCGGCGGCAAGCCGGGCGGCGAGCGAAAGACCGCTCACCCCGCCGGCACAGCCGAGACCGAACACCGGCACGCGGCGCACGTCGGCGCGCAGGCCCAGATTGGGCAGCGCCCGCGCCTCCAAGCTCGGGGTCGCGATGCCGCTGGAACATACCGTCATCACGAGATCGACGTCGGCGGGCGCGATCCCCGCGCGGTCTATTGCCGAGCGCGCCGCCTGCTCGAACAGCTCGAGCCCCGCCTCGAGAAAGAGCGCCGAGCGGTCGGTCCAGTCGCGCGCGGCGAGGTACCAATCCATCGGCCGCACGGCGCGGCGGCGGTCGACGCCGGAATTCCTGAAGATCTCGATCATCACCGGATAGCGCGCGAACAGGTCGGGGAAGACCTTGGGCGCAAGGCGCGCGACGTCCTCCTGCTCGATCACGTGCGGCGGCACCGCGGTCGCGATCGACAGCAATGAAACATCCTGCATGAAACACCTCGCCGCGTTGACCGCGGCATTACAAGTCGTTCTAGGCCCGCGCCCGCTCGGCGCGTTTCTCGTCGAGCGCCACCGGCTGGTCGGGGATGACCACGCGGAAGGTGGCGCCAATGGTGCCGGCAACCAAGTTGATCTCGCCGCCGTGGGCGCGCATGAGCTCGGCGGCGATGGCGAGGCCGAGCCCCGTGCCGCCGCGCCGCGCCGATCCCTGGAACGGCTCGAACAGATGCTCGCGCGCCACCTCCGGCACGCCCGGCCCGGTGTCGGCCACTTGCAGCACCACCACCGCACCCTCGCGGCGGCCGACGATGCGGATCTGATCGCGCTCGGGATCGTTGGGCGCGCGCGCCTTGAGCGCGGCCATGGAGTTGCGCAACAGGTTGAGCAGCACGCGGAAGAGCTGGTCGGCATCGGCGTCGACCAAGAGCCCGCGCTCGATGGACGGCAGCCAACGAATCGAGCCGTCGGACGGCAGACCCAGCGTTTCGCGCAGCTCTTCCACCAGCGCTGTCACGTCGATCAGGCGCCGCGCCGGCGGCGGCTCGTGCGCCTTGCCGTAGGCGAGCGTGTGCTCGCAGTAGGCGATGGCGCGGTCGAGCGCGGCCATGAGCTTGGGCGCAAGACGGCGCACCGCGGGATCGGCGAGGCCGGAAAGGCGGTCGGAAAGAAGCTGCGCCGACGACAACAGGTTGCGTAGGTCGTGGTTGATCTTGGACACGGCGAGGCCGAGCGCGGCGAGCCGGTTCTTCTGCTGCAGGGTCTGGGCGAGGTCGCGCTGCATGGAGGCGAGCTCGCGTTCGGCGATGCCGATCTCGTCCTGGCGCGCCGACGGCGCCATGATGCGCGCCGGGTTCTCGGGGTCGGCGCCGAAGTCGACCATGCGCCGCGTGAGCCGGCGCAGCGGCCGCACGAACAGCCACGACAGGCTCAAGTACACGAGCAGGCCCGAGATCACCGAGATCGCCAGCGAGACGAGCAGGATGTTGAAGGAGAAGCGCACCATGGCCTGACGCAGCGGCTTCTCGGCGATCACGATCTCGATGAACTCGCCGCCCGCCGGCGCCGGCCCGATCACCCGCAGCATGTCTTCGTCTTCGCCGGTCAGCGTTTCGAAGGCGTCGTAGATGGTCCGGAACATCGAGGTGTGGCGCACGTCCACCTCGTGGTCGACCTTGGGCGGCATGTCGGTGAGCGCGAGGAGCTGACGGCGGTCGCCCATCTTGAGCGCGATCGCGATGGCGCCGGCGCTGTCGAGGAGCTTGCGCGTCAGCTCCGCCGAGATCATGCCGTCGGGCGCCGCGTCGAGCACGAGCGCCGCGGTGCGCGCCGCCGCCAGGCGGTCGGATAGCCACATCAGCCGGTAGTTGGCGATCGACGGCACGTAAATGAGAATTTCCGCCACCATCACGAACAGGGCGGTGAGGAGAAGAAGCTTGCCGGAGAGGCCGAGGCGCGCGCGCGGCTTTCCCGATTGCCGATCAAGCGTGGACTTGGCCATGGCGCCCGCCGGTTTCATCTTCGGTTTCAGCGTCTTGCGCGAAGCAGGCGGATGATGCGCCGCACCCAGGGATTCGTCAAACGCCGCAGGAAGGAGCCGGCGGCGACGCACTGGATCACCTCGGCATAGGTCATGGCCGCAGGCAGGAGCCCGGCGAGCTCGCCGGTGCGCAGGCGCTTGTTGATGGCGAGGGAGAAGAAGGCGATGAGCTCGCCGGCGCGCTCACCGACGATGCCGGCGCCGACCACACGCCCGCCGCGGGTGGTCACGAGCTTGATCATGCCTGCGGTCGCCTGCTCGGCGCGGGCGCGGTCGTTCTCGGCATAGGGCCAGCGCAAGACGCGGACGCCGCCGTGGCGAAGCCGCGCCTCGGCTTCGGCGAGGCCGACGTGGGCGAGCTCGGGATCGGTGAAGGTGACGCGCGGCACCGCCTCCACGTTCACGTCGATCGGCCGGCGGAACAGAAGCTTGCGCAGGAGCATCGTCGCGTGGAACGTCGCGACCTGGGCGTATTGCGGCGCGCCGGTAACGTCGCCCACCGCATAGACGCGCTTGTTGGTGGTGACGAGATCGCGGCCGACGTGGATGCCGCGCTGGTCGAAGACGATGCCGGCGGCTTCGAGGTTGAGATCCTCCACGTTCGGCCGCCGCCCGGTGGCGATGAGAAGATGCGAGCCCTCCACCGTGTCCTCGCCGCCGGCGGCGGCGAAGACCAGGCGCACGTTCTTGCGCGCGCGCTCGACGCGGCGCGGATCGCCGGTGACCAGCGCGATGTCCTCGCGGGCGAGCGCGTCCAGCACCACGCCGGCGCATTCGCTGTCATGCTCGGCGAGCGGCGTCACCGACTCCAGCACCGTCACCGCGGCGCCGAGACGGCGAAAAACCTGGGCGAGCTCGACGCCGCTCGAGCCGGCGCCGAGCACGATGAGGTGCCGCGGCAACTTCTTCAGGTCGAGCGCGGTATCGGTGGTGAGGTACGGCAGTTGGCCGAGCCCAGCGATGGCGGGGATCGCCGGCAACGAGCCGGTGGCGATGACGAAGCGCGCGGCGCGGATTTCGTTCTCGCCCGCGAGCAGCGTATCGGCGTCGGCGAAGCGGGCCTCGCCGCGCACGATCTTGACGCCGAGTGCCGCGATCCGCGCCTCGGAATGATTGAGCGCCGCGCTAGCGACGGCCGCCTCCACATGCGCCCGCACGCGGGCGAAATCGATCGCGGGCTCGGCATCGACGCCGAAGCGGGCGGCGCGGCGCGCGGTCTCGGCGCGCATGGCGGCGGCGATCAGGGCCTTGGAGGCCACATCGCGGGCATGGCCGCCGCCGAAGCGGCCGCGTTCCACCAGCACCACCGAAACGCCGACGAGCGCGGCGCCGGCCGCGACGGCGAGGCCGCCGGTGCCGGCGCCGATCACGCACAGATCAGGGGTGAGCTGTTCGGCCATGGCAGGAGGATCAATCGCGGCTGCGGAAGGCGTCGGCGGCAATATACACCGCTATCCGCCGCGGACCGGCAGAAACGCGCGCCACGGCCCCGAGGTTCCTCGCATTGACTTCACTGGCGAGCGCCTCCTATATGCGCGCCAATCCCCTTCACGTTAATCAGCAGAACGGCGCTCCCTTGGTGAAACGCACCTATCAGCCGAGCAAGCTCGTCCGCAAACGCCGGCACGGCTTCCGTGCGCGCATGGCGACAACGGGCGGCCGCAGGGTCATCGCCGCCCGACGCGCGCGCGGCCGCTCGCGTCTGTCGGCGTGAGAAGCGCCCGGGCCGGGCGCATGGTATCCATGGATCGATTGACACGACGCGCGGATTTTCTCGCGGCGGCAGGGGCAACGCGCGCGCCGGGCAGCGCCTTCCTGACGCAGGCGCGCGACCGCCGCGACCGCGGTGCCGTCCGCATCGGCTATACCGTCACCAAGAAGACCGGCAACGCCGTGGAGCGGAACCGCATCCGCCGGCGGCTGCGCCAGGCCGCGCGCGACGTCGTGCCGCGTCTCGGCCATGAGGGCTACGACTACGTGCTGATCGCTCGCCGGGCGGCGCTCGCCGCCCCCTATGCTCTGCTGGTGCAGGAGCTCGAACGGGCGCTTGGCCGGCTGCACCGCGCGCAAACGGAAGGCCGCGATGGATAACCATCGCAATACCATCCTCGCCATCGTGCTGTCGGTGATCGTGCTGGTCGGCTGGCAGTACTTCGTCGGCATGCCGCAGCTCGACAAGCAGCGCGAGGCGCAGAAGCAGCAGCAGCAACAGCAGCAGCAGGTCCCGCCGCAACAGCCGGGTTCGACCACGCCGCAGCCGGGCCAGCCGCCCGCCGCCGTTCCGGTGCCGGGCGCGGCGCCGCAGCCGGCCGGCCGCCCGGGCGGCCTCAGCCGCGACGAAGCGCTCAAGCAACTCCCCCGCACGCCGGTGACGACGCCGCGGGTCACGGGCTCGGTGGCACTAAAGGGCGGGCGCATCGACGATCTGGCACTTCTGAACTACCGGGTCAGCGTCGACCCCAACAGCCAGAACATCATCCTGCTCTCGCCGTCGGGCGCGCCGGAGCCGTTCTACGTTGAGTTCGGTTGGGTGGGCGCGGCGGGGGCCAACACCAACCTTCCCGGCCCCGACTCGCTGTGGACTGCGGACCGCTCCGGCCCGCTCACGCCCGAGCAGCCGGTCACGCTCACCTACGACAACGGGGCGGGGCTCAAGTTTCGCCGGGCGCTGGCGATCGACCGCGATTTCATGTTCACCGTGACCGATGAAGTGGAGAACACGGGCAGCCAGCCGGTGACGCTCTATAATTATGGCCTCGTCTCCCGCCACGGCACACCGAAAATCGAGGGCTACTACATCTCCCACGAAGGCCTGATCGGCGTGCTCGAGGGCAAGCTGCACGAGATCAAGTACGGCGACGTCGAGGGCAAGCCGGCGCAGACCTTCAAAGCCAAGGGCGGCTGGCTCGGGATCACCGACAAGTACTGGAGCGCGGTGCTGGTGCCGGACCCGGCGCAGAGCATTACCGCCCGCTTCTCCGCCGGCGCGGTGGGCACGCTCAAGACCTACCAGAGCGATTTCACCGCAGATCCGACGACGCTCGCACCGGGCGGCAAGCTCGCCGTCCAGCACCGGCTGTTTGCCGGCGCCAAGGAAGTGGCGCTCATCGATCGCTATGAGAAGGAGCTCAACATCCCCCGCTTCGATCTCCTGATCGACTGGGGCTGGTTCTACTTCATCACCAAGCCGATGTTTCAGGTGCTCGACTACATCTATCGCCTGGTCGGCAACTTCGGCATCGCGATCCTCATCGTGACGGTGCTGATCAAGGTCGTGTTCTTCCCGCTCGCCAACAAGTCCTACGCCTCCATGGCGAAGATGAAGTCGGTGCAGCCGAAGATGGAGGAAATCCGCAAGCGCTTCCCCGAGGACAAGGTGAAGCAGCAGCAAGCGATGATGGAGCTCTACAAGCAGGAGAAGATCAATCCGCTGACCGGCTGCCTGCCGATCGTGGTGCAGATTCCGGTTTTCTTCGCCCTCTACAAGGTGCTGTTCGTCACCATCGAGATGCGCCACGCGCCGTTCTACGGCTGGATCAAGGACCTGTCGGCGCCGGACCCCACCAACCTCTTCAACCTGTTCGGGATGCTCCCCTTCGACCCCACGGTCATCCCGGTGATCGGGCCGTTCCTGCACATCGGCATCTGGCCGCTGATCATGGGCGTCACCATGTTTGCGCAGATGAAGCTCAACCCGCCGCCGCCGGACCCGACGCAGAAGATGATCTTCGACTGGATGCCGGTGGTGTTCACCTTCATGCTGGCGTCGTTCTCCGCCGGCCTCGTGATCTACTGGGCATGGAACAACACGCTGTCGGTGCTGCAGCAGAGCGTGATCATGAAGAAGCACGGCGCCAAGATCGAGCTCATCGACAACGTCGCCGCGCTGTTCAAGCGCAACAAACCGCCGGCCGCGACGCCGCCCAGCTAACTTCCGTCATGGCCGGGCTTGTCCCGGCCATCTCGCTTAGGATGGCAGCGCCCCTGAAATCGGGATGCCCGGGCCAAGCCCGGGCATGACAACCGTGATGGATCTCACTCCCGACGAAATCGAAACCGGCCGCAAGCTGTTCGCCGGCGAGTGGCGCTTCGTCGCCGGCGCCGGCTCCCCCGTGTCGCTGCCGCCGATGCAGGGCATCGAGATCGCCTTCGCCGGCCGCTCCAACGTGGGCAAGTCGAGCCTGATCAACGCGCTCACCAGCCGCAAGACGCTCGCGCGCATCTCCGACACGCCGGGGCGCACGCGCGAGGTCAACTTCTTCGCCGGGCCGAACGGGCTCGTGATGGTGGACCTCCCGGGCTACGGCTTCGCCCGCGCCCCGCGCGACAAGATCGAGGCGTGGACCGATCTCATCCGTGACTATCTCCTCGGCCGCGCCAACCTCGCCCGCGTCTATGTGTTGATCGACGCCCGCCACGGGCTGAAAGCCAACGACGCCGGGGTGCTCGACGCGCTCGACGGCGCGGCGGCGAGCTACGCGATCGTTCTGACCAAGGCCGACCAGCTGAAGCCCGGCGAAGCCGAGGCGCGAATCGCGGCGACCGCCGACGCAATCAAACGCCGGCCCGCCGCATTCCCGGCGGTGTTCGCGACCTCGGCGCGGACCGGCGCCGGCCTGCCGGAGCTGCGCGGCGCCATCATCCGGCTCATGGCCGAGCGGCGCGCCTCCTGAGCCTCGATTGAGGCTGGACCCCCGATCGGCTAGAAGATCGCGCCACTCTGGGATTCTGCCACATGGCCAAAGCCGACATCCCCGCCGACGCCCACGCGCAGGCGCGCATTCTGTCCGAAGCGCTGCCGCACATGCAGCACTACGACGAGGCGATCGTGGTGGTGAAGTACGGCGGCCACGCCATGGGCGACGAGACCGTGGCGCGCGCATTCGCCCGCGACATCGTGCTGCTCGAGCAATCCGGCGTGAACCCGGTGGTGGTGCACGGCGGCGGGCCGCAGATCGCGGCCATGCTGAAGAAGCTCGGCATCAAATCGGAGTTCGCCGGGGGGCTCCGCATCACCGACGCCGCCACCGTCGAGATCGTCGAGATGGTGCTGGCGGGCTCGATCAACCAGCAGATCGTGGGCTTCGTCAACGAGGCCGGCGGCCGCGCCGTCGGGCTCACCGGCAAGGACGGCAATCTCGTGCGCGCCCGAAAGGTGACGCGCACGATGGTCGATCCCGATTCCAACATCGAGAAGGCGGTGGACCTCGGCTACGTCGGCGAGCCGGCGGAGCTCGACATGACCGTGCTCGAGCAGATCCTCGGCCGCGAGCTGATCCCGGTGCTGGCGCCGGTGGCGGCCGGGATCGCGGGCGGCACCTTCAACGTCAACGCCGACACCTTCGCCGGCGCCATCGCCGGCGCGCTCAAGGCCAAGCGCCTGTTGCTCCTCACCGACGTGCCGGGCGTGCTCGACAAGTCGAAGAAGCTGATCAAGGAGCTCAGCCTCAAGGACGCGCGCAAGCTCATCGCCGACGGCACCATCTCGGGCGGCATGATCCCCAAGGTGGAAACCTGCATCGAGGCGATCGAGGCGGGCGTCGAGGGCGTGGTCATCCTCGACGGCAAGGTGCACCACGCGGTGCTGCTCGAGCTCTTCACCGACCATGGCGCCGGCACGCTTATCACGCGCTAGTCCTTCTCCATCTCCCCAATGGGGAGAGGTGAAAATCGTCTTCGGCGCGCTTTGCGCCGCTCTCTTTCTTCTCGCCCTCGCCTCTCCCGCCCTCGCCGACCTGCAGATCTGCAACCGCACGAGCTTCGTGGCGGAGACGGCGCTGGGCGTCGAAACCAAAGGCGCCGCCGCCACCCGCGGCTGGT
>JGI12636J13339_1000120_pt1 | contig 11672 bp, 12 predicted proteins | sample BlaSpr_A8_Ref_M1_FD_13339 | JGI IMG/M metagenome (IMG submission 13339) | reverse complement strand
CGCACGGTGCGCGACGCCGCGATCCTGCTCCGCTCCATGGCCGGCTTCGACCCGAAGGATTCCACCAGCGCCGATCGTCCCGTGCCCGACTACGAGAAGGCGATCGGCCGATCGGTCAAGGGACGCAAGATCGGCATTCCCAAGGAATACCGCTTGCCGGGCATGTCGGCGGAGATCGAGAAGCTGTGGAAAGAGGGCGCGGCGTGGCTCAAGGCGGCGGGCGCCGAGGTGGTCGAAATCTCGCTGCCGCACACGAAGTACGCGCTGCCCGCCTATTATATCGTGGCGCCGGCGGAGGCCTCCTCCAATCTCGCGCGCTACGACGGTGTGCGCTACGGCCGGCGCGAGCCCGGCCGCGACATCACCGAGCTCTACGAGAAGACGCGCGCCGCGGGCTTCGGCCCCGAGGTGCGCCGGCGCATCCTGATCGGCACCTACGTGCTGTCGGCCGGCTACTACGACGCCTATTATCTGCGGGCGCAGAAGGTGCGCACGCTGATCAAGCGTGACTTCGAGGAAGTGTTCGCTAAAGGAATTGACGCGGTGCTGACGCCGGCGACGCCGTCGCCGGCCTTCGCCGTGGGCGAGAAGTCGGGCGACCCGGTGGAGATGTATCTCAACGACGTATTCACGGTGACGGTGAACATGGCGGGCCTGCCGGGGATCGCGGTGCCGGCCGGCCTCGACGCGAGCGGCCTGCCGCTCGGCCTGCAGCTCATCGGCCGGCCGTTCGACGAGGAAGCGCTGTTCTCGCTCGGTGAGGTGATCGAGCAGGCGGCGGGACGCTTCGAGGTTGCCGAGCGGTGGTGGCAATAGGCCACGGGAGGTCGCATGAAAAGGACAGCCATCGTTGCGTTGCTTATTCTGACGGCGCTTGCGGCGCACGCGGCGGACCCGCAACCGGGCCTCTGGCAGGTCACGGTCAAGAGCGCGGCGCCCGGCGGACAGGCGCGCGAGCACGTGAGCACCTCTTGCGTCACGCCGGAGCAGGTCAAGAATCTACAGAGCGGCGTCGGGCCGGAAAATCCCAACATGCCGTGCAAGCGCACGAGCTTGGAGCGGCAGGGCAATCGGGTGACCTATCACGTGCAATGCACGATGCAGGGCGGGACGTCGGAAGGCGACGGCACCTTCATCTTCGACACGCCGACCCACTACAGCGCTACCGTGACGAACCGGATCGCCATGCAGGGCCAAACGATTACGACCACCACCATCATGGAAGGCCGCCGCATCGGCGAATGCCCGCGCTAGCGCCGGCCGCGGCCGTACAGAAAAAAGGCCGGGCATGTGCCCGGCCTTTCTCGCTTGCCGATTGTTATGGACGCGTCGGCGCGACGGGGTTGGGGATCGCCGCCGGCGGCCTCGGCTGGGTGATCGGCGGATTGAGCGTCGAACTCGTGCCCGGCGCGGCCATCGGGACCGAGGTCACGCCGTAGTCGGCGCGGCTGAAGAACATCACCGCGGCCACGGCGGCGACGATCAGGATGAACGCGAGCAGCCACCCGGTGCCGGCATTCGGGACGCGGGTGTCATAATAATCGTAGTCGTGCCGGTGAAGGTTGTAGGGATCGGTGCGGGCCATAGGGGCCTCCCTGGTTTCGCTGTCCTGACAACGCTTCCCGGCCGCGATGGTTCCTGCTAGGAGGCTCCGCAAGCCCATGAGCGCGCAACGAAAAAAATCGAAGTGGATGAAGGGCGCCACCGGCGACTGGGAAGTCGTGGTCGGCATGGAGGTGCACGCCCAGGTCGCCTCGCAGTCGAAACTCTTCTCCGGCGCGTCGACGGAATTCGGCGGCGCGCCCAACAGCCAGGTCTCGCTCGTCGACGCGGCGATGCCGGGCATGCTGCCGGTGCTGAACGAATATTGCGTCGCCCAGGCGGTGCGCACCGGGCTGGGCTTGAAGGCCAAGATCAACTTGAAATCAGTGTTCGACCGCAAGAACTATTTCTATCCCGACCTGCCGCAGGGATATCAGATCAGCCAGTACAAGTCGCCGATCGTGGGCGAGGGCACGGTCGCGGTGGACATGCCGGACGGCGAGACGATCGAGGTCGGCATCGAGCGGCTGCATCTGGAGCAGGACGCGGGAAAATCACTGCACGACCAGCATCCGACCATGAGCCTCGTCGATTTGAACCGCTCCGGCGTCGGGCTGATGGAGATCGTGTCCAAGCCCGACCTGCGCTCGGCCGACGAGGCGCGCGCGTACCTAACGAAGCTCCGCACCATCCTGCGCTATCTCGGTACCTGCGACGGCGACATGGAGAAAGGCTCGCTGCGCGCCGACGTGAACGTCTCGGTGCGGAAGCCCGGCAGCCCACTCGGCACCCGCTGCGAGATCAAGAACGTGAACTCGATCCGCTTCGTCGGCCAGGCGATCGAGTACGAGGCGCGCCGCCAAATCGACATCCTCGAGGACGGCGGCAAGATCGAGCAGGAGACGCGCCTGTTCGACGCCAACAAGGGCGAGACGCGCTCCATGCGCAATAAAGAGGAGGCGCACGACTACCGTTATTTCCCCGATCCCGATCTGTTGCCGCTCGAGCTTGACGAAAAATACGTTGCGAAGCTCGCGGCCGATCTGCCGGAGCTGCCGGACGCGAAAAAGGCTCGCTTCATGAAGGAGTTCGGGCTGAGTAGCTATAACGCGGGCGTTCTGGTGGCGGACAGAGAAACCGCCGAATATTTTGAAGAAGTCACCAGAAACTCTGAACCAAAGGCGGCCGCGAATTTTGTTATTAACGAATTATTTGGTCGCCTAAACAAGGCAGACATCCCCATCGTGCTTAGCCCGATCACTCCAAGCGCAAGCATTGCCATCATCAATTTGGTAGCTAACGATGTGATTTCTGGAAAGATTGCTAAGGAACTGACCGACATAGTTTGGCAAGAAGGCCTTGATCCAAAAAAGAGAGCTTCGGTCGATCCGCACGTGATCGTGGAGAAGCTCGGACTGAAGCAGGTCACCGACGCGGGCGCGATCGAGAAGGCCGTCGACGCGGTGATCGCCGCCAATCCGGACAAGGTGGAGGCGGTGAAGGCCAAGCCCACGCTGCTCGGCTGGTTCGTCGGACAGGTGATGAAGGAAACCGGCGGCAAGGCCAACCCGCAGGCGGTGAACGAGCTCCTGAAGAAGAAGCTCGGAATCTGACCAGGCGGCAGGGCCTGAGGGATCGTCATGGCCAAGCGCTTCACGCTCCATGGCACACCGGATTCAGCGCCGAGCTACAAGGCGGCGCTCATGCTCGCGCTCAGTCACGAGCCGTACAGCTACGTTTTCATCGACTTCGCCAAGCGCGAGAACCGCACGCCGGAGTATCTGGCGAAAAGCCGCTACGGCGAGGTGCCGTGTCTCGTCGACGGCGAGCTCGCCATCTGCCAGTCGGCCGCGATCGTGCTCTATCTCGCCGAAACGCTCGGAAAGTTCGACGGCAAGACGGTCGAGGAGAAGACGCGCATCCGCGAATGGATGTTCTGGGATTATGACCGGCTGATGCCGAACCTCTACCGGGCGATGGCGATCAAGGACGGGTTCTGGTCGCCGCACCAAGCACTCGTCGACGAATACAAGCTCGAGGGCGACATGGCCCTGAAGCGACTTGAGCGCTGGCTTGGCAAGAACGACTGGCTGGTGGGCGGCAGGCCCACCGCGGCCGACATCGAGATCTATGGCATCGTCCACTTCGCGCCGCGGGCGGGCTTCGATCTCGCGCAGTCGCCCAAGGTCGCGGCCTGGACGAAACGCATCGAGGCGCTTCCCGGCTTCGCCACGGCGGAGGCGCTGCTGCCAGCGGAGTCGCGGCCCTGAAAGCTCAGCCCTTGGCGGATTGCAGCGCCGCTGCCGCCTTCTCCACCTGGGCGCGGCGCTCGGCCTGGCGCGCAGCTGCGAGCTCGGTGACGCGCGCCACCAGCGACGGGTCGGCGCTGCGCGGATGGCCGCCCGGGTAGGGTGGCTGTGGGTCGTACTCCATCCCAAGTTGGATCGCGCGGGCGACAGCCTCACCGCAAATTTCGACCACCACGCGCAGCGCGAAATCGATGCCGGCGGTGACGCCGCCGGCGGTGATCACGTTGCCGTCGATGACCACGCGCTCAGGCGTTGGGATGGCGCCGAACGACTTGAGGAAATCCATGGCGGTCCAGTGGGTGGCGGCGTGCTTGCCGCGCAGGAGCCCGGCGGCGCCGAGCACAAGCGCGCCGGTGCATACCGAGGTGACGTAGCGGGCACCCTTGGCCTGGGCGCGAAGAAACTCGAGCGTCTCGCCGTCGGTGAGCAATGCGTTCATGCCGCTGCCGCCGGGGACGCAAATGAGATCGAGTTGCGGGCACTCGGCGTAGGTCGTGGACGGGGTGAGGATCAGGCCGCCGGAGCCGGCCACCGGCGCGCGCGTCTTCCACACGAGCTGCAGCTCGACGGCCGGCATCTGCGCGAACACTTCGTAGGGGCCGGTGAGGTCGAGCTGCGTGATGTGCGGAAAGACAAGAAAGCCGATGCGAAACGGTGAGGTCGCCATAGCTGCGAAGTCGCTTGCCGGGGAAAGTCGCCCGACTATACCACGCGCCGGAGGGGTCGGGCGCACCAACCGCGCATTCGCGACATTGACAACAAACGGAAAAGCCGGCGGCGGATTGGCTGTGAAGCGTCCGTCGCCGACCCTCGCGCATGAGGCTGCGCGCGAGAAAATCACATGGCGGCTGGGTTCCACCAGGCGATATCGGTGATGGCGCCGTTGACGCCGGACAGCTTGCCCACGGCCTTGGCCATGCCGCTCGCGAGGTCGACGGTATACAGAGTGCCGCCGTTCACCAGCCAGGCGGTGTTCTTGCCTTCGCCGTCAGCGACGATGTTGAAGGCCACCGGTCCCGACACCTTGAAGCCGAGCTTGCCGACCGCGGCGAGCACCCCGTCGTTGGGCGGCGCCTGCTTGAACAGGGCGCCGATGGTGCCGTCGATGTCGTAGAGCGCCGCTTCCTTGGCGCCTTTCACGGCGTTCGTATAGGCGCCGGCCACGATGTTGGGCTTCTCGCCCTTGTGCATGTCGGTTTCGGCGAACTTGAGCGCGCCGTCGACGATGGCCTTGCCGTCGTCCACGTTGACGCGCAGGTTCGTCCCGTCGCTGCCGAGGATGCGCAGGCGATCGACGACCGGGTTGAAGTCCACGGTCACGACGATGCCGGCGGCGGGCTTGGTGGAAAGCTCGGCCTTTTGGGTGACGGCGCCGGTCTTGGGATCGATGGTGACGATCCAGCCGTTGTCGGTGACGCCGTAGAGCATGTTGTCGGCCGGCCGGACGTCGATGCCGACGAGCTTGGCGCCCTTGATCTTGACGCTGCCGGTGGCTTTCCAGTCCTTCGGGCTGATGAGCGTGAGGGTGTCGCCGTTGCTCAGCGCGACGAGCGACTGAGCCATGGCATTGGTCGCCACCAGCGTGCCGGCGAGCGCCAGCGCAGCGAGCAGCGGGGTGCGGATGCGTTGCATGCAAACCTCCCTGGGGTTCGAGAGGGCGGGAAAAGAGCCCTCGTGCGAACTACCCGCGGGCAGCGCCGCCGGATGCAGCCAAGCGAAAAGAATTTGCGCGCGCATCCGGCGCCGTTTCTGCGGTGTTCTAGGAACAGGGAACTGGCGGGAGGCGGCGAGGCCGGGTTACACAGGGTTTCGGGAACGACCCATGAGCAACGACCCGCACGCCGATCTCCTTGCCGCCTGCGGCCGCGGCGATCGCGGCGCGCTGGCGGCGATCTACCAGCGCGAGGCGCCGGCCATGCTCGGCGTGGCGCTGCGCATCGTGCGCCGGCGCGAGCTCGCGGAGGAAATCGTGCACGACGCCTTCGTCCAGATTTGGCGTCATGCCGCCCGCTACGATCCGGCGCTTGGCGCGGGCCGCGGCTGGGTGTTCGCCATCGTGCGCAACCGGGCGCTCAACGCGCTGCGCGACACCAACCGCGAGCAGCCGCAGGAGGAGGAGAAGATCACGGCGGCGGTGGAGGCGCAGGGTGCCGCCGGCGAGGCGTTCGACCGGCTTGCCGTGAGCGAGGCGCTGAAGCGGTGCCTCGAAGGACTGGATCCACGCCGCCGACTCGGCGTGCTGCTCGCCTACGTGGAAGGGCTCACCCACGGCGAGATCGCCGCGCGCCTCGGCGTGCCGCTCGGCACCGCAAAGGCCTGGATTCGGCGCAGCCTCATCGATCTGCGGGAGTGTTTGGCATGACCGACGCAGAGCGGCCGGACGACGTGCTCGCCGGCGAATACGTGCTCGGCCTGCTGGAAGGCGAAGAGCGCGCCACCTTCGAGCACCGCCTCGCGCGCGACCGCAAGCTGCAGGTGCTGGTGGCGGAGTGGCGGATGCGTTTCGCCCCGCTCGACGCTACCGCGACGCCGATCGCGCCGCCGGCCGGATTGTGGAACAGGATCGAAACAAGCGTCGGCCGCGGCGCAGTCGGGGACTCGAAGCCGGGGATGGTCGAGCGCATCTGGTCGGACCTCGGGTTCTGGCGCGGCGCGAGCTTCGCCGGCGCTCTTGCCACCGTGCTCCTCGCCGTCGCGCTTGCCTTCTTCGCCGACCGCTCGACGCAGCCGATGCTGGTCGCCGTGTTGCAGGCGGCGGACGCGTCGCCGAGCGCCATCGTCGAGGTGGCCCGCGACGGCCGCATCTCGGTCGTGCCGCTCAAGGAATTCGAGGTGCCGGCAGGAAGGGCGCTGCAGGTGTGGACCTTATGGGATCAAGCGCGCGGCCCGGTTTCCGTCGGCCTCATCGACCGGTCGCGGCGGGCCGACTTCCAGCGCGCGGATCTTCCGGCGCGCGACAAGCAACTCTACGAGATCACGCTCGAGCCCGCCGGTGGCTCGCCCACCGGACGACCGACCGGGCCCGTGCTAGGGAAGGGCTACGCGATGCTTACGCGCTGAAACATCCGGCAGGCCATGGACGCCATCACCGAAGAAGTGAAGTCGCTCTACTCGCAGTACCCGTTCCCCAACAGCGACTACCAGCTCAGCTACATCCTCAAGATCCTGCACTACTTCGCGCGCCTGCCGGCGCCGGCGGGGGGCACCGGCACGACCATCACGCTCATCGCGCGCCTGCAGCCCAAGGCCGAGGCGCTGGGCGTGGATCTGACGCCGGCGTCGCTCGCGATCGCCGAGGCGAATCGCCGGAAGCTCGGCCTCGCCAACCTCAGCTTTCGCGAAGGCAACATCCTCGACATGGATCTCGGGAAGAAATTCGACGTGATCCTCTCGCTCGGCGTGCTGCACCACCTCGCCGACATGGCGGCCGGCCTCAAGAATCTGACGCGGCACCTCAAGGACGATGGGGTGCTCTTGCTCTGGCTCTACGGCAAGCATGGCCGCCAGCGCCTCAACCTCAACCAGCGCTTCTTCCGCCTGCTGCTGCAGGGCGAGCCGGCGCTGGCAAAGAAGGTGCGTCTTGCCAAGGAAGTGCTGTCGAGCTTTCCGCAGGAGCTCATCGAGTGCCGCTTCAACCTTCCGGAATCGGCCAAGGAGAATGATTTCAAGGCCGCGCTCGACTACGTGCTCAAGAACGACGCCTGGCTCGTCGACCAGTTCCTGCACGTGAACGAGCAGACGCTTGCGATGGAGGACGTGCTCGCGCTCCTGGATGACGCCGGGCTCGCGCTCGACGAATGGATCGGCGCCGGCACGCTCTCCGCCTACACGCAGAATCCAGAACTGCTGGCGCTGTTCGAGAAGCTTTCACCGCGCGACAAGTTGATCGCCATGGATCTGCTGCTGAAGCCCAGCCACTACGTCGTCGCCGCGCGCAAGCGCCGCTAAATGGCAAGACCCCGGCGCACGAGCGCGCCGGGGTCTCGCCGTCAGCCGGTTATTCGGATTACTTGGCCTTGCGGCATTCGCGCATGAAGGCAATGTAGGCCTTCATGCCCTTCTCGCCGCTAGCCTTCTTGTGCTCCTTCCACTTGGCGGAGCATTCCTTGAGCGTCGCGCGCGCGGCCTTCTGCTTCGCCGACGGCTCCTTCATCTTCTCCTTTGGCGCGGCCTTGTCCTTATCCTTGTCCTTCATCGGCTGGGCGACCACCGTCGCGGGCGACGTGACCATCACGCCCGCCGCACCCACGGCCAACGCAGCGAACACCACGATCCATTTCTTCGACATAAGAGCGACCTCCGTTGAGAGCGGCAATCATACGCATATTTTGCAATCTATGCATGACCCCTTTGTATGACTTTGTATGACGGCGCCGGTTGTCGGGCGGGCGGCCGGGGTTTACCACCAGGCCCATAACCCGGAGCCCGCCATGCCCAAGCGTCCCCGTTCCAAGCATCGCCCCAAGGCGCCGCCGAAGCCGGCGAAAGAGTCGGCCCGGCGCGTCTCGCGCGCACGGACGGCGCGACAGGAGCCGATCGTTCTTTATTACTGGCCGACGCCGAACGGCTGGAAAATCTCGGTCATGCTCGAGGAATGCGCGCTGCCCTACACAGTGAAGCCGGTGAACATCGGCAAAGGAGAGCAGTTCGACGCCGCCTTCGAGGCGGTCTCGCCCAATAACCGCATCCCCGCGATCCTCGACCCCGAAGGCCCGGGCGGAAAGCCGATCTCGGTGTTCGAGTCCGGGGCCATCCTGGAATACCTCGGCCGCAAAACCGGAAAGTTCTATCCGCGCGACGAGCGCAAGCGCGTGCAGGTGCAGGAGTGGACGTATTGGCAGATGGGCAATCTCGGTCCGCTTGCCGGCCAGGCGCACCATTTCCGCCTCTACGCGCCGGAGAAGATTCCCTACGCCATCGAGCGCTACGAGACGCAGGTGCGGCGGCTCTACACCACCATGGACAAGCGCCTAACCGCGCGCGACTACCTCGCCGGCGAATACTCCATCGCCGATATGGCGAGCTGGGCGTGGGCGCGGCGCTGGGAGCGCCAGGGCCAGAACATCGAGGAGTTTCCCAACGTCAAGCGTTGGCTCGCGGCGATCGAAGCCCGTCCGGCGGTGAAAAGCGCGCTCGCGATCCGGGTGGAGGAGGCGAGCGCGGTCAACATGCAGGATCCGAAGGCGCGCCACTTCCTCTTCGCTCACCCGGGACGCTGACGCCGCCTAGCGCGCGCGCGTCCACGCTTGCCAAGATGGTGAGCGGGGCGTGATCAGACATCGTTTCCGCCTTCTTGCGGGCAGCGGCCGGGCCGCGGGCGCCCGCGTCAGGCCGGCGGTTTTGGTGCTTTACCGGCCGTAAACGGCTAAGCCACGGTTCTTACGGTCATATTTCGTTCATCGGTGGCCTTAAGGCTCCATTTAATTCTCCTCGCCATTCTTGCCCGCGGGAAAGCCGGCCGGGGATCCGGCCGGCATTTGGGGAGTAGGGAAGATGGGGTGGACAGAAGTGGCGGCGCTGGAGTCGGCCGCCATCGGGCAGCCGAACCGTGCGGCGGAGATTTTCCTCCAGCTCGGCGTCATCTATGCGAGCGGGCGTTCGGGCCTGGCGGATCGCATCGCGGCCCACAAGTGGTTCAATCTGGCGGCCGCCCGCGGCAACCGCGAAGCGGTACAGCACCGGCGCGAACTCGCCGCCGAGATGTCGGAAATCGAGATCGCCGCGGCCCAGCGCGCCGCGCGTGAATGGCTGACCACGCACTAAGGCACTCGGGGACGGGAAATTTTTGAGTGCCGCGAGGGGGCCGGTGCCGAGAGGCGCCGGCCTCTTCGTTATGCCGCTGCTTTCGGTTGTTAATCGTAGATCATGCAACTCAGGGATGCTGTTCGTGCATCGTGATACTGCCTCCCAGGCCCTTCGTATGAAAATGCTGAACGATATCTTCACTCCGATTGGAGACATTTGACGGTCATTAGAAATGGCATCGCATGCCTAAGTGGCCCCAATTTCGGCGAGCGCGGCAGAATCGACTTCTGCCGAAGGAAATCCACATCCCGATGGTGGATTCGCTGTACAGCGACGCCCGCACCCTGTTTGTCGGGTCCATTGCTGTAGTGAGTGTCGCCCTGATCGTCGCAGGGATGAGCGGGGGGATGATACTTTGGGTTTGTGCGTTGGCGCTAGCGATTTTGGGTTCCGTGCGCGCCTGGGATGTGCGCGATTACGCTCGCAACCGCCAAAATATTATAACGGTTCAAGCAGCGAAAAAGTGGGTCATCCGTTACGGCGNCGGCGCGGCGGCATTTTATGCGCTGCTGGGGGTATGGGTTTTTGTTGCCTTCGCCACCAGCTCGGACTCTTACGTTCTTCTGTTCAGCTTATGTGCGGCCGTTGCCTACATGGTAGGAATCTCAGGTCGGAATTTCGCGTCTAACAATCTGGTCGTCAGCCAAATCGTTTGCGGGGGCCTTCCCCTGATAGTCGCGCTGCTGGCGTTCGGAACCATCTACCATGCACTTTTTGCATTCGTCCTGCTCATTCCGTTCTTTGCCAGTCTGAAATTTATGGCCGACCGATTGCGTCGAATGTTGCACGACATACTTGTCGCCAATCGCAACGTCACGCTGCTTGCGGGCCGCTTCGACGCCGCGCTCAACAATATGCCGCACGGTCTCTGCATGTTGGATGCCGAGCAACGGGTGCTGGTGGCCAACCGACGTCTCGCCGAGCTACTCGGCATNTCGATCGCGGGGGCGCACAAGGGCCTGTCGCTGCGCGAACTGCTGCGCCAGTGCGCCCGCGCCGGTGTCATCTCGGCGCCGCGAGTGGAGCGCATCGCCGCCGATCTGGTGGGCTATCTCTCGGGCGAAATCGACGGCAACCTGGCCGTGGAAGCTCGCGATGGGCGCACGCTCGCGCTCACCTTCCATCCGATGGAGAACGGCGGGTCAGTGGTGCTGGTGGAAGACATTACCGAGCGCAAGAACGCGGAAGCCAAGATCAGTTATCTCGCGCACTACGATGCCTTAACCGGGCTGCCGAACCGGACGTTCTTTCGCGAGCAGATGGATCGCACACTGGCGCTTACGCGGCGCAGTGGCCACTGCGCGCTGCTATTCATTGATCTCGATCAGTTCAAACATGTGAACGACACCCTCGGTCATCGTTGCGGGGACCAGGTGCTCGCGGCGGTCGCGGACCGTCTGCGCAGGCTCGTGCGCGAATCCGACATTGTCGCGCGTTTCGGCGGGGATGAGTTCGTGATTCTGCAGGCGCCAGTAACCCGCCGCGAGGAGATCGATGCGCTCGCCAAGCGTCTCGTCGATGCGATCGCCATGCCTTACGAGATCGACATCCATCAGATCGTAATCGGCGCCAGCGTCGGCATCGCGCTCGCGCCCGAGGACGGCGATAATGCCGATGCGCTCCTCAAGAACGCCGATATGGCGCTCTACCGGGCCAAGGCTGAGGGGAGGGCGGCCTGGTGCTTCTTCGAACCAGAGATGGACGCCCAGGCCCAGGCGCGGCGGAGCCTCGAGTTCGACCTGCGCGATGCCGTCTTGAGCGGCGCCTTCGAGGTCTACTATCAGCCGCTTCTCAATCTGAAAACGCGCCGCATTACCACCTGCGAGGCACTGCTGCGCTGGCCGCACCCGACGCGCGGAATGATGTTCCCCGGCGAGTTCATTCAGGTCGCCGAGGAGATGGGGCTCATCGTCGAGATCGGCAACTGGGTGCTGCACCAGGCCTGCGCCGAGTGCATGAAATGGCCCGCCGACGTGTGCGTCGCCGTCAATCTGTCACCGATTCAGTTCCGCCGCG
>JGI12636J13339_1000118_pt1 | contig 11728 bp, 8 predicted proteins | sample BlaSpr_A8_Ref_M1_FD_13339 | JGI IMG/M metagenome (IMG submission 13339) | reverse complement strand
TGGCCCCGAACTTATCGTTGGGCCGTCCGGCAATCATGCCGGAGAACACGATGCCGCCGTCCACGTAGAAATCGACGAGGTTGCGATCCGAGGGGCTTGCCGATATGCGGCTGAAGACCGCGATGCCGCTCTCGGCGTCGCCGCCGAGCGGCCGATAGATCTGCTGATCGATCACTCCATAGACGCCGAAATCGCCCCGCAGGCGCGCCGCGATGCCGCTGCTCGCCGGCGACGCAAGCGACAGGTTCAAGGTGTCGATGCGCTGATCGTTGAAGAGGGGAAAATACAGAAGAATATCAAGTCGATCCAGGCACAATGGACACCCCGCCGGTCAGTTCAGGTTGGATCACCGCTTGACGCTACCGACTTATGGTCGCAAAAAAATGCGCGTGCGCAGCCAAGACAGCCAAATAGATCACTTCAGTCGGAGATTGCCACATGCAAGCCATCGCCCACAGTCTTAGTGACGACGAGCTCAAGCTACTCGATACACTGTCTCGGCGACGCAGTGAGCGCCGCACCAAAGGGGCTAGACCTGCCCCGTCATTCGGCGAACGTGTTTCGGATCGCGTCGCTGCGGTTGTTGGATCGTGGCGTTTTATCATTATCCAAAGCGTCCTGCTGGTCGTGTGGCTCGCACTGAATATCATTGCCTGGACCGAGCACTGGGATCCCTATCCATTTATTCTTTTAAACTTGGTCCTTTCGTTTCAGGCGGCTTACACGGCGCCGATTATCATGATGAGCCAAAACCGACAGGCTGCAATCGACCGCGGCGCGGCTGAACATGACTACGATGTGAACGTCAAGGCCGAATTAGAAATTGAGCTCTTGCACCAGAAGTTGGACTTGTTGCGCGAGAAGGAAATCGCAGAGCTAATTCAAATCATCGGACGCCTGGAAGCTCGCCTGCCCAATCCATGAGCTCCTGAAAATGAAACCGGCAAACGCCGCGCGGCTCCTCCCAACTAGCTTGAGCTGCGTCACCGAGAGAACTGCGCCACATTGGCCAGGTAATCGAGGCCTGACGATTGGCGAGCAGTTAGTCACGAAGGTGCTGTGACGAGGTTGTAAATGCTCTGCAGTCCCCGCCGCAAATTGATCCGCATATTCTTTGGGATTACGGGAGTAGTGCTACTTGGCGCGCCGGGCGCGCTAGCGCAGGCTTGGTGGGGCTCAATCCAGTACGGCCCACCCGAAGTCAAAGACGGCTTTTTGCCCGTGCCCTCGATTGCGACGAGCCTGCCCCAAAACGGTGATCCCGCGGGCTATCGCAAGTGGCTCGGCGAGCGTGGCGTCGTTTATGGGCTGGAGTACACCAATGACGTCCTGGCCAACGTGCGAGGCGGACTGCGGACCGGCACGATCAATCAGGGCAAGCTTCAAGGCATCCTGACCGTCGACTTCGGCAAGATGGCCGGTTGGAACGGTCTTACGATGTTCGCCAACTTCTTCCAGATCCACAACACCGGTCGCATCCGCCGCGACTACGTCGGAGGTATCAACACCATCGCCGCGATCGAGGCGGTGCCGACCACGCGGCTCTCGGAAGTTTGGTTCGAACAGAGTTTTGCGGGCGACAAGGCGAGCCTGAAGGCCGGCCAGCTCGCGGCCGACACTGAGTTCTTCTACAGCGAACTCAGCCAGATGTTTCTCCAAAGCGATTGGCCGACGATCGCGGCGGTGAACCTGCCTAGTGGGGGAGCGGCCTATCCGCTGTCTACGCCCGGCGTGCGCCTCAAGGTCCAGCCGATTAAGAACGTTTGGCTCAAGCTTGCAGTGCTCAACGGCGACCCTGCGGGGCCCGGTCCGGGCGACGAACAGCTTCGCAACCGCTACGGCCTCAACTTTCGCGTGAATGATCCGCCCTTTGTGATCGGCGAGGTAGAGTTCCAGCATAACAACGGCACGAAAGACGACGGCCTCGCCACCACGCTTAAGCTCGGCGGCTGGGGCCACTTCGGGCGGTTCAACGACCAACGCTTTGCTAACGACGGCACTTTGCTCGCAAATCCCCTCGGTTCCGGCGTGCCGCTCAGACACCGTGGCAACAATGGCCTTTATGCGGTGATCGACCAGCAGCTCTATCGGCCAAAGGACGGAGATTCACAGAGCGGGATTTCCATATTCAGCCGCATGTCGCTAAGCCCCTCCGACCGCAATCTGGTCGATCGTTATTTCGACGGTGGCATCGTATTTGGCGGCCTGATCCCGAAACGGCCCGATGACAGGTTCGGCGTTAGCGTCATCTACGCCAAGTTCTCTGATAGCATCCGCGCCTTCGACCAGGACAAGGTACTGTTCACCGGAGTGCCAGGGCCGATCCGCGGCCACGAGACCAATCTTGAGCTCACCTACGTGGCTCAGATCGTTCCCGGTTGGTTAGTACAGCCTAATCTTCAATTCATCTGGCATCCGAGCGGCGACGCAACAAAGTACGCTACCGTGGTGGGTGCTCGTTCGATTTGGCGATATTGACTGTTCTCACAATAAACGCGGTCGGAAAGCACAAGATGTCTCACTGCCTCGCACGCTAGCCCTCCAACTCAATGTGAATCGAGATAATGATCGGGTGCAGATCCTAATGTCTGCATCTGCGCGACTGGCAGGTCCATTCGGTGCCAGACCAGACATTGGCCGAAACTGAGCCCCTACCCGGCCGAGCAGCGGTCTTCTGGCTTCCACATCGGGCACTCCGCCGAGCTGAAAAAAGTCGGGTCGATTGATGACCTCCGGCTTGCCAACACACCCGAACAGAACCTTTAGCCCAGGCGAGATGACCGAGAGCGCTAATCATTCGTTAAGCTTGTGTTGAACTAAAGACAGCATCAAAGCCGACAGCAAGTCTTACACACCGTGAAATTGTTTCACTTTGATAGAAGGCGAAACCATCACCTAATAACCGATCTTAAAGCCTGCATTTTACATTTAGTGGCAGCGTCGACGCGCCAACAGCGTCCGAGTGCACGGGGGCTGTCGTGCGGGGACTCGCTGGCTCGCGGGATCGGAGTGCTTGCGAGTTTTGGCCTGTCGAAAACCGGGTCATCAGCCGCACGTTGATGAGCCTAGCCAAGACCGAGTTGAACAGCCGTGTATGATTTTTCGTCGGGTCGATTCAAGGCCGCAAAAGATAACAGGGTCGAAGTTCGGCCTCCCGAATCCAAATCCGTTGTTGGCAATTTGGCCACGCCAGGCAAGGCGCGCTCTCGACCAATAACATTGCTCATCGTGTGCGGGATCGCGCTGGTAGCGGCGATCGTACTGGGCACTGCGATAACGATTTTTAATTCGCGCGATCGCGCTCTGGCCAGCAGAGAGCGCGAGCTGCAAAATATTGCATTGATCCTCGCCGATCAGACAGATCGCGTTTTCGAGGCGGCCGAGCGTGTGCAGATTAACCTGATCGAGCGGATGCAGGCTCTCGGGGTCGCGTCAGGTGAAGACTTTGAGCAGAAAATGTCGGGTTTCGACACCCATCTGATGCTCAAGGACAAGATCATCGGTTTGCCCCATATCGGCACCTTCTCTCTGATCAATGCCCAAGGCAAGCTATTCAACTTCTCCCGCTTCTGGCCGATCCCGACCATCAATGTCGTGGATCGAGACTTCTTCAAAGCCTTTCAATCCAATGAATGGCGGACCTTCTTTATCAGCAAACCGATACACAATCGTGCCATCGGAACTTGGGTCGTCCAGATCGCACGCAAGGTTCCGGGCCCAAAAGGCGAGTTCCTCGGATTGGTGCTGGCCGCAATAGAACTGCAAAGCTTCGAACAATTTTTCTCAAGCATCGCCCTTGAACCGGAAAGTTCCATTTCCCTCTTTCACCGTGATGGCGAGTTGCTTGCACGCTATCCACGGGTCGACACGCTTATCGGACGCTCCTACGCCGCGAATGCGCTGTTTCCGAAATTACTAGAGCACTCCGATCATGGCAGTGCTCGGCAAAAGAGTGTGATTGACGGTGAAGACCGCCTGATCGCTGCTCACCGCGTTGCCCATTATCCGGTTGTGGTGGCCGTGACCACGACCGTTGCGGCTGCTCTCGCCAATTGGCGAGACGAAGCAAAATTCCTGATCACCGCGGGAGGCCTTGCTGCGCTCATGATCGCCGCCGTTGTTTTGGTTGTCGTGCGACAGTTATTGCAGGGCAAAAAGCTGTTTCAACAAGAACTTGGTGGGCAAAAACTGCAACTCAACACGGCCCTCAACAACATGTCGCAGGGCCTAATAATGTTCGACTCATCCGCGCGAATTGTCGTTTGCAATCAGCGTTACATTGAGATGTATGGTCTGTCGCCCGAGACGGTCAAACTCGGCCTCACGCTCCGTGAGCTTATCGAGCACCACAAAGAAACGGAATCCTTTCTGGGAGACCCGGAGCAGTATTATTCCGAAATTCTGACCGCAGTCGCTCAAGGAAACGTGACATGCCTATCAGTCAACACGACTGATGGCCGTACGATCCACGTCGTCAACCAGCCGATGGCAAACGGCGGGTGGGTGGCCACGCATGAGGACGTCACCGAGCGAAGACAGGCTGACGAGCAATTAAAGCGCGTTGCTCACTATGATCAACTGACTGGCTTACCCAATCGCCTATTATTGCAGAAAGAATTAGGAAGATTATTGGCCGGTGACGGGCACGACGGGCCGACCTCTATCGCTTTGTTCGACCTTGATGGCTTCAAAGACGTAAATGACACGCTCGGCCACACGATCGGCGACGAGCTGCTTATCGAGGTCGGTGAGCGTTTGATGAAAGTCGCACAGGACCACGACCAACTTAGCCAAATGTGTCGGCTCGGCGGCGACGAATTCGTTGCGATTTTTCCGAATTGCGGCGATCCGCGCCGGATTGACAAAATTGTCGCTTCAATGTTGAACCGGCTTGCAGAACCTTTCCATATCAACGACCACGTTCTCAACCTTGGTGCCAGCGCAGGAATTGCTATCGCTCCCAGCGACGGCTCGAGTGTCGATGAATTGATTGCGAATGCCGATCTCGCGCTCTACCAGGCGAAATCCGACGGGGGTCGCACCCACCGCTTCTTCCTTCCTGTTCTTCGTGCTCAGGCGCAGGCCAGACGTGATCTCGATCTGGAGCTCAGGCGGGCCTTTGCCGAGGATGAGTTTGAGATCTATTTCCAACCTCAAATTCGAATAGCCGACCACGCTGTAGTTGGCGCGGAAGCTCTGCTTCGGTGGCGACACCCCACGAAGGGCATCCTTGCGCCAGGAGCGTTTATTGAGACATTGGCTAACAGTCCCATCGCACGCGAGGTAAGCAAATGGATCCTCCGAGGGGCGTGCGAGAGAAGCGCGGCGTGGCGCGCCTTAGGACTTCCACTGGGCCGCATTAGTGTGAATCTGTTTCCTACCCAATTGCACGACGAGGCAACGCTGAAAAACATCGAAGACGTCTTGCAGGAAACTGGTCTGCCGGCTGAGGTCCTTGAGCTTGAAATCACCGAGAACGTTGCCCTCGATCACAAACGCGCAACTTTGACGCTTCTCAAGCTTCGCGAGAAAGGCGTACGGCTTGCCTTCGACGATTTTGGCACCGGCTACGCATCACTNAGCAGCTTGATACGGTTTCCAGTTTCCCGGATCAAGATCGATCGCAGTTTCGTTGGCAAGACCACTAGCGATGTCGACGCTGCTGCCATTGTCCGATCACTGATTGCGATGGCACACAATCTTGGCCTTGAGGTAGTCGCGGAGGGAGTTGAAACGAGCGCCCAAGCAACGTTTCTGTTGAACGCGCAGTGCGAAGCGGCGCAAGGATTTTTCTATTGCAAACCGCTTCCCGCAATCGAATTTGAGGGGTATCTCAAGACAAGACAGTTCCCTCTCGAAGCGAAAGCCGCTGTTGGTGCACAGTTCAAGCTGACCGGCTCCCACTGAGTGGTCCAGGTGGAATGGTAGTTTAGCCCCGGCGTTGTAGGACGCGAATTCGGTAAATCGCCATCTCATGGGCAGCGCGCGATTGGATATAATCCACGCGCCTCAAACCGGAAAGAAGCAAGGAAGAAATACTGTGCTGTGTGATCGTGGCGTCATGTAGCGGACCATTTTATGGCTTGATGTGCCGCTTTCCGACGACTGACAATCCCGCTGTCAACCGGTGTCGCCTGACGACTCGACCGCATTGCACAACGCGCCGCTTTCGCCGCGGCGCGAGAGTCCGGTGTGGAGGGGCAGATAATGCCCTTCTTATCGGTAGCTAACTAGGGTGCTAGCTCTTCGAGCCAGATGAATTCGACCGGCGCCGTCGACATCGCGTTAACACGCTTAAACACATCTTGCATGTGTTGCGACCCAAGGAAATCCTTTACGGCCTTAACTTCCGACGCTGCCACGTCCCCGACAACGTGAACTCGGTTGCGATCGTCGCTTCCGCGTAACAGTCGCCAACGGCCAACTTTTGGTGGAGGGTTGGCCTTGAACAGCTTAATCCACTCCTCAAAGTTTTTGAGACGATGAACAACGACGACTACGGGCATTTGGAACCTCCATTGCAACAAATTGTTCGTTCCCACGTCAGGAAAAACACCCCGACCAAATCAAAAATTAGCACATCTGAAGAGTTTTGAAGCGGTCTATTTGGGTACGGATAGCGTGTCCAGCCTAATGTCTCATTGGGGTCAGAAGCGGACATGCGAATTTGAGCCTAAGTTGAGAACTAGGGAAGCTGCGCGACTGCCAACCCGACCACGCAGTTGAAGATCGAACCAGTCTCCGACACGCGTCTCTAAAAATTTGGGAATATCGCCGAATGCCTCCGGAGATTTCCGGCAGAATTGTCGGCGGATTTAATAATTCGGGAGTCCAAAGACTGCTCCATGGCACCAAAAGCCCCGCAACGGCGCGAACTATCGCGAAACAAACGGGGCAGACGAAGAGACCGGACTGGTTGGCTGGCGCCACAGTGCAGATGGCCCCCTGCTCTGCCCGTTTTCCCTGCTAACAGGGAATTTTACAGGGAATTTTGCAAAATCCACGCTCTTCGTGCGCCAGAGACTCTAAATAGTGGCCCCGGTGCAGGGCGTTAGACGCAAATTCCCTACTCAACGAAACAGGGAATTATTTCGGCGGAGCAGGAAATCCTGGCACAGGAACAGGGAATTTCACCCGGCAAAATCGAAATCATCGCCGGATGAGGTTTTCGGTATTCGTCGCACCACCGGCACTGCCAAAACCTGCAAGGCTAGTGGTTTAAAGTTCAACCCCAAACACAAATAGCATCGTGGCCTAACTGGCGCGCAGGATTCCCGCCTTCATTGCGAGCGCGCGCCCCGGCCCATATGCAGCGGCGAATAAAAGTCCGGCGGCGAAGGTGAAGTGATCGACGAAGAATCCGAGCTCCGCTTGGTTCCCCGCCCAATGCGATGGTCCGTGAAAGGCGAATCCTAGGAACAGCACATAGGCCGCCGCAAGCAGACAAGCTTCGGAAAAATATGCTCCGGTGAGTAAACATACAATGAGGGCAAGCTCAAAAGCGGCGGCGAGCCATGCAAGCGTGAGCGGCAGCGGAAATCCAGCCGCTGCAATGAAGCCGGACGTTGCATTGATGTCGATCAGCTTGAGGCTGACCGCCATGACGAAGACAGCCGCATAGATCAGCCGTCCTGCAAGAGCGGCGGCGGTTGCCCATCCTGAACCCGGTGAATTCATTGTCATCGATACCTCCCTCTTGATCGCCGTCCGACGCCGTTGAGATCATGGACGATCGAGCTTTTACGCCAGGGTCTCGTGAGCAAAATACACTAACTTCACGACTGGGCCGCTGGGTAGCCGATCCTGATCAGACGTCGCATCGCAAGGCACTATCCGCCCAATGAGTCAGGCTCTCTAGACTCTAGTGCTATTTGTTGTTGGAAGCGTCGGGCAGCTTCATTTGCGAGTCCCACGACGGTAGGTTCCACTCCGCTCTGCGCGATAGGGCGATGCGTCAATCGCGTTAAGCCTCTACAAAGACGCCAAGTGCGCCAAGAACATCACCGACCTCACAAGCAAGCTCTCCCAATCCTATGACTCGGTCGTTAAGTACATGAACTCGATCAATTGCAGGTCAAAATTTTGAGTAAGCATAGAGGCCGGCAGGACCAAGACACTGCACACGCGCCATGATGTCTGATTCTGGCACTAAGCGGACATCGAACGAACTGATTGCGAAAAGCTGATTTCGTCACGAGTGGTGAGAAAACTCTAATTTGCTCGTCAGTTCATGCAACATCGACGGCGCTGACCTTGCGCGGACACCCAGTTTTCGTTGGAGTTTAGTGTTGATGGATGTAGGCGCGCACCGCGTCGGGAAGCGGCCGTCCGGCCGCGTCGCGTTCGGCAACGAAATCGCGCAGCATCTGCACGAGCTCTAGATTGCGACGTGCGTGTAGACCCACGATCGTTTCGAGCGACGCGCCCACGAACACGCATTTCACAACTAGCTGATTCCACGCGGGCTGGTCGAAATAGTCGAACGGATAGGGATTGGCGCAAGCGATTGCCTCGAACACCGTCCCGATCGACGAGCGCGCACCTTCGCGCGCACGTTCGTAGAGCGCAGCCGCCGCCGGAAAGACGGCGAAACCCTTGAGGCAGGCCACGAGCTCCGTCACCTCGGCGGTGGCTGCGAGCTTGTCCACCCGCGCGGCGAACGCCGCGTCGTCGCCACTGTGAGTCGCGAGCCACAGCGCCACGCGCGCCGCTTCCACCGCGCTCCACATTTGTGGCTGCCACCCGGGGCGCAATTGCTGGGCGGCGGCGATGTCCGAGATGGCGAGCGTAAACTCCTGGCGTCCGAGCTTGCGCCCGGCGAGGCCAAGGGCGATGCCGAGCCGGCGCTCGTCCACGCCCACGCGCTGACGCGCGATCTCGCCGTCGAGCCACTGCATCGCGTCGGTGGCAAGCGCCCGCGCCAGCCACAGGCGCAGCAACGCGATGGTCGCTTCCATCACGTGCCCGCCACGTAGCGCTGCAGCAGCACTGTCGCGGCGAAGCCCGCCACCGCGACCAGTGCCGCGTTCACCGCGCCGACGCTGGCGAGAAACGCTGCGTCCACGAGCGAGATGCCAGCGATCAGTGTCACCATCGCGCGCGGCACCGCCGCAACCGTCGGCCGCTTGGCGAGGAGATAGACCGCGTAGGCCACGGCCGCGACTAGCGCGAGATGCACATAGGCCGCGAGCGCGCCGTGGCCATACGCCGGCAGCGTGAGCGCGATCGGAGCCGCGAGCGCTAACAGCGGCCAGAGATTTCCCACGCGGTCCAGGCGTTCCTGGCGCGCCGCGAAGGTGACGCCGGCGACGAAGGTGAGCATGGCGAATCCGGCCACGATAACCGGCGGTGATACGGTGCCGGTCGCGGCCGCGGCGGCGCCGGCGTAGACCAGCGCTCGGCACAATCCCATGACGAGCGGCGCCACCGGGTTGCCCCTGTGGAAGGCGTCGTAGCCGACGATGGAAAGCGCAAGCATGAGGCCGACGACCGCTGCCGCGAGGCCGATGAGCGCGAGGATCGCGACACCGGCCGCGAGCAACGCGAGGCCGATGATCGCCACCGCCTGCGCCGAGATGTCGCCCGCTGGGATCGGTCGCGTCGGCCGCTCGCGCGCATCGATGCTTCGGTCGAAATAATCGTTGAGGTACATGCCGCCCACGTAGAGGAGCGACATGGCGAGCGCGACCAGCGCCACCCGCCGGTATTCTGCCGCGCCGCCGGCGAGCATCGTGCCGGCGAGCACGTTGGTCCACACCGTCGGCAGGTTGGAGATGCGGCCGAGCTTCAGGAGCGTGTCCGGCAACGCGGCTTTCGCGACGGTAGCCATCAGTCAAGCTCCGCTTTCACCCAGATCAGCTCACGGCTGATGGCATCGGCGACGTTTCCCTGGCGCAGCCCCTGCGACGTCTGCCTGAGGCGACTTCTAAAGGGCCACAGGATTGTGCGCCGATCGCTCTCGCCTGTATTGTCCGCAGGCGCGCCATCCCTGTCAATTTTGCGAATGGTACTCATGCGTCCGACGATCGTCCTTCTCGTGGTTGGCCTCTCGCCACGCCACCTCGGGCCGCACACGCCGAAGCTCGACGCGCTCGCGCGCGCCGGCGCCATGCGGCCGTTGAAAACCATCACGCCCGCGGTCACCTGCTCCGTGCAGGCGACGTTCATGACCGGCAGCCTGCCGCGCGAGCACGGCATCGTCGGCAATGGTTGGCTCTTCCGCGATCTTCTGGAGATATGGCTGTGGCGCCAGTCGAACCGGCTCGTCGGCGGCGAGAAGATCTGGGAGGCAGGCAAGCGCCGCGATCCCGCCTTCACTGCCGCCAATCTATTCTGGTGGTACAACATGGGGGCGAGCCACGACGTGGGCGTCACCCCGCGGCCGATCTACAAGGCGGATGGCCGGAAGCTTCCCGACTGCTACGCGCAACCCTTGGAGCTGCGCGAGGAGCTGACCGCCGAGCTCGGGCCTTTCCCGCTGTTCCATTTCTGGGGCCCGGCCACCAACACCTCCTCTTCGCGCTGGATCGCCGACGCCGCCCTCCACGTGCGGCGTAGCCGCGCGCCCACGCTTTCCCTCGTGTATCTGCCGCACCTCGACTACGATCTGCAGCGCTTCGGGCCCGAAGACCCGCGCGTCGCGAAAAGTCTCACGGAAATCGACGCGGTGGCGGGCGACCTCATCGCCGACGCCGGCCGCGACGGCGCGCGCGTCATCGTGCTCTCGGAGTACGGGATCACGGGCGTTTCCAGGCCGATCCACATCAACCGCGCGCTGCGTGAGGCCGGCTTTCTACGGGTGCGGGCGGAGGAGGGGGAAGAGCATCTGGATGTCCCGCAATCGCGGGCATTCGCCGTCTCCGACCACCAGATCGCGCATATCTATGTGAACGATCCGCGGCTGATCGGAGAGGTGAAGGCCATCGTCGGCGACCTGCCCGGTGTGGAGCGGGTGTTCGATGCCGCGGAGCAGCGCGAACTCGCCCTCGACCATCCCCGCTCCGGCGAGCTTGTGGCGATCGCCGAGCCGGACGCCTGGTTCACCTACTACTATTGGCTGGACGACGCCCGCGCGCCGGACTTCGCGCGCACGGTGGAGATCCACCGTAAGCCCGGCTACGATCCGGTCGAGCTGTTCCTCGACCCGGCGATCCGCTTCCCCAAGCTCGCCATCGGCGCGCGCCTTCTCAAGCGCGCGCTCGGCTTCCGCGCGCTCATGGACGTGATCCCGCTCGACGCCACGCTGGTGAAGGGATCGCACGGCCGCCCGACCGAGAACGAGGCCGACGGCCCGCTGTTCATCTCGAGCGAGCCCCACCTCGTTACCGACACGCCGCTCGCCGCCGCCGACGTCAAACGGCTTATCCTGGCGCACGTTTTTGACTGAATTGTTGCAGCGCCGATCGATGGGTTCCCAACGATCCGTAGTTACATTGCAATTTCTTGACGGGCATTGGCGTTGGAGTACGCTTTCGCCGTCCGCAGTCCAAACTCGAGACTTCATGAATCGAGACGGAGCGGACGGGAGGATCTCATGAGAGCAAAAAGCGTGCTGCTGGGCGCAGCGGCGGCGGGCCTGTTGGCCATCTCGCCGGCGTTCGCCCAGACCATACCGCAGACTCCTGCGGAAGTGGCCCGCCCGGGCGGCAAATTGCCCGGCAATCCCAAGATGGCGCTGGTCAAGGTCGGCGACGGCTTCAACGATCCGGTCGGCGTCTCGGTGGCCGGC
>JGI12636J13339_1000116_pt1 | contig 11799 bp, 7 predicted proteins | sample BlaSpr_A8_Ref_M1_FD_13339 | JGI IMG/M metagenome (IMG submission 13339) | reverse complement strand
CCGACCCGCACGCGCTCGCCGTCCTTGACCTCGCCGGCGAGCAACTGCTGCGCCAACGGGTCCTGTACATCCTTCTGAATGACGCGCTTGAGCGGCCGCGCGCCGTAGGCCGGGTCGTAGCCCTTGTCGGCGAGGAATTCGCGCGCCTCCTTGGAGAGCTCGAGCACGATCTTGCGCTCATCGAGGAGCTTCTGCAGCCGCTGCATCTGGATATCGACGATCGCACCCATCTGTGCGCGCTTCAGCCGGTGGAACAGAATGATCTCGTCCACCCGGTTGAGGAACTCCGGCCGGAAGTTCGCGCGTACCATAGCCATGACCTGGTCGCGCACCTTGTCCACGTCCTCGTTCTCGCCGAGCGCTACCAGGAGCTCGGCGCCGATGTTGGACGTCATGACCAGCAACGTGTTGCGGAAGTCCACGGTGCGGCCCTGGCCGTCGGTGAGGCGGCCTTCGTCGAGCACCTGCAGGAGCACGTTGAAGACGTCCGGGTGCGCCTTCTCGATCTCGTCGAACAGGATCACCTGGTAGGGGCGCCGGCGCACCGCCTCGGTGAGCGCGCCGCCCTCGTCGTAGCCGACGTAGCCGGGCGGCGCCCCAATCATGCGCGCGACCGAGTGCTTCTCCATGTATTCGGACATGTCGATGCGCAACAGCGCCGTCTCGTCGTCGAACAGGAATGACGCGAGCGCCTTGGTGAGCTCGGTCTTGCCGACGCCGGTGGGGCCGAGGAACATGAACGACCCGATCGGCCGGTTCGGATCCTGCAGTCCCGCGCGGGCGCGACGCACCGCCGTCGACACCGCCCGCACCGCTTCTTCCTGGCCCACCACGCGCTTGGAGAGTTGCTCCTCCATGCGCAGGAGCTTTTCCTTCTCACCCTCCAGCATGCGGTCGACCGGGATCCCGGTCCAGCGCGACACTACCTGCGCGATGTGGTTCGGCGTCACCGCCTCCTCCACCAAGGCGCCGCTCGCGGCTTTCTCCTCGATCTCCTTCAGCTTGCGCTCGAGCTCGGGAATCCTGCCGTAGGCGAGCTCGCCGGCCTTCTGGTACTCGCCCTTGCGCTGGGCGCCGGCGAGCTCCGTGCGCGCCTGGTCGAGCTCGGCCTTGAGCTTCTGCGCGCTGCCGAGCTTCTGCTTCTCGGCCTGCCAGCGCGCGGAGAGCGCGCTCGCCTTCTCCTCCAGTTCCGCGAGTTCCTTGGCGAGCCGCTTCAGGCGCTCCTTGGACGCGGCGTCGCGCTCCTTCTTGAGCGCCTCTTCCTCGATCCGCAGCTGCATGATGCGCCGGTCGATCTCATCGAGCTCTTCCGGCTTGGAATCGATCTGCATGCGCAGCCGCGCCGCCGCCTCGTCGACGAGGTCGATCGCCTTGTCGGGCAGGAAGCGGCCGGTGATGTAGCGGTGCGACAAGGTGGCGGCGGCGACGAGTGCCGCGTCGGTGATGCGCACGCCGTGGTGCAGCTCGTACTTCGCTTTCAGGCCGCGCAGGATGGAGATCGTGTCCTCGACCGTGGGCTCGCCCACGAAGATCGGCTGGAAACGCCGGGCGAGTGCCGCGTCCTTCTCCACGTGCTTGCGGTACTCGTCGAGCGTCGTGGCGCCGACACAGTGCAGCACGCCGCGGGCGAGCGCCGGCTTGAGGAGATTGGAGGCGTCCATCGCGCCCTCGGTCTTGCCGGCGCCGACCAGGGTGTGCATCTCGTCGATGAACAGAACGATCTTGCCTTCGGCCGCGATCACTTCGTTGAGCACCGACTTCAGGCGCTCCTCGAACTCGCCGCGGTACTTCGCGCCGGCGACGAGCGCGCCGAGATCGAGCGCGAGCAGCCGCTGATGCTTCAGGCTTTCCGGCACGTCGCCATTGACGATGCGATTGGCGAGGCCCTCGACGATCGCGGTCTTGCCCACGCCGGGCTCGCCGATCAGCACCGGGTTGTTCTTGGTGCGCCGCGACAGCACTTGGATGGTGCGGCGGATTTCCTCGTCGCGGCCGATGACTGGGTCGAGCTTGCCGTCGCGCGCGTCCTGGGTGATGTCGCGGGTGTAGCGCTTGAGCGCCTCGTAGGCGTCCTCGGCGGACGCCGAATCCGCCGTGCGGCCTTTGCGCAGGCCTTCGATCGCCGCATTCAGGTTCTGCGCCGTCACCCCGGCCTGGGCGAGGATTTTCCCCGCTTCGCTACTCTTCTCGACGGCAAGGGCAAGCAGCAAACGCTCGACAGTGACGAAGGCGTCGCCCGCCTTCTTCGCCGCTTTCTCGGCGGTATCGAACACGCGCGCCAGCGCCGGGTCGAGATAGATCTGGCCGGCGCCGCCGCCTTCGACCCGCGGCCGCTTCTTGAGCGCGGCCTCGACGGCGATGAGGGCAGCCCGGGAATCGCCGCCGGCACGGTCGATCAGGCTGGAGGCAAGGCCTTCCGGATCGTCGAGCAGCACCTTCAACAGGTGCTCGGTGGAGAACTGCTGGTGACCTTCGCGCGACGCCCGCGACTGGGCTGATTGAATGAATCCGCGCGCGCGCTCGGTATATTTCTCGAAATCCATCGCCCTCTCCCGGTCACTCCGGCGGTGGGAGCATCGGTGCTTTGACATAGGTGCTCGTTTTCGGGAGCGGAAGGGGGTGGATGAAGCGGTTTTTTCGCCTCCGGCAACTGGACAGAGGCGCACCCGATCGACAAGAAAGCCGCATGTCTTCGGCAACATGGGGCGAGCCGCGGATCGCCTCGCTCTACCGCTATCCGGTCAAAGGGCTATCCGGCGAGAAATTGACATCCGTCAATCTCGCCATCGGGGGCACGTTTCCCATGGATCGCGCCTTCGCCTTCGAAAACGGGCCCTCCGGCTTCGACCCGGCGGAGCCGGAATGGCAGTCGAAGATCAAGTTCCTCTGCCTGATGCGAAACGCCCGCCTCGCCGCGCTATCGACGCGCTACTACGACGCCTCCGGCATGCTCACCGTCGAGCAAGGCGGTGAGATCGTGGCGCTCGGTGACCTCGCCTCGCCCGCCGGCCGCCACGAGCTGGAGGATTTCTTCGAACACTACATGGCCGACGAGAGGCGCGGGCCGATCCGCTTCCTCGCCGCACCCGGCCACAGCTTTTCGGATTTGGCGCGCAAGGTGGTCTCGATCATCAATCTTGAGAGCCTCGCCGACCTCGAGCGCACGACGGGGCGGAGTCTGCACCCGCTGCGCTTCCGCGCGAACCTGTATGTGGAAGGGATGATGCCCTGGTCCGAGCTTCGCCTCGTCGGGCGGCGGCTCACGGTCGGCGCCTGCGAGCTCAAGGTGGTGAAGCCGACTAGCCGCTGCGCCGCCACCGAGGTCAACCCCGACACCGCCGAGCGTGACATCGACGTGCCCGACGCGCTCGCGCGCCATACCGGCGACATCGATTGCGGCATCTACGCCGAGGTGACCCGCGCCGGCCGCATCGCCGAAGGCGACGCGATCATCATCGGCGAGTGACTATTCGACGCCCGCGGGCTTCGGCGCGACAGGAGGCACCTCGGCCGGTTGGGCGTCGGCGACCGGGGCCGGGTTGGCTGGCGCGGCGTTCGGAACGTCGTTCTGGCCTTGCACGGGCGACTGATAGTTACCGGGGCCGCCCTGACGGAAGCGCCGCCGGCGGCGGCCGTAGCGCCCGCCATCGCGGTCGCCCTGGTCGTTCTCGTAGCCGCCGTTGCCCGACTGGGGAGCCTGGCCGCCCTGGCCACCGCCGCCGGTGATGAACGCCGGCAGGCCAACGTCGCGCTCCGGCTCGCGCTGATAGCCCTGAAAATTCGGCTGCGGTTGGGGCTGCGGTTGCGGCTGATGCTGCGGCTGGGGTTGGTGCGGTGGCTGCGGTTGGGGCTGCGGCTGGTGCTGCTGATGCTGCGGCTGCTGAAAGGACGGCTGTTGATACTGCTGATGCCGCTGCGGCTGCTGACCCTGCGGCGGCGCCATCGGCGCGCCGCCGGCATAAGGCTGGCCACCGGAGTCGCCCTCGTCGCCGTCGCCGTCGAAATCGTCGCCGTCGCGGAACTGCTGGGGCTGCTGATGCTGCTGATGCGGATTCTGCTGACTGAACTGCGCCTGCGCCGCGGCGATGAGGCGGAAATAGTGCTCGGCGTGCTGCAAATAGCCTTCCGCCGCGACGGGATCGCCCGAGGACTGCGCATCGCGCGCGAGCTGCATATACTTCTCGGCGACGTGGTGGGCGGTGCCCCGGATCTTCACGTCGGGGCCGTTCGACTCGTACACGCGCGTCAGCGGATTGTGACCGCGGCCACCGCCGCCGCCGCCGCCGCGATTGCGGCCCCGCATGCGCTTCTGCTGTCCGTTTCTCATAGGCGTTCGATTCTCCGTAGCCTTGGGTTCAAAGTGTCCCCGCCCGCCGTTGCCGGCGATACGCAATCCAAATGCTGGAAGCCCGGCACAAAGCGCGCCGCGGTTTCATTCATTCGGCTTTTCCAATCCAGATATCGATCTCGCGCCTCTAGCGCGGATAGCTGCCCTTCATCTTCGCGCCGCGGTGCTCATTGAACCGCGCGCGAACGTCAGTGAAGCGTCGGACCCGGACCATGCCGCCGGCGCGAGTGACGCCGGCCGGCCCTTGCAATGCAGTCGATTTCCTAGACTGCTGCCGCGCCTTGCCTTCTAGCCCAGGCGCCCGGGTCGATTCCTGGGCGCAACCTAGTGCGGTTCGCGGAGGCTGCCAAGCCCTATTTATCCCCGGTTACGTAAGACAAGTGCCCGACTCAAGCCCGAAAGATCGCGCTTCGCCGCGCCGCCGGCAACGAGTCCTCGGGCATTCGCGAGTGCCACGACTGCGGCTTCTTGACCTTGTCCCAGTTCGAGAACGGCGACGCCGTGGGGCGTCAATACGCGCGAAAGATCGGCGACGATCGCGCGATATGCGGCGAGCCCGTCGGGGCCGCCATCCAATGCAAAGATGGGGTCGTGCTCGCACACTTCAAGGGTGAGCTGGGCGAGGCCCGCCGTTGGTATGTACGGCGGGTTTGCCACCACGAGATCGAACTTCGCGCCGACCGGCGCGGTCCAGTCGCCACACAGCAACGTCCCGCGTGCGGACAAGCCGAGGTCAGCAAGGTTCGCCCGCGCGACGGCAAGCGCGCCGGCGTTGCGATCGACGCCGACGCCGGTGGCGCGCGGCCGCTCGAGCAGGACCGCGGCCAGTAGCACGCCCGAGCCCACGCCGAGATCGAGCACGCGAAGCTCGGCGTGGCGGTCGGGAAATGCCGCGAGCGCGGCTTCCACCACGGTCTCGCTCTCCGGGCGCGGAACCAACGTATCGGGGCCAAGCGCGAAATCGCGGCTCCAGAATTCGCGGTATCCAACGATGCGTGCGACCGGCTCGCGCGCGAGGCGGCGCCCGACCAGGCGATCGATGCGCTCAAGGCTCGCCGCCGGAATGCGCTCGTCCGATGTCGCGATGAGCTTCGAGGCCTCAATGCCAAGCGCGTGCGCGAGCAGTACGCGGGCATCAAGCTCCGCGCTTTCGATCCCGGCGTCGTGCAACCGCGCGGCGATCGCACGGCGCAGCGTTCCCACGCTCACGGTGTCGTCCACGAGTATCGCGCTCATGTGCCCATGCCGGATTCGGAGAGCAGCGCCGCCTGATGATCTTCGACCAGCGCGTCGACGAGCTCACCAAGCGCCTCGCCCTCGAGGACTTGCGGCAGCTTGTGCAACGTCAGCCCAATGCGGTGGTCGGTAACGCGCGCCTGCGGGAAGTTGTAGGTGCGAATTCGTTCGGACCGGTCGCCGCTGCCGACCAGGCCCTTGCGTTCGGCGGCGCGCTCCTGGTCGAGCTTCTGCCGTTCGAGGTCATAGAGCCGCGCGCGTAATAGCTCCAAAGCGCGCGCCTTGTTGCGGTGCTGCGAGCGCTCGTCCTGCACGCCCACTACGATTCCGCTCGGGATGTGGGTGATGCGCACGGCGGACTCCGTCTTGTTCACGTGCTGGCCGCCGGCGCCTCCCGCGCGCATGGTCTCGATCTTCAGATCCGCGTCGTTCACCTTCACGTCGACCTCGCCCGCCTCGGGCAGCACCGCGACCGTCGCGGCCGACGTGTGAATGCGGCCTGACGCTTCCGTCCGCGGCACGCGCTGCACCCGGTGCACCCCCGACTCGAACTTGAGCTTGGCGTAAGCGCGGCGGCCGCGCACGGCGGCGATGATTTCCTTGAAGCCGCCCATGGCGCCTTCGTTCGCCGAAAGCACCTCGACCTTCCAGCCCTGCAGCGCGGCGTAGCGCTCGTACATGCGGAAGAGATCACCCGCAAATAGCGCAGCCTCGTCGCCACCGGTGCCGGCGCGCACCTCGAGGATCGCGCCGTGCTCGTCGGCGGCATCCTTGGGGAGGAGCGCCTGGCGCAGCTCGGCTTCGAGCCTGGCGATGCGCTCGCCGAGCTCGCTTTTTTCCTGGGCCGCGAGGCGCGCCATGTCCGGCTCGGTCTTGGCATCGGCGATCAGCGCCTCGACCTCGGCCAGGTCCGCTTCCGCCGCGCGCAGCTCCCTCACGCTCGCCACCACGGGCTTCAGCTCCGCGAACTCCCGCGAAGCCTGCACGAAGGCGTTACGGCCGAGCGCGGTCGAGAGCTCGCTTTCGAGCGTCGCGTAGCGGGAGATCAGCGCGTCAAGGCGGGCTGCAGGAAGCATGTGGGCCTCAGATCGCCACGCCGCTCGCCGCGGCGAACGCGCCAAGCTCTTGGCGAATGGACGCGCCGGCCCCGCTGCCCAGCAGCGGCTCGAGGAATTTCTGCGCGGCGGCCACGTCGAGGCTGAGGATCATGGCTTTGACCGGCCCGATCGCCGCCGGCGAAAGCGAGAGCGAGCGGTAGCCGAGCGCCAGAAGCGCCAGCGCCTCGAGCGGCCGCGACGCGAGCTCGCCGCAAAGCGCCACCGGCATGCCCTTGGCGCGGCCGGCGTCGGCAACCCGCTTCAGCGCCCGCAGCACAGGCGCCGACAATGGATCGAAGCGGTCGGCAACGCGGGCATTACCGCGGTCGGCGGCAAACAGGAATTGCACGAGGTCGTTGGAACCCACCGACAGAAAATCCACCCGGTCGAGTATCTCGTCCAGCGCGAACAAGAGCGACGGTACCTCCACCATCACGCCGAGGTGGATCAGATCGGGCAGCTCGTGCTTGTGGCGGCGAAGATGCGTGAGCTCCTGCTCCACCAGCTTTCGCGCCTGGTCGAACTCCTCCACCGCCGACACCATAGGGAACATGATGCGTAGCTCGCGCCCGGCGGCCGCCCGCATCAGGGCGCGCAACTGAATGCGGAGCAGCGCCGGCCGATCGAGCCCAAGCCGCAGCGCGCGCCAGCCGAGCGCCGGATTTTCCTCCTCGACCACGCGCATGTACGGCAGGATCTTGTCGCCGCCGATGTCCAGCGTGCGGAAGGTCACGGGCTTGCCGTCCGCGCCGTCGAGAACGGCGCGATAGAAGCGATGCTGCGCGTCGGTGCGCGGCAGGTTGGCGGAGATCATGAACTGCAGTTCGGTGCGGAAAAGCCCGATGCCGTCGGCGCCAGTCTCGGCGATGTGCGGCACGTCGACGAGGAGGCCGGCGTTGATGAACAGATTCACCTGCTCGCCGTCCTTGCTCACGGCCCTCTGGTCCTTGAGCTCGGCGTAGCGCGCCTGCCGGCGCGCGCGCAGGCGTACTTTCTCGACGTAGGCGGCCTCGAGACCGGCCGGCGGCCGCACGTGAATCTCGCCCGCCTCGCCATCGACGATGATCGCGTCGTTGGGATCGACAAGCCCGGTGGCATTGGCGACCTGGCCGACTGTGGCAACGCCGAGCGCGCGCGCGACGATGACCACGTGGCTGGTGGGCGCGCCCTCCTCGAGCACGAGGCCGCGCAGCTTGCTGCGGTCGAAATCGAGAAGCGCTGCCGGGCTCATGTTGCGCGCGACAATAATGGCGTGGTCGGGCAGCTCGACCTTGCGCTGGGTGTCCTCGCCCACGAGCTCGATCAGGAGCCGATGCGCGAGGTCGTCGAGGTCATGCAGGCGCTCGAGCAGGAACGGATCGATCTGCCGCTGCATGCGCGCGCGCGTATCGGACTGCACGCGCTCGACCGCGGCCTCGGCGGTGAGGCCGGTCATTACCGCCTCGCGCAGCTTGTGGATCCAGCCGCGGTCGTGGGCGAACATGCGGTAGGCCTCGATCACGTCGCGGTGCTCGCCGGCGCGCGCCATGCCCTCTCCCTCCAGCATGAGGTCGATGGAGGCGCGCAGCGTGTCGATCGCCTGGTCGAGACGGCCGAGCTCTCGCTGCGCGTCATCGGCGACGAAGTTCTTCACCTGCACCCGCGGCTCGTGCAGCACGACACGACCGAGGCCGATGCCCTCGGCGAAGGCAGCGCCCTTGGCCGTCACCGGCCGCCGCGCCGCGGGTTCGGCGCCGGGTTTAGCCAGCGCCGAGAGATCGCCCGAGGCGATCATCTCGGCAAGCACCATGGCGGTGGTCTGCAGCGCCTCGACTTCCTCCTCGGAATAGGTGCGGTGGGCGCGGTTCTGCACCACCAGCACGCCGAGCGTGTCGCCGGCGCGCAGCACCGGCACGCCGAGAAAGGCGTGATAGATCTCCTCGCCGGTCTCCGGCTTATAGGAGAACGACGGGTGTGACTGCGCGTCCGGGAGGTTGACGGGCTCCGCCTCGCGCGCCACGAGGCCAACGAGGCCCTCGCCCGGCTTCAGCACGGTCAGGTGGACGGCGGTTCGGCTCAGACCTTCGGTGGCGTAGAGCTCGAGGCTGCCGTCGACGCGCAGCACATAGACCGAGCAGACCTCCGCCACCATGTTGGCGGCGATCAGCACCACGATCTTGTCGAGCCGCTCCTGCGCGCTGACCGGCTCCGCCATCACCTCGCGGAGGCGGCGGAGCAGCACACGCGGGCCGCCGAGCGCGCCTCGCATTAGGCTGCATCCTTTTTGTGCCCGGGCGCCGCGCCGCCCGATGAATCCTCGGAAAAACCCCGCGCGGGAGCCAGGCCCGCGCGCCGGCTACTGCAGCCCGAAAGCCTCAACCCAAAAGCTCGTGCGTCGCGCCTTCATTGGTCGAGCCCATATACAGAATGCAAAGTCCGTACCGCAAGCTCCGTGTGGGCGGCATCGATGAGGAGCGAAATCTTGATCTCGGAGGTGGTGATGGCGCGGATATTGATGTTGCGCTCGGCCAGCGCCTTGAATGCGGTGGCGGCGACGCCGGCGTGGCTGCGCATGCCCACCCCGATGACCGAGACCTTGGCCACTTCGCTGGAGCCTTCGACGTTGGCAAATCCGACCTTGCCCTTGATCTTGCCGAGCACTTCCTTGGCCCGCGCATAGTCGGCGGTCGGCACGGTGAAGGTGATGTCCGTGTGCGCTCCGTCGGCGGAGATGATCTGCACAATCATGTCCACGTTGATATTGGCGTCGGCGAGCGGGCCGAACAGCGCGGCGGCCACCCCCGGCTTGTCGGCAACCCGGCGGATCGAGATTTGCGCCTCGTCCTTGGAGAAGGCGATGCCGGTGACGCTGTGACTTTCCACGATCTCCTCCTCGTCGCAAATGAGTGTGCCGATCGGATCGCCCTTGGACCGCGGCGTCTCCGGCGGATGGAAGCTCGAGCGCACCAATAGGCGCACCTTGCGCTGCATGGCGAGCTCCACCGAGCGCACCTGCAGCACCTTGGCGCCGAGGGAGGCCATTTCCAGCATCTCCTCGTAGGCGACCTTATCCAGCCGCCGCGCCTTCATCTCCACGTTGGGGTCGGTGGTATAGACGCCGTCCACGTCGGTGTAGATGTCGCAGCGGTCCGCGTGCACCGCGGCGGCGATCGCGACGGCGCTCGTGTCGGAGCCGCCGCGGCCGAGCGTGGTGATGCGGCCCGTGTCGCGGCAGATACCCTGGAAGCCCGCCACCACCGCCACCTCGCGGCGCTCCTTGAAGCGCTTGATCAGCTCCTCGCCGTTCACTTCAACGATGCGGGCGGCGCCGTGGGCGTTGTCGGTGACGATCGGCAGTTGCCAGCCCTGCCACGAGCGGGCGGTGACCCCCATGTCCTGCAGCACGATGGCGAGCAGGCCCGCGGTCACCTGCTCGCCGGAGGACACCACCGCGTCGTACTCGCGGGCGTCGTGCAGCGGAGCCGCCTCGCGGCACCATTGCACGAGCTGGTTGGTGGTGCCGGCCATGGCCGATACCACCACCGCCACCTCGTGGCCGGCGTCGACCTCGCGCTTGACGTGGCGCGCGACGTTGCGGATGCGGTCGAGGTCGGCGACCGAGGTGCCGCCGAACTTCATGACGAGCCGGGCCATGGAATGCACAGTCCTTCAAAGGCATCGCGCGGACGATGGACCCCTCCTCTCGTCCGCGCGAGGCGCGTATAGATACGAAACGTGGTCGCGGCCTGCAACGGCGCGGCCGGACAACAAGGGCACCCATGGTTAAAGCAGGCCCAGGCCAAACGCGCACGACGGTCGATCCCGAGGAGGTCGCCCGCTTCGCCGCCTTTGCCGGCGAATGGTGGAGCCGGCGCGGCAAGATGCGCGCGCTGCACAAGTTCAATCCGGTGCGTCTCGCCTTCATCCGCGACCATGCCTGTACCCAGTTCCGCCGCGATCCCAAGGCGCTCGACAGCCTGAAGGGGCTGCGCCTTCTCGACGTGGGCTGCGGCGGCGGCATCCTGGCCGAGCCGCTGGCACGCCTCGGCGCCGATGTGGTCGGCATCGACCCGGCGGAGGAGAACGTGGCCGCGGCCCGCGCCCACGCCGCCGAAAGCGGGCTCGCCATCGACTATCGCACCGCGACGGCCGAGGCGCTCGCCGACGCGAGCGAGCGTTTCGACGTGGTGATCGCGTCGGAGGTCGTCGAGCACGTCACCGACGTGGGCAGCTTCGTGCGCCGCAGCGGCGAGATGGTGAAGCCGGGCGGCCTCCTCATCGTCACCACCATCAACCGCACGCTGAAGAGCTTCGGCCTTGTGATCGTGGCGGCCGAATACATCATGCGCTGGCTGCCCATCGGCACCCACCGCTGGGACAAGTTCGTCGCTCCCGACGAGCTCGAGGCGGCGGTCGCGGCGGCTGGGCTTGCCGTAATCGACTGCAAGGGCGCGATCTACGACATCTTCGCCGATGAATGGCGGCAAGGCCGCGACACCGACGTCAACTACATGATGGCGGCCGAACGCCCGGCATGACGTATCTTTGGGTGCTGTTCACGGTTTTCGCCTCCGGCGGTCAGGTCGCCCGCAACGCCATGCAGCGCGAGCTGACCGAAACGGTCGGCACCGCCGGCGCCAGCTTCGTGCGCTTTCTCTTTGGCCTGCCGTTCGGAATCTTGTTTCTGGCGGCGGTAGCAGCCGTCACCGAAAAGCCGCTTCCCGCCATCACGCCGCCCTTCGCCGCGTGGACCGTCACGGGCGCCGTGGCGCAGATGGTGGCGACCGCGTTCATGCTCATGGCCATGCGCGAGCGCTCATTCGTGGTCGCGACGGCGTACCTCAAGACCGAGCCGGTGCTAGTGGCGGTGTTCGGGTTGGCCTTTCTCGGCGACGCGCTGACGGTGCCGGTTACGGGGGCAATCCTCATCGCGACCGCGGGCGTGATGATCCTGTCGTGGACGCCAGGGGCGCGCTTGTCGTCGGCCCGTCCCGCCGCCTTCGGCATTGCGGCGGCGGCGCTGTTCGGGCTGTCGGCCGTAGGATTCCGCGGCGGAATTCTGGCGCTCGGCAGCAACTCGTTCGTCATCGGAGCGACGGTCACGCTCGCGGCGAGCCTGCTCATCCAGACCGCGTTGCT
>JGI12636J13339_1000113_pt1 | contig 11888 bp, 13 predicted proteins | sample BlaSpr_A8_Ref_M1_FD_13339 | JGI IMG/M metagenome (IMG submission 13339) | reverse complement strand
CACCTGCACGCCTTCGTGCGCGAGATCGAGCCGACGCAGGCGGAGTGGGCGACCGCCATCGGCTGGCTCACCCGCACCGGCCAGCTGTGCTCCGGCAAGCGGCAGGAGTTCATCCTCGTCTCCGACGTGTTCGGCGTCAGCATGCTGGTGGACGCCATTAATCACCGGCAATCCGGTCGAGCGACGCCGAGCACGGTCGAAGGGCCGTTCCACGTTCCCAATGCGCCTCCGCTCGACAACGCCGCCAACATGGCCAAGGGCGCGCCCGGCATCCCATGCTTCGTCACCGGCACGGTGCGCGGCCTCGACGGCGAGGCGGTCGCGGGCGCCGCGCTCGACCTCTGGCAGACCGACGGGGAGGGCCTCTACGAAGATCAGCGCGACGTGAAGGGTCCGTGGATGCGCGGACTCTATCGCTCACAGCCCGACGGTTCGTTCGCCATTCGCACCGTCGTGCCGATTTCCTACACGATCCCGATGGATGGAACCGTGGGCGATCTGATGAGCCGCACCAACATCAGCCACATGCGGCCGGCGCATATCCATTTTGCCGTCAACGCGCCGGGGTACCGCGCCGTCGTCACCCATCTATTTCAGCGCGGCGACAAGTACCTCGACAGCGACGCGGTGTATGGCGTGAAGGAGGCCCTGATCGTCGATTTCGTGCAGAAGCCTGCCGGCAAGGCGCCCACGGGCGAAATGGTCGACACCCCGTTCTGCGAGGTCCGCTACGATTTCGTGCTGCAGAAGGAACGGAAGGCGGCGAAAGCCGCCTGACGCTCACAGCCCGAGATAGAACTTGCGGATCAGATCGTTGTTGTTGAGCTCGTCGGTCGAGCGGCCCTCGAAGGCGATCTGGCCGTGGACGATGACGTAGCCGCGGTCGGCGATGCGGATCGCCTGGGTGAAGTTCTGCTCCGACATGAGCACCGTGAGCTGGTAGCGGTCCTTCAGCATCTTGATGGTATCGATGGTCCGCTGCACTAGCACCGGTGCCAGCCCCACCGACGGCTCGTCGATCAACAGGATGCGCGGCGCCAGCATCAGCGCGCGCCCCAGCGCCAGCATCTGCTGCTCGCCGCCGCTCATGCTGCCGGCGAGCTGCTTGCGCCGCTCGGCGAGCCGCGGGAACACCTCGTAGCAGAAATCGCAGTTCTTCCGCATCTCCGCCCGCGCCGCGCGGCGGAAGGCGCCGAGCAGGAGGTTTTCTTCGACGGTAAGCCGGGGAAACAGGCGCCGCCCTTCCGGCACGAGCGCGATGCCGAGGTCGACAATCTCCTCCACCGAGCGGCCGATGAGGTCATGCTGGCGGCCGTCGATCTCGGCGACGATGCGTCCCGCGCTCGGCCGCACGATGCCCATGATGCACTTCATGAGCGTGCTCTTGCCGTTGCCGTTAGTGCCGAGCAGCACCACGATCTCGCCGGCGCCGACGCTGAGCGACACCTTCTCCAGGACGCGCACGGCGCCGTAGGCGGCGTCGATGCCTTCGATCAAGAGGCTATTGCCCAAGGTAGGCCCTCTCCACTTCCGGGTCGCGGATGACTTCGTCCGGCGGCCCGTCGGCGATCTTCTTGCCGGATACCAGCACCACCAGGCGCTGCGAGAAGCTCATCACCGCGCGCATGATGTGTTCGATGAGCACGATGGTGATGCCGCGCTCGTTCAGGCGGATCAACAGGCCCACGATGTCCGCGACCTCCACTTGCGAGAGGCCGGCCATGGCTTCGTCGGCGATGAGCAATTTCGGCTCGGCGGCCATGGCGCGCGCGAGCTCGAGCTTGCGCATCTCGACCTGGGTGAGGTCGCGCGGCCATTTGTCCATCTTGTGGGCGAGGCCGACGATGTCGAGAAGGTCCGTGCAGCGCGTGGCGATATCGGCTGCGGTAAGGAAGCCGTGACCGCGGGCGTTGACCGTGTAGAGGAGCGGCACCCGCACGTTGTCGGCGACGGTCATCGAGGGGAACGGCCGCGGCAATTGGAAGGTGCGCGCGAGCCCGAGCCGGGTGCGCTCGTGCGCGAGCAGGCCGTCGACGTTGCCGCCGTCGAAGCGCACCGTGCCGGCGTCGTTGTGCAGCGTGCCGCAGATGCAGTTGACCAGCGTGCTTTTGCCCGAGCCGTTGGGCCCGATCAGCCCGACGCGCTCGCCCTCGCCGACGGCGAAGTCGATGCCGTCGAGCGCCACGAACCCGCCGAAGCGCTTGCCGAGACCACTGACGTGGAGGAGCGGTTCGCTCATGCCAAAACGTCCGCTCCGCGTCGGAATTTGCTGCACATGCTCATCTGGCCGACGCCTCCGCGGGGCGCCGTACCGGCAGAAGGCCGCAGACGACGCAGATGATCTGAAGGAGGGCGGAGACGAACGTTGCCGCCGTGACCGGAATGGCGGCGATCACAGGCGCAAAGGCGAAAAGGACCCCGGCGAGCGGGAAGGCGATGAGCCACCAGCGGCCGAGGACACGGCCCCGCATATAGGCGACGTAGGCAAGAATGAGCCAGAAGACCAGCCCGATCGATTGCGCTCCCGTACCTTGTCCGGCCAGGAAATACACCGGCGAGAAGTTTAAGGCGAAGAGCAGCACGAAGACCGTTGGCTCGACCACGACGTTGGACGCGGTCCGCCGCTCCTTGATCAGGCCGACAATTCCGTTGGGGGCGATGATGACGAAATCGACCAGCAGCATTCCAACGATCAGGAGGTTGACCGCCGACGAGATGGTGACGGTGGCGAACTGCTGCAGCAACCCGAGCAGGATGGCCCCGATCAGCGGGCCAATCCAGGTCGTGGTGCCGCCGATCATCGGCATGGCGATCGAGTTCACCGCGTAGGCGAGGCCGAACGCCGAGGAAGGCTCGATGTAGCCGATGTAGTAGGGAAACGGCGCCCCGGCCATGCCCATGAAGGCGCCCGACAGCGTGGTGGCGATCAGCTTCAGCCGCAACGTCGGCACGCCGCAGGCCTCCGCCGCGAGCTCGTCGTCGCGGATGGTGGCGAAGCCGTAGCCGAGCCGCGAGCGCTCAATGAGGCGGGCGGTGCAGATGACGATCACCGCCAGCACCAGCATGAGCAGGAACAGGTACTGGATATAGCTGCCGAGGATTGCGATCTCGTTCGGCCGGATGACGTAGGCGCCGCGGGCGCCGCCCACGTAGGTCCAGTTGATGATGAGGGTCTGCAGCACCACCGCGAGCGCGAGCGTGGCGATGGCGAAGAAGGCGCCGCGCAGCCTGAGCGTGAGGTAGCCCGTGCCGAGCCCGACGATGCCGGAGACCACGCCGCCGATCACCATCAGCGCCGGAATCGGCAGCGGATAGGCCTTGTGGAAAACACGGAGCTATAGGCGCCGAGGGCGAAGAACGCCGCCGAGCCGAAGTTCACGTAGCCGGTGTAGCCGCCGAGGATGTTCCAGGCGGTGGCAAGCACAATAAACTGCAGCACTACGTAGCCGGCAAAGAACACGTAGTCGTTGTCGAAAGCGCGCGCGCAGTAGAAAACGAGCGCGGCGACGATTGTGGCGGCGACGAGAAAGGGCCACGCGCGCATGGCCTATCGCCCCAGCAAGCCCGCCGGCCGCACCGCCAACGTCAACAGCAAAAAGCCGAACGCCACCGCCGGCGACCACGATGGGCCGTAGAAGGTGGAGGTGAAGCTTTCCATGAGACCGAGCAGCATGGCGGCGATCAGCGTGCCGGGCAGGCTGCCGAGCCCGCCGAGCACGCAGATGGCGAACACCCGGCCGATGTATTCGCGGCCCACCGAGGGCTCGACGGGCTGGATGACGATGAGGAGCGCGCCGGCGACGCCGGCAATCGCAATGGATATGGCGAAGGCGATGCGCTTGATGCGCACCGGGTCCGCCGCCATGAGCTGCAGCGCGAGCTGGTCCTGGGACACGGCATTGATGGCGCGGCCCATGAAGGTCCGCGTCAGGAAGAGATGCAGCCCGGCGAACAGTGTGAGCGAAACGAGGCAGGGCACCAAGAGCCGCAGGGGGAAATGGGCGTTGCCGAGATGCAGGCTGGGGCCGATGTAGGAGGCCTGCACATAGCGATAGTCGACGCCGAACACGAGAATGAGTCCGACCTCGGTGATGAACAGGAGGCCGAAGAAGAACGCGAGGCCGCGCAGCGCCTCCTGGCCGCGCCGTTCGAAGGAGAGGTAGTACACCTGGTAGATCGCCGCACCCAGCGCATAAAACACCGGCGCCATGACGATGCTGGCGACGATCGGGTCGACGCCGAGGCGGATGTTGATGATGTAGGCGATGTACGACCCGAGGATGATGAAGCCCGGATGCGCGATATTGACGATGTCGAGGATGCCGAAGGAGATCGACACGCCGGCCGTGACGGCGGCGTAGAAGCCTCCCAGCAGGAGCCCGGCGATCACGGCATTGAGGATGAGATCGTAGGGAATCGTCATTGCCGCGGCCCTCGCGCCGCCACGCTGCGAGTTCCCGTCCCCGGCGAACCGGTCATGCTTTCCCCCCGGGCACGCGCTCGGCCTCTTTGCGGGCCAGTGCGGCAAATCCTACGCGATGCGCCCGCGAGAGGCGGGCGCGCGGCTAGTCTGTAGCAAGGGCGGGCGGCTGGCTAGCCCTTATGGCGCCCGCACCGTCGCGGGAACAACCGGCAGCGGCGCATTGGCGCTGTCCAGAAACTCCACGGTGGTGAACACCAGCTCGCAGTCGCCGGTGTTCTCGAGATCGTGCATCTTGAATTCGCCCAGGCCGTAGCTCTCGTGGCGCGTCTCGCCGGCGGTGTAATCGGTCTCGATCGTGGTTCCGTCCGCTTGGTGCGAGCGCGCCCGGCCGGGGGTCACCGCGGTCCAGAAATAGTCGAGCACGTGGCGATGGAAGCCGATGCGCTCGCCGGGCTTGAGCCGGATGTCCCACACCCGCACGCGCCCGTCCTCGGACAACAGGGTCGTGCCGACGCAGCCGTTCATCTGGTTCCGCTCGAAATCCTGCATGACCCATTGCGGCCAGGCAGCGTCGATGCAGGCGGCGGGCTTTTCCTTCATAGAGAGAGCCATGGCATGTCTCCGGCGCGAGGCGAGGCCTGCTATATTCGCCGATCGGCGAACAATGGGGAAGGGAGCCCGTGAACAAGGCCGGCAAAGGACGCGCCCTTGTCGTCGGCGGCTCGATCAGCGGGCTCTTCGCCGGCATCCTGCTGCGCCGCGCCGGCTGGGACGCCGAGATCTTCGAGCGCGCCGAGGGCGAGCTCACCGGCCGCGGCGCCGGCATCGTCACCCACGCGGAGACCCATGCGCTGCTGCGCGCCGCCGGCCTCGATCCGAGCCGCAACTTCGGCGTCGACATCGCCGGCCGCCGTACGCTCGACCGCGACGGGCGCCTGATCGGCGAGCATGCCTGCCGGCAGACGCTTACCTCCTGGGACCGCGTGTTCCGCATGCTGCGCGCGGCGTTTCCGGCCGAGCGCTATCACCTGGGCAAGGAGCTGCGGCGCGTCGACGACGACGGCGCGCGCGTGACGGCGCGCTTCGCCGACGGCGCCGTTGCCGAGGGCGATCTTCTCGTCGGCGCCGACGGCTTCCGCTCCACGGTGCGGGCGGCGATCCTGCCCGCGGTGCGGCCGCGCTACGCCGGCTACGTCGCCTGGCGCGGCTTGGTCGCCGAGGGCGCGCTGTCGCCGGCCACGCACCGCGACATCTTCGACGCCATGGTCTTTTGTCTTCCGCCGAGCGAGCAGTACCTGGGCTACCCGGTGGCCGGCCCCGACAACGATCTCCGCCCCGGCGCGCGCCGCTACAATTTCGTCTGGTACCGGCCCGCCGACGAGGCGACCGCGCTGCACGATCTCCTCACCGACGCCGCCGGCCATGTGCACGCGCTCTCCATTCCGCCGCCGCTGGTGCGTGCCGACGTGGCCGCCGCTTTGCGCGAGGCGTCCGCGCGGCTGCTCGCCCCGCAATTGCAGGAAACCGTGGCGCTGACGCCGCAGCCGTTTTTGCAGCCGATCTACGATGTGGAGAGCCCGCGCATGGCGGTGGGCCGCATCGCGCTTCTCGGCGACGCGGCGTTCCTCAGCCGCCCGCACGTGGGCGCCGGCGTCACCAAGGCGGCGGAGGACGCGCAGGCGCTCGCCACCGCGGTGCAATCGTCGGCCGACGTGCCGGTGGCGCTGCGGCGCTTCGAGGCGGCGCGGCTCGCGCCCAACCGCCGGGTGGTCGAGCATGCGCGCATGCTCGGCGCTTGCCTCGAGCCCGGCCCCCGCGCCGGAGCGGAACGGCATCACACGCCGCAGGCAGTGATGGCGGAGATCGCCGTGCTCGATTTCATGCGCGCCTAGTCAGCGCTTGATGCCGGCCATCTTCTCCAGCACGGCGCAGACCACGGCGGTGTCGCGCGCGCCGTGGCCTTGGGCGAGCGCTGCGGCGTAGATCGGCGCGGTGGCGTCGAACAGCGGCGTCGGAGCGCCGAGCTCGGCGGCGAAGCGGTCGATGATCGCCATGTCCTTCTGCCAGGTGGAAATTCTCATCGTCGGCTCGTCATAGCGGTTGTCCGCCATCTTCGGCGCCCGCAGCTCGAAGACGCGCGAGTTGCCCGCCCCGGTTCTGACCAGCTTGACCACCTGATGCGGGTCGAGGCCGGCCTTGATCCCGAGCACCATGGCCTCGGCCGACGCCACGTTGTGGATCGCGACCAAGAGGTTGGCGACGAACTTCATCCGGCTGCCGTTGCCGAAGACGCCGAGGTCGTGGGCCTCGCGCGCGAAGTCGGCGAATACGGGCTTGAGCGCGGCGATGCTCGCCGAGTCGCCGCTCGCATAGACCACGAGGTCCTTCACCTTCGCCTGTTCGCCGGTGCCGCTGAGCGGTGCGTCCAACATCACATGGCCGGCGGCGCGCAAGGCGGCTTCGCTCTTGGCCTTGTCCTCGATCGAAAAGGTGCTCACCTCGACCACGATGCGCTTCGGCATGCCGGCGGCCACAATGGCGCGCACGGTGGTGGCCAACGCGTCGGGGTGCGGCAGGCTGGTGAGGATATGGGCCGCGGCGTGCGCCACGGCGCCGGTATCCGACGCGATGTCGATGCCGGCGGCGGCGAGCTCCTCGCGGCGCTTGGCGTCGATGTCGTAGCCGACCACGCGCCAGCCGGCGGCCACGAGATTACGCGCGATCGCCCCGCCCATGATGCCGAGGCCGACGATGCCCACGGTGCCCTTGCTCATTGGATCATTTCTCCCCGGCGAATGGGTCCGGCCCGTCCGGCGCCGGCACCTCGAACGCGTTGATGGTCATGGAGATGAGCCCGTAATAGCCGAGGATGCCCACGAGATCGACGACGCCGACAGTGCCGAGCGCGCCAACGGCGCGGGCGTAGGTGGCGTCGGATACCCGGCGGCTTTGCAGGAGCTCGCGGGCGAAGGCATGGACGGCGGCCTCGTCGCGGTTGGCGAAGCGCGGATCGGCGCCCGCCTTGATCGCCTCGATCGCCGTGCCGGAAAGCCCCGCTTCGCGCGCGAATTTCTCGTGGGCGTGCCATTCGAAGCCGGCGCGCCAGTGTGCCGCTGTTACCAGGATTGCCAATTCCGATAGTCGCGGCGCAAGGCTCGTTCCGAAGCGGCAGAAGGCGCCGAGCTCTTGCGCCCGGGCGGCAAGCGCCGGGCTCGTCAGCCACACCCGCAGCGGCCCTTCCACCTTGCCGCGCGGGCCGGCGACGATCGCGTCGTGGACCTGGCGCTGCTCGGGAGAGAGGCGGGCGATGTCGATGTCGGGGAGGCGAGCCATGGTCGTCCTTTCGCAAGCGGCCCGCGTAGTTTACACGGGGAAAGCGCGCGAAAAAGCGGGGACAGATGCTCAACGCCGCGATCGTCGGGCTGGGCTGGTGGGGCAGGGAGCTGGTGCGCTCGGTGCAGGGCTCGAGCCCGCGCATCGGCTTCTCGCGCGCCGTCACGCTCGAGCCCGATGCCGCCCGCGCCTTCGCCGCCGAGCACAACCTCTGGCTCGGCACCGCCTACGACGAGGTGCTCGCCGACCCGAAGATCGAGGCCGTGGTGCTGGCGACGCCGCACACCCGCCACCGGCCGCAGGTGGAAGCCGCAGCGCGTGCCGGCAAGCACGTTTTCTGCGAGAAGCCGTTCGCGCTCACCAAGGCGGACGCCGAGGCCGCGCTCGCTGCCTGCCGCCGCGCCGGGGTGGCGCTCGGCGTCGGCCATAACCGCCGCCTGTGGCCGTCGCTCAAGGAGATGCATCGCCTCATCGGCGCCGGCGCGCTCGGCACGATCATGCATGCCGAGGGCGCGTTCGGCCACGACTGGCTCGCCAACCAGCCGGCGGGCGATTGGCGCAATGCGCCGGAGGAAACAAAAACCGGCGGCATGACCGGCATGGGCATCCATCTGCTGGACAGCTTCAGCTTTCTGGTCGGGCCGATGCGGCGGATCGCCGCGCTCGGCACGCGGCGCACCTTGCCGCTCGCCGCCGGCGACACCACCGCCGCACTCATCGAATTTGCCGACGGCGCCACCGGCAGCCTGATGACCACGCTGAAGATGCCCTACGTCTGGCGGCTCGCGGTCTATGGCAGCGATCTGTCGGTGGAGAGCGTCGGCGAGAACCGCCTGATCCTGCATCGCCCCGGCCGCCCGCCCGAGGTGCAGGAACTCGCGGCCGCCAACCACATCGGCGAGAACCTCGAATCCTTTGCCGCCGCCGCCCGCGGCGAGGGCGCCTACCACATCGGCGACGCGCATATCCTGCATACGGTGGCGGCACTCGAAGCCACTTTCCGCTCGGCCGCGGCGAACGGGGCCTGGGAAGTGGTCTGAGATGCGGGCAGAATGGACGGATCGCGGAGGAATCTGATGCGGCTCGGCTTCTTCACCATGCCCATCCATCCGCTCGGCAAGGACTGGCGCCAGTCGCTGCGCGAGGACCGCGAGGCCTTCGTGCTCGCCGACGCGCTCGGCTTCACGGAGGGCTTCGCCGGCGAGCACATCACCGACCGCGCCGAGAACATCACTTCGTGCGTGATGTTTCTTGCGTCGCTCGCGGACAGCGTGAAGCGCATGAAGCTCGGCACCGGCACCGTCAACCTGCCGAACAGCCACCCGGCGACGGTGGCATCGCAGATCGCCATGCTCGATCATCTGCTCGACGGGCGCTTCCTCTTCGGTATCAGCCCGGGCGGATTGCTCTCCGACGCCGAGCTCTATGGCAACCTCGACGCCGACCGCAACGCCATGTTCCTCGAGGCGATCAACCAGATTCTCGCGATCTGGAGCGGCGAGCCGCCGTACAATCTCAAGGGCAAGTACTGGACGATCAACGTCGAGCGCCAGTTCATCCCGGACATCGGCCAGGGCTATATCGCCAAGCCCTTGCAACGGCCGCACCCGCCCATCGTGGTGACGGCGGTGGCGCCGTTCTCCAAGGGCGTTACCGAAGCCGCCGCCCGCGGCTGGGACCCGATCTCGGCGAACTTCCTGATGCCCGCCTGGGTGAAGAGCCACTGGCCGAAGTACGCCGAGGGCTGCGAGCGCGCCGGGCGCAAGGCGGACCCGGCCAACTGGCGGGTGGCGAAGAGCATCTTCGTCGCCGACGACGACAAGACCGCGCGCGAATATGCGACTTCGGCAAAGAGTCCGTATCGCTATTACTACCAGTCGCTCGCCACCAAGCTCATCAGGGGCGGCCGCATCGAGCTGTTCAAGACTCGCCGCGACCAGCCCGACAGCGAGGTCACGATCGACAGCATCTGCAACGAGCTGATCATCTGGGGCTCGCCGCAGAAGGTGGCGGACGAGCTGCTCGCTTTCCGCGAGACCGTCGGCGACTTCGGCACGCTGCTCTACGCCGGCAAGGACTGGGCCGACCCCAAGCTCGCGCGCCGCTCCATGGCGCTGATGGCGGAGAAAGTGATGCCGGCGGTCAATGCTGCGATCGGCGGCCGGGCGCGGGCTGCGGAGTAACAGGGCGCGGACTCGTCCGCGCGCAGAGCGCCCACCTACTTGTCGAGACGGCGTGCGTCGTCAGCCTGACGTCGGCTCAGCGCGAAAATTAAAGCGGAATCGGAGCGGAAGCGTCGGCGCTGCCCTGCGTTCAGATTCTTCCAACCAGAAGCAAAATGACGATGATAATAAGTATTACTCCAAGGATCCCAATGGGACCATGGCCGTAGCCGTAACCATATCCTCTACCAAGACCATGAAAGCCGCCGAACAGGGCGATGACCACAATGATGAGCAGTATGAGTCCGAGCGACATGACGTTTCTCCCACTTTGGCGCGACGGCCTTCTCGCGCTTACCGAAATATACCAATTCTGACTCCCCTGTCGGCGGAAAAATCAATTATCCACTTCGGGGTTGGCTTGTCTCGCTGCGTTGCGGTCCGCCTGCAATTCTTGCAAAAGGCGCGGGACCTCCCGTAGGTGTTTTTGGCTATTTGGACGACGGCGAGACGCCGGGTAGCTTATCTTTCGCCCGAGCGCCAGTTAGATCACCACTACGCGCGTTCCGATCTTCACCCGCTGATAGAGGTCGATCACGTCCGCGTTGTGCATGCGGAAGCAGCCGGAGGACACCGCCTGGCCGATGCTGTCCGGCTCGTTCGAGCCGTGAATGCGGTAGAGCGAGGAACCGAGATAGATCGCGCGCGCCCCGAGCGGGTTCGAAGGGCCGCCGGCCATCCACACCGGAAGGTCGGGCCGCCGTGCCAACATCTCCGCCGGCGGCCGCCACTCGGGCCACGCCCGCTTGGCGCTCACCTGCTTGGTGCCGCGCCACTCGAAACCCGCCCGGCCCACGCCGACGCCGTAGCGGATCGCCTTCCCTTGGCCCTCCACGTAGTAGAGGTAGCGCCCGCGCGTATCGATGACGATCGAGCCCGGCTTCTCCTGGGTTGGATAGTCGAGAACCTGGCGGAAGAAGCGCGGGTCCATTTCGGCCATCGACTCGGACATCGGCGGCTCGTAGCGCACCACGTCCGGCGCGTGCCGGAGACCGCTCCAGGGGTCCCGATAGGATGGCATCGTGGTTAGCTGCGACGGGGGCTCAAGTCGCCCGAGCATCGCGCTCCGCAGATCGTTCGCCGAAGCTGGAGCAACAGAAAACGCCAGCAAAACAACCGCGAGCCCGCAGAGACTGGCGCCGCTTTTGCGCAAAGGCGCTTTTCTGTTTCGCGAACCGGTGAGCACGATGGTTTCCGCCTGGCTGAAGCGCACAATCAGGGCGCGAAGGGAGAACGCCGGGCGGGGGAAAAGGTTGCGTTCGCCCCCTACTTAATCGCCTGCGGATTGATCGGCGAGCCGGTGCCGCCGGTGATGACGAGGGGCGGGCCGCAGAAGAAGAATTCGTAGACCTTGTCCTTGGCGCAGTCCGCGGCGAGCTCCTTGAGATAGAAGATCTCGCCCATGCACAGCCCCATGGCCGGGATCACCACCCAATGCCACGGCTGGTTCGCCTCCTTGGTCTCGTTCGGCCGCACCTCGACGCCCCAGGTGTCGGTGCAGATCGCGGCGATCTTCTTCTCCTGGCACCAGTAGCAGTTCTCGAACTTCACCCCCGGCGCGTCGCCGCCGGCGTAGCCGCCCCATTTCTTCTCGGCGAGGCAGCGCTCCATCTGGCCAGTGCGCACGATGACGAAGTCGCCGCGCCCGATCGCGACGCCCTCTTTCTTGGCGCAGGCGTCGAGCTCGTCGTTCCCGATGGCTTCGCCGTCCTTGAGCCAGTCCACGCCGCGGAAGCGGGCGATGTCGAGGAGCACGCCGCGGCCGACCATCTTGTTCTTCGAATGCTCGATGCCGAGCACGTTGAGCCCGCGCGCGTCGATGAGCTTCGCGTCATAGCCGTTGTAGGCCTTGTCCTCGTAGAAGATGTGCCCGAGCGCGTCCCAGTGGGTGGCGCCCTGGACGCAGAGAT
>JGI12636J13339_1000111_pt1 | contig 12002 bp, 10 predicted proteins | sample BlaSpr_A8_Ref_M1_FD_13339 | JGI IMG/M metagenome (IMG submission 13339) | reverse complement strand
CTGTCCGCCCGAGGCGGTGCATTTGCTCGCGACCTTCCTGCGTGAGCAGGGAGCCGAACACGTCATGGTGGCGGCGCCGGAATATGTGTTCGCCCGGGCCAATCCGCTCTACGACGCGCTGGAGGCCCGGCTCGACCGCTAGCGTAGCGCGCGGAAGACGACGACGCGGGCCAGCGTGAAGTTCACGATGAAGCCCGCAAGGATGCCGAGAATTTTCGCGGCGAGGAGCGGCATGTAGGGCGCCGCGATCACGAGGATTCCGGTGTTGGCGACAAGGCCGCCGACCTGGGTCAGCGTGAAGATCAGGTAATCGGAAAAGCTGAAGGGCTTGGCATGCTCGGCAAACGTGAAGCGCGTGTTCAGCACATACGACGAGGTCACCGCCACGACCCAGGAAATCACGTTTGCCACGACGAGGGAGCTCGTGATGGTGGCGAGCGCGAGAAAGAAGAGGCCGGCATCGACCCCCGAGTTGATCAGGCCGACGACGCCGAAACGCATCATTTGGACGAGCAGCAAGCGGCGAATCTCCCGGGCCGGCGGGCTGCATAGCACGTCCGCCAAGGCGGCGGCGAAGCGGGATGACGCGCCTGCCGGCCTGCGCTAGGAAGCTCGTCCCGAGGGAAACAAAATGGCGCGTACGAAAAGTGGGGACGGACAGCCGGCCGCGGGCCTTTCCGTGGTGGTGCCGCTGTTCAATGAGGCGGCGAACCTGCCGGGGCTGCACGCGCGCCTGACGGCGCTCGCTGCCATGCTGGCGCGGAAGCGCGCGCTAAAGACCGAGATCGTCTACGTCGACGATGGAAGCTGGGACCGGACGCTCGCGATCGCGCGCGGCTTGCCGGCCGCCGCCGCCGACGTGCAGGTGCTGTCGCTGTCGCGCAACTTCGGCAAGGAGGCGGCGCTCGCCGCCGGACTCGATCACGCCCGCTTCGGTGCGGTCCTGTTCATGGATGGCGACGGCCAGCACGCCCCCGAGCTCGCCGAGAAGCTGGTGGCGCTGTGGCAGGACGAGAACTACGACGTGATCTATACGGCCAAATCCCACCGCCAGAGCGAAGGCGCCGCCCGCCGGCTCTCGATCCGATTGTTCTATCGCCTGCTCAATCTCGGCGCGCGCCACCCCATACCGGAGGACGCGAGCGACTTCCGCCTGCTGTCGCCGCGGGCAGCTGCGGCGCTGCGTGCGCTGCCGGAACGCAACCGCTTCTTCAAAGGCCTTTCGAGCTGGATCGGGTTCCGCCAGGTACGCGTGCCCTACGAACCGGAGGTGCGCGCCCATGGTCGCTCCACCTGGCATCTCCGCCACCTCGTCGGCCTGTCGATCGAAGGACTCACCGCCTTCTCAACGGCGCCGCTCAGGATCGCGAGCCTGTTCGGCCTCCTGCTTGCCGCGAGCGCGCTGTTCCTCGGCGCCTGGACGCTGATGGAGACCTTCGTCTATGGCAAGGACGTGCCGGGCTTCCCGTCGCTCATGGTGGGCATGATGGTGATCGGCGGCGTGCAGCTCCTGATGATCGGCGTGATGGGCGAGTACATCGCGAAAATCCTGTCGGAGCTGAAGGCGCGGCCGGTCTATTTCGTCGCCGAGCAGGAACTGAAGGAGGCCCAGGCGGAAAAATCGAACGCCGCGCGCGGAAAGCGCGGAGCCAAGGCATGAGCGCGCGGCGCATCATCCTTTGCGCCGACGACTATGCGATCGCGCCCGGGGTCTCGCGTGGCATCCGTGCGCTCATCGCTGAGGGCCGGCTCAACGCGACCACAGTGATGACGGTGTTTCCGGAATTCGCCGAGGAAGCGGCGAAGCTCAAGGAGACGAAATCGCCGATCCAATTCTGGAGCGGGCTGCATGTGACGCTGACCGGGGGCTACAAGCCGCTCTACGCGAATCCGCTCAAGGGCGCCGACCGCCTGCCCTCTTTCGTCGAACTCGCCAATCCGCTGCGCGTCGATCGCGCCGCGGTGGAGGCCGAAACCGAGGCGCAGCTCGAGGCCTTCCGTGCAGCTTTCGGCCGCAATCCCGATTTCGTCGACGGCCACCAGCATGCCCAGCTTCTGCCCGCCGTGCGCGCGCCCTTCTTGGCGGCGGTCGCCCGCGGCGCACCGAACGCCTGGGTGCGCCAATGCGGGCCGGCACATCTTTCCGGCTACTTCGCGGACGTCAAGAACGTGCTCATCGCCTGGGGGTCGATCGGCTTCCGCCGCGCCGCGCGCAAGAAGCGGCTCGCCATGAACCCGGCGTTCGCCGGCGCCTACGATCTTTGGGGCAACGAGGATTTCGGCAAGCTGTTCGACGGCTTCCTGCGCGGCCTGCCGGAAGGCGCCGTGGTCATGTGCCATCCCGGCTTCGTCGACGACGTCTTGCGCGGGCGCGACCGCCTCACCGACCGGCGCGAGGTGGAGCAGGCGTTCCTTGCCGGCGATGAGATGCCGCAGACGCTTGCCCGCGCCGGCCTGTCCCTGTCGTAGTCTCAGGCGGTGTTGAGCTCCGCGTCCGCCAGGCGGTGGACGTCGCCGTCGCGCACCATATCGACCCGGCGGCGATGGAAGGCGCGCAGCGTCGACCGGTGGCCGATGGACACGATGGTTGTGCCGGCGAGCCGCTCCTCCAAAAGCTTGTAGAGCGCCGCCTCCGCCGTCTCGTCGAGAGAAGCGGTGGCCTCNTCGAGGAACAAATAATCCGGCTTGTGCAAAATCGCGCGCGCGAGCCCAAGGCGCTGCTGCTCACCGAGCGACAGCATGCGGTTCCAGTGCGCCTCTTCCTCAAGCCGAACGGCGAGCCGCGGCAGGCCCACAGCCTCGATCACGGTGCGGATCTCCTCGGGCGAAAACGCGCCGGGATCGGCCGGATAGCTCACCGCCGCGTGCAGCGAGCCGATGGGAAAATACGGCCGCTGCGGCAGCAGCATGAGCTTGGCCTCGCGCGGGGTCGCGATTTCGCCGGAGCCGAACGGCCAGATGCCGGCGATGACCCGGAAGAGCGTCGACTTTCCCGATCCCGACGGGCCGGTGACCAACACCCGCTCGCCTGGCTTGAAGGCGACGCCGTCGGCACGCGCCAGCGGCGCGCCATCGGGAAGCTTCACTTGCAGATTTGCGATCGCGACGTTGTCGGTGCCGTCGCGCGCCACGACCGAAATCACTGGCGGCACCCGGGCGGCGGCTTGGCCGGACACGATCGAAGCCTGGAAACCGGTGAGCCGCTCCACCACCGCCCGCCACTCGGCGAGCGTGCGGTAGGCGTTGATGAAGAATGAGAACGCGCCCTCCACCCGGTTGAAAGCGGAGGCCGTCTGCATCAGGCCGCCAAGCTGGAAGGCGCCGGCGAAGTACGCTGGGCTCGCCACGACATACGGAAAAATAATGGACGCTTGGTTGAAACTGGCAGTGAAGAAGGTGAGCTGTTTCTGCTTCGACATGATGAGAAGCCAGTTTCGCACCACATTGGCAAAACGATCCATGAGCCGCATGCGCTCCGCGGGCTCGCCGTGCAGGAGCGCGATCTGCTCGGCATTCTCGCGGGTGCGCACGAGGTTGAAGCGGAAGTCGGCTTCGTAACGCTGCTGGTTGAAGCTCAGGCGCACCAATGGATGGCCGATCAGGTGGGTGATCCAGGTGCCTAATGCGGCATAGAGCAATGCCGCCCACACGAGATAGCCGGGAAACGTCCAGTCGGAGCCGAAGATGTGCAGCGGTGCCTGGGCCGACAGCGACCACAGGATGAACACGAACGAGCCAAGCGTGACCACGGCGCCGAGGAGCCCGATCGAAAGAAAAAGGGAGCGGTCGACGAACAGCGCCAGGTCCTCGGCAATGCGCTGGTCAGGATTGTCCGCGGCGTCGCCGAGGAGCTGCATGCGGTAGTGATTGGCGCGCTCGAGCCAGGCGCCGAGGTACTGCGTGGTCAGCCAACGCCGCCAGCGGATCTGGAGCCATTGGTTGAGGTAGAGCTGGTAGACCGCGAGCACTATGTAGGCAGCGGCGAGCAAGCCGAAGAACGCGAGCTCGGTGACGAAGGAATCCCAATTGCGGTCCTGCAAGGCGTTGTAGAAGCGCAGGTTCCACTGGTTGAGCAGCACGGTGATGTAGACGGTGGAAAGCTCGATCGCGATCAGCGCCGCGAGCAGGGCGCGCCCGGGCCAGCGGTCCTCGCTGTTGAAATAGGGCACCGCGAGACGGCGGACGTCGGCGAGGGCGGCAAGGAAGTGGCGCACGGAATACTCCGTCTGCAAGGAATCGAGGGGAGTTCGGGCGAGATTAGCCGATTGGCTAGCCTCAATGGTGCGGCTTTTGCACGAATGTTGCCGCGGCGGCGCTATTGCAATTTCGGAGTGGCTGATAGGCTTTGGCAGGAACAAACCGGTGGCATAGGGAGAGCAGCATGCTTGGCAATCGGAATTTCGTCCGCACTCTCATTGGCGTGGTTGGCGTTGGCCTTGTCTGCGGCGGTGTGACGCTCGCACAAACACCGCAGCCGCAGCCGCCGCAGACGGTTCCGCAGCCTGTTCCCGGAGCGCCCGATCCTCAACTGCGCGTCGTGACCACGCCCACCGGCAAGAAAGTGCACATTTTGCCGGCAACGCTCGAGACGACCCAATGGGGCTGGTTCGATAACGCCCAACCGCCAGTGCTGCGCATCAAGTCGGGCGACACCGTCGCGCTAGAGACCATGATGCACAGCCACAATCAGGTCGTGCCCGGCACCACTATCGAACAGATCAAGAAGACGCGCACGGACTTTCCGGGCCGCGGACCACACACACTGACCGGACCCATCTACGTGGAGGAGGCGCAGCCAGGCGACGTGCTGAAGATCACGATCAACAAGATCGTGCCGCGCGCCTACGCCACCAACTTTAATGTACCCGGCATGTTCGGCCAGTTCCCGAAGGAATATCAGGACGGCCAGGTCAAATATCTCTACCTCGATCTCGATCGGAAGCAGGTCGAATTCCTGCCTGGCGTGATACTCCCGATCCGGCCGTTCCCGGGAACGCTGGCCGTAGCCCGCAAGGAGCCGGGACGCTACAGCTCCGTGCCGCCCGGTGAATTCGCGGGCAACATGGACATCCGCGACTTCGTCGAAGGCTCGAGCCTCTATGTGCCGGTGCATGTGCCGGGCGCGCTCATCTGGACCGGGGACTCGCACGCCGGCCAAGGCAACGGCGAGGTAAACCTCACTGCGATCGAAACCGCCTACCGGGAATTCAACATCACGGTCGAGGTCATCAAGGGCAAGCCGCTCGACTTCCCGCGCATCGAGACGCAGAAATCCTGGATCACCATGGGATTCGACCAGGACCTCAACAAGGCGTGGGAACAAGCCAAGGCGCAGACCGTCAAGTTCCTCGCCGAGCAACGCAACATACCTGCCGACCAGGCGGCAAAGCTGATGCCGACCATCTCCGACTGCCGCGTCTCGCAAGTTGTCAACGTGAAGAAGGGTATCCACTGCCTCAATCCCAAGAATGTGCGCGACAAGGAGGACATGGAACGGCCCACGAAGGAGACCGCCAAGTACTACGTCAGCCACGTCAAGGACGCGGACCTGAACAAGGCGATGGATGGGGCGTCCATGGGCATGATCAAGTGGCTCGAGTCGAATAAGAAGATCGCGCGGCTCGACGCCTATGGTCTCGCGAGCGTGGCAATGGACTGCCGCGTGGGCGCCATTTCCGACACGGAGAAGAACGTTCACTGCCTCATGCCAAAGAGCATTTTCGTGGCGGGTCGGTGAACGCAACAAGCGTTCGCGTTTAATGGATAGCCGCTGGTCGAGTTCGAGAGCGATTCTCTGCGCGCTTGCGCTGGGAGCGCTTTCGTTTACGCCAGCGGCTGCCCAACAACGCCTTCACATCGTCACCACGACGACCGATCTCGCGAGCCTTGCCCAGGCCGTGGTGGGCGACTTTGCTGCGGTCGAAAGCATCATCCCGCCAGGGGTGGACCCAGAGGCGTTCGAGCCGCGCCCTTCCGATCTCACAAAGCTCAAAGGCGCGGCGATTGTCGTGCGCGTGGGTCTCGGCTTCGATCACTGGATCGACAAGCTGCTCTATCTGCACGGCGATGCGTCCATCAATCGCCGCGGACCCGGCTATGTGGACGCCTCGCTTGGCATCCCACTCCTGGAGATCAAGGGGCGCAGCATCGAGGTCGGCACCCAGGACGGCCACGCCCACGGCCTCGCCAATCCGCACTATTGGCTCGATCCGGCGCACGCAGAGATCATCACCGCGGCAATCGCCGAGGCAGCAATCCGGGTAGCGCCGGCGCTTGCCGAAAAAGTCATCGCCAACCGGGACCGTTTTCTTGAGCGCCTGCGCGCCCGGATCGCCGAATGGCAGCAACAGCTCGCGCCGTACCGTGCGACCCCACTCCTCGCCTATCACAACACCTGGCCCTACTTCGCGCGGCGGTTCCGGCTCGACATTGTCGACGTGATCGAGGTCAAGGAAGGTGTTGCGCCGAGCCCGGCGCGGCTCGCCCAGCTCGCCGCCAAGATCCGCGAAAAGCGTGTGCGCGCTATCCTGCACGAGACCTATGAGCCGGAGGAGGCGTCGCAGTTGCTGGCGCGGCGCACCGGCATTGCCGTACTCAAGCTCGCGACCTCGGTCGGCAGCGTGCCCGAGGCAGGCGACTATCTCGCGCTGTTCGACCACAATGTCGGCGTCTTGGCGCGCGCTCTCGCGGCGGCCTCGAACTGACCATGCAGGACATTCTCGCATTCGCGCTCCTGCCGCTCGCGGCCGCCATCATCTTCACCGGCATCCACACCTGGCTCGGGCTGCAGGTGCTTCGCCGCAACATCGTGTTTGCGGACCTGGCGCTCGCCCAGATGGCGGCGCTCGGTGCCACGGTCGGCGTCGTTGCCGGACACGGTACGCAGAGCATCGGCGGGTTCGGCTACGCGTTCCTGTTCTCTGCCATCGGCGCTCTGTTCCTCACCGCGAGCCGGGCGCTGGCGCGGACCATGCGCCAGGAAGCGCTGATCGGCGTGCTCTATGTGGTCGCCACCGCCGCGACCATCCTCATCGTCGACCGCTCGCCACAAGGGGCGGAACACGTCAAGCGCATGCTCGTCGGCAGCATCCTGTCGGTCACGATGGAGGACTTGCTGAAATTGCTCCTGCTGTATGGCGCGGTGGGCGCGCTTCATTGGTTCGCGCGCCGGCCGCTGCTCGCGGTCGCCGAGGACGCCGAGAACACGAAGCGCCGAACGCCCGCCACGGCGTTCTGGGACCTCGTTTTCTACCTGTCGTTTGGCGTGGTGGTCACCTCCTCGGTCTCGATCGCCGGCGTCCTGCTCGTCTTTTGCTTCCTGATCGTGCCCGCCATGATCGGCCGGCTGTTCTCCATGCGTATCGGCGTCGGCCTCCTCATCGGCTGGTGCGCCGGCGCGCTCGCGAGCGCGGNTGGAGTGTTGGGCTCGTTCGTGCTGGACGCCCCCACCGGCGCGGCCACCGTCGTGGCCTTTGCGCTGGCGCTCGTGCTTGCCGGATGTGTGCGTTTTTTCATCACGGCACCGCGCAAGGAGCGGCAAAGAAATCGTCGGTTCGGGAGGCTCGGCGCCGGCTTCGCTTTCTTCGCCTTACTCGGCCTCTCGGGCCTGTGGGTGATTGTGGCGCCCGCGGCAGATCATCCCGTGGTGGCGCTGATCGAGACCGTGAGCGGAATCGGGCCAGAGCGCTTCCTCAGCGCGCGAGAGCGCGATGAGTATCTCGACGCGACTGGGACCCGCGACCGTTTTCGCCGCGATGTGGACCGGCTCTACGACATGGAGCGCCGCTCCCGCTGGCAAGGCGAAGTGCTGTCCGATGACGATCTTCGCCGTATCGGCTCCATGCAGCAGACGCTCACGGAGATGGGCCGCGGCGAGCGCTTCGTGATGGATTACCTACGGGCCCGGGCGCGGGAGCGCGAGCGCTGGTATGTAGGGATTCCGCTCGCTGCCGTGGGGTTCGCCGGCCTCGCCTTTGTGTCTTGGCGCTGGCTGCCGCGCCGTCGTCGCGCAGCGCGCAAATGAAAAGGGCACGGCCGAAGCCGCGCCCTCATTCGTTTCAGCGGATGGGTCGGATCAGAAATCCATCCCGCCGCCGCCGGGCATGGCCGGCGCCGGGTTTTCCCTCTTCGGCATCTCCGCCACCATCGCTTCCGTGGTGATGAGCAGGCCCGCTACCGAGGCCGCGTCCTGCAACGCCGTGCGCACCACCTTGGTCGGATCGACAATGCCGGCCTTGACCATGTCCACGTAGGTCTCGTTCTGGGCATCGAAGCCGAAGTCGTCCTTGCCCTCGCTCACCTTGCCGACCACGATGGAGCCCTCGACGCCCGAGTTTTCCGCAATCTGGCGGATCGGGGCCTCGAGCGCCCGCAGCACGATGTTGATGCCGGCCTGGATGTCCGGGTTGTCGTCCTTCATGCGCTCGATGGCCTTCTTGGCGCGCAAGAGCGCCACGCCGCCGCCGGGGACGATGCCCTCTTCCACGGCGGCGCGGGTTGCGTTCAGCGCGTCCTCCACGCGGTCCTTCTTCTCCTTGACCTCGATCTCGGTGGCGCCGCCGACGCGGATGACGGCCACGCCGCCCGCAAGCTTGGCGAGGCGCTCCTGCAGCTTCTCCTTGTCGTAGTCGGAAGTGGTCTCCTCGATCTGCTGCTTGAGCTGGGCGACGCGAGCCTCGATCTCCTTTTTCTTGCCGGCGCCGTCGACGAGCGTGGTCTTCTCTTTCTCGAGGATCGCCTTCTTGGCGCGACCGAGCATCTGGATGGTCACGTTCTCGAGCTTGATGCCGAGATCCTCGGAGATCATCTGGCCGCCGGTGAGGATAGCGATGTCCTCGAGCATGGCCTTGCGGCGATCGCCGAAGCCGGGGGCCTTGACGGCGGCGACCTTAAGGCCGCCGCGCAGCTTGTTGACCACCAGCGTAGCGAGCGCTTCGCCTTCCACGTCCTCGGCGATGATCAGGAGGGGCTTGCCCGCCTGCACCACCGACTCCAAGAGCGGCAGCATGGCCTGAAGACCCGCGAGCTTCTTCTCGTGGATGAGGATCAGCGCGTCCTCGAGCTCCGCCGTCATCTTCTCGGCGTTGGTGACGAAGTACGGCGAGATGTAGCCGCGGTCGAACTGCATGCCCTCGACGATCTCGACGTCGGTCTCGAGCGACTTCGCTTCTTCGACGGTGATGACGCCTTCGTTGCCGACCTTCTGCATGGCCCGGGCGATCATCTTGCCCACGGCCTCGTCGCCGTTCGCCGAGATGGTGCCGACCTGGGCGACCTCGGCGCTTGACTGCACCTTCTTCGCGCGCTTCTCCACGTCCTTGATGGCGGCGGCGACCGCGAGATCGACGCCGCGCTTCAAGTCCATGGGGTTCATGCCGGCGGCGACCGACTTCGCCCCCTCGCGCACGATGGCGTGTGCCAGCACGATCGCAGTGGTGGTGCCGTCGCCCGCCTTCTCGTTGGTCTTGGAGGCAACCTCGCGCACCATCTGGGCGCCCATGTTCTCGAACTTGTCCTCGAGCTCGATTTCCTTGGCGACGGTGACGCCGTCCTTGGTGATGCGCGGCGCGCCGAAGGTTTTGTCGATCACGACGTGGCGGCCCTTGGGGCCCAGCGTCACCTTGACGGCGTTCGCCAGCGTCTCGACGCCGCGCAACATACGGTCGCGCGCGTCGGCCGAAAATTTCACGTCCTTCGCAGCCATTTCAGTTCACTCCACGAATGGGATTTGGTTAGGTTGCGGGCGCGCTACTTGAGCACGCCCATGATGTCGGACTCCTTCATGATGAGGAGATCCTCGCCGTCGATCTTGACCTCGGTGCCCGACCACTTGCCGAACAGCACGCGGTCGCCGGCTTTCAGATCGATGGGGATGAGCTTGCCCGCCTCGTCGCGGCCGCCCGGCCCGACGGCCACCACCTCGCCCTCCTGGGGCTTCTCCTGCGCGGTGTCGGGGATGATGATGCCGCTCTTGGTCTTCTGCTCGGCATCGACGCGCTTCACGACGACGCGGTCGTGCAAGGGACGAAACTTTTTCATGCGAACTCTATCCGCGGCTTCCGCGGCTCCCGGCTAACTTCAGGGGTTCATTGGCACTCGCCGAAAGCGAGTGCTAAGGCGCTGCGGAGGTAGGGGAAATAGGCCGAAGAGTCAAGATTTCTAGGCGAACCCGGCCACCGATTGCGGCCGATAGGGCTCCTCCAGATACTTCTTGGTCTCCTGGTCGAGCTTGATGTCGAGGGCCTTCAGCGCATCCGCCAGGTGATGGGGCTTGGAGGCCCCGATGATCGGCGCCGTCACCGCCGGATTGGCGAGTGTCCAGGCAATGGCCACCGCCGCGCGCGAGACGCCGAGCTTCTCCGCCACCACNCGCACGCGCTCGGCGATCTCGTGATCGACGTCGGCGGCGCCGATACCCAGAACCTTTGCGAACTCGTCCGTGTTGCCGCGCACCGTACGCTCGCCCTGGCTCGGCATGGAGCCGGCGAGAAAGCCGCGCGCGATCGGCGACCATGGCGTGACTGCGATGCCCTCCGCCTTGCACAGCGGCAGCATCTCGCGCTCCTCCTCGCGATAGATGAGATTGTAGTAGTTCTGCATGGAGACGAATTGAGCGAGCCCGCGCTCGCGCTGCATGGTCAGCATCTTTTCGAACTGCCACGCCCACATGGAGGAGGCGCCAAGATAGATCGCCTTGCCCGCCTTCACCACGTCGNTCAGCGCCTCGATCGTCTCTTCCATNGAGGTGCCGTAGTCGAAGCGGTGGATGATGTAGAGATCGACGTAGTCGGTGCCGAGCCGCTTCAGCGAGGCGTCGATNCCCTCCATGATGTGCTTGCGCGAGAGGCCCTTCTGGTTCGGGCCNTTGCCCATGGGGCTGTTGACCTTGGTCGCNAGCACCACGTCCGAGCGGCGCGNCGANTAGTCCTTNAGNGCNCGGCCGACGACCTCTTCGCTCGCGCCGAGCGAATAAACATCGGCGGTNTCGAAGAAATTGATGCCGGCCTCGAGCGCNGCNTTGATGAACGGCCGNCTCTCCTCCTCGTCCAGCACCCACTCGCGCCATTTCTTCGAGCCNTAGGTCATGCAGCCGAAGCACAGGCGCGATACCTTGATGCCGGTGCTGCCGAAGCGNACGTACTGCATGGGAAGTGCCTTTCCGAATTAGCGCGAAAAACCGTACAGCCTGTGCGCGTTGTCCGCCAGGATGCGGTCGCGCATGGCTGCATCGCGCACCCAGTCGGCGAGCAGATCAAGGATATCGCCGACGTTCGGCATCGGGCCTTTGTGGGAGACGTGAGGCCAGTCGCTGCCCCACACCAGGCGGTCGGGGCGCGCGGCGACGAGGGCCTGTGCCATAGCGATCGTGTCGGCGTAGGGTGGGCCGGCCGAAACGCGGTAAGCGCCCGAGAGCTTCACCCAACCGTCGCTGTCGCGCAGCAACTTGAGCATGGTCTGGAAGCCTTGGTTCTCCAGCGCTTCGTTCGCTAGCACGTAGCCCATGTGATCGATCACCCAGGGAACCGGAAGCTTGGCCAGGCTGCCGGCGATCGGCGCGATCGCGCGCACGTCCATGAGGAGCTGCAGGTGCCAGCCGAACGGCTTGACCTTGCGCGCGAGCGTGTCGATGGCGTCGAGGCCGATGCCGCCGCCGAACAGGACATTCAGCCGGCAGCCTACGATGTGCGCGGCGGCGAGTTCCGCGAGCTCGCGCTCCGATACATCGGGCGACACCACGCAGATGCCGCGCAACCGGCCTTTGGCCGCGCGCATGGTGTCGGCCAGCAGCCGGTTGTCGGTGCCGTGCACGCTCGGCTGCACCAGCACGCCGTGCGCCATGTGCGTGGCGTCGAGCATGGCGAGATAGGCCGCGGGCGAAGCCTCGGGCGCCGTGTAGCTGCGCTCGGCTACGAGCGGATAAAGCGGCGGCAGCCCGATGACGTGGGCATGGGTATCGACGGCGCCGGCCGGCACTGTGAGGCGCCGCGCCGGCCGCGGATGTG
>JGI12636J13339_1000097_pt1 | contig 12739 bp, 16 predicted proteins | sample BlaSpr_A8_Ref_M1_FD_13339 | JGI IMG/M metagenome (IMG submission 13339) | reverse complement strand
CCTCGGCCAAAACCGCAGCGTCGTCATCATCGATTTCAGCCAGGAGAGGAGCCACTTCACGCAGCTTTTCGGCCGCCTGCTGCAGCATCTCAATCTGCTTGGCTAGTTGTGCGTAACGGGCCTGCTTCCGCCGCAGGACCTCATGAATGTCCTTCATACAACCCCCTATTGCGAATCTAAGGAGGCCGCCAGCAATCGTCAATCGTTATACTCTTTAGGCAGATTACGGCAGTAACCAGGGATCAAGCCGGAGGCAGCCACGATCCCACTCCTCGAAGTCCTTGGCGATGGGATGTGTGTGAAAAACAGGCGGAGGTGGGATGTATAGCCATTTCGTGCCAGCCAGTGGCACGAACGTGGGATTTACATCCAAAGGGGCAAAACGTACCCTGTGATTGAGCAGTTCTGGGGGAGGGCTGTTCGGGCGTCCCATGACTCGAAAGAGCCACGGGGCGCTTCTTATTTTTTGGGACACCTTTCCTCCAGCCGAACTCGGCGCGGCCCGTAAGAAAACCATTGCGGCTACCCAGCACGGTACGCGACCTTTTCTCACAGTAGCTGTGGGGTGGTCCAACCAGGCGCTTGGCTGACCCCCGCTCCACCCTGCCCACGATGTACAATCCGCATCAGCCACTCGCAAGAAAAGACTGCGGTTAGGTTGCGCGCATGCCATTCACGGAGCCTGGGGTTTGAAGCTCAAAGATTTCTTCCTTCTTTCGCTCCTTACTTTGGGAGCGTTGCTGGTCCACGGCTATCACCCCTGGGCCGAGGACGCGGAGATTTATCTTCCCGGGGTCGAGAAAATCCTGCATCCCGAGCTGTTTCCCTTTAACGCGCAATTCTTCGAATCGCATGCGCGCCTCACGTTTTTCCCAAACTTCATTGCGGCCTCTGTGCGAGTAAGTCATCTGCCGCTGGATGTTGTGCTGCTGTTTTGGCAATTGACTTCCATCTTTCTGCTTCTGCTGGCCTGCTGGCAGTTGATCAGCAAGTGCTTTGCCGATCAAAGAGCCCGCTGGGCTGGTGTGGCGACGGTCGCGGCACTTCTGACTTTGCCGGTGGCAGGGACTGCTCTGTACATCATGGATCAATACATCAATCCGCGAAACCTTGCTGCTTTCGCCGCGATTTTCGCCATCGCCAAAGTCGTCGACGGAAAGTACTTCCATGCCGGATTCTTTCTTGTGTTTGCCGCGGCTATTCATCCTCTCATGTCGGTCTTTGTTCTTTCTTACTGTGCGGTGCTGCTCTGCATCAAGGAATTCGACCGGTGGTTTGCCAGTCTCGGCTGCCTGTTGCCGTTTGGCATCTCGTTCGAGCCCCCCTCGCCGGCCTATCATCAGGTGGCGCTTTCCCATTCCTATTTCTACTTGCTGCGATGGCACTGGTATGAATGGCTGGGCGTGGTAGCCCCCATGGTACTCCTATGGTGGTTCAGCCGGGTAGCGCGTTCGCAACAGTTGCGGAACCTGAACCTGCTCTGCCGAGCGCTAATTGTTTACGAGTTTGTATATCTGCTCGCGGGTGTGCTGCTATCCATCCCGGCACGGTTCGAGAGCTTGGCGCGATTTCAGCCCATGCGAAGCCTGTATGTGCTCTATGTGCTTTTCTTCTTGTTCGCAGGCGCATTGCTCGGGGAATATGTGTTGAGGAATCGAGTATGGCGATGGGCGGCGCTGTTCGTGCCCCTCTGCGCAGGCATGTTCCTGGTTCAGCGTGCTTTGTTTCCCGCCAGCGCAGACATTGAATGGCCGGGAGCCGCCCCAAAAAACCAATGGGTTCAGGCGTTCGACTGGATTCGAACCAACACTCCCCGCGATGCCGTCTTCGCACTCGATCCTTTTCACATGAACATTCCGGGAGAGGACGCGAACGGGTTTCGCGCGATCGCGCAACGAAGCATGTTGGCGGATGCGGTCAAGGATAGCGGTGCTGTGTCTATGTTTCCTCCCATGGCGGAAGAATGGCTTGAGCAAGTTCAGTCGCAGAGCGGTTGGAAAACGTTTCAGTCGCAGGATTTCCGCCGGCTGCAGGCGGAGTACGGGGTCAACTGGGTTGTTCTGCAACAACCGGGAGCCCCAGGCCTGGACTGTCCTTATCAGAATGCCGCGGTATTAGTGTGCCGAGTAAACTGAGCGGAACGAATCATCAGCGTCGAGCCAGGTAGCTCGGGTGAATGACGACTGCAGCGCCCCCGCCTTCGTGGGAGCCGGACTCCACGCTATCCTTTGCGGGGGCTGGCCCACCCTATCTGACCGGACGTGGCGGCTGGCCCGCGGGTGGCAATCCATTCCGAGTGCAAATCTAAATCACATCTATAATTAGGGTGCCCCATCCTTCCGCGCTCTTGGCGGAAGGGTGGGTGGCGAGAAAGCAGGAGGCACGACAGTCCCAAAGGTCTGGGACCTACTGGTCCGGGTCGTCGTCAGGAAGCTCTGGGTCCGCGGTAGCGCTGTTGGAACCGGTTCCGTGGAAGCCGAGAACGGTTGTGGAACTAAGAATAGTGTATTTGACTTTACAGCCCGGTCCGCTGGCGCTCTTGGCCGAGGTCAGCTTCTGTGGAGAGGGCTTAAAGACGGTCGGATGCTTCAGCACGGCATTCGTCCAACTGCCCGGCTTCAGAAAAGTCGTATCCGTGGCCATCAAACCGCTCGGACCCGCGACCACCAGGGTCAACGTATCAGCCGTACTCAGCAGACTAATGATCATCTTGGACGGCGATTTGGTCGTGAAATGCTGGCTCCCAGCCGTCACTGTGATTGCGCCTGCGGGAAGAGTGTAGGTCGCGGAGGTCGCGGTGTGTTTCGTGGGCGACAGCGACTCACTGGCCATCACCGTAATCTTCCCGCTCTGACCATTCAGGCCGAGAGGGTCTGATCCCGACAGGATCGGTCCAAGCGTACCGTTGAGGGTAATGGTGAGCGTGTGGGTTGCCGGGGCAACACTCGAGTTGAGGGTTGCAACTTCAATCGATTGCGCCCAGATCGTGGAAGCAAACACAAGAAGTGTGGCAAGCGTCAGGGCCGATGTGTGGACTATTCTGGATCTCATTGGGATTCTCCTTCTTTGGCGCCAGGCATGGAATACGGGCTTCGGTGCGAGTGCAGAAAAAGCTATCACGTCGTCCCCGCAGGCTGTCAACGGAAAAAAAGAGATGGAAAAAAAAGGTGGAGAATTGTCGAATAGCTCACCCTGGCGGCCCGAAAAAAAAGCCGCGATCTGAGTCGCGGCCCTTGGCTATCGGTGAACCGTACTTGGCTGCGATTACGCAGCCTGTCTGCTGGCCATCTCCTGCGCGTAGTGGCGTGCTTCCGACGGCGAGCCGATGACCTTCATCTCCTGCCAGTCATACGGCAATTCCTTGCCGCAATCCAAGCACACGACGTACATGCCGGTCAGCGATGCCGCCGCGGAAGGCCGGGAACCCGTCCGGGAACGGGAACGGATTGTGATAGGAAAACTATAACGATTATGCCAGCAACCGAAGAAAGCATCGACTAATTTCGCGATCATGTTCGGCCTCCACAGCCAACCGCTTCACTTCGCCCTTCACCCAGGATTCGTCAGACTCTGTATCTTAACCCAATTATTTAGATTCAGATTTGCGGCAAAAAGGTTCCTCAACTCCCATATGGTGATAAACCCAGCGCGGACGTTACAGTTGCGGCGGAGGACAAGGCTTGCGGAACAAGGGGTTATGCCGGGTGCGCTAGCCGATCAAACATGCTCCGGGCCAGCTTTTTTACGCGCATGACACTTGGAGACGATGGCGGTTCGAAGGCGGGTGCGAAGGTCCTCAGGCAGTTCGTACAGTTGTGAATCGCGGTAAATCTCGATGGTCTTTTTTGTAGTGTCGCAGACCACATAGCAGTTGTGGCACCAAGCCAGATGATCGTCCAATTCAGCCTTGGTGCGCTCATCAATAGCGCCGTCCAGGTAGTTCGTTAGCTCGCTGAGAAACTCCTTACACTTCACTGGTTGGCGTCTCCGGGGTCGGGTTTTTCTTTTTCATCTTTCTGTTTTCCATTCGCGCCCTCGCGTCGCTGAAAGAAACGGCTGAGCCGCTCGCGCAATTGCAGGCGGGCTCGCAACAGCCGGGACTTGACCGCCGGGATGCTGAGGTCCAGCGCCTCGGCGGTTTCTTCCGTCGAAAGTCCTTCTACGTCGCGCAGGACGAAAACCATCCGAAAACTCGCGGGCAAGCCTTGTATGGTGCGGGTCAGAATCTCCCGCAACTCCGCCTGGTTGTACTGCTGCTCGGGATTCGGACTCCAGTCCGCGACTTCGCGGGGCAGTGAGTCTTCCTCGGTCTTGACCTCTTCGTCCAGCGAAACCATGCGCTCGGGGCGACGACGGCGCAACCTCATCAGCGCTTCGTTCACCGCAATGCGCACGAGCCAGGTATAAAACTTTGACTGGCCCTGAAACTGATGCAGATTGCTGTACGCTTTCAGGAACGCATCTTGCACCACATCTTCCGCGTCTTCGCGGTTCTGCGTGATATGCTGCGCGATCCGAAATACGTTCCGGTCGTAACGTCGAACCAGCTGTTCAAAGGCTTCGACGTCGCCGCCCTTCGCCGCCTGAACAAGCGCCAGCTCGTCAGTGACGGGGGTATCTACTTTGGGTTGGATGGTAGTCATCATTCATCCGATGCAACAATTTTCACGCAGCGCGGGAAACGGAAGTGTTATTTTACTTGGTAACTTGCGCTTGCGCGTAACTCTTTTGACGTATGCTGAGTTGAGCGGTTTGGGCTAAATTTCACCTTTGCGGCGGTCCACCGGTACACCAGTTAGGTCGGTCGTTGTTACTTCGGTCATCGGTGAACCTTGCCCCAGTGGCCGTATAATCGGAAATTTACTGGGCAAATAGGGTAAGAAACCACCTCCAGCGGCCAAAGTGGTGCAGGGACAACAATGGCACATAAAACCCCGATTGCGCAAATTGTCGAAAAGGTAGTCTCTCAGGTTTTGGAGGGAAACCTTTCGGAGTTGCGGAAAGACCTGGTTCGCCGGGTTCTCGAAGACGTGCAACCCTACCTGGGAGGCTCGGCGGACTCAGCGGGAAGTAAATCCGCGGGAAGTGGGGCTGCCGATCTATTGACCGCGGTCTCAGCGATTCATGCCGGCACCACGCAAAAGGAAATCTTGCGCGCACTGCTCGACACCACCGCGGGCTATTGCGGGCGAGCTGCGCTGTTCGTCATCAAGGCAGGATCCGCTACAGGATGGCAGGGGCGCGCGTTCGATCACAACGACGGTCTCAAGGATTTTTCGCTGGATGTGAGCAGTGCAGCACCCGCTCGGACTTTGCAATCGCGAGCAGCGGTGAGCGCGGCGGCATCGGAGATGGATCCCAAGTTCATTTCGCAATTCGGCGCTCCAGCCAACGATCACGTGCTGCTAATGCCGCTTCATTTGAAAGATAAGGTGGCGGCTTTGGTATATGCCGACGGAGGAACTCGGGCAGGCGGAAAAATGGATGCCGCCGCGCTCGAACTGCTGGTCTCGGCTACCAGCGCATGGCTCGAAGTAGCTTCGCTCCGGAAGCAGGCGCTGAAAGAAGGTGCGGCCGATGCCGGCGCTGGCGAAAGGTTCGAAGCGCCTCCGGTGCAAACGGTTTCGTCTTTTTCAGATCCATTTGCGGCGCATGCGCCGAAACACGTGGCTCCGGTCGCAGTAGAGGAACCCGCGATGGCTGAGGCCACGGCCGAAGTCGTGTCCGCAGCCGTGGCGATGTCCGCAACGGCGGCGGCGCCTGCCACCGACGCGTTTGCCCACATGTCGCCGGAAGATGCTGACGTCCACCGCAAGGCTCAGCGTTTTGCCCGGCTCTTGATGGACGAGATCAAGCTGTACAACCAGGCCAAAGTGGCGGAAGGCCGCAAGCATAAAGATTTGTACGATCGCCTGAAGGAAGATATCGACAAGAGCCGGTCGACCTACCAGAAGCGCTATGGCAACACCGCGGCGGCCAGCGCCGATTACCTGAGCGGCGAACTCATTCGCAGCCTGGCCGAGGATGACGTTTCGCTGCTTGGGCCAAATTTCCACCGCTAGTGGCGTCCTGGAATTTTCCTTCCTGAACTCCTTTACCTCAGCTCCCGCTATTCGGCAAAATACTTTCGGCGGGCTACGATGGTGCGGAGCCGACGCAATGTCCCGGGCCGCGTCAAGTCTGCTCCCGGGGCCATGAGATGCCAGGCTTCGCGGTAGGGTTCCCAGTAGCCGCCGATCCTGCATCCGGCGGGATAGAAGGATAACATTTGGAAGGGCGTGATTTGATTGATGGGTACTACGTACCAGACATCGTGGGGGACGATATAGGCTACGAGGAAATCAATCTCATCAGCCCGGTAAGGTTTGGCGGAGTGTCCTTTGCCGCTGCAGGTGGGAATAATATAACCGGTACGGCCGCGGGCGCTGGAAGTGGATCTTACCTGGACGCTCCAGAAGCGCTCGCCCGAGTCGAGGATGAAGTCGTAGCGTTCGCTGTCTCCATAGGGTTTGGCCACTCCGAAGCCGAGGCTTGCCGCCTTGTGCAGGAACGCGAGTTCGGCCAGTTCGCCTTTTCTTTTACTATTTCGCAGACCTCGCACAAGGGGTGCGACCTGCGGTGGCTGCTTGCGTGAATTACCCGATAGTTTTTTCATGGCACTCCAATAAAAAAGGCGCGAGCCGGGTTTCCGGTCGCGCCTGTTTTCTTTTCAGTTTTAGCTGCTATTTCTAGAATAGCAAATCGGAGGGGGTAAACACGCCATGAATTCGATATTTATATTTCCAGCCGAATCAGCAGGTTGCGGGGAAATGGATGGTTTAGGGGGCTTGACAAGATTTCGGCAGTAGAGCGTTTTTGCGACTTGTCACAGCCTCAGCCAACCTTCGCGTTGCTCGTGTGGACGGGCGCCGTCGCCCGCCCAGGCGGAGCGAGGCTCCGCAGCGCCTTTACTCGCATGGGGACAGACTGCCCCGTCAGTGGGACACGACCAGTTGCCAGCGAATAGGGCCGATACCTGCGGCGTGCTGATGATGATTTTGTGGAGGCAGCGGATGTTCGTACGTAGAAACGTCCTCCTTTCCGCAAATAGCACAGCGATAGATGCCAGAAAACGGAGTACGCGCCCCAGGTTCGTGGAGTTTGTCGAAAGCATCATTGCTGTTGTGCTTCAGGAACTGAGAATACTTGTACTGTGCCACGTTGTCTCCTTGAAAACGGTCACACGTCGATCTAAGCCGAAACGCTGTCGCCAACTGTTACTGCGGCGGTCGCGTGAGCGTCCGCAAATCTGTCGTCGAAATGGGCAAGAAGCATCTCGATGAAACGGCCATGGTATACACCGTAGATCTCCCTGCTGAGATTTGTCCCTCTTGGATTCAGGATGTTGAGCACCAGCGCACCAGATTGAACCGTTGGACGCAGCCATGCCTTTCTTGTCCACTGGGTCGGGGTGTGGGTAAAGTCCCCATCGGAATCGTAAGACCAAGTCTCGACCTTTCTTTCGTCAATCGCTTTCTTGATCGCCGTAAGTAACGAACTTGGCTGAGCGGTTGCAACGCGAATTGCCATCGTAATGCCCCTCTCGGTGAAATGTAGCTGGACTGTAAAATCCAGCCACATACGTATGCCGAATTCTGGAAACTCTTGGAGAAGCACGTAAGAATTATTTGTGAATCGGCAACAACTGGTGCGGTAGCAATCACTTAGAGCGGTCCGCTACAGGTTGGAGCGCCCGTGACAGGGATTCCAGCTCAAGGCTCGAGAGAAATTTGATGTGTTTTTCTCCGGGAACGCGGTAAATTCGGCATTCTCCTTTAGCAGAGACTGTGGCAGAACAGAAGAAAGACGTCAAGGAGCAGTGCGCTACTCGCGAGGACGTCAGGCGAGCGGCAGAATCCCTGTCACCAACGGACGCCAAACGTTTGGAACGTTTCGCAGTCTACAGAGTTCGAGGTCTCGGGCGTAAAGCGATGAGCCGCGACCATGAGGACCTGTTGCGTGAGGCAATCACATCCACGTGGATTGGAGCCGAGGACACAAGCCATGGCCGATCTTGGCGAAAGGCGGAGGTGAGCTTCGTTCAGCACCTTCTCGGCGCTATGCGCAGCATCGCATCGCATTGGAAGGAAGCGTTCGACGAAAACGAGGCGTACCTTGATTCCGAGATGACGATCGAGACTGAGGAGGGAGAGACACGGGGTCCGATTCAGAGTGCGCCGTCGGGAGAGCCGAGCCAGGAACGAGTGTTAATTGCCAAAGAAGAACTGCGTGCTATTTCGCTGCTATTCGAGACAGACATTGAGGCTGCCTTGATCATCGAAGAAATCAAGGAAGGCTGGAGTGGACCCGAAACGATGCGGCGGCTTGGAATGACGAGGAATCAGTATGAAGCAGCCGTAAGGCGAATCCGATATCACGTTAAGTAGGGAAGGAAGGAAAGTGCGGAAGAAGAGAAAACACGACGACGAGCTTGACCTCCTAATGTCTTTCCTCGCGGAGTCTGTTGCTCAAATGAACGATGACCAGATCAGAGAGGAGTATGGCGATGAGCCAGGATCGAGAACGAAGGAGATTTTCAAAGCTGCTATCAGGGAGTTCGGCAGACAAAAGGTGCGACAAGCACGTTCGGAGTATGAATCTGCCGCCAAGGCGCTATCGTCTCGTTCCTACAATCTTCCCTCGGGTAGGTCGGAACGGAGGGAACTGTTCTCCGCCATTCTCAGTAAGCGGCCGGACCTGTGCTCGCCCGCATTCACTGCTCAGCATCGAGAACTCAGGGATCTCACGGATTCCGACATTGAGAGCTTTCTGAGGCAATTGGCGGAACTTGGCTTGCTCGATTCTTTCTTGAAGAAATAGCGATGCCTGCGGTCTACAGATCACCCTCGCTTCTGCTTAAGGAACTTGGCGTTAGTGAACCAAGGGAAATCGACATTGAGGCGATTGCTCAGTACTGCGGTGCGACGATCGTTTACGAGAGGCTGGAGGGCAGCGAAGCACGCATTCTCGGGAACAATGACCGCGCCATTATTACCGTAAATTCGGAGGCGCAGGTGGGCAGGAGGCGATTTTCCGCGGGACACGAGCTTGGCCACTGGATGCGTGACAGGGGAAAGGTCGGATTCTCTTGCACAGAGCAAGTGATGATTGGTGAATGGGCCTCCGTCAATACCGAGCGAGCCGCAAATGAGTATGCTGCCGATCTGCTAATGCCCGCGGAGATGTTCGGAAAGGAATCAGCTAACAAGGCAATTACGTTCGACAGTGCGCGGGAACTCTCCAATACCTTTCTGACGAGCTTGACGGCTACGGCTATTCGACTTGTGCGCTATGGGTCTTTTCCCGCCATGCTCGTCTATTTGGAGAACGGCAGAAGAAAGTGGTTTATCCGCGGCGACGATGTGCCGGAGTCGCTTTGGCCGCTCGAAGCGCCGAAACTCGCAACCACTGCGGCTGATCTTTTGCGCGGCAAGAGTGAAGAGGGTGCGATTCCGATTCAGGCGGACGGGTGGATCGACCACCCCCGCTCCAAGTGGTACGAGGTTGTTGAGCACTCGATTCGAATTTCTTCGAGAGGCATATTGTCGCTCCTGTGGTGGAAGAACGAGCGGCAGCTACTCGACTTAGACGAAGATGAATAGACGGAGGCCCGCGCAGGCTGAATCCCATCCACGAATTTTCGCGGGCGGGTGGCCCGGCCTCTCGTGTTCTTTGCGAAGGCTGGGGCAGTTCGGTGAGGCACTCAGGACGAACATGCATTCTCGCCTCCCACCCTTCCGCACAGAACGCGGAAGAATGGGGCACCCCTCTTGTTTATGTGATTTAGATTTGCACTTGGAACGGGTTGCCACGTTCCAGTCCCAGGTGTCCTCGAAGACCATGATCTGGGAGCTGAGCGGGTGCCGTCCTTTCGGCGAAGAGCACGTTGTAGTTCTGGCGGCTGTTGAAGGGCGGGTCGAGGTAGATGAGGTCTACCGACTCGTTCTTGATGTGCTGACTCAGGACTTCGAGATTGTCGCCGTAATAGAGCTGATTTTTCTCCACTGGGGGAAGATTCTAACGCGGATTGGGGGATTGCGTAATTGCTCGTCTGGGTGCGTGGTGGGAATGCCTGGCGGCGTTATCGTGGAGCGAACAGACGCGGGGTCCTTCGACTCCGTAGCTGATTCGCTTCGCGAACCAGCTACTGCGCTCGGGATGACAGTTTTAGGTTGGTTTTCGCTCTGCGGGCGTTCTCGCCTCCCACCCTTCCGCAAAGAACGCGGAAGAGTGGGGCACCCTATGTTGTAGGTGGTTTAGATTTGCACATGGAACGGGTTGCGGCGTTCCACTTCCAGTTGTCCTCGAAGGTCATGATCTGGGAGCTGGAGCGGGTTCCGTCCTTTTCGGCGAAGGGCACGGTGTAGTCCTGGCGGCTGTTGAAGGGCGGGTCGAGGTAGATGAGGTCTACCGATTCCGTCCTTGATGTGCTGGCGCAGGACTTCGAGGTTGTCGCCGTAATAGAGTTGATTTTCTCCACTGGGGGAAGATTCTAACGCGGATTGGGGGATTGCGTAATTGCTCGTCTGGGTGCGTGGTGGGAATGCCTGGCGGCGTTATCGTGGAGCGAACAGACGCGGGGTCCCTCGACTCCGTAGCTGATTCGCTTCGCGACGCAGATGCTCCGCTCAGGATGACAATGTATGGGCTTGGCCAGCGGACGGGCAGGTGGCCAAGGCTTTCGCGTTCTTTGCGAAAGTGGGGTGGTTCGGTGATCACTCAGGATGAACGGGCATTCTCGCCTCCCACCCTTCCGCACAGAACGCGGAAGAATGGGGCACCCTGTTTTGTATGTGATTTAGATTTGCATTTGGAACGGACGTCCACGTTCCACTCCCAGGTGTCCTCGAAGGCCATGATCTGGGAGCTGGAGCGGGTTCCGTCTTTTTCGGCGAAGAGCACGTTGTAGTCCTGGCGGCTGTTGAAGGGCGGGTCGAGGTAGATGAGGTCTACCGACTCGTCCTTGATGTGCTGGCGCAGGACTTCGAGGTTGTCGCCGTAATGGAGTTGGTTTTTCTCCACTGCGGGAAGATTCTAATGCGGATTGGGCGATTGCGTAATTGCCAGTCTGTGTGCGCGGTGGAAACGCCTGGAAGCATTCCTGGTGCTGCGAGCGGACGCGGGGTCCTTCGACTTCGCATCTGCTTCGCTTCGCGACGCAGATGCTGCGCTCAGGATGACAATGTATGGGCTTGGCCAGCGGGACGGGCAGGCTGTTCCGAGTCCTTGCGGGCGTTGACATCCGCAGTACACGGGCTAACGCGTTTGGCCGATTTTTGAAAAAAAGAAGATAATCGGAAGAGAGTGTTCGTCCATCGTCAGTGGGTTGTCGTTCTGAAGGTTCTGGTTTTGAGCCTGGCCGTTTTGTGCGGCGACTTTGTTGGGCTGGCTTCCACTCCTGTTGCTCAATCCTCCACTCCATCCTCGAGCCAGAAAAGCACTACAACAAAAAAGAAGAGCAGCAAAACCGCGGTCGCGCACAAAAAGCGCAAGCAGGCGTCTCCGCGTTTGCGGCGCATGCATGAGGCGTTTGTCGCTTCGGCGAGTTTGAAACCGATGGCGCGGCAACTGCTTCAGGATCGCACTCCGGCGGGTTACGCTGGGGTCGAGGGGTATGCGCGGCGTCATGCGAAAGAGGATGCCGGCGCGCTGGCCTGGCTGGTGATCGGTTATGGCCACATTCTGGATCGAGACTATGTGCGGGCGATTGATCCTTTGAATCGCGCCAAGCCGCGGGCGGGCGATCTGGGGGACTATGTCAATTTTTATCTGGGCACAGCTTACTACCAAAGTGGGCGGCTGGCGGAGGCGGTGGCCACGCTGAGTGGGTTCGATAAGGCTTTTCCGGAGTCGCTGTTGATGCGGGATGCCCATGTGGCTTACGCCAACGCTTTGGTGGCGGACGGGCGGGCGCAGGAAGCCGTGGAGTTGTTGGAGAACGATCGTCAGCCGGTTCGGGCCGACCTTGAACTCGCGCTGGGCCATGCGTACGAGGCCGCAGGGCAGCCGGCGAAGGCGTTGGGCATCTTTCGCAATTTGTATTTCACCATGCCGCTCAGTTGGGAAGCGAGCCAGGTGGAGGGTGAACTGAGGAGGTTGGAGGGGGCTCCGGAAACTCAGCCGCCCAGCTTTGAGGAACGCAAGACGCGCGCCGATCTGCTGGCCAAAGGCAAACAGTACAACGAGGCGGCGAACGAATATCGCAGTCTGTTGAATGAAGCGGGGCCCAACGATCATGTGGCGATGCAGATGGCGATGGCCGAGGCGTTGCGCCATGCCGGGCGCGACAAGGAGGCCAGGAAGGCATTGGAATCGATGCCCGAGACGACTCCGGAGGTTAAGGCGGAGCGCTTGTTCAATCTGGGAGAAATCGCGCGCGGTGCGAATGATGACGACGGATTTCTGCGCATCCTTGAACAACTGCGGCAAACGGCTCCCACCAGTTCATGGCTGGAGCAGGCACTGCTTTCCGCCGGGAACATTTATCTGTTGAGGCGCGATTATGACCGGGCTATCGATTCCTACCGGGAGCTGCAACAGCGCTTTCCAAACGGCGGACGGGCGTCGTACGCGCACTGGAAGGCGACGTGGTTGAGCTTGCGGCAAGGAAGACGAGCGGATGCGGTGAAGGGTTTTGAGGATCAGATTGATCTGTATCCATCCTCGGGGGAAGTCCCGGCGGCTCTTTACTGGCGGGCTC
>JGI12636J13339_1000095_pt1 | contig 12757 bp, 13 predicted proteins | sample BlaSpr_A8_Ref_M1_FD_13339 | JGI IMG/M metagenome (IMG submission 13339) | reverse complement strand
TCACACGTCTGCACAAAAACCCGGTAGTGGACTACTTTGAAGTCTTGCCAGCCTCTTCTGCTGATTGCCGTGACAGGGTGTTTAGTCCATTCCGCTACCACCAGAGCACATCGCAACTTGTTCTTTGTTCCATGGTATCAAGCAAAATTTGGTGTTCCTAGTGGTGTGGCTGAACAAATCATTATAGGTAAGCTTTCCCAGCAGGAACTGCTGGATTCCAAGGCTATAAGTTCGCGAGGAAGTAGCACCCGGAGCGATTACCTCATCACCGAATATCGACCGTTCATTGGCGCTCTCGGGCCAATTCTCTTTACCCCGTTTTCGTCGTTCGTGGTTCCAGTACTCAAGCCATTCGTCGTAGTCAGCAAACACACCATTGTGAAGTTCTGGGTGAAGTTCTGGAGTGTGCGTGTAGTCAGAATCGGCTACAGACCCTACCTCAAGCCAGCTAAGAGCTACGTGAATCGCTGGTGTCTTGCCTGTGTTCTTAAAGACAACGACGATCTTATGGCTAGTAGCGTCCATGCCAAAGGTTTCTATACCTACCCAAGCTCGCTGGTCCAAACGAGAAGCCTCTATGCTGGCGTCCAAGGCACTCTTAGCAGTGATCTGAATCGTGCTGATGGAATTTTCGGAAGCTTTCGCCATGCGCTCGAATTTATCTACAGCAAGTTTTGTCTGGGCATTGATTCCATCGGCACTCGTCGCAAAATTAGCGGCAGCCGCAGCGTTCTGAGCGGCGGCAGACGCCTGAAGGTTAGCAGCTTGAATGAGTTTGTCGATTTTCTCCGTCGTTGTGCGATTGTTTTCCCGCGTTATATACACTTGGAAGATAGCAGCCCCAGTTCCAAAGAGAGTTCCCACAGCGACGATGCAGCCAGTGAGAACCAGCGCTTTATTGTGAAGCGCGGTTTGTTTCCATCGCTGAAAGAGGGTCATATCCAGTGCGTTTCCGGGCTTATTGGCGGATTAACCGGTTAATCGAATTTCGTGCGAAGCGTGGGTATTAGTGATGAACGCCACTCTTGCCCGCGTTCATCGGTCACTTTGTACCGCATGATCGGGTTTGTTTCGTCGATTACCCCGGTGTGGGTCCACATGACTGGGTGCCACGTTAGCGTGTGTTTCACGTCCTCACCCCTGTCTGAGTTTTCGTGTTGCGGCTGCCTTACGGCCTGCCGCTCTGCGTTTCTTTGTCTGGGCTGCTTTCTTTCCCGCTGCTCTACGTTTGCGCGTGACTGCTGCTTTCTTCGCGGCTGCACTGCGGTCTGTCATAGAATCCTCCATCATTCGTGGCGGGAATTATAGCGCAAGTCAGCGCGGCCTTTTCTACTCTCACCCATTTCTTGGGCATCTTTTTTGTACCCCGTTTTGCTTTCATATCAACAATTATTCCGCGAAATCCACAGAATTTGCACAACAATCAGCGATTCATTACTTCTCTCATTGTCCGATAACACCTAGCATTTCAGGTGCGGGAGGCTGACTGGTCGGTTACCAGGAGCTTAAAACACATCTGGACCTTAGAAGAATTACTCGGCCTTTTGGAACGGAAGGAGAATGCGGCAGTGGCTTAGTCACTGGCGACATTGCCCCGTGCTTTCGCAACGGGGCAATGTCACAGAAAGCATAACCGGACACCGTTCCCCTTAATAGGAATGGGCCAGCCCTGCACTATAATTTTAGTCCCTCCAGGCTGTGGATTTCAATGGATTTTATCTACATAGACGACTCAGGAGATGCAACAGTCCGAGTTTACTCGGCGCTGGCGATTCCAGAAGTGGAATGGAAGGACATTCTCGGCCAGATAAAAGAATACAGGCGACAGCTTAAAAAAGACTATGACATGTTTGTTACGCATGAACTACATGCTACCGACTTCGTTGGGGGTCGAGGCAGAATCGGATCGCGCATGGTTCCCAAGGGTCTCAGGTGTCAAATATTTCGCGACACACTTCACCTGATCGCCAGTTTTCGAGGTGTTAGGCTGTTCAACGCTATATCTCCAAAAGCGCAAGAAAAGATGATCTTTGAGCGTCTGATTAACCGGATTGAAACGAACATGCGCAAAGCCGGAGGGAACGCAATCATCTTCCACGACGAGGGGAAGGACTATACGGGTCTGGTTCGTAGAATGTGTGTCTACAACCCGATCCAGAGCATGTATGGCGTGTGGCCTGGAGGCAGTCCGTATAAAAATATTCCTCTCGATCATTTGCTTGAGGATATTATCTTTCGGGATTCGGAAGATTCTTACTTTATCCAACTTGCTGACTTCTGTGCATATGCTCTATTTCGCAGCGAGTATCCTCTCGCATCCAAAACCAAGTATGGCCTCGAAACCGCTTTCAGTGAATTGCACTCGATCTGCATTCCGCAATGTTTTGCTGCCGATCCAAGGAAACTTGGGATTATTCGCCATCTCTAAGTTTTTCAAATTGAGCCACTACCGAATTCCAAGAAGCGCTCTCGTGTAAAAGCGAGGGCGCTTCTTGTTGTTTTTGGTACCCTAAGTTTTCCCACAAAGGCCGCAATGGAGTGCCGGAGTCAATGGTGCCGCTGAGTTGACTTGTCTCCAGATTTCGTATTCCCTATCTCAGCGCTTTCAATTTCCGAGAATCCCAGCCACGGGTCGCCCCGCTCCTTCCGTTGGCGAAAAACTTTGATTGAAAATCTGAGGTTCTTAATTCTCTTTTCGGCTTCAGCAATGGCCGACTCCCACAGATTTTTGTGGTGTGCAGCGTATTTGTTATTGACAGATAATTTAGACTGGTCTAATCTATTAGGCATGGACTTACCCATTGATTCCTTTCGCAAGCAGATCACCGAAGCCAAAAAGCGACTTCAGCAACTTGAAGCACAAAAGTCTCGAATTGAGCGAGAGGCGGAAGATTTGCGGGACCTCATCCGAGCAAATGCGAATTTTCTTCCGCCGGAGGATAGACAGATCGAATTGATACTCGTCTCCATTCTGCGAATGCCTATCAATATCACCCAAGCGGTTCAATTGGTCCTGCTTTTCGCTTCGACTGAAAAGCGAAAATTGGCACCGACAGAAATTCGCGAAGCTGCAGAGAGGCGCGGTTTTGATTTTTCCGGCTACAGCAATCCTATGGCTTCTATTCACACCATACTCAAACGTATGCGAGAGTCCGGCACAGTCGGCTTTGATGAAGCCACTGGTTCCTATGACCTGATTGGCGTTCCTGACGCGATACTGGATTCCAACTTCGAGGCAAAGGTCAAGGCTAAACTCTGGGAGCGAATGCTTAAGGATGAAAACTTGAAAGCCGTGGCCGCAGGCATTCTTAGGGACGAGACAATGAGTCTTGTGCAGCCCAAGCGCGGACACACGGACGAGGAATGACTTCAGGAGTCCAAATGATTTTGTAGTTATGCACTGCGAGTAGAGAGCAAACGTTTGCGACGCGATGTCCCTACTCGCAGCCTTTAACGGAGAAGCCCCAATGCTGGTGGCAGCAGAGAGTCTGCAAAACTCTCGGACGGTGTGTATGCACCGTGGGTTCGACTCCCGGCTTCTCCGCCAAACTTGTGAAAGATCAAAATTACCGCGCTTTGAGGTTATATTTTCGCGGCTTATTCCAGTACGGCGATTTGCATGACGGACAGACTCCCGGCTCGCCGACTGTGCTCTTTCGCGGCTCCCATTCATGGAAGCAACGATTGCATTTATACCCTTTTTTCTTGAGCGTAACCAGTGCCATGCGCCTAATATACTAGATAATAATATATTGTCAAGGTGCATTTTATCCTTGACAAATATATACCTATTAAGTAATATATTTCTCAGGTAAGCGGAGGCTTTATGGACCTGAGAGAACAGCGCGGAATGGAACTGGCAGCAACCCGGACGATTCAGCAAAAGGCCGGACTTTGGATCGTTCCTTCGCAGGTTGGCAATGGATCGTACCGCGTTCACCTGATGCCCAAGATTGCCTCTTGCACCTGTCCCGACCATGAAACCCGCCGGATGGACTGCAAGCATATTTACGCCGCCCGATTCGTGATGAGACGTGAGCAAAATGCCGATGGCACCACCACTGTGACGGAGAGCGTCACTCTGACTGCCACGAAGCAAACCACTTATCCGCAAAATTGGTCTGCCTACAATGAGGCGCAGACTAACGAACAGGACAAGTTCCAATCCCTGTTGCGCGATCTGTGCTCTGGTCTTGTGTCTGCTCCGTCCAAGTCGGGTCGTCCAAGACTCCCCCTCTCGGATGCTGTATTCAATGTCGCATTCAAGGTCTACAGCACCGTTTCGCAGCGCCGTTTCATGTCCGATCTGAGAGAAGCGCACAGGCGCGGATACATTTCCAAGGTTCCGCACTTTAACAGCATCTCCAATTACCTTGAGAAACCCGAACTGACTGCTATCTTGCAGAGTTTCATTACGCAAACCAGTTTGCCGCTCAAGTCGGTAGAGTCCGATTTTGCCGTGGATTCTTCCGGTTTCACTACCTGCCGTTTTACTCGCTGGTTTGACCACAAGTACGGGCAGGTTCGGGAACAGCATGATTGGGTCAAGTTTCATCTCATGGTCGGGGTCAAAACCAACGTAGTGACTGCCGTAGAGATTCATGGACGGCATACGAACGATTCCATTGTGCTTCCTGCTCTGGCAAAGAGTACGGCTCAGAACTTTCAAATCGCTGAAATCTCCGCTGACAAGGGCTACGCCAGCAAGAGCAACGCCGAAACAATCTCCGCTTTGGGGGCTACACCGTTTATCTCTTTCGCTTCTCACCATCGGGGCAACGGCGGCGGAACTTGGGAGAAGATGTATCACTACTTCCAATTCAGGCGTTCCGAGTTCTTGCAGCACTACCATAAACGCTCTAACGTTGAATCCGCGTTTTCGATGATGAAGCGAAAATTTGGTGATAGTCTGCGGAGCAAGACCGACGTTGCGATGGTCAACGAAACGCTCTGCAAAATTCTCTGTCATAATCTCGTCGTGCTCATTCATGAAATGTGCGAACTAGGAATTGACCCTGTTTTCTGGCCAAGCCAAACTGTATAGACAACCTCAAGCTGATTATTTACTCGCTAGTAAAGCTACGCTTGGTACACTTTCTGCCACGGCTGGACATAATCTCAACTGACGCTCCATAAATCTTTAAGGTGTGGGGTTTCGGGACAATAGTCAGAGAGGCATATTCCGTATGAATTCTCACCGTCGCGTGTGCATACTGTTCTGCATTGCGTTCATCTGTCACGGTGCAGTTGCTCAGCAAGAATCCGGCACTGTAATCATTTTGTCCCTTACTCGCGACAAGGCTATTGTCGCCGCTGACAGCCGAGAGTCGAACGGCAATGATGTCGTAGTTACTGATCAGGGCTGTAAAATCTTGGCATTTGATGATAAGGCTATTTTCACGTTGTCTGGTACGCGCTTCTGTGAGATGAAGGACTCCGAACGAGGGAATTGGAACGCTCAGGGAGCGGCAATAAGTGTTTATAAAGTGTTGGCTAGTCAGACAATGCGCGTCATGGGAAGCGATTTCATTCATGCTTGGGATAAAGAAATGCTTCGCCATATGAATTTTCAGCTTTGCACGGGGAGCCATCTTGGCCCCCACGGTGAAGTCTTGACCGCTCTTTTCTTCGACCTGGACTCTTTTAATCGTATTGAAGGCTATGCCGACATGGTCAGTTTGCATGGCTCCAGAGTTGAAACCAACATAGTGCCTCTTACGCCGAACGGCCTTCCAATGGGCAGCGGATGGACCGATGTTTTGGACGAGTTCTTGGCTGCTGTTACTCCGCGAGCAAAGGCTTGGCATAAACGGATCGACAACTACAGCCCCGAACGCAGGGTTCAAGCGTTGGGGCAACTGACAAGAGAATTCGACACCTCCGGACACGTAGGAGGGAATATTGACATGGCAGTGTTGACCGCAAAGGGCATTCAGTGGATATCGACCAAAACAAAATGCCAGCAGCAACACTGATTTCCAGCAGCAGCGCTGCACAAAAACCCCGAGGGCTGCACAACAATTAGCCCTCATAAGGGCCTTTCTGTGCAAAGCCGGGGGGGGGGGTACCCAGCTCGCGATGCTTGCGAATGCAGAAGCAGATGATCGAAAAGATGACCACACAGTCGCCCATCCGACGCCGAACGACAGAGTAATGTATTCTCTCTAACTCGGACCACGAAACAAGGCTTCAGCAAACTTTGGAACCCATTACCCACTTTCTGACCGGCGCCTGCATGGGACGAGCCGGATTGAATCGCAAAACGGCTCTCGCCACCGCCACGGTCACGCTGGCTGCCGAAGCGCCCGATCTCGACGTGCTTGGCCGCATCAAGGGCCCGGTTTTTGCCTTCGCTCATCATCGTGGCTTTACTCATTCTTTCCTGGGGATCGCGCTGGTATCGGCGATAGTGGTCGGCTTCATGTATTTGATTTGGCGGCTGCGTGGGCGAAAAGTGCGGGGCCGAAATGAGAAGGACGCGAATTTGCCGCCGCGCTGGGGATTGCTGTTCGGGTTCGCCTATCTCGCAGGGCTGACTCACATTCTGCTCGACTTCACGAATAACTACGGCGTACGCCCGTTCTGGCCATTCTCCGAGAAATGGTATTCGTGGGACATTGTTTTCATTGTCGAGCCAATCATTTTGATTCTGCTGGTTGCCGGATTGGTGCTGCCCGTTTTCTTCTCCTTCATCGATCGCGAAATCGGCGTGCGCCGCAAGGAACCCACGGGCCGCTGGGGCGCAACTCTGGCATTGCTTGGCATGGTTGCGCTGTGGGGAGTGCGGGATTACGAGCACCGGCGCGCGGTGAATGCGCTCGAAGCCCGCACCTACGAGAGCGCCGATCCGATCCGTGCTTCGGCCTTCCCTTTGTGGTGGAGTCCGCTGCGATGGGTCGGCGTGGTTGAAACCCGGAATTTCTACGCCACAATGATGGTGGATTCAACGACTCCCGAGGTCGATCCCGATGGCGAAATACAGATTCTCTACAAGCCCGAGGAAACTCCGGTGACGCTTGCGGCAAAGCGATCCTACCTCGGACGCGTCTATCTCGATTGGGCGCAGTACCCTATCACGGAAACCGAGCCTCTCGCGTCTGGAGAGCAGGGCGACGTCGCTCGCTACATAGTTCGCTTCAAAGATCTGCGCTTTCAGCAGCCCGGACGGACGGGTCGAAGCGTTCTCGCGGCAAGCGTCGAACTGGATCGCAACTTGAAAGTGGTCGGAGAGAACTTTGGCTTGCGCAGGGGCGGAACCTCGTCCGGAGGCACTGGCAAAAACGGCGCGCCATTAGATTAGGCGTGGACCTGACTTCGTGACAATTCTTTGACTTGACGCCGCCGCCTACACAGGCCACAATCTTGTTTGAGACTATTGAGTTCGGGATTTCCGGGTTTTAGATCATCGAGGTGATCGATCATGCTGGCCTACTTGTTCGTGCTGCTCGCCGTCGCGGTTCGGTTCATGCCCCATCCCTGGATGTTTACTCCCGTGGTCGGGTCGCTGCTGTTCTTCGGAGCCCGCGGATCGCGCCGCCAGCTCTGGATCCCCTTTGTGCTACTGGCCGCTTCGGATGTGGTTCTCACGAAATGGGTCTACTCGTATCCCTTCTCGTGGGACCATTACGTGACCTTCGCATGGTATGCCGCAGTTCTCTGGCTGGGCACAAGGCTGGGCGCTAAGACCAAGCTGTTGCCGGTGATAGGCGCGGCGCTCGCCAGTTCGGTTTCGTTTTTTCTGCTGACCAATCTGGCAGCCTGGGCCTGGCTGGATATGTATCCGAAGAACCTGAGCGGTGTCATGATGTCTTACGCGGCTGGCCTGCCATTTTTTCGCCACGCGCTCGCGGGCGACCTGATCTTCACAGTTGCCATGTTCGCCACTCCGATGGCATTGCACGCGCTATTTGGGGCGTTCGGCAACCAGGGCGATCATCCGGCGGCGGCGTAAATCTCAAAATGTGTCGGGAACATCCCGGCGCAGAGAATTTCTCAAGCATCTCCCTGCGATCTGGCGGTTTTCTCCGCGTCTGTTGATGTTGATTTTCCGGTCTTGCCCTCGCGCCTCCGATGCATTAGCCACGCCACGACTCCCGCTATCGCCACCAGCACCACGAGGTACAGATGTTCGCGGAAGAGCGCCCCGAAGACGTGCACGACATCTGGGCCGAACTTGATGGTCAAGAGACCCAGCACCAGGAAACGCACCATGCGGCCGGAGAAGATCGCCAAAAGGAAGCGAACGAACCCCATCTCCGAAACTGCCGCAGCCAGCACGAACAGCTTGAAGGGCGTGGGCGGCGGAAGCATCGCGGGAAACATCAGGCTCCAGAACGGATGCTTGTCGAACGCCTCATGAATCTTTTCGAAGCGCTCGGGCGGAATGCGCTTGCGCAGGAGTTCCTCGCCGCCCTCGTAGCCGATGACGTAAATTACGATGCTGCCCAGTGCCGACCCAACCGACGCCATCAGGGCATACAACAAGAATCGGCCCCGATCCTGGTAGACGTAGCTGGCCACGACCGCGTCCATGGGAAGGCCGAAGAAGGCGCCGTCGACAGCGGCCACCACCAGCACACCCCATATGCCCAGAGGCTTCAACAGCGCCCACAGGAATGCTGTGTAGCGGGAAAGGATGTGCTTGATCGTCTTCACGATGTAAGACTGAAAGTCTACGCGAAAGCGAAGCTGCCCGAGAGCGAACTGGGCAGAGACGCACCTATCTCTCTATCTCTGCCCGAAGGAAACTTCAGCAACTACTTTTTGGGAAAATTCGGGTCAGCCTTCACTTCAAGGATTTGTTTGGTATGACGCTCACTGTGCGCCGCGATAAACAGGACCCACTCATACGCATCGAGTTTCTTTTTCGATTGGACTGTCAATAGCGTGGGCTCGCAGGTCATCGTGCGTGCGCAGGAAGTCCTCGGTCTGGGCACGGCTCTCGGTGAAATGCTTGAGCGATCCCTGGGGCGAACCAAAGCGATTTGTGGGCTTGAGCGGCTCGGGAGCCTGGGCCTTGTGGCTGCGATCGGGGATCATGGTCAGCACCATCTCATCGATTGCCTTAACGTCGTCGCCGTCGGGTCGCGGCGGAGCTGTCATCACTTTGTCTGTGATCGTTCCGCGGAGATAGCCCTCAGCCGCGGCGATGTGCTCGGTGACTTCAGCCACCGACCAGCGGTCGGGACCCGGCTTGAAGGTCCATTGCGCGTCAGACAGGCCCGCGGTTGCGTCCAGCACGCCCTGTTTCGTGCTCTCCAGGTATTTCATGGCGCGGTCACGATCGGCTTGGGTTAACGATTGCGAGTATGCGGAAACCGACACATACAGCACGACCGCGATCACGGCTGAGAATCGCTTCATAATGTTCATTCCTCTCGTTTGTGGGACGCTCCATGCGTCCGGGCGTTTGCGCATCCGTCTCTACAAGTCTGATGATGATGCCTGGGAAGTTGCAACCATGCTACATGAGTCAGGAAAAACCTGCTCGCGAACAATGCGTCCTTGTGCATGGCCAGCCAATTCATTCGTGCTTTGTATTTCCGCTGAGCAACTGCAGGGCGTGGGGCAGCAGATCAATCACCGCTTCGAGCGAATCGACTGCGCCGGCAGGACTCCCGGGCAGATTCAGAATCACTGATTTTCCCCGCACTCCGCAGACCCCGCGGCTGAGCGCCGCAAGCGGAGTCTTTTTTGCGCCTTCAGAGCGCATGCGTTCGGCGACGCCTTCGAGCAGGCGTTCGCAGACGGCACGCGTGGCTTCGGGAGTGACATCGCGTTCGGCGATTCCCGTTCCACCGGTGGTTACTACGAGTTGCGCTTCCTGGACCCAGTAGGCAATTGCTGTCTGAATCGCTGATTGGTCATCGGGAACAACTTCCGTCCCCATGACCGCAAAGTTTCTTTGTCTGAGGAGTTCCCCGACCGCCGGGCCGGAGAGATCGGTGCGGTCGCCGCGCGCGCAAGAATCGCTGACCGTGAGGACGGCTGCGGTCAGGCCTTCAGGAGTCGAGGAGGACATCTTCTTCCTCCTCCTCGACTTTGCCGCCGTCCCGCTGCGCCTCGTCGAGCTGGCGCAGGCCTTCCATCAGCAAGCCTTGGGTGTTTAATTTGGTGGTCTGCTGGGTGGTCTTGCCTTCGAAATTGACCTCAAAGTTTCCATCCGTCCAGCGCAAAACTTTGAAGACCGCTGGATCTCCAACCAGAGCGCCGTAGGTGGCATGAGTTACCTGGCCTTCGCTGAAGTACAATTCGCATTTGTCGTCTTTGAGTGTAAGCGTGAGCGCACAGCTCTTGCGGCCCATCTCCAGGGATTGCACCAGGTCGATCACATTCATCTGCAACAAGCTGCCGCGCAGCACTCCGTCCGAGGGAACGGTTTTGGCCATCTTCTCCAGCGCGATCTTGTCGATCACCCGCTTGATGCGCTGCGTGGCTTCCCTCAGGAAGAATGGTTTCTCGACGAAATCGTCCACGGGAAGATCGGGCGTACTCAGCTTTTCGCTGATGTCGGCCTTGGTGGCCACCAGGATGACCCCGGCTCCGGCGGTTCGAGGACGGCTCCTGAGCTTTTCGACGAGCTGGCGGCCATCCATACCCGGCATGCGATAGTCGCAAATCAGCAGGTCGGGGGGATCGTCAACAGCCTTCAGAAGTGCATCGGCAGCGTCGGTCGCGGTCGTTACCATGGCGAGCGGAGTCAGCGCGCCGCGCAGCAACCCCAGCACCATCGGATTGTCATCCACCAGCAAGAGTCTTACGTTGTTCGCCATGGAGCGCGCTATGTCTTTTTTCGGACGCGGCGGTAATCGCCGCTTTTGCCGCCGGATTTCCGCTCGAGCACGATTTCGCGAATCTCAATACCCTTGTCGAGGGCCTTACACATATCGTACACGGTGAGCGCGGCAATGCTGGCAGCCATCAGGGCTTCCATCTCCACGCCGGTCACCGCCGTGGTGGTAACTTTTGAGGCAATCGCGACGCCATTCTCGCACAGCCGCATACGCACATCAACGTGGGACAGCGGCAGCGGATGGCACATCGGAATCAGATCGGCAGTTCGCTTCGCGGCCATGATTCCTGCAAGCCGCGCTATCTCCAGCGGATCGCCCTTGGGATTCTTGGGCAACGCTTTGAGCACCTTGGGCTTCAAGACTACGAAGGCGCTGGCCTTGGCCTCGCGCTTGGTGGGGGATTTCGCGGAAACGTCGACCATTCGGGCTCGTCCGGAATGATCGTAATGGGACAGCTTCTTAGGCATCGGAAGAATCATTTTACTAGAAGCCATCTCACAAATGGCTGGTACGGCGGGCCGAGATATAGGTGGTGTAATGGGCTGGTTACATCAACCATGCAAGTTCATGTTGCTGACAAACCTGCCTGTGAGTGGGCTGTTCCGAGAAAGGAGGCAACCAATTTAGCCGTGGGACCCTCCAATCGTCGCACTACTACGTCTAGCTTCCAACCGGGAGTCATCCATGAAAACCCTTGTTCTGGCCTCAATATCAAAAACAAGTCTGCGTTCGGCAACTATCGCGCTAATGTTTGCAATCCTGTCTGGAGCTCTTGCGGCACAATCGGTGCAAGCGCAGACCTACACGGTCCTATACACCTTCATGGGAGTAGCCGACGGAGCAGTGCCAGAAGCGGGCTTGGTTCGGGATCCCGAAGGGAACTTGTATGGCACCACTCTGGCAGGCGGCGACTTTACTTGCAACCCATTGGGTTGCGGGGTCGTCTTCAAGATCGATACGACGGGAAAAGAGACTTTGCTGTACTCGTTTAGGCGTGGAAACGGATACGGATCGATTGAGTTAGCGGGGCTTACCCTGGATTCGCAGGGGAATCTTTTCGGGACCAGGGTCGCCCCCGACATCGGGATAGCGTTTGAGCTAACCCCATCGGATAGGTTCGCGGTCCTGCATAATTTTCACCGCGCAGCTGGAGGACTATACCCAGAGGCACGGGTAGTTCTAGATTCATCAGGGAATCTCTACGGCACCACCGCCACGGGAGGAAATTCCACCGCCAGTGGTGTTGTATTCAAGCTCGATAAGTTTGGCAGGGAAACCGTGCTTTACACCTTCACGTGCCCAATATGCAATGGAAAGAAGGGTGGAGGATTTGGATACCCCACAGGTGGAGTGATCCGCGATTCAGGCGGGAATTTGTTTGGCACGGCATCAGGCGGGACGAAAACCAAGTACTGTAGCTCTGGCTGTGGCGTAGTGTACAAGATCGACAAGACCGGTGTGGGCTCGGTTCTCTACAACTTCAAATGGGGAACGGACGGCATGATCCCCGGCGGGAACTTAATCATGGATGCAGCCGGAAATCTCTATGGAACCACTAGGATGGGTGGGAACAGCGGCTGTTTCGAAAACTATGGCTGCGGTATCGTGTTTAAGGTGGACCCGAGCGGCAAAGAGACCGTGCTTTATCGCTTTTCAGGTGGAAAGGACGGCGGTATTCCCACCGGCGGTCTGGCTCTGGACTCGCAAGGAAACCTCTATGGAACCACCAGTATTGGCGGAGCCAACGGCTGTTTCATGACCTACTCCGGCTGTGGCACGATATTCAAAGTTGCTCCCGGCGGGGCTTTAACCATTCTGTACACGTTTATGGGAGGGACAGACGGTGGATACCCGAACCCGGACTTGGTCAAAGACGATGCTGGAAATCTTTATGGCACGGCGGGCGCTGGTGGCGGCACCTCGTGTCCCGATTATGTAAGCTGCGGAGTGGTGTTCAAGATTAC
>JGI12636J13339_1000091_pt1 | contig 13008 bp, 12 predicted proteins | sample BlaSpr_A8_Ref_M1_FD_13339 | JGI IMG/M metagenome (IMG submission 13339) | reverse complement strand
GTACGAGCTCGGCTTCAAGGGCTGGTTCGTGAAAGAGAAGCCCATCGTCTTCACCGAGGAGCCGGTGCGCCAGCGTCTCACCGAGCCGCCCGGCGGCTACCGCACGCCGTCGTTCAATGCGCCGTACGGTATGGTTCAGACCAAGCAGGACAACCGCATCGGCAGCCCTTTCGACAAACTCGAGGCGGGCAAACAATAGGCGCTGAGATTCGGTCTCGAATTGGTAAACGCGCGCTTGTGTTGCGCATTGCCGGCGTCCGCATGATGGTTGGAAACGGCCCGTGTATTTCAGGATTGTGATCGGCATGGTCGCCGCCCTCGCTGCCGCCGGAACCGCAGCCCTGCAGACGCCGCGCGCAAGTGCGCTCGAGTCCACCGGGCCTGCGGTGAGCGAGTTTACGCTCGCCAACGGACTGAAGGTCGTGGTCATCCCCGACCGCCGCACGCCCGTAGTCACCCACATGATCTGGTACCGCGTCGGCTCCGCCGACGAGACGCCGGGCAGATCAGGTCTCGCCCACTTCCTCGAGCACCTGATGTTCAAGGGCACGGCGAAGAATCCCGCCGGCCGCTTCTCCCAGGTGCTCGCCGAGCTCGGCGGCCAGGAGAACGCCTTCACCAGCCAGGACTACACCGCGTATTTCCAGCGGGTGGCGCGCGAAAATCTCGAGACCGTGATGGCCTTCGAGGCCGACCGCATGACCGGCCTCGTCTTGTCCGACGCCGGTGTGCTTTCCGAGCGCGACGTGGTGCTCGAGGAGCGCCGCATGCGCACCGACAACGATCCGAGCGCCCAGCTCTACGAGGCTGCCCAGGCCGCGCTTTACACCAACCATCCCTATGGCCGGCCGGTGATCGGCTGGGAGCATGAGATCCGCCAGCTTGATCGCGAGCAGGCGCTTGCTTTCTACCGCCGCTTCTATGCGCCGGAGAACGCGGTGCTGGTCCTCGCCGGCGATGTGGACGCCGCCGACGTGCGCGCGCTCGCCGAGAAGACCTACGGAAAAGTTGCTCGCGGCGTGACCGCGACCGAGCGGGCCCGACCGGTGGAGCCGGAGCCGCGCGCCCACCGCCGCGTGACGCTTGCCGACGCCCGCGTGCAGCAACCGAGCTTCAGCCGCTACTATCTCGTGCCGTCGCAAACCACGGCGAAGCCCGGCGAAGCCGAGGCGCTCGACGTGCTCGCCCATCTACTTGGCTCGGGCACGTTGTCGCGGCTCTACCGGGCGCTGGTGGTCGAACAGGGCATCGCGGCCGGCGCCGGCGCCTGGTACATGGGCACGGCACTGGACGCCTCCCGCTTCGGCATCTACGCCTCGCCGCGGCCCGACGTCTCGCTGGAGGCGCTGGAAGCCGCGGCCGACGCGGTGATCGCCGAGGTTGCCTTGAACGGCGTCACCGAATCCGAGCTTTCCCGCGCCAAGACCCGGCTCATCGCCGATGCCGTCTACGCCCAGGACAACCANGCGACGCTCGCCCGCATCTACGGCGCCGCCCTGATGACTGGGCTCAGCGTCGAGAAGGTGACATCCTATCCGGAACGCGTCCGCGCGGTCTCCGCCGCGGACGTGCGCGCTGCCGCCGCCACTTGGCTCGAGCTTCGCCGCGCCGTCACCGCCTATCTGGTCAAGCCGCCGGCTCCGCCGGAGAAGCGCTCGTGATCCGGCTCGCCATCGCCGCCGCCATGTCGCTCGCCCTCGTCTCGAACCCGACCGCGTCCCGTGCCGCCAACGTCGAGCGGATGACGACGCCGCTCGGCCTTGAAATATGGTTCGTGCGCGACGACACACTGCCCATGCTGTCGGTGGAGTACGCCTTTCGCGGCGGCGCCGCCCAGGACCCCGCGGCCAGGCCCGGCGTCGCCAACATGGTGGCCGGTCTCCTCGACGAAGGCGCCGGGCCGCTCGACGCCCGCGCCTTTCACGAGCGGCTCGAGGCGCGCGCGATCACGCTGCATTTCAGCGCCGATCGCGACACCATGCGCGGGTCGATCCGCACCCTGAGCGAGCATCGCGCCGAGGCCTTCGAGCTCGCCCGCCTCGCGCTCGCCGCGCCGCGTTTCGATACCGAAGCGGTGGAGCGTATACGGGCGGCGCTGCTGGCGGGCCTGCGCCGCCGCGCCACCAGTCCCAACGACATTGCATCCCGGCGCTGGTCAGAGCTGGCCTTCCCCGGCCACCCCTACGGCCGGCCGGTGGAAGGGACGCTCGACTCGGTGCCCCAGGTCTCGTCGGAAGATCTGCGCGCCTTCGCCCGCAGGAATTTCGCCCGCTCCAATCTCAAGATCGCCGCGGTGGGATCGATCGATGCCAAGGATCTCGCCGCCCTCGTCGACAAGCTGTTCGGCGGGCTGCCGGAGAAGGCGGAGCTCGCCGCCGTGGCCGACGCCACGCCGCAGACCGGCGTGCGCGAGGTGGTCGAGCTCAACGTGCCGCAGACGGTGATTCTGTTCGGCGGCGCCGGCTTGAAGCGCGCCGATCCTGATTTCATTCCCGCCTACGTATTGAACCATATCCTCGGCGGCGGCACCTTCACCTCGCGCCTCTACCGCGAGGTGCGCGAGAAGCGTGGGCTCGCCTATTCGGTATCGAGCTATCTGGCGCCCTACGATCACGCCGGGCTCTTTCTCGGCAGCGTCTCGACCCGCAACGACCGGGCGCAACAGTCGCTCGATATCATCGTCGAGGAGATTCGCCGCATCGCTGCCGAGGGTCCCACCGCCGACGAGCTCGCCAAGGCGAAGAGCTTCCTGATCGGCTCCTACGCGCTGCGATTCGATACCTCCGGCAAAATCGCGGGCCAGCTCCTGAGCCTGCAACTCGAGAATCTCGACGTCGACTATCTCGATAAGCGCAAGGCGCTGATCGAAGGGGTAACGGATGCCGATATTCGCCGCGCTGCAAAACGGTTTCTCGCCGACGCCCGGCTTTTGGTGCTGATGGTGGGCCGCCCGGCCGGCGTCGTTTCCGGTGTGAACGGCGGGTAGAGCGGATTTCGTCCCGGTCGCCAACGCTGCTATACATTCGGGCGAACGGAATGCGGCAGAGGAGCGGGGCCATGGGGAACTGGCTGGTTGGACCGGTCGTGCGGGCGCGAGCGGGTCTCGGCCTCATGATTGCGGCAAGCGCGCTTACGGCATGCGCCTCGCTCGAGAGCGTGCTCGGTCCGCTCGGCACCCCCTTCCAGCAAAAGCCCGAACCACCGCAGCAGCAAAGCGACGTCGACTGTCCGCAGACCACGATTCGCACCGGCGCCTCCACCTGGCAGCTGCCGGCCGGCGTCTCGGCGCCGAACGTTCGCTACCAGGCGTCGCTCGGCCAGATCGACCGCGAGTGCGCGCTGCTAGGGCAGACGGTGACCGCCAAGGTCGGCGTCGAGGGCCGCCTGCTCGTCGGCCCCAAGGGCGGCCCGGGCAGGGTCAGCGTGCCGATTCGCATCGCGCTTGTGCAGGAAGGCCCGCAGCCGAAGTCGCTGTGGACGAAATTCTATTCGGTGCCGGTCGAGGTGCCCTCCGGGCAGAGCCAGGTCACCTTTGCCCAGGTCGAGGACGATCTCACCTTTCCGCTGCCGCCCGACCGCAACATGTCGCGCTACGTGATCTACGTGGGCTTCGATCCCAAGGGCGAGCCGGCTCGGCCGCCAGCCAAAGGCAAAGCCAAGCCCAAGGCCCCGCCGCAGGCCAAGGCCAAAGCCAAGGGATCGCCGCCGCCGCCCGCTTCGGCGCCGGCGCCGCAACCCGGCTTCGCCCCGCCGCCCAACTCGTTCGAGCCGCCGCCCCCGGCGCGATAGCCTAAGAAAGCGAAATGGCCGGGACGGGCCCGGCCATGACGCGTGCTCGGCAGCAGAGATGCCGCTTTAGTCGAGCCGCGCCTTCACGTCGCGGATTGCGGTTTCCAGCAGCCCTTCGGCGGTCTTGCCCTTCACCGTGTCGGCGAGGATCTTCTCTGCCGCCTTGACCGCGGCGTCGGCCGCGGCCGCGCGCACGTCGGCGAGCGCCTGGGTCTCGGCCTGGGCGATCTTGCCCTCGGCCATCTTTGTGCGCCGGGCGACGAATTCCTCGATGCGCTTCTTGGCCTCGACGGCGATCTCGGCCGCCTCGCTCTTGGCAAGCTCCAGGATGGCGGCGGCCTCGGATTCGGCCTCCCTGGCCTTGCGGCGATATTCTTCGAGCAGGGCCTCCGCCTCCTCGCGCAGGCGCCGGGCTTCATCGAGCTCGGCGGCGATGCGCTTGGAGCGGTCGTCGAGGGCGCCTACCAGCGAGCGGTGCGCGCCTACCCGCCACAACAGGGCGATGAAGATCACGAAGGCGATCGCGACCCAGAACTCGGCCTCGTAGAGGTACGTCACCTATCGCTCCTCAATGCAGCGCCTGGTCGACGGCCCGCTCGAGCGCCGGCTTGGCCGCCGGCGCGCCGATCAGACGCTCGACGATGGCGCCCGCGGTCTCGAGCGCGATGCCGCGCACCTCGCGCATGGCGGCGGACTTCACCGCCTCGATCTTCTCTTCGGCCTCGGCGATCTTCTTGTTGAGCGCCTCCTCGAGCCCGTGGCGGCGGGCCTCGGTCTCGGCGGCCAGCTTCTTCTGGGTTTCCGCCGCCATGGCCTGGGCCCGGGCGCGAGCTTCCGCCAGCGCCTTCTCATAGGCGACGAGCGCCGCCTCGCTCTCGCCCTTCAATTTGCCCGCCGCCGTCAGGTCTTCGCTGACACGGTTCTTGCGCGTGGCGATGATCCGCGCCACGCGCGGCAGCGCCACCCACGAGAGCAGGAAATAGAGGAGCGCGAACGCGATCGCGAACCACAGAAGCTGCGAGCCGAAATGCTCCTTGGCGAACGGCGGGAACGGTCCTTTGTGCCCGCCCGGAGCCTCGGTACGCGCGCCGGTAGAAACCGCCATCGGACGTCAGACGGCGAAGAGCAGCAGCATCGCGATCACGAGCGAAAAGATCGCGAGCGCCTCGGTCACTGCGAAGCCGAAGATCAGCCGGGTGAACTGGCCGTCGGCGGCCGAAGGATTGCGGATGGCGGCGGCGAGGTAGTTGCCGAAGATGGTGCCCACGCCGACGCCCGCGCCGCCCATGCCGATGCAGGCGAGGCCGGCGCCGATGTATTTCGCGAAAGTCGGATCCATTGGTTGCTCCTTCAGGTGTGTGGGCCGTCAGTGGCCCGGGTGAAGTGCGTCGTTCAGGTAAATCGAGGTAAGGAGGGCGAACACGTAGGCTTGCAAGAAGGCCACGAGGAACTCAAGCGCCGTCAGCGCCACCGTCATGGTGAGCGGCAGGATGCCCACGAGGAAGCCGAAGACGCCGAGGCCGGTGGCGAGCATGCCGATGAAGCTGGCGAAGACCTTGAGCGTGATGTGGCCGGCCAGCATGTTGGCAAACAGCCGCATCGAGTGTGACAGCGGCCGCGACAGGAAGGAGATGATCTCGATCAGTGTCACCAGCGGCAGGATGAAGATGGGTATCCCGCTCGGCACGAAGATCTTGAAGAAGCGAAAGCCGTGCTTGGCGATGCCATAGCCGATGACGGTGAAGAACACGATCAGCGCCAGCGTCGCCGTGATCACGAGATGGCTGGTGACGGTGAAGAAGCCGGGGATAAGGCCGAAGAGGTTCAGCACCAGGATGAAGCTGAATAGCGCAAACACCAGCGGGAAGAAGCGCATGCCCTCCTCGCCCGCGCCCTGGCGCAGCATGTCGGCGACGAAGTCGTAGATCATCTCGACCAGCGATTGGCTGCGGCCCGGCACGTTGCCGGCGCCCGCGGTCACCAGCACCATGCCGCCGATGATGATCGCGACCGCGGCGAACATGAACAGTGCCGAGTTGGTGAAGGCGATTTCGACCCCGCCGATGTGGCCGAGGACGAAGAGCTTCTTGATCTCGAACTGGTGGATCGGGTCCATTACTTCTCGTCCGGTATCTTCGCCGGCGCCACAAGGCCGGCCGAGCGCAGTACGTTCAGGGTTCCGCCGACGAACCCGAGGAGCATGAAGATCATCAGTCCCCACGGCCGATAGCCGGTCAGCCAGTCGACACCCCAGCCGATGACGCCGCCCACGATCACGCCCGCCACGAGCTCGCTCGACATGCGCAAGCCCTTGGCAAGACCGGCGGCGTCGCCCTTCGGCCCGGGATTTTTTTCGCTAACCTGCGGTGGTGCAGGCGTCAATGCGTCGAGTTCGCGCGTAAGGCGGCCGAGGCGGGCGGCGAGAGCCGGATCGTCGACGCCCTCGGCCGGTCGGCTGTCGGAAGCGCGCCTGGCCATCGCAAACCCTTGTAATGCTTGAAGTTGCGCGGACCATAAAGACCGCCCCTGGTCTAGTCAAGAAACGGCCCGGCGGAAGCTCCGGGCCGTGCCGGCGAAATTGAAAGTGGAAACGCCTAGCTCGCCTCGCGGAAACTCTGGGCGGTGACAAGGTCGACCGAGACGAGCTGCGACACCCCGAGCTCGGCCATGGTGACGCCGAACAGGCGGCTCATGCGGCTCATGGTGATCGGGTTGTGGGTCACCACGACGAATCGCGTCTTGGTCATGCCGCCCATCTCGTCGAGCATGTTGCAGAAGCGCTCGACGTTGGCGTCGTCGAGCGGCGCGTCGACCTCGTCGAGCACGCAGATCGGCGCCGGATTGGTGAGGAACACGGCGAAGATGAGCGCAAGCGCGGTCAGCGCCTGCTCGCCGCCGGAGAGCAGCGACAGGGTCTGCGACTTCTTGCCGGGCGGGCGCGCCACGATATCGAGGCCGGCTTCCAGCGGGTCCTCGGAGTTGGTGAGGATGAGCTCGGCCTGGCCGCCGCCGAACAGCGTCTTGAACAGCTTCTTGAAGTGGTCATTGACCACCGCGAAGGACGCGACGAGGCGGGCGCGGGCCTCGCGGTCGAGGCTGTTGATGCCCTGGCGCAGGCGCTTGATCGCTTCCACGAGATCGTCGCGCTCGGTGGTGAGCTTCTGGTGTTGGGCGTCGATTTCCTGCAGCTCCTCCTCGGCGCGCAGGTTCACCGCGCCCAGCCGCTCGCGTTCCTGCTCGAGGCGCTCCAGGCGCGCCTCGATCGCCGCCTGGTCGGGCGTCTCGTCCTCCTCGGCGAACAATTCCTGCAGCCGGGCCTCGTCGGGGGGCGCGTTCAGGGCCTCGGTCACCTCGCGCAGGAGCTCGGCGCGGCGCTCGCGGGCGGCTTCGAGGCGCGCCTCGGCGCGGGCGGCCTCGCTCCTGACCTCGGAAAGCGCTTCGCCGGCCTCGCGCACGGCCCGGTCGGCCTCGGCGAGCGCGTTCTCAGCCTCCGCCAGGCGGTCGGCGGCGGCGCGCCGCTCGGCCTCGGCGGCGGTGAATTCGGTCATCAGGGCCTGGCGTTGCTCGACGAAGGCGGCGGGCGCGGCGTCCAGGCTCGCGCGCTCGGTGCGGGTCTCGGCGAGCCGCTCCTCCAGCGATTGAATGCGGGCGTTGGCGCCTCCGGCGCGCTCCTGCCAGGCGGCGCGCTCAGTGGCGATGGCGGTCAAGCGATGGCTGCGGTTGGTCTGCTCGCGCTCGAGCCCGTCGAACGCGGCCTTGGCGGCGGCATAGGCGGCGCGGTCCTCGGTGAGCCGGCCGCGGATCGCCTCGAGCTCGGCCTCCCGCGCGGCGGCATCGCTGAGCGTCGCGAGCGACTCTTCGGCGTAGCGGCGCGCTCCGTCGGCCTCGGCGCGATTGGCGGAGAGAAGCGCACGCGTTTCTTGAATGGCGGTAAGGCGGGCGGTGCGCTCGCCCGTCTTCTGCTCGGTCTCGCGCAAGGCAGCGCGCGCCGCCTCGAGCGCGGCCTGGGCCGCACGCAGGGCATTGCGCGCCTCGGTCTCGTCGGTCTCGGCGGTCTTGACCTCGGCCTCGGCCTGTTCCGCCCCTTCGGTGAGGCGGCGCACGTCGGCCCGCGCAATCTCAATCTCGCGGTCGATCTCGGCGAGGCGATTGCGCGCGGCGAGCTTGCGGCCGGCGGCGGTCTCCGCGTCGGCGGTGATGACGAAGCCGTCCCAGCGCCAGAGATCCCCCTCGCGCGACACCAGGCGCTGACCGGGCTTGAGCTCGTTCTTCATGCGCGGCCCGCCGTCGCGGGTCACGACGCCGATCTGGGCGAGGCGGCGGGCGAGCGCCGCCGGCGCCTTGACGTGCGCGGAGAGCGGCTCGGCGCCGCTCGGCAGCGCCGGATCGCCGTCGATGACGCCGGTGCCGGCCCAGTGGGTGGGGGCGGCGGAATCCGTCGGCGCGTCGAGATCGTCGCCGAGCGCGACCCCGAGCGCGGTCTCGTAGCCGCTCTCGACCTCGATTACGTCGACCACCGGCGGCCACAGCGTCTTCGCCGCCACGTGCAGGACTTTCGCGAGCGTGCGCGCCTCGGTCTCCAGTTCGCGCAGCCGGCGCTCGGCCTCGGCGAGTGGGGCGCGGGCGAGCGGCATCGTCTGCACCGCGGCGGAGCGGGCGGCCTCGGCGCGGAGCGCCCGGGCATCGGCGGCAGCGAGCGCTTCCTGCGCCGCCGCCACGTCGGCGCTTGCGCGCGTGTGCTGGTCGTCGTCGCCGGAAAGGGTATTCGCTTCCCCGTCGATGGCGGCGATTTCGCCGTCGAGGCGGGCCAGGCGCTCGCTCTCGCTGTGCCGCGTACGCTCCAGCTCGCCCCGGCGCGCGCTCACGTCGGCGAGCGCGGCGGTCGTTTCGGAGAAAGCCTGTTCGCTCGCGGCGAGCTTGGCTTCGGCTTCGGTGAACCGCGTCTGCACCGTCTCGCGGCTGTCGGGAGTAGCGCCGGTTTCGGCGGCGAGCACGGTCTCTTCCTCGATCAGGCGCGCGATCGCCTGCTCGGCGTCGGTGGCGAGCGCGCGCTCGCGCTCGATGTCCTGGGCGAGCTGGCTGAGGCGCCGGTCGAGTTCCTCGGTGCGCTGCCTGACCCGGCCCTCCTCGCGGTCGAGGTCGGAGCGGGCATGGTTCAGCCGCTGCAGGCCGGCGGCGGCGCGCGCCTCGGCCTCGCGCAGCGGATGCAGCTGCTCGGCGAGATTGGCTTGCGCGGTAGTCGCTTCTGCTTGCGCGCCGGTCTTCTCGCCCACGGCGCGGATCGCGGATTCGACCGCGCGCTCGGCTTCGACCGCGGCGGCCTCCGCCTCGCGCCAGCGCAAGGCCACGAGCATCGCCTGGCGGCGGCGGATTTCGGCGGCGACCTTCTTGTAGCGCACGGCCTGGCGCGCCTGGCGCTTCAGGCCGTCGATCTGGCTTGCGATCTGGCCGATCACGTCCTCGAGGCGCTGCAGGTTGGTGCCGGCGGCCTTGAGGCGGGTTTCCGCCTCGTGGCGGCGCGCGTGCAGGCCGGAGATGCCGGCAGCTTCTTCCAGGATGCGGCGGCGCGACTCGGGTTTGGCGTTGATCAGCTCGCCGATCTGGCCCTGGCGCACCATGGCGGGGGAGCGCGCGCCCGACGAGGCGTCGGCGAAGAGGAGCTGCACGTCGCGGGCGCGCACCTCGCGCCCGTTGATGCGGTAGGCGGAGCCCGCCTCGCGCTCGATGCGGCGCGACACCTCGAGCATGTCGTCGTCGTTGAAGGCGGCGGGGGCGCTGCGATCGGAGTTGTCGATCTGCAGGATGACCTCGGCCATGTTGCGCGACGGTCGGTTGTTGGAGCCGGAGAAGATAACCTCGTCCATGTCCTGGGCGCGCATGGCCTTGTGCGAGCTTTCGCCCATCACCCAGCGCATGGCCTCGACGAGGTTGGACTTGCCGCAGCCGTTGGGGCCGACGATGCCGGTCAGTCCCGGCTCGATGATGAAATCGGACGGCTCGACGAACGACTTGAATCCGATCAGCCGCAGACGATTGAACTGCATGGCCTAAAGGCGCGCAATCTCGGGGTGATTCGCTTCCGGCCCAACATGCGGTGCCGTTTTCGCCTCCGCAAGGCCCCGAAAAGTAAAAAAAATCGTGGGATTTCGCCTAGTTGGTCTTGGCGCCCTTGATGAGCGGATCGATCGCCTTCTGGAACTCCTCGAACGACGCGGTGTTGCGCACCGGCTCGCCGTTGACGAACACCGTGGGTGTCGAGCGCACGCCGAACTTCTGCGACCCGCGCTGCGCACTTTCGTAGATCTGCTGTGCGAGCTTGTTGTCCTTGAGGCACGTCTCGAAGCTCTGCTCGGTGAAGCCCGCCTGCTTGGCGATGCGCAGCAAGCCGGGGATCACCTTGTCCTTGATCGCCCAATTGCGCTGTTGGTCGAACAGCACGTCGACCATGGCGAAGTACCGATCTTCCGGCGCGCAGCGCGCGAGCATGGAGGCGGCGACCGCCGCATCGTCGAGCGGATACTCGCGGAAGATGAAGCGCACCTGGCCCTTGTCGATGTAGGCCCCCTTGAGCTTGGGGAACACGTCCTTGTGGAAGTCGGCGCAGTGCGGGCAGGTCATGGAGGCGTATTCCACGACGCTGACCGGTGCCTCGGCCGCGCCCACCACCTTGTCGGGGAGCGGGCCCGGGGCCAAGAGCTCCTTGAGGTCGACCTTCTGCGCCTGCGCCGGCGCGGCGGAGGCGCCTGCCAAGGCGAGCGCGGCGAAGCCTGAAACCAGGTGACGGCGGGAAATGAACAAGCAAGCCTCCAATGGCTGTCGGTACGACGTAAACTGCGCGCCCGATTGTGGCAACCCTGCGGTGCCGGCCGTCACGGCCGCGTGACGCGGCCCTTCACGAAGGCGCCGAGCCGGGCGAGCGATCGGGCGAGACCCTTGTCTTCGAAAGGGCCGATCTCCTCCTCGACCGCGGCCACCGCCTCCGGCGCGGGCTCCGGTACTGCGGGGATGGGCTTGCGGCGCGGGGTCACGGGTCCCTGGGCAAGCTTGATGCGCCCGACGCAGCGCCAGCCGAAATAACGGTTCACGCGTTCGATCACCACCGGCGCCAGGTGCTGCAACTCGATGGCGTAGGCGCCCTCCACCCGGATGTGCAGGATGCCGACCGAATCCGGGTCCTCGCGCCGCGCCCACACCAGGCGCTGCGGCTCGGTGCGGCCGGCGAGCTCCGGCCCCACGATCTCCTCCCAGTGGGTGATGATGTCGACGGCGGCAAAGCCCTGCTTCTGGAACGCGCCGGTCAGCGTGCGGTTGACCAGGTCGGCGAGCGGCCGCGGGCGTGATCTTCGGGGTGGAGAAGAGGCCAAGGGGATTGCTCCGCAAGGTCGCGCCCGGCAGGCTCGGACCATGGACGCGCGCACCGAGGCAAAGACCCTACCAGCGGGCGAGGGCGCCGCAAGGGCGCGCATGCCCGATCCCGCGGCGCTGCTCGCCTGGTACGACCGCCACGGCCGCGAGCTCCCGTGGCGCGCCCGGCGCGGCGAGAAGGCGGATCCCTATCGCGTGTGGCTATCGGAGATCATGCTGCAGCAGACCCGGGTCGAGACCGTGGGTCCGTACTACGAGAAATTCATCGCGCGCTTTCCCACCGTGCGGGCGCTGGGTAAGGTGAGGCTCGGCGAGGTGCTGAAGCTCTGGGCCGGCCTCGGCTACTATGCCCGCGCGCGAAATCTGCATGCCTGCGCCCGGGCCGTGAGCAGGGAGCACCGCGGCCGCTTTCCAGATACGGAAGACGGGTTGCGCGCGCTGCCGGGGATCGGCGCCTATAGCGCCGCCGCCGTCGCCGCTATCGCCTTCGGCCGCAAGGCGACGCCGCTCGACGGCAACATCGAGCGGGTGGTGGCGCGGCTATTCGCGGTTGAGGCGCCTTTGCCGGCGGCAAAGCCCGAGCTGCGCCGGCTCGCCGAAGAGTTCACGCCTGTGCTCCGCGCCGGCGACTTTGCCCAGGCGATGATGGATTTGGGCGCCATCATCTGCACACCCCGGCGGCCCTCGTGCCTTCTCTGCCCATTCAGCGGCGATTGCGCCGCGTTCACCCGCGGCGACCAGGAGACCTTCCCGCGCCGGGCGCCCAAAGCCGAAGGCAAGCTCCGCCGCGGAGCGGCGTTCGTCGTGCAGCGCGCCAACGGCGCGGTGCTGTTGCGCACCCGGCCCGCGCGCGGCCTTCTCGGCGGCATGCGCGAAGTGCCGGGCTCTGAGTGGAGCGCCGATTTCGACCTGAAGACCGCGTTACGGGCCGCGCCCGCGATCGCGGCGGAATGGCGCCTCCTGCCGGGCATCGTGCGCCACGTGTTCACGCATTTTCCGTTGGAGCTTGTGGTCTACGCGACCGACGTCCCGCGTAAGGCTCGTGCGCCGCGCGGCATGCGCTTCGTTCGGGAGCGAAATCTGAAAAACGAAGCGCTGCCGTCGCTCATGCGCAAGGTGATCGCGCATGCCGGCATCGACGTGAGGAAAGAGGGCTAGCTCGCGGTCGCCATCTCGGCGCGGATGACCGAGCGCAGCGCGTCGATTGGCTTTCCTTCCACGTGCCAGAAGATCCAGCCGTTGCAGGCCTCCAAGCCCGCGGCCTTGGCGCCGATGCGGTGAATCGAGCCGACCGAGCCGTCGAGCGCGAGGGTGCCGTCGGCGCGCACCAGCGCCTTCACCCGGCCGCGCGCGTCGGTGAGGGTGGCACCCGCGCGCAACAGGCCGCGCTCGATCAAGGTCGCGAATGGAACCCGCGGCGCCTCGCGCGCGGTCTGGAACGCCGCGACCGCTTCTTCCGGAAGCGGCTTCACCGCGGCGATACGCGCTCGCGCCCGGGCGGCATAGGTCTCGTCGCGCTCGATGCCGATGAAATGCCGGCCGAGGCGTTTGGCGGCGGCGCCGGTGGTGCCGGTGCCGAAGAAGGGATCGAGCACGACGTCGCCGGGCTTGGAGCTCGCGACGATGACGCGCGACAAGAGCGCCTCGGGTTTCTGGGTTGGGTGCAGCTTCTTGCCGGTACCGTCCTTCAGGCGCTCCTCGCCGGTGCACAGCGCCAGCGTCCAGTCCGAGCGCATCTGCACGTCTTCGTTGCCGGCCTTCAGCACCTCGTAGTTGAAGGTGTAGCGGCCGGCCTGCTCGCGCGCCGCCCAGATGAGCGTCTCGTGCGCGTTGGTGAAGCGGCGGCCGCGGAAG
>JGI12636J13339_1000089_pt1 | contig 13148 bp, 13 predicted proteins | sample BlaSpr_A8_Ref_M1_FD_13339 | JGI IMG/M metagenome (IMG submission 13339) | reverse complement strand
CCGGGAAGAACTCGACGACGAGATCAAGAAAGCGGGCGGCAGCGCCACGCTGGTGCCGGCCGACATGCGCGATTTCGCGGCCTTCGATCGCCTAGGGGCGAGCCTCGCCGAGCGCTACGGCCGCCTCGACGTACTGGTCGGCAACGCCGGCCAGCTCGGCACGCTCACGCCGCTGCCGCACATCGAGCCCAAGGAGTGGGACGAAGTGATGGCGGTGAACGTCACCGCCAACTGGCGGCTGATCCGCTCGCTCGATCCGCTGCTGCGCGCGGCCGAGGCGGGGCGCGCCGTGTTCGTCACGTCAAGCATCACCTACAAGGCGCGCGCCTACTGGGGGACGTACGCGGTCTCCAAGATCGCGCTCGAGTTGCTGGCGCGCACCTACGCGGCGGAGACCGCCGAGACCAAGGTCAAGGTCAACCTCTTCAATCCCGGCCCCATCCGCACCCGCATGCGCGCCAAGGCCATGCCGGGCGAGGACCCGATGACGCTCGACACCCCCGAGCAGGCGGCGGAAAAGCTGATCGAGCTCTGCCTGCCCGCCTGCGCCGTCAGCGGAATGCTCTACGACTACACGCAGAAGAAATTCTTGCAGTTTCAGCCGCCGGCCTGACTTTCCCTGCCTGTGATGCGCCAGGCGAGCGCCGCCGCGGCGAGATAAAGCGCCGCCGCCAAGAGGTACGCGGCGCCGGGAAGCTGCCAGTCGCGGCCGACACCGATGAAATAGGCGAACGTGAAGGTGAAGATGGTCGGGCCCACGAGCTGGGCGATGCCGACCACGCTGCCGTTCGCCCCTTGCAATTGCCCTTGCCGGTTCGGGCTGACGCGCGACGTCATCAGCGCCTGAATCGCGGGACCGGTAAGCCCGGACAGCGTGGCGAGCGGAATGCTCGCCCAAGCCAAGAACGGCGTGTTCGCCAGTCCCATAACCGCGAGGCCGCCCGCGCCCAGCACGAAGCCCAAGAGCAGCATGTTGCGTTCGCCGATGCGCGGCACGAGGAAGCGCACGAGGCCCACCTGCACCGCCATGAGGCAAACGCCGTAGGCGCCGAGCGCGATGCCGACGGTGCCCGTGTCCCAGCCGAAACGGTAGCCGGTATAAAGCACGAACGTACTGGGCAGCACGACGAAGCCGAGGCTGGCGATGAAGTTCACCACGGCGAGGCCGCTGAGCTCGCGGTCGGAGCGCAGGAGATGCAGCGAGCCGATGGGATTGGCGCGGCGCCAGGAGAACGGCGAGCGCTGATCGGCCGGCAGCGACTCGGGTAAAATCAATAGGCCGTACAGGCCGTTGCAGATGCTGAGCGCGGCCGCGGCCCAGAACGGCAGATGCGGGTCGAAGGTGGCGAGCACGCCGCCGAGCGCCGGCCCGAGCACGAAGCCGATGCCGATCGCACCGCCGAGTACGCCGAAGCGCGCCGCCCGCTCGGCCGGCGGCGTCACATCGGCGATGTAGGCGAAGGCCGCCCCGATCGAGGCGGCGCAGACGCCGGAGATGGTGCGGCCGAGGAGCAGCCACCACAGCGATGGCGCCAGCGCCATCACGATGTAGTCGACGCCGAGGCCGAAGTTCGAGATGAGGATGATCGGCCGCCGCCCGAAGCGGTCAGAGAGCGCGCCGTGCACTGGCGTGAACAGGAACTGCATCAGCGCCCACACCGTGCCGAACACGCCGAAGATTTCGGCGGCGCGGGCGGTGTCGCCGCCCATGAANTCCTCGACCAGCTTCGGCAGCGCCGGGATGATGATGCCGATGGACAGCATGTCGAGGACGAGCGTGATGAAGATAAACACCAGCGCCGGGCGCGCCGCCGGCGGGGAGGCTTCTGCGGCGCTCACCGTTTCCGCCTCTTGCGCCCGGCGAACGGATTCTCCGTTTCGCGGAGCATCAGGCGAACGGGCACGCCCGGCAGATCGAAGCGCTCGCGCAGGCCGTTCACGAGGTAGCGGGTGTAGGACTCCGGCAGCTCCCCGGTGCGGGTGCCGAACAACACGAAGCTCGGCGGCCGCGCCTTGGCCTGGGTCATGTAGCGCAGCTTAATCGGCCGGCCGGCCGCCGCGGGCGGGGCGAAGCTTTCGGTCGCGGCCGAAAGAAAGCGGTTGAGCCCCGCGGTCGGCACCCGACGCTCCCACACGGCGCGGATCTCCACCACCGCGTCCATGAGCCGGTCGAGGCCTTCGCCAGCAAGGCCGGAGACCGTCACCACCGGCATGCCCTTCAACTGCGGCAGCCAGTGGTCGGCCTCACCGCGCAGCCGCTTGACGTCGCCGCCCTTCGGCGTCTGCAAGTCCCACTTGTTGACCCCGAGGACCAGTGCCCGCCCCTCCTCGGCGACGAGGCTCGCGATGCGCAAGTCCTGCTCCTCGAAGGGCTGACCCGCGTCCACCAGCAGCACCACCACCTCGGCGAAGCGGATGGCGTTCAGCGCGTCGGCGACGGAAAGCTTCTCGACCTTGTCGACGACGCGCGAGCGGCGGCGAATGCCGGCGGTGTCGTAGATCTCGAACCTGCGTCCCTTGCGCGCGAACGGCACGGCGATCGCGTCGCGGGTGATGCCCGCCTCGGGCCCCGTGATCAGGCGCTCTTCGCCGATCAGCCGGTTGATGAGGGTCGATTTCCCCACGTTCGGGCGGCCCACGATGGCGACGCGGATCGGCCGCTCCTCGTCGGCTCCGTCCGCCTCCTCCGCGGTTTCGGGCAGCGCCTCGGCGATGGCGTCGCGCAGATCGCTCAGGCCGTCGCCGTGCTCGGCGGAAACCGGAAGCGGATCGCCGAGACCGAGCTCGTAGGCCTCCCGCGCCCGTTCGTCGGCGAGGCGCCCTTCGCTCTTATTGGCGACTACGATCACGGGCTTGGCGTGCTTGCGCAAGAGATCGGCAAAGCTGCGGTCGAGCGGCGTGACGCCAGCGCGCGCGTCCATGAGAAAAAGGACGGCGCCAGCCTGCTCGATCGCGGTCTCCGTCTGCGCCCGGGTGCGCGCGGAGAGCTTGGCGCCCCCCTCCTCGAAGCCGGCGGTGTCGATCAGGCGGAAGGTCAAATCGCCGAGGCGCGCGTCGGCCTCGCGCCGGTCGCGGGTGACGCCGGGCTCATTGTCGACCAGCGCCGTGCGCCGCCCGACGAGGCGGTTGAAGAGCGTCGACTTGCCGACGTTGGGCCTTCCGACGATGGCGACGATCGGGCGCATCGCGCGGCACCATAGCTTGAAACGCGCGGGCGGGGATTAGCGGACGGGACGGTTCTCCGCCCACGGATCGTCGCTGGGCGGCTTCGGGCGGGCGTCGGACCAGGGATCGTCACCTGCCGCATTCGGCGCCGGTCGCTGCACCGCGCGGGCGGGCCGCGCCGCCTGGCGCGAGTTCTGCGGGGTTTCGACCTGCTGCTCCGGCTGCGGCGGTGGCACGGCGGAGAGCGGAATGTTGGAGTTGGTCGGCTGCGGCGGCGGCTGATTGTATTCGATGCCGGGCACGCCGCCGGGGAACACCGGCTTGCGGTCACCCTCGAGCGGCTTCTTCTTGGTGTCGAGCGGATTGTTCTCCGCCAGATAATCGATCACGTCGCAGGCCGCCACACTGAAGGCGAGCGGCAGCGCGACGAGGACGATGCGGACGAGCGGGCGAAGAAACATTAGATTCCCCTATTGCGTCGCCGGCGCTTGCACCACGGACGGGCCGCCGCCCATGAGCGCGAGCAAGAGCTGAGCGCGGTTGCGGGCGAGCGGTGGCGTCTCCGGGTCGAGCATGATCTCGAACACGAGCTTGCGCGCGGCGTCGAGCTCGCCGGCCTTGAAGCGGGCAAGCGCCAGGAGCTCGCGGGCCGAGTGGCGGAAGGTGGAATCGCGCGCCATAAGCGGCTCGAGACGGGCCGCGATCTCCGACGCGGCTGCCACGTCGACGAGCAGCATGGCGGCGCGCAGCCGTGCCGCGTCGCGCATGGACGAATCGAGCGAGCGGTCGTCGGCGAGCGCGTCGAAGGCGGCGGCGCCGGCCTTTGGATCGGTGCGGCCGGCCTCTGCCGCCTGGCCGAAACCGGCGAGCGCGCGATAGCCGCGCGGTGCCTCGCGGGCGATCTTGGCGAAGGCTTCCTCGGCCTCGCGCGCCTTGCCGTCGCCCATGAGGCGCAACGCCTCCTCGAAGGAGGTGCCGACCTTGGCGCTCTCACGCGCCTCGTACCACTCGTAGCCGCGCCAGGCGGCGACCGCGAGCACGAGCGCTATGGCCGCGAGCACGATCCAGGCGCCGTAATCGCGCCAGATGCGGATCAGGCGCTCGCGCCTCAGTTCCTCGTCGACTTCGCGGATGATGTCGGACATGAAATTCCGGGTTGGCGCGGCCAGTCGGGCCCGCGCGGGACTAAGATATAGAGTTGTGGACTTATCGTGGCAAACGCCCGTCAGGCCTTACTTTTTCAGCGCATAAACGTGCTCAGGCCCGGGGAAACGGCGGCCGCGCACCTCTTCGGCGTAGGCTTTGATCGCCGATTCGATGCCGCCGGCGAGGTCGCCGTAACGCTTGACGAATTTCGGCACCCGCGGCGACAGGCCCAGCATGTCCTCGAGCACGAGGATCTGCCCGTCGCAGGCGGGCGAGGCGCCAATGCCGATGGTGGGGATGGAAACCTCGCCGGTGATCTTGCGGGCGAGCGGCTCGGCCACCGCCTCGATCACGAGCGCGAAGGCGCCGGCGTCGGCGACGGCGCGGGCATCGTCGAGGAACGGCCCCCACTCCTTCTCGTCGCGGCCGCGCGCGCGAAAGGAGCCGAGCGCATGGATCGACTGCGGCGTGAGACCGACGTGACCGATCACCGGCACGCCGCGCTCGACGAGAAAACGAATGGTCGCGGCCATGTGCACGCCGCCCTCGAGCTTGATCGCACCGCAATGGGTTTCTTTCAGCACGCGCGCGGCGGAGCGGAACGCCTGCTGCGGGCTCTCCTCGTAGGAGCCGAACGGCATGTCGACCACGACCAGCGCCCGGCGCGAGCCGCGCATCACGGCGCGGCCCTGCAGGATCATCATGTCGAGCGTCACCGGGACCGTGGTCTCGAGCCCGTGCATCACCATGCCGAGCGAATCGCCGACGAGGATCATGTCGACGTGGCCGTCGAGCAGCCGCGCGGTGTGGGCGTGATACGAGGTGAGCGCGACGATGGGCTCGCCGCCCTTGCGGGCGCGCAACTCCGGCGCCGTGATGCGCTTCTCGCCTTCGGAAACCTTACTCATCCAGGGATCACCGGTACGCCGACCACGTAGGGGTGGAACAAGTAGCCGAGAACAAGGAAAAGCGCGAGCCCGCCCACGACCGCGACGACGTCGCCTTTCCAGCCCGCGGGCGCGGGTGGGATGGGGGCGGCGCGCTCCTTGACGGTGATGCGGTCGTAGACGGCGTAAACCAGGAAGCCGCCGAACAGCACGACGCCGGCGAGATCGCCGTTGGCGAGAAGATGGGCGAGCGCCCAGAGCTTCACGGCGGTGAGCATGGGGTGCTTCATCCGGGTGCGCAGGTGGCTCGGCACGTAGGCGGCGACGATCAGGATCGCCGCGATCGGCACGAGCACGAGCGCGATGTGCTTGGTCCACACCGGCGGATACCAGAGCTGGGCCGATCCCGTCGCGCGCCAGACGCCGAAGCCGTAGGCGATCATGACGAGGCCCGCGAGCGAGACCAGCGAATAGAGCCCCTTGTAGGGCCCCTCGCCGATCCGCGCGATCAGGGCGGCGCGGCGTCCGCGCATGGTGGTGAACACGTGCGCGGCGAAGAAGACGACCATGCCGAGGATGAGAAGGACGGGACCCATGGGCAACCCCCCGAAAGCGGGCGGAGTAGAGGCTATGCGGCGGGTGGAGGCAAGGAGGGCGATTTGGCGTTGCCGGGCTTTTTCCCGTCATCCTGAGGTGCGAGCGAAGCGAGCCTCGTAGGACGGCAACGCGAAGCGTCGAGCCTGGAATGACAAAAGAGTCGCCTTACTCCCACTCGATCGTCCCCGGCGGCTTCGACGTCACGTCGTACACCACCCGGTTCACGCCCTTGACCTCGTTGATGATGCGCGTCGCGACGCGGCCGAGGAAACTCATCTCGAACGGATAGAAATCCGCCGTCATGCCGTCGGTGGAGGTCACCGCGCGCAGGCCCACCACGTTGTCGTAGGTGCGGCCGTCGCCCATGACGCCCACCGTCTTCACGGGAAGAAGCACGGCGAAGGCCTGCCAGATCTCGTCGTAGAGGCCGGCGCGACGGATCTCCTCCAGATAAATCTCGTCGGCGAAGCGCAGCACGTCGAGCTTGTCCTTGGAGATCGCGCCGGGCACGCGGATGGCGAGCCCCGGCCCCGGGAACGGATGGCGGCCGACGAAGGCCTCGGGCAGCCCGAGCTCACGGCCGAGCGCGCGCACCTCGTCCTTGAACAGCTCGCGCAAGGGCTCGACCAGCTTCAAATGCATGCGTTCCGGCAGGCCGCCCACGTTGTGATGTGACTTGATGGTCACCGACGGGCCGCCGGTGAACGACACGCTCTCGATCACGTCGGGATAGAGCGTGCCTTGCGCCAGGAACTCGACCTTGCCGATCTTCTTCGATTCCGCCTCGAACACGTCGATGAAGAGCTTGCCGATGATCTTGCGCTTCGCCTCCGGGTCCTCGACGCCGGCGAGCGCCTTGAGGAAGCGCTCGCCCGCCTCCACGTGCACGAGCGGGATGTTGTAGGCGCCGCGGAACAACGCCAGCACCTTCTCCCCCTCGCCCAGGCGCAACAGGCCGTGGTCGACGAACACGCAGGTGAGCTGGTCGCCGATCGCCTCGTGGAGAAGCACGGCGGCGACGGCGGAATCGACGCCGCCGGATAGCCCGCACAGCACCCGCGCCTTGCCCACCTGCTTGCGGATTTTCTCGATCGCCTCGTCCTTGAACGCGCGCATGGTCCAGTCGGCTTTGGCGCCGGCGATCTTGCGCACGAAGTTCCTGAGGATCGCGGCGCCGTGCGGCGTGTGCACCACCTCGAGATGGAACTGCGTGGCGTAGAACTTGCGCGCCTCGTCGGCGATCATGGCGATGGGCGCGTTGGGGGCGCTGGCGATCGAGCGGAAGCCCTTGGGCAGCTCCGTCACCCGGTCGCCGTGGCTCATCCACACCGGGTAGGCGCGGCCCTTCTCCCACACGCCGTCGAGCAAGGGCGAGCTTTCGGTGACCTTCACCTCGGCGCGGCCGAACTCGCGATGGTGCCCACCCTCCACCTTGCCGCCGAGCTGGTGTGCCATGGCCTGCTCGCCGTAGCAGATGCCGAGCACCGGCACGCCCGCCTCGAACACGGATTTGGGCGCCAGCGGTGCGTCGTGATCGAGCACCGAGGCCGGCCCGCCGGAGAGGATCACGGCCTTGGGCCGGAGCGTACGCAGCGCCTCTTCGGCGCGCTGGTAGGGCACGATCTCCGAGTACACGCCCTCCTCGCGCACGCGGCGCGCGATGAGCTGGGTGACCTGGGAGCCGAAATCGATGATGAGAATCTTATCGTGGGCGGGCGCCGTCATGGCGAGCTAGTAGCGGATCGCGCGCGTGCCAGCAACCGGGGGCGGGAGTGCGAGCGCCGCCGTAAGGCGACGGCGGTCGTTCAACGTTGCGACATGAAGGGCGGCCTCAATAACAGGCCTGTCCCGCCGCGACGGACCCGTTCGGCAACCTCGCCTGGCAGCCCTGCCCGGACGCCGAACGCGTATTGGCAAACGGATATCGCCCGGCCGGCGTACAGCAATGTTGCGGCACGCGGTCGCCCGCCGGCTGGACGAAGTTCGCGCCGCCCTCGATCACTCCCTGCACCGGCCCATTGGACAGGAAACAGGTGCACGCGCCGCCCGGCGTGCCGCCGCCGCCGATCCGGCAGGTGCCGAAGCCGGTCTTGCATATCTGTTGGGCGGACGCGGGGGCCGCGGCCGTGACCGCCACCAGCAGGAGCACTGCGGCAAGGACCCTCATCTGCCGCCCGCCGGAACGTCCGCCTGCGAGCGGCTCGCCACGCGCTTGATTTCGTCGGCGGTGAAGACGGTGCGCTGGGCGCGCTCGTCGCTGGCGACCGCAATCAGCTTCGGAACGTCGCCCTCGAAGCTCAGGGTATAAGTGTCGAAACGCTCGCCGCGATAGGTGACGGTGATTTGCTTCGGCACGATTACTCCGGCCACGCCGACGCTCTCGCCGCCCGGGCCGCCGCCGGCAGGAACCTTGACGAACGTGAAACTGAATTTATCGCCCACGTTGAACGGCTGGTCCTGCACCACCAGAAAATAGGTGTCGTAGGTGCCGGGCAGGCCCGGGATCAACGGGCGCGGCAAGCGTTTGTTGTAGTAGTCGGAGTAAATATTATCATCGGTGCCGAGCGCGGTGATCGCGATCTGGTAGACGTGAGAGCCTCTCGACTGCACGTATAGCCACCACGCGATCGACAGCACCATAACGCCGACGCCGCACCAGATGCTGCACAGGAAATAAAAGCGGTAGGTCTGCCGCTCCTGCTGGCTGGCGGGCGGGTGCTTGCGCGTGTTGGCATCCTGGTAATAGCCGTGCGCGGTCTTGGTCACGACCAGGATGAACAGAATCGCGAACAGGAACGGGCCGAACTGCTCGGCCAGCCGCACGACCGTCGTCAATCCGGTTACATCTAGTTCCACGGGAGCCGCTCCCGTCATGCAAGAGACAGTTGAACCCTATCGCCGCCCCTCGGCCTTGGCAATGCGGCGGGTCTATGCCGCGCGGCGCATGAGGCTGACGAAGAAGCCGTCGGTGTCCGTGCGCCGGGGCGTGAGCAGGAGCCCCTCGGCGCTCGCGAGCGCCGCCTTGCCGAGAATCATGCCGCGCTCGCCGAGATTGCCCGCGACCTCGGCCGGCGGCACCACCGCGAAGCCGGTCTGCCGGGCAAGAAACGCGCGCACCTGGGCGCTGTTCTCCGCGTCCAGCACCGAGCAGGTGACGTAGGCGATGCGGCCGCCGGGCTTCACGAAGCGCGTGGCCTCATCGAGCAACACCGCCTGCTCCTTCACCCGCTGCTCCAGCGCGCCGGGACGCATGCGCCACTTGGCGTCCGGGTGGCGGCGCCACACGCCGGTGCCGGTGCACGGCGCGTCGATGAGCACGAGGTCCATGCGGCCTTCGAGGTCGGCAAGCACGTCCGCCGCGCCCTTGGGCGCGCGCACCTGCACGTTATGGGCGTCGGCGCGCTTGACGCGGTCGTGGATGGGCGCGAGGCGGCGCAGATCCGCGTCGTGGGCGAAGATCTGCCCGTGGTTTTCCATCTTGCCCGCCAATGCCAATGTCTTGCCGCCGGAGCCGGCGCAGAGGTCGAGGACCTGCTCGCCGGGAGACGCACCGGTCAAGAGCGCGGCCACTTGCGAGCCCTCGTCCTGCACTTCGATCCAGCCCTTGTGAAAAACGCCCTCGGCGGTCACCGGCGGCTGGCGGCCCTGCTCGCTCAGTGGCACGCGCAAGCCCACAGGCGACCAGCGGGTGTCCGCGGCGGCGAGGTGCGCGAGCGCGGCCTTGGCCTTGTCGCGGGCGACCTTGAGCGAGTTGACACGCAAGTCGAGCGGCGCGCGCGCCGCGAGCGCCGCGCCCTCGGCGGCACGATCCTCGCCGAAGGTTTTCGCGAGCTCGGCATCGAGCCATTCGGGATAGTCGCCGGCCACATGGGGCGGCGCGCCTTCGAGATTGGCGTTCGCAAGCCGCGCTCGCTCCGCGTCGGTGAGCGGCGGCGGACCGTACTGCGAGCCGTCGCAGAGCTTGCCGATCGCGTCCGCATCAAGACCGCGGGCAAGCGCGAGCGCGCCGAGCACCATCGCGCGCGGCGTCCCCTCGCCCATGATGAAGGCGGCGGACGCTTTCTTGCGCAGCGCGTCGTAGACGAATCCGGCGATGGCGGAGCGGTCGCCGGAGCCGGCGAAACGATGGCCGAGGCCCCAGTCCTTGAGCGCATCGCCAGCCGGCCGCGGGCGCGTTTCGAGCGCCGCGACGATCTCGATCGCGGCGGCGACGCGGGCGGAAGGCGTCATGCTAGATGCCGGCGATGATACGCACGGCGAAAATGAGCCACATCAGGTAGAGCGTGATCGAGCCCACGGTGAAGGCGAAGAAGCGCCGCGGCACCCGGTTGCTGGTGACGTGGATATAGGCGTGCACGTAGCGCGCCAGCACGAAGATCCAGGCCATGACCACGAACAAGAGGTTCGCCTTGCCGGTGATGAGCGCGAACGCGACGAGCGCGAAGAACAGCACCGGCAGCTCGAACTGGTTGCGGTAGTTGTTGCCGAACTGGGTGGCACGTTCGGGCCAGGCGTTTTGGCCGAGCGCGATGTCGCGTATTTTCACCTCGCGGCGCCGGGTGTGGCCGATGCGCATCCGCGCCATCCCGAAATTGATGATGCAGATGAGCAGGACTTGCGCGAACACTGGCGCGAGAACGGCGGCGGTCGACATGGCGTTTTTTCCTCAGAAGCCGGAGACGAGACCGATGACGAACAGAACCCACATCGCGGCTAGGACCACGGCGCCGATGATGAAGGCGAAGAAGCGCCGCACCGGCCCGTCCTCGAACAGGATGCAATAGGCGTGGACGAAGCGGAAGGCGACGAACGCCCAGGCGAGCGCCACGAACAGGTAATCCGCCCGGCGCGCCATGACCGCGAGCACGACCAGCACGTAGAACAGCACCGGCAGCTCGGTTTGGCTGGTGTAGGCCTGGTCGAGGCGCGAGACGCGGGCAGGCCAGGTGATGCCGCCGCCGGAGAACTTCATTTCGCCGCGCATCACGGCGTTCCTCCGCGCGCCCTGCAGCCAGAACAGCAGGATGAAGGTAAGTGCGACCTGAACCAAGAGCGGCAGCAGAACGGCGAACAGCGACATGGAGGACCCCCGCGCCCTTCATAGACACTTCCCGCGCGGGCGGGAATGATCATTCGCGAAAGGGATCAACCCCGCGTCGGATAGTTCGGGCTCTCGCGGGTGATGGTCACGTCGTGGACGTGGCTCTCCCGCGCTCCGGCGCCAGAGATGCGCACGAACTGCGCCTTCTCGCGCAATTCCTTCAGGTCGCGGGCGCCGACGTAGCCCATGGCGGCGCGCAAGCCGCCAGCGAGCTGGTGCAGGACGTTGCTGAGCGGGCCCTTGAACGGCACCTGGCCCTCCACGCCCTCGGGCACGAGCTTCAAGTTGTCCTTGATGTCCTGCTGGAAGTAGCGGTCGGCGGAGCCGCGTGCCATGGCCGCCACCGAGCCCATGCCGCGATAACTCTTGTACGAGCGACCCTGGTACAAATAGACCTCGCCGGGACTCTCCTCGGTGCCGGCGAGGAGATTGCCGACCATCGCCGATTCCGCGCCCGCCGCCAGCGCCTTGGCGAAATCGCCGGAGAATTTCACGCCGCCGTCGGCGACCACCGGCGTGTCGGTCTTGCGCGCCTCTTCCACCGCGTCGAGTACGGCGGTCAACTGCGGCACGCCCACGCCCGCCACCACGCGGGTGGTGCAGATCGAGCCCGGGCCGATGCCGACCTTGATCGCGTCGGCGCCGGCGTCGATGAGGGCCTTGGCGCCCTCGCCGGTCGCCACGTTGCCGGCGAGCACCTGCACCGCGTTCGACATGCGCTTCACGCGCTTGACCGCGTCGAGCACGCGCTGGGAGTGGCCGTGGGCGGTATCGACCACCACCACGTCGACGCCGGCGTCGATCAGCCGCTCGGAGCGCTCGAAGCCGTCGTCGCCCACGGTGGTGGCGGCGGCGACCCGCAGCCGACCCTGCTCGTCCTTGCAGGCGTTCGGATTCTTCACCGACTTCTCGATGTCCTTGACGGTGACGAGGCCGACGCAGCGATAGTCCTTGTCCACCACCAGCAATTTTTCGATGCGGTACTGGTGCAGGAGCTTCTTCGCCTCGTCCTCGCTCACTCCCTCGCGCACGGTGATGAGCTTGTCCTTGGTCATGAGCTCGGAGACCGGTACCGCCTTGTTGGTGGCGAAGCGCACGTCGCGGTGGGTGAGGATGCCGACGAGCTTGCCGGCACGGCCGTTGGCCTTGCGCTCCACCACCGGGATGCCGGAGATCTCGTGCATCAACATCAGGTCGAGCGCCTCGCCGAGCGTGGCGTCGGGGGCGATGGTCACCGGATTCACCACCATGCCGGACTCGAACTTCTTCACCCGGCGCACATGCTCGGCTTGGTCCTCGGGCGAAAGATTGCGGTGGATGACGCCGATGCCGCCGGCCTGCGCCATGGCGATGGCGAGGCGCGCCTCGGTCACCGTGTCCATGGCCGCCGAGAGCACCGGCAGATTGAGGAAGACGGTGCGCGTGAGGCGCGTGCGGATATCGACCTCGCTCGGCATCACGTCGGAGAGGCCGGGCTTGAGCAGCACGTCGTCGAAGGTTAGCGCTTCGCGCGCGAGGCCGTCGGATAGACGGGACATCGCCAACTCCTACTCCGGACCTGTGCCGGAAAATTGACCGCGGCGGAATCGCGTGCCGCTGAACGAGTTGGCGAGGGTCGTTAGCACGCCTGCCGGCAAACGCAAAGCGCCGGAATCAAGGTTTCCGCGACGTCCTTAGCCGCTGATGAAGCCCAGGAAGACGCGCTATAGTGGGAAACAGGCCCCGGGAGATGAAAATCATGACCGAACATGTGCGCGCCAAGGTGGACCAAGGGGTGCTGACGTTGACGCTGGCGCGGCCGGAGAAGAAGAACGCGCTCACCACGGCCATGTACAAGAAGCTCACCGCCGAGCTCACCCGCGCCGAGGAAGACCCCGCGGTCCGCGTGGTGCTGATCGAGAGCGAAGGCGACACCTTCACCGCCGGCAACGACATCATGGACTTCGCCGCGTTTGCCACCGGCCAGGCGCCGGCGTCGGAGATGGGCGGGCACGTGTTTCTCGCAGCGCTCGCCCGGGCGCAGAAGCCTTACGTCGCTGCCGTGCAAGGCAAGGCGGTGGGCATCGGCACCACGATGCTGCTGCACTGCGACCTCGTGTTCGTGGCGGAAGACGCGGTGCTGACCACGCCATTCGTCAATCTCGCGCTCGTGCCCGAGGCCGCCTCCTCCATGCTGTTGCCGGCCCGCGTCGGCCATGCGCGCGCCTTCGCCATGTTTGCGCTGGGCGAGCCGGTGGACGGCCGCAAGGCGG
>JGI12636J13339_1000083_pt1 | contig 13336 bp, 13 predicted proteins | sample BlaSpr_A8_Ref_M1_FD_13339 | JGI IMG/M metagenome (IMG submission 13339) | reverse complement strand
CGACCGCGTGGTCGCGGTCCATGCGCTCGAGATGACCGCGAATGGTGCCGCGATGCTCGAGGAGGTGTGGCGGGTGATGGCGGCGGGCGGCCGGCTCCTGCTCATCGTGCCGAACCGGCGCGGCCTGTGGGCGCGCATGGACTCGACGCCCTTCGGTCATGGCCGCCCGTTCTCGCGGCCGCAATTGCTGTCGCTCTTGCGCGAGGCGCTGTTCACGCCGGTGGGCTGGGGCGAAGCGCTGTGGGTGCCGCCGTTCGAGCGGAAATCATTGCTCCGGACCGCGGTGGCATGGGAACGGGTGGGGGCCACGCTCAACCTGCCGTTCGCCGGCGTGCATATCGTGGAAGCGACCAAGCAGGTCTTCCGCCCGGTGGCGGCGCGGCCGGTGCGCAGGCTGGCGCCGGTGCTGGTGCCGGCGACGCCGGATCCGGCGGGCGCCTAGCCCTTGCGCGTGAGCAGGAAGACGGCCTGCTCGCCGAACAGGTTCCAGAACCACCACGGCGCGAGCAGCCGCACACGGCGGCCCCAGTGGTCGAGCGCGACCGCGCGCTCCATCTTCACGTCGAGCTCGCGCACGAGCTCGACGAAGTCACGGATGGTGCACAGGTGAATGTTGGGCGTGTCGTACCACGCGTCGGGCAGGTTGTTGGTCACGGGCATGCGGCCGCGGAAGAAAATCTGCGAGCGGGTGCGCCAGTGGCCAAAGTTGGGGAACGACACGATGCCACGGCGGCCGATGCGCAGCATCTGCTCCAGCACCCAGCGCGGGCGGCGCGTCGCCTGCAGGGTCTGCGACAGCACCACGTAGTCGAAGGCGTCGTCGGGATAGTCGGCGAGGTCGACGTCGGCATCGCCCTGGATCACGGCGAGACCCTTGGCGACGCAGTGGTTCACGCCCTCGCGCGAAATCTCGATGCCGCGGCCGTCGACGCGGCGCGTCTCGCCGAGGAGCTTGAGCAACTGGCCGTCGCCGCAACCGACGTCGAGCACGCGGGTGCCCGCCGCCACCATGTCGGCGATGACCACGAGGTCGACGCGGCCGCCGGTCTGCGCCCCATGTACAGCACCATCGTCGCGGGCGAGCATGTCAGCCTTTCACCGGCGGGAGGCCGCGGTCGCGCGCGGCGGCTTCGAGGAAGCCGCGGGTGATGGCGAAGAGCTCGGGCTCCTCGAGCAGGAAGGCGTCGTGACCCTTGTCGGTTACGATCTCGGCGAAGGATACGGATGCGCCGCCGGCGTTCAGCGCATGCACGATGGCGCGGGCGTCGGAGGTGGGGAACAGCCAGTCGGAGGTGAACGAGACGACGCAGAAGCGGGTCTTCGCCCCCTTGAAGGCGTTCGCCAAGACGCCGCCGTGCTCGGCCACGAGGTCGAAGTAATCCATGGCGCGGGTGATGTAGAGGTAGCTGTTGGCGTCGAAGCGCTCGACGAAGATCGAGCCCTGGTGGCGCAGGTAGCTTTCCACCTGGAAATCGGCGTCGAAAGAGAATGTGCGGGTGGCGCGATCCTGCAGCTCGCGGCCGAACTTGCGGTGCAGTGCGGCGTCCGAAAGATAAGTGATGTGCGCGGCCATGCGCGCGACCGCGAGCCCGCGGCGCGGGCTCGTGCCCTCGACGAGATACCGGCCGGCGCGCCAGTCGGGATCCGCCATCACCGCTTGGCGGCCGACCTCATGGAAGGCGATGTTCTGCGCCGAGTGGCGCGCGGCACCGGCGAGCGGCAGCGCCGAGAACACGCGCCCCGGATACGATGACGCCCATTGCAGCGCCTGCATCGCGCCCATGGAGCCGCCGGTGACGCAAAGCACGCTCTCGATGCCGAGATGATCGAGCAGCATCGCTTGCGCGCGCACCATGTCGCGAATGGTGACGACGGGAAACGACAGGCCGTAGGGCTCGCCGGTCGCCGGGTTCTTCGACGCCGGACCGGTGGTGCCCATGCACGAGCCGATCACGTTCGGGCAGATGACGAAGAAGCGGTTGGTGTCGATGGGGAGGCCGGGTCCGACCATGGTTTCCCACCAGCCGTTGTTGCCGGTGGCCGGATGCTCGCCGAACACGTACTGGTCGCCGGAGAGCGCGTGGCAGACGAGAATGGCGTTGGTGCGCTGGGCGTTGAGCTCGCCATAGGTCATGTAGGCGACCTGGAACGGCGAAAGCTCCACACCGGCGTCGAGCTTGAGCGGCTTGTCGGCACCGAAGCGCACAAGCGACGAGCCGGGCTCGTCCGCCTCGCGGCGGATGGCCTCAGCGCGGCTCTTGGCGGCGGCGCCCTCCAGGCGGATCACGCTCATAAAACCTCGCAAACGCCTTCCGAAAATCGGGAAAACAGGCGCCTTCCAAAAAAAACGTAAATGGGCCGCTAGTGCTAAGAAGCTAGCCCACTTTCTGTCAATGTTTTCTTTGCGTTCCGCCGGAAGCGCCGCTATCACGGCACTTGCGCAGGGCGCTCAACGATGACCGAAGCCAGCAAAACCAGCGAAGTAGCTACCCGCTCGCTCGCCGACCTGCGCGCCGAGATCGACCGCGTCGACGAGGCGATCCATGCGCTGATCGTCGAGCGCGGCGAGACCATCCAGGAGCTGATCGCGATCAAGCGTACCCAGGAATCGGGCTCGGCGTTCCGGCCGGCGCGCGAGGCCGAGATGATGCGCCGCCTGGTGCAGCGCCACCGCGGGATGCTGCCGCTCGACACCATCGAGAGCATCTGGCGGGTGATGATCGCGACCTTCACCTACGTCCAGGCGCCGTACTGCGTGCACGCCGATCTGTCGATCGGCGACGCGCTGATGCGCGATTCGGCACGCTTCCATTTCGGCTTCACCGTGCCGCTGATCACCCATGTGGGAGCATCGGCGGTGGTGCTCGGCGTCGCCGCCTCGAAAGGCGACCTCGGCCTCGTGCCGGCGAGCGCGGTGGCGGGGACCGGCCCCTGGTGGGGCGCGCTCGAAGGCGACAAGGCGCCGAAAATCATCGCGCGGCTTCCCTTCGTCGAGCGCAGCGACCATCCGGCGTCGCTACCGCTGTTCGTCATCTCGCGGCCAGTGGTGAAGGACGCCGCCGCCCATGACGTGGAATGCTGGAGCATCAAGGTGTCGGGGTGGAGTGCGGCCGCGGCGCGCTCGCTGTCGCCGCTTGCCGATGCACTGGCGGTGCCCGACGGCGCCTTCGATGGTGCCGCGCTCCTCGTCTCGCTCGGCGCCGGCCGGAAGATCGCCGAGGTCACCGACGCGCTGGACGCGGCGGGCGTTTCGGTGCGCTCCTCCGCCCTCGTCGGCGGGCACGCGAACCGCTATACCGTCTCCCCCGGAGCATGATCATGGCTAAAGAGCAGCCGGTCCCCCGGCCGGGGGTCCTGGACATTCGCGCCTACGTGCCCGGCCGCAGCGAAGCACCGGGGGCGGCGAAGGTGCACAAGCTGTCGTCGAACGAGACGCCGCTCGGCCCGAGCGCGAAGGCGATCGCGGCCTATCGCGCCGCCGCCGAGACGCTCGCCTTCTATCCCGACGGCGCCGCGACCAAGCTGCGCCAGGCGATCGGGCGGGCCTTCGGCCTCGATCCGGCGCGCATCGTGTGCGGTACCGGCTCCGACGAGCTCCTGAACCTGTTGGCGCAGGTCTATCTCGCGCCCGGCGACGAGGCGATCCACACCAAGCACGGCTTCCTCGTCTACAACAACGCCACGCTTGCCGCCGGCGGCAAGCCGGTAGTGGTGGTCGAGCGCGACTACACGGCCGACGTCGATGCCATCATGGCGGCGGTGACGGCGCGCACGCGCATCGTCTTCCTGGCGAACCCGAACAATCCCACGGGAACCTACGTGCCGTTCTCCGCGGTGCGCCGGCTGCACGCGGCTCTGCCCGGCAACGCGCTGCTCGTGCTCGACGCCGCCTATGCGGAATACGTGCGGCGCAACGACTACGAGTCGGGCATCGAGCTCGTCGCCACGTCGGACAACGTGGTGATGACGCGCACGTTCTCGAAGGTTCATGGGCTCGCGGCGCTCCGCCTCGGCTGGATGTACGCGCCGACCCATGTGGTGGACGCGGTCAATCGCACGCGGGGGCCGTTCAACGTGAACGGGCCGGCGATCGCGGCCGGCATCGCCGCGGTCGGCGACACGGCGCACGTGGAGCGCTCGATCGAGCACAACGCCCGCTGGCTCACGTGGCTGATGGACGAGATCGGCAAGCTCGGCCTCAATGTGACGCCGAGTGTGGCGAACTTCGTCCTCATTCACTTCCCCGGCGATCGCGGCAAGACCGCGAAGGACGCCGACGATTTCCTGATGAAGCGGGGCCTGGTGCTGCGCCGGCTCGAGCCCTACCACCTGCCTGGCGCGCTGCGCATGAGCGTGGGGACCGAGGAGGCGAATAAGCTGGCGGTGGGCGCGCTGAAGGAGTTTCTCAACGGGGCGGGCCGTGGCTAAGGGCACGGCTCCCGTCTTCGAGCGGCTCGCGATCGTCGGCGTCGGTCTCATCGGCTCCTCCATCGCCCGCGCCGCCCGTGCGCAAGGTGCGGCGAAAACCATCGTCGCCACCGCGCGCTCGGCGGCCACGCGCAAGCGGGCGGCCGAACTCAAGCTCGCCGATCACGTGGTCGAGACCAACGCCGCGGCCGCCGCGGGCGCCGATTGCGTCATCGTCTGCGTGCCGGTGGGTGCGAGCGGCGCGGTCGCGGCCGAGATCGGCCCGAAGCTGAAAGAGGGCGCGATCGTCTCCGACGTGGGCTCGGTCAAGGGCGCGGTCATCGCCGCGATGGCCCCGCACGTGCCGGCGCACGCGCATCTGGTGCCGGCGCACCCGGTGGCGGGCACCGAGCATTCGGGACCGGATGCGGGCTTCGCCGAGCTGTTCGACAACCGCTGGTGCATTTTGACCCCGCCGGAGGGGGCCGATGTCGCGGCGGTGGAGAAGCTCAAGCGCTTCTGGCAGGCGCTCGGCGCCAACGTCGAGGTGATGAATGCCGAGCATCATGATCTGGTGCTCGCCATCACCAGCCACCTGCCGCACCTCATCGCCTACAACATCGTCGGCACCGCCGCCGACCTCGAGAACGGAACGCGCGGCGAGGTCATCAAGTTCTCGGCGGGCGGCTTCCGCGATTTCACGCGCATCGCCGCTTCCGATCCCACCATGTGGCGCGACGTGTTCCTCAACAACCGCGACGCGGTGCTGGAGATGCTGAAGCGCTTCAACGCCGACCTTTCCACGCTTGCCGGCGCCATCGACCGCGGCGACGGTGCGGCGCTGTTCGACTGGTTCACCCGCACCCGCGCGATCCGCCGCTCGATCATCGAGATCGGCCAGGAGACCGCGGCGCCCGACTTCGGCCGTCCGCACGGCAAGAGCGAGCCGCACGTGCCGATGCCGCGGCCCTACGCCAGCGACGACTGACCTTTTCCCATGGCGAGCGATTTCTGGGTGTTCGGCTACGGCTCGCTGATGTGGAAGCCGGGCTTCGAATTCCTGGAGCGGCGGCCGGCGCGGCTCTTTGGCGCGCATCGGGCACTGTGTGTGTATTCGCACGTCCACCGCGGCACGCCGGACAAGCCCGGTCTCGTGCTCGGCCTAGACCGCGGCGGCGCCTGCCGCGGCGTCGCGTTCCGCGTGGCGTCGAAGAAGCGCGATGCCACGATCGACTATCTGCGCGGGCGCGAGCAGGTCACGGGCATCTATCGCGAGACCGAGCGGCCGGTCGATCTATTGGATGGGCCGGGGGAACGCGTGCGGGCGCTTTGCTATCTCGTCGACCGCGGCCATGCCCAGTACGCGGGCCGGCTCGAGCACGAGGCGCTGTTGCAGCATGTGCGCCAGGGTCACGGCCGCTCGGGCGCAGGCCGCGACTACGTGCTGGCGACGGTGAAGGAGCTGGAAGCGCTCGGCATCCGCGACGAGACGCTGGAGTGGCTCGCCGCGCGGCTCTGAAACGGCAGGACGCGGGCGACACGCATGGGCGCCGCCTTCGACGGCGCGATCAGCGCCGAGAGGTCGCGGAACGCGGCGGCGAGCGCGGCGCCGTCCTTCGCCAGATGCACGTGCACCTCGTCGGCCTCGGCGAGCGCGCTCCTGTCGGCGAGGCCCGCGGCGACGCCCACGACCTGTCGGTCGCCCTTGCGCACGAACAGCGCGATGGCGCGCTCGTAGGCCGGCAGCCGTTCGGGCGGGAACACGCTGCAGACGTAGCGGCGGCCGGAAGCGCCGTGCCAGAAATGAAAGCGGCTCGAGAGCGCCGAATTTTCGGGTGCCGCGAGCGGGCCGGCGTCGCCGGCAAGCGGCCGAATCAGGATATCCTGCATAAGAACAAAACTAGAACAAACGGGCGTAAAGTCAAGCAATATCGATGGAAAATATTTGATCTCAGGGCGCCTTCGGCCCCGGCGCTGGCTTCTCGCCAAGCGCGGCATTTGCCTCGGCGACAAGCCGGGCGGTGGCGGTCTCGATCGATGTCTGCAGCCGCTTCGTGAACACGTCCTTGTCGAGGCCGGGCGGAATCGGCTCGAGGAACTCCATGATGATCTTTCCCGGCCGGATGCGGAGCGAGCGCCGCGGCCAGTAGACGCCGGCGTTGAGCGCCACCGGGACACACGGCACGCCGAGCTCTTCGTAGAGATGCACGACGCCGTACTTGTAAGCGGGTTCGGCGCCCACCGCGCGGCGCGTTCCCTCCGGGAACATGATGATTTGTCTCCCGTCGTCCGCGCGAATTTCCTCGTGCGCGCGTATGGTCACAGACGCAAGCGCGATCGCGCGCGCGCCGCGCTGCACGGGGATCATGCGGGCCTTCGCCACGTACCAGCCGAAGATCGGGATCCACACGAGCTCCCGTTTGAAAACGAACACTGGATCGTTCAGGAGATCGGCGAGCGTATAGGTCTCCCACGTGGATTGATGCTTGGGAGCGACGATGGCGGGCCCGGTGGGGATGCGCTCGGGATGGCGAATCTCGACGCGCGTGCCGCAGATCGTGCGCAAGAGCCAATGGGTGACCGTCGCCCAGCTATGCACCGGCTTCCAGATGAACCGGCGCGGCAAGAGCAGCACCGGACTCCACAACAGCACCTGCACGATCGTGTTCAGGTAGAACGCGACGTTGAAGACGAGTGCGCGGGGAACCATTTGGCGCGCTACGACTGGCCGCGGGATTCGCCGCCGGGATCTATCCGGGCGGTGATGGGCCGCAAGCCGACCTGCGACGCGAGGTACTTCACATATTCGAGAAACAGGAGCCGCGTCGTCTGCACGCTCGACCACCACGGCTCTTCGCGCATACGGTCGGTGACCACCGGATAGGGAACGAGCTCGACGTCGGCAAGCTCGCGCTTCAACTCCAAGAGCGCGCGCGGCATGTGCCAGGCGGAAGTGACGACGATCAGCGAACGCATGCCGCGCTTCTTCGCCCAGCGCGCGGTCTCGGCGGCGTTGCCGCGGGTGTTCACCGCCTCGTGGCCGAGATCGACGCAGCAGGCAAACCACTTCAGATATTCGGGACGGCCGCGGGCAAGCTCGGCGGTACTGGTCGAGGGATGCACGCCGGAGATGAGGAGGCGCTGGCTGCGCCCGGCGGCGAGGAGCTCGATGGCGTCGTCGATGCGCAATGGGCTGCCGGTCAGCACCACGATGCCGTCGGCGTTGGCGGTGAGCATCGGCTCCGATCGGGCGATCGCGCTCGCGAACCACAGGAAACCGGCGGCGAAGGCGGCGAGCGCCAACAGAAGCGCCGCGACGAGGACGCGGGCGGGCCGCNGCGATCGAGCCGCCGGCCGCGTATCCTCGCGTCGGGTTTGTGCGCTGGCCATGGTGTCCCGGCCGGATCGTATCGCCAATTGCGGCCCCGGCGCGACCGCCCGGCCGTGGCGCCGACTCAGTGGATGCTTTTGAGGGTGTGTCGGACGGTAAGGCGCGAGGCAAGCGCGGTAACGGCGATTACCGTCAGCGCGACCCCGAAAATGCCCGCATAACCGCGACTATCGAGGATGATGGAGCCGGCGAGCACGCCCCCGGCGGGCCCCGACAACAGCGCGGCGGCGAGCCCGGCCGCGGCGAAGAGCAGGGCCGCCGCGCCGCCGCCGATCAGCCCGCCGTGGGCGCCGAGGGTGAGGAAATGGCGCTGAAACTCGCCGGCGACGAACTGGTCGCGGGCGCCGACCGCGTGCAGGAGCTCCACCACCGGACGGTTGGCGGCGACGGCGCCGCGCGTCGCCACCGTGACCGAGAGGATCGTCGCCAAGAGCACGAGCACGAGCAGCGCGGTGCCCGCCATCAGCACCGTGTCGGCGGCGGTGGACAGCTCCGCCGACCAGTGGCTGCCCTCGTCGAGGCTCGCGGTCGGCACGTCCTTGGCAAGTGCTGTGCGCAGCGCGGCGAGGTTCGCCTCGCTGCCGTCGAGACGCACCACGATCAGCCGCGGCAGCGGCAGGTTCGACGGATCGACGCCGGTGCCGAGCCACGGCGAGATGAGCTTCGCCATCTCGTCCTTGCCGTAGACCTGGGCCGAGGCGACGCCGCGCGATTGCCCGGCGATCTGCATGGCCTTGGCGACGTCGGCCTCGATGTTGCGGCCGTCCGTCGGACGCACCTCCAGCGTGATCTCGCGGCCGACGTCGGTGCGCCACTGGGCTGCCGCGCCTTGCACCAGGTGCACGGCGCCGATGGCGAGTGCGGCGACGAACGTCATGACGGCGATTACGCCCATCAGTGCACGGCTCGCCGCGGTGCCGTTCGGCACGATGGGCGCGGTCGGGCGCAATTGCGCGGCTTCCGTCTGGAATTGCGCATCGATGGTCACCCGGGCGTTCATGCCGTCTCCGTCATTCGTCGAGATAGAGCTGGCCCTCGCTGAGCACGAGGCGGCGCGCGTCGTATTGATCCATCAGCGCGATGTCGTTGGTGGCGATGATCACGGCGGTGCCCGAGCGATGCAGCTCGACGAACAGCCGCAGCATGCGCTGCGCGAGCGAGGGGTCGACGTTGCGCGTCGGTCCGTCGGCGAGCAGGAGTTCCGGCCGCACCATGATGGCGCGGGCTATCGCCGCGCGCTGCTTTTCGCCGTCGGAAAGCTCGGGCGGCAAGACGTGCATGCGGTCGCCGAGGCCGACCCAGCGCAGGAGCTCGATCACCACGGCGCGATAGCTCGGTTCCTCGCGGCCCATGACGCGCAGCGGCAGCGCCACGTTCTCGTAGGTGGTGAGATGATCGAGCAGACGGAAATCCTGGAACACCATGCCGATGCGACGCCGCAGCACCGCGATCTCCTCGCTGCCGAGGCGCGACACGTCGCGGCCGAACAGCGCCAGCAGGCCGCGCGACGGCCGCAGCGAGAGAGAGAGCAGGCGCAACAGGCTGGTCTTGCCGGCGCCGGATGGCCCGGTGAGGAACTGGAACGATCCGGGCGCGACGCTGAAGCTCACGTCCTTGAGCACCGCAGCGCCGCGGTAATGCAGATCGACCTTTTCCAAGCGGACCAACGGGGGTTCTCCCAGGCGCCTCTCCCGGCGGAGGCGGCCGGAGAGCGAACCCAGGCGGTGCCATGCCTGGGCCGTTACCAGACAAGGGCATTCACGGTTTCCGATCCGTTAACGTCCGGCACGCCAGAATCGGGGCGAATCATGATTTCCACCATGCATCTTTCCTGCCCTTGCTGCGCCACGGCTTTCCGCGTTCCGCCCGATGCTCTCGGCGCGGGCCGCGAGGTGCGTTGCGCCCGCTGCGAGGTGATCTGGTTCGCCGTCCCGCCGCGGCCCGAGGCCGAGATCGAGGAAACGCCGTCGGTGACGAAAATCCTCGAAGCGCGGGCGATCAAGGCTTCGTCGGCGGCGACGGAAATCGTCGTGCCGCCCGTCGAATTCGACTTCGATGACGAGCCCATCATCAAGGCGCTCGCCGGCGTAGCGCCGGCGATCGAGGCGCCCTCGATCATTCCCGACGAGACCGCGATCATCGTCGCCGAGAAGGAAGCGGACATCATCGTCGACAGCGAGGCGTTCATCACCGATGAGGAACCGGCAGGGGCGGAGCCCATCGAGGCGGCGCGGCCGCGCGTCTCGCGGCGTCCGGCCAAGCCGAAGCGGCCGCGCGACCACCTGTTCGCTCTGTCGGCTGCGACCGGCGTTCTCGCCCTCGTCGTCTTCTGCGGCTTCGTGGCGCGCACGACGCTGGTGCGCGCGATGCCCGATCTCGCCGGCTTCTACGCCGCGGTCGGCCTCGCCGTGAACCTGCGCGGGCTAGAGTTCCGCTCGGTGCGCACGGCGCAAGCAAGCCAGGACGGCATCCCGGTGCTCGTGGTCGAGGGCGAGATCGCCAACGTCACGTCGCAGACCATGGAAATTCCCAAGCTCAGGCTCGCGGTGCTCGGCAAGGAGGGACGCGAGATCTACGCCTGGACCAGCCAGCTGCCGCGCGCGAGCCTCAAGGAAGGCGAGCAGATGCCGTTCAAGAGCCGGCTCGCCGCGCCGCCGCCGGAAGCGCAACAGGTGTTCGTGCGCTTCATCACGCGCGGCGACGCCACCGGCAGTATTCGCTGAAAAATCAGAAGTCGCGCAGCAGGCGCTCCAGGTAGTCGAGCTCGAGGCGCGGACGCCCGGACTCGCCGAGGCGCTTGCGCAGCTCCTCGAGCACGCGGCGGGCGCGCTGCATGTCGATCTCGTCTGGCACCTTCACCGTGAAATCGTCGCCATACTCGCGCGAGCGCACCGGGCGCCCGAGCGGATCGGTACGCTCGGCCGCCTGCGGCTGCTGGCCGTTGGGATCGCCGGGACCGTCGCCGGGTCCGCCCTGCATGGAATCGGCGAGCGCCTGAGCGCCGCGGCGCAGGTTCTGCAATGCGCGGCCCTGGCCTTCCACCGCGTTGTCGCCTTCGCCTTCGCCGAGCGCACGCTCGGCGTCGCGCATGGCCTGCTCGGCGCGGCCGAGCGCCTCGCCCGCCTCACGGCCGGGGCCTTGCTCACCCTGTTCGCCCTGCTGCTCGCCGCGCCGGCGCATCTCGCGCAAGGCTTCGAGCATGCGCTCGAGCTTCTGGCGCAAGTTCTCCTGGCCCTCGCGCAGCTCGCCGAAGCGCTGACGGTCGCGTTCGGCCTGGCCGGGATTGGCGCCGCGCTGGCGGCGCTCGCTCTGGCTCTCGCGGCCCTGGCGATAGGTGCGGTCGCGCAGCCGCTGCTGCTCCTGAATCATGCGGCCAAGCTCGTCGAGCTGGCTCATCATGTCGCTGTCCTGCTGGTCGCCGCGCGCCATCTTGCCGCGCGACAGGCCGTCGAGCATGGCCTGCAGCTCCTCGAGCAGGCGTTTGGCGGCCTCGCGCGAGCCGGAGCGGGCGAGGTTCTCGATGCGGTCGAGCAGGTTCTTCAGGTCCTGCGGGCGCACCATGCGGGCGTTGCGGTCGAGCGGGCGGGCGTCGGTATTGCCGTCGCGGCGCATCTGCTCGGCAAGCGCCTGCAGGTATTTGTCCATGGCCTGGCGAAGCTGCTCGGTGAGCTTCTTGATTTCCTCGTCGCTGGTGCCGCGGTCGAGCGCCTGGCGCAGCGCGTCCTCGGCCGCGCGGAGCTCACGTTCGGCGTCGGACATGGTGCCGTCCTCGATCAGCACCGCCATCTCCCACAGATAGTCGACCACGCCGCGCAGGTCGTCGTCGGAGCGGGCGAGCTTGGTGCGGGTCAACGCCGTGCGCAGGCCGAGGTAGATGTCGACCTCCGGCGTGAAGCGCTCGGGCGCGATCATCAGCGCGTCGAGCGCGAGCGCCACCTGATCGCGGGCGTTGGCGTCGAAGGCAAGGTTGCGGCGCTGCTCGATCAGCGCGCGCGCCATGGGCTTGGTGAAGGTGCGCTCGGGAAGCTGGATGTCGCGCGGCTCGCTCACGCCCTCGTTGCCGCCCTCATCGCGGGCGTGCAGCGTCAGCGTCACGACGGCGCCGGCCCACGGGTGCTCGGCGAGTTCGCGGGTGGTCTCGGCGGCGCCGGCGCGGGTGCGCGCCTGGGGAAGCAGGAGGGCGAAGTCGGGCGGGCCGACGAGTTGGCGCGGCGCCGGCCGGCCGGCGCGCGCGATGTCCGGCGCGCGGATGAAGCGGGCGTCGGCCGAGGCGACGCCGTAGTCGTCCTCGACGCGATAGGCAAGAGAGAGCCCGGCGCGGCCGACGACCTGCGGGTCGCGGAGATGCGCGATCACCGGCGGACGGTCGGGCACGGCGCGGAAGCCCCAGGTGACGGGTCCGGCCGGCAGGCCGCGGATCGAAAGGGAGCCGGTTTCCGTGATGCGGAAGCGCCGCTCCAGGCCGCCGTCGGCGACGCCGGTGGGACTGTCGTTCGGCTCCTCGACGAGGCCGCTCGCGGCGAGGTCGAGCGTCTTCAGGCCGGTGGCGCGCAGCACCACGTGGCTGCCCGCCGGCACCGACACCGCCGCAACCTCGCCCGGCGCCGGCGCGTCGTGGCGGATGCCGGGCAACAGCATCGGCGCGCGGCCGGTGTACGGCGGCGGCGTCACCCAAGCGTCGACGCGGTANAGGCGGGGCGTCACCGCGCCGCTGAAGTCGAAGGCGGCGGCGATGCGNTTGACGCGCTCGCCGTCGGCCATGAAGAAGGTGGCGACCGCGGCCACGAGCACGAGCGCGCGCACGGCGTAAGGATCGCGCGCCGCGAGGCGCGGGCTCGGAATGCCAGCCCGCAAGCGGCGCGCCGCGTCGGCGGCGCGGTCCACGTGGGCGCGCCACAGCGCCTGCATCACCGGATCCTCGGTGGACGCGGCGAGCCGATCGGAAATCGTGGTCGCGGGGCGGTGCGCAAGGCCGCTCGCATGATCGACGCGGTTGAGCGCCTCGGGCCGGCGCGGCAGGCGCAGGCGCAGCGCCGGGATGAGGCTTGTCGCGAGCAAGGCCACGAACACCAGCAATCCGGCGATGCGTCCGAGCGGCGGCAGCGCGAGCCACAGGCCCGCCCAGGACACGGCGAGGAAGAAGCCGAGGGTGACCGCGACGGCCGCGATCGGCGGCCACAGCCGCTCCCAGATCAGCGCGCGGCGGGCGCGCGTGAGGGCGCGCGAGAGCGCCCGCAGCGCGTCGTCCAAAGCGCGCCGGGATGGCTCGTTCCGTTCGCCCGCAGGTGCCACGCGGAATTGCGCTCCTTCGCCCGCTTCGCGCCAACGCGAAGCGGATCGAATCTCACTCTATCATGTCAAAAATGCAGAAGGTGCGAGAGTGCCTAAGGGCCTCTCAAAGTTAAGCATATCCATGGCTTTGCCCACGTCGCGACTCCCAGAGGTCGCCGACTGCCGGCATCGAGTTGAAGGAAAACGTTTCAATCGAGGGCAAACTGCTCGCTAAGCCGCGCGGCAACGACGAATCAATTCGCGTGT